>UMKV01048211.1_pt1 | contig 25891 bp, 30 predicted proteins | sample 1966381 | NCBI WGS metagenome assembly UMKV01 (sample SAMEA4836182, study PRJEB28245) | human gut metagenome | biome: gut microbiome; material: fecal sample | place: Denmark | collected 2008
TGAAGCCTATCGCACTGGTTGAAAGAGCCATCCGCAATTCCAGCCGGGTAACAGATATCGTCTTGGATACCTTCGGCGGCAGCGGTTCAACGCTGATTGCCTGTGAAAAAAGCGGTCGGCGCTGCCGAATGATTGAACTCGACGAGAAATACGTCGATGTCATCATTAAGCGCTGGGAAGAATATTCCCGAAAAAAAGCCGTTCATGAACAAACCGGCAAAAGTTATGAAGAACTTAAGATTGAAAGAGAAAAGGAAGAAAAACTCACAGAAAAGGCTCCTGAATAGACAGGAGCCTTACTTTTTACGGGATAGCAATGAAATTCTTGGCTTGGTTTAGTTGTGGGGTTACGTCGGCAGTTGCCTGTAAACTGGCGATTGATAAATATGGCGATGATGTTGACATCTGGTATATCGAAACCGGTGCGGCTCATTCGGACAACCAACGATTTATTGAAGACTGCGAAAACTGGTATGGCAGGAAAATTCTGACAGCCCGGCATCCTAAGTTTAAGAATCCTTTGGAAATTGCTGCTATTGAAGTTTTTAATACACCGTGGGGTGCTCCCTGCACTAAATACTTAAAAAAGGAAGTTCGCCAGAGAATTGAAAAAAATTACACTCAACCGATTCACGTATTCGGCTTTGAGTATAATAAAAAAGAAATTAACCGAGCCTTTAGGTGGAAGCAGCAGAATTCCTCAAGAGTTTATTTTCCGCTTATTGAACAAGGGTGGAATAAACGGCGTTGCCTGCAGGAACTTTTACTTAACAAGATTGAAATCCCGGCCATGTACCGGCTGGGATACAATAACAACAACTGTATCGGCTGTTTCAAAGGCGGCAAAGGGTATTGGAACAAAATACGGACAGATTTCCCGGACGTTTTCAGGCAGACTGCCGATTTGGAACGGAAAACCGGACATACCTGTCTCAAAGATCATGGCAAACAACTCTATCTGGCTGAATTAGAACCAAATGCAGGTAAACACCAAAGTATTGATATTCCCGAATGCGGAATATTTTGTGAACTTGAAATGGCCAGATTGCCAATCAAAAATATTAACGAAATTTTAGAATTTATAAAATTTAACCCGGAAAACCAATGAATACAGCAAAATAAACTGTGATAAACAAATGATGAAAACATGGAAATCTCGATTAGAGCTTATGCCGCCCGCAAAGGTATCTCCGATACCGCTGTTCGCAAGGCAATCAAATCCGGGCGGATAACGCTCACCAAAAACGGGAAAATCAATCCGACGTTGGCTGACCGGCAATGGGAAGCCAATACTGACCCCGCTCAGGTTTATGCTATTAAAGAAGATTCACCGGCACGAGCCGCTACTTCTGAAACAGCATCGTCGGCAAATTCTGGCGGTATCGGCGTTTCTTACCAGCAAAGCCGGGCTATTCGGGAAGCCTACGAAGCCCGCCTTAAAAAATTAGAATTTGACGAACGCACCGGAAAGTTGATTTCCACGGAAACCGTTCAACGGGAAGCTTTTAATGCCGCCAGGAAAACCAGAGATATGATCCTGAATGTCCCGGACAAGGTCATTCCGCTGCTGATTGGCAAGACTGACATCCATGAAATGAAAGAGATTTTACGGAAAGAATTGCTGCGAACCTTAGAGAATCTGGCGAATTTGTTTGATGGAAATCGAGACTGACAGCTTTTTCAACTACGGATTTGCAAAAGGAATACGCCCAGATCCGGACTATACCGTCGACGAATGGGCCGATGCGCACCGCATTTTATCTTCTGTATCTTCAAGCGAACCCGGGCCGTGGCAAACCTCCCGCGTTCCGTATCTTCGGGAAATCATGCGTTGCCTGTCTCCCTCGCATCCTTGCGAGCGTGTCATTTTAATGAAAGGCGCCCAAATCGGCGGTACCGAATGCGGCAATAATTGGATGGGATTTGTCATCCACCATACTCCTGGCCCGATGCTGATTGTCAATCCGACGGTTGAAATGGCCAAACGTACCTCAAAAATGAGGATTGATCCGGCAATTGACAACTGCCCGTCACTCAGTGAATTGGTCAAAAGCCCGCGAACCAGAGACAGCGGCAATACGGTCTTAATGAAAGAATTTCCAGGCGGCGTTTTGGTTTTGACTGGAGCCAACTCGGCGGTCGGCCTGCGTTCCATGCCTGTCCGCTATTTATTTTTGGATGAGGTCGACGGATATCCGAATGATGCCGGGGACGAAGGCGATCCGGTAGATTTGGCCATCCAACGTACGGCAACATTTTCGAACCGCAAGATTTTTCTGGCTTCTACCCCGACGCTCAAGAACTACAGCCGGATTGAAAAGGCTTTTCTTGAGGGAGATCAGCGTTACTTTTTCGTTCCCTGTCCGGTTTGCGGTGCAATGCAAACCTTAAAATGGGCAAATATCAAATTTGAAAGCGGACACCCGGAAACGGCATGTTATGAATGCGAAAAGTGCAAATCGCTATGGCAAGACTATCAAAAAGCCGAGATTTTGCAAAAAGGCGAATGGATAGCAACGGCTCCTGACCGCTCAAACGGCAAAATTGTCTCATTCCACCTGTCCTCGCTCTACAGCCCGCACGGCTGGACATCTTGGGGAGACATCGCCAGCGAGTTTGTGAAAGTCCATAAAGACCCGGCTCGTTTGCAGGTTTGGACGAATACCAAACTGGCTGAAACTTGGGAAGATCAGTCCGGAGAATCCATAGATCCGACCGGATTGATGTCACGGCGAGAAAATTACGGCCCGAAAATCCCGATGAATGTGGTTATTCTGACCTGTGGCGTTGACGTGCAGGATGACCGCTTGGAATTGGAGATTGTCGGTTGGGGCAAAGACGAGGAATCGTGGTCGATTGATTACCACGTCTTACATGGAGACCCATCAACCCCTCAGCTCTGGGATGATTTGGGCAGCATTTTGCAAAGGACATATGAGCATGAACGTAATATTGCACCTCTTTCTATTGCTGCAACTTGTATTGACAGTGGTGGTCATTATACAGATCACGTTATTACATTCTGCGGTGAAAGACTGCATCAGCGCGTGTTCGCAATCAAGGGAAGCAGTTCGGGCTTTGGTGTACCGATTTTTCCAGCGAGAGCCTCCCAAAACAAAAGATTGAAGAAACCAGTGTATGTTATTGGCGTGAATGACGCCAAACAAACGCTCATGCAACGGTTGCGAATTAAAGAACCCGGACCAGGATGCTGGCACTTTCCGATTGACCGGGATGCCGAATGGTTCACACAGGTTACGGCAGAGGTTATCAAAACCCGGATGGTTAAAGGACGGCCGGTTCGGGAATGGGTACCCAGAACAGAAGGACATCCCTGCGAAGCCTTGGACTGCCGCGTTTATGCTTTTGCAGCGTTGCGCGGGTTAATGCGAAATTGGAAGTTTGACCTGAATGCTGCATTTGAACGTCTCCAAAGCTATCCGCTTAAAAACGGTCAAATTCCGGCAGGTAAAGCCGTTAGTCAAACAGCAGCTGCTCCGACAATTCGGTCGAGAGTTAGAAGTAAAGGAATCAGTTTATGAAATCTTATAAAGAACAGCTTGAAGAAATCCAAAAAGCGATTTCGGATATTCTTTCCGGTGCGCAGGAAGCTTCTTACAACGGGCAAAAAGTCAAAAAAGCGGACTTAAATGTCCTGTTTACGCAAGAAAAGTATTTGCGGGGCAAAGTTTCCCGCGATCCAAGCGGCGGTGGAGACGGAGAGTCCGGCGGCGGCACCAGCAGCGGCCGCAGCGGCATCCGTGTTCGCGGTATTACTCCGGTTTAATGGTCAGGCAATATGAAAAAACTTGAAATAAAACCAAATTTTATTGACAAAGCGTTCTCGTACTTTGCACCGGTTCACGGATTGCGACGCTTGGAAGCCCGTACCCGGATGGCTATGGTAGGCGGATATACCGGAGCAAGGCTCGACCGGCGGCAAACAAAAGCTTGGCGGACAGCTGACGGCTCTGCGGACAATGTAACTTTGCCGGATCTGCCGATGTTGCGCGAACGATCGCGAGATTTGCTGCGCAATGCCCCACTGGCAACCGGTGCGGTCAATACGGTGGTCACCAATGTTGTCGGTACCGGACTTCGGGTACACAGCAATATTGACCGTGAGGTCTTGAAACCGTTTATGAAAACCGAGGAAGCTTTTGACAAATGGGAACGGGAAGCCGAAAGAATCTTCCGGCACTGGGCGGAAAGCACAAATTGCGATGCTACGCGCTACCAAACTTTTACGGAACTGCAAAACCTGATTATCCGCTCCTGTTTGGAAAGCGGCGATATTTTTGTTGTCCGCCGCTACATAAAACGGCCCGATGCTTTGCTGGGCTTGAGTCTGCAGTTGGTTGAAGCTGACCGGGTGGCAAATCCGAATTTTCAAATGGATACGTCAAAACTCAGCGGCGGCGTGGAACTAGACGATAACGGAGCGCCAGTTGCTTATTATATATATAAGCGTTTTCCCGGCGATTATACCGAAGGAAGCAACGAATATGTCCGGGTTCCGGCTTTCTCAAAAGACGGAGAACGGCAGGTGTACCATATTATGAACCGTATCCGTCCGGGATTGACCCGCGGTGTTCCTTACCTGGCACCGGTTATCGAAACACTCAAACAACTCGATAAATATTCGGAAGCCGAGATTATGTCTGCCGTGGTTTCGGCAATGTTTACTGTCTTTGTCAAGAGCGAATCTGAAGACGGGCTGGCTCCCTTTGGCGGGCAAACCGACAGCACGAATGACAATGATTATAAGCTTGGCGTAGGTGCCATTCTGGATTTGCAGCCAAACGAAAGTATTGAAATTGCCGATCCTAAGCGTCCGAATCAGGCGTTTGACCCATTTGTCCAAGCTGTTTTGCGCCAGATTGGCGTTGCGTTGGAATTGCCTTTTGAAATCCTGATCAAACACTTTACCGCCAGTTATTCCGCAGCACAGGCGGCATTGGTGGAAGCCTGGAAGTTCTTTTCGGCACGACGGCGATGGCTGGCAATCCAATTCTGCAAGCCGGTTTATGACATGGTTATCAGTGAAGCAGTAGCAAGGGGCATCTTAGATGCCCCTTGTTTTTTCTCGCATCCGCTTATTCGGGAAGCTTATCTCGGCGCAGATTGGGTCGGGCCGCCTCGCGGACAGATTGATCAACTCAAGGAAATCAAAGCCGCAGAAAAGAGAATAGAAATCGGAATTACAACCTTAGCTGAAGAAACAGCAGCTCTGACCGGCGGCGATTGGGAGCGGAAACATCCGCAAACAGCAAAAGAACATATGATGCGCAAATCATTAAAATAAGGAAAACCAATGAAAAGTTTATTATCACTCGGCAAATATTGGGCAATCGAGCCTGATACCTTTAATAATCTGGAAGCGTTAGTTTCAAAGGATGCTCCGGTTTTGGAGAATACGCGAACCGTCCGAATCCAGAATGGCGTGGCAGTTATTCCGGTCAGCGGAGTTATTACCGGCAGGATGGACTTTTTGACCTATGTTCTCGGCGGGACGGCGCTTGATATTTTGGCGAAAGATTTCCGAACCGCTTTGGAAAACAGCGATATTCGGGCAATTATACTTGATTTTGACAGTCCCGGCGGAATTGCTGTCGGACCGGCAGAAATGGCTGATATGATTTTCAATGCGCGCGGAAACAAGCCAATCATCTCATATGTTGGCCGAAACTGCTGCTCGGCAGCTTATTGGCTTGCCTCGGCAGCAGATAAGATTGTCGTGCATCCGGCGGCTTTGCTCGGCAGCATTGGTGTGGTAACCGCCGTACCGGTACAGGAACAACCGGACGAAAGCGGCACTAGATGTTATGAGATTGTTTCTTCTAACGCCAAAGCCAAACGTCCGGATCCGCGCACGGAAGACGGAATCAAAACAATTAAAGCAGAGCTTGATGCTCTGGAATCACAATTCATCGGCAGCGTTGCCAAGTTTCGCAACATCTCGGAAGAAAAAATCCGAAATGATTTTGGCAAAGGCGCCGCCATGATAGGCCATGAAGCTCTCCAACGAAGCATGGCCGACGAGCTTGGCTCGTTTGAGAGCGTTCTTGCTTCTCTAACTGTAACCTTTAAAAATGAAAGAAACATAACTATGGATAAGAAAACAGACACTCCCGCTGCTCCGGAGATTACGGCTTCTTATATCCAGAGCCAATATCCCGAAGTTGTAAAAGCCATTGCAGATGAAGCCTATAATAAAGGCATGGCAGATGGCAGCAAAACAGCTGAAGAATCCTATAATAAAGGTGTTTTAGCCGAACGTGAACGTATCCTGGCAATTGAAAAAATTGCCATGCCCGGCCATGAAGATTTGATTGAAAAAGCCAAAGCTGACGGTTCCGTGACGGCGGAAACCGTCGCAATGCAAATGGTAATGGCCGAGAAAAAACGAGGCATAATCCATCTTGCCAATTTGCAAACTACCGAAAAGGAACTCCCGCCAATTCCTGAAGCTCCCGCTCCGGTGGCTGCTCCGCAGGTTGATCCCGAAGCCCCTTTGCAGGACAGAGCCAAAGCTGAATGGAATAAATCCGCTGATCTCCGCAGAGAATTTGCCAATGAGTTTGAAGACTATTTGGCCTATAAGCAGGCGGAAGAAAACGGTTCGGTCAAAATTTACTCAACCCGTAAGTAAAGGAAAATCAATATGGCAAAATTAACCAACGATATTGCCCGGACTTATGAATTGGGCGATACGAGCGAATATCCCATGCTCGGTGGTGAAATTATCTATGAAGGCGCCGCCGTAGGGATTAACAGCAACGGATATGCCCATGCATTGCAAACCGGCGATAAATTTGCCGGATTTGCCGATGAACGGGTAGATAATACTTCCGGAACGGACGGACAAAAGACAATTCGAACCAAATTTAAGGGAACGGTTGTCCTTCCGGCTCCCAGTGGCGTGTCTCTGACAGATGTCGGTTCAAATTTGTTTGCCTCTGATGACAACACGTTTACGACAACGTCTGCCAGTACACCGTATATCGGCAAAATCCGCCGCATATCCGATAACGAGATCATTGTAGATTTTCAGGCTTTTGCCGACGCTGTGCCGACAGCCTAAAGTCTATTTTTCCCCCTTACATATTACAAAGGAATTAAAAAATGAGTGCATCCGCATTATCATCACGGGCTATTATCGGCTCTTTTTACCGGAGATTGAAACAAAACTCCGGTTTGAAATGGGTTGAAGCCATCAGTAACTATTTTCAATCGGATCAGGACAGTGAAACCTATAACTGGCTTGGTCAGGTTCCGGTTATGAGAGAATGGGCCGGCGGCCGACAGGCAAAAGGTTTCACGACCAACGGGTTGACGATTGAAAACAAGCACTTTGAAGCAACACTTGAAGTGCCTGTTAAAGATCTGCGCCGTGATAAAACCGGACAGACCCGCATCCGTATCAATGAATTGGCCGACAGAACCAACTCCCATTGGGCACAACTACTGTCAAAACTTATTGTTAACGGTGAAAGTACCGTCTGCTATGACGGGCAGTATTTCTTTGATACAGACCATGAAGAAGGAAAGTCCGGGCAGCAAAGCAACAAAATCACCTATACGGGAGAAACCGGGGAAACATCTTTGAAGGAAGACCTTTTCCGCCGGGCAATGCTGAAAGGTGTTGAAAGCATCCTGTCTTATAAAGACGATCAGGGAGAGCCTTTCAACGAAGACGCTTCCCGTTTTCTCATTATGGTACCGACAGTGATGTGGCATGTTGCCAAATCGGCGATTGCCGTGCCTTTGGCTGTTGGTGGCGGAACCAACCCGATTAAAGTTCTCGACGAGCTTGATATTACTCTGGTTCAGAACCCGCGTTTAACCGGATGGGAAAACAAATTTGTGGTTTTCCGCTGTGACTCTTCTGTTCAAGCCTTTATTCGCCAAGAAGAAAAGGACGTTGAAATCCAAGCCATTGCAGAAGGTTCGGAGCTTGAATTCAAAGAAGGCAAGCACTGGTACGGTGTTGATACCTGGCGCAATGTCGGTTATGGATACTGGCAGAATACCTGCCTCGTCTCCATTGAATTGGCAGGTGATTAATGATGAAATATATTGTTACCGGTTCCAAAGTCGTCTTTGGAACCGGGCTTGTTTTAGGGCTTTCCGACGAACAAGCCAAAATCAGATCCTTACAGCTGAAAAAATCAGGCAAGAACTATCAGGTTCTGACCAATGTTGAATTTAAAAAAGGCGAAGTCATTGATATCGTCACTAAAAATTTAACAAAAGCCACACTTGGACAGTTGGAACTGGCAGAGCCTCAGGAAAAAGCTGCTCCGCCAAAGGAAAAGGCTGCTCCTCTGAAACCTTCGGCTCCAACCAAACCTGCTGCGGCAAAATCATCGCCGAAAAAGGCTGAACCGAAAAAAGCAGAACAAACAGAAAAACCTAAAGATGTTTGATTTTGATAAATTTATCAATCGTCCCTGTATCGGAGAAGGCCTTGTAGAGGGCATTTTCGGCAGAAAAGCCCTCTATATCCCGGATAATAAGGAGTTTCAGCCTTTTGACATTTTGGTTGACTTTCACAAAGGCTATCAGGAAGTCAAACTTAAAACAGCCGAAGCTCCGGTTACTTCAACGGAAATCGCGGCTTTTATCAGGCTTTGCGAAATGCCGGAGAATTATCCCAAGATCCTGCAGGGAGACCATTTGCAAGTCGAAAATCAGACATTTGACATCATAAACGTGGAATATCACATTCCCGGAACAGAGAAAGTTGTCCTCCATGAGCAATGCGCCTCATCCCCGCTGTATTATCCGTAAAGCCGTTGTCGAGAAATTGAAAGAATCCGATACTCTGGCCAAAGACCATGTTTACGACAGCCGGGTCAAGCCATTGTTCGACCAGCATTTGCCTGCGCTTCTGGTTTACACCCGAGACGAAAAGGTTTTGGAAAACCAGTATGACGGCGACGGGTTTTTCCCCTACAAACGGCAATTGGACATTGCCGTTGAGGGGATTCTGACAAACAGCCCGGATCTGGATGAGCTGATTGACAAGCTGGCTCTGGACATAGAATACGCATTGCTCGGCTTTGAAATTCCCGGCTTTCTGAACGCCGTTATCAAAATGATCTCGACGGAAACGGATGTCGTGATTGACGGAGCGCATTGCTATGGTGCGGTGCGTATCAACTATACCATCACCTATTACACAGCAACAAATAAGGAATAAACAATGAAACTGAGAATCTTGAGAGATGTTCACAATCACAAAAAAGGCGAAGTCAAAGATATCAAAGAAGCCGAGGCTAAAGCTTTACTGACGCAGGGATATGCCGTGCGCGTAGTCAATAAATTTGCCAAAAAACAGACGTCTTCGGCTCCGATTAAGACCGACAAGAGTAAAATCAAGGGCTTAAATCGTGGACTTTGAAGATAAATACGAAATCGCGGACTTGCGGCGGAGATTGAGCAATTTACTAAGAATTGGCACAATTTCCGCCGTTAATTATAAGGAAGCCGTGGCACGGGTTAAAATCGGAGATTTGGAAACGACTTGGCTGCCGTGGCTGCTTCGGGATGGCGATGACAAGGCTTGGCATGGCGTAGACCTCAATGAACAGGTTTTGGTTTTATCTCCCTGCGGCGACCTTAATCAAGGATTGATTCTACCTAGCGTTTACAAAAAGCCGATTTTCAATGACGGTAATCTTCTGCTCTGGCGGTTTAAGGATGGCTCGATTATTTCCTTTAATCGCAGCAACGGAGAACTGAATGCACAGATTACCGGAAACGCCGCGATTGTTTCTCAAAAATCAATAACCGCTGAAGCAAAAGTTTCAGCGGTTATTAAATCTCCGAAAATCACTTTGGACGGCGACGTAGAAATCACCAAAAGCCTCACAATTGCTCAAAATCTGACGACTTCCGGTACTGTCAGCCTCAGCGGCGGCACGCCAATTGCCCGTGTCGGCGATGCGGTTTCCGTCGATGCCAATACTCATCGTGGTACGATTTTGGCTGGTTCAGCAAAAGTAAAGGCGGGATAAATGCGCGGAATGAATGACAGAACAGGCAAGCACAATGACGGGTTTGAATATCTGAAGCAGAGAATCCGAGACATCCTCTCCACGCCGCTCGGCTCACGGGTTATGCGCCGCAACTATGGTTCTGAACTGTTTAAAAGAATTGATAACCCGACCAACGGCGAACTGATTGCCAACATCTATTCCGACTGTGTCACGGCTCTTTATAATTTTGAACCGGAGTTTGAAATCGTAAGCGTTACCGTGGTTTCCATTGACCGCGGCAGGATCATTTTGGATTTGGAAGGACAATTTCTCTCCAATGGCGAAGTTGTCAAATTGGATAACATTGAAATCAAGGGAATCTAAAGAATAATGTCGAATTCTTCCGTCATTGACCTGTCTAAACTGCCGACCCCGAAAGTCATTGAAGAATTAGACTATGAAGTCCTGTTTCAGGAATATTTGAGCGATTTTACAGCCAGAGATGAGGAATATGACGGTTTGCTTGAAAGCGACCCGGCTATTATTATCCTTGAGGTTATGGCTTACCGCGAAATGTTGGTTCGCAAAAGAATCAATGAATCTGCCAAAGCGACCTTATTGGCTTTTGCAACAGATTCCGATCTTGATCAGATTGTGGCGGAATACGGCGTTGAGCGCCTGGAAGGCGAAAAAGATGACCGCTTGAGAATGCGCGGACAAATGGCTTTGGACGGCTTTTCGACTGCTGGGCCGATTGACGCTTACAAATTCTTTGCGCTTTCTGCTTCCGTAAAGGTCAAATCAGTCGACGTTCGCAGCGATGAACCGGGAAAAGTTATTGTGACCATCCTCTCAACAGAGGGCGACGGTACAGCAGTTCGCCGGGAAAGCGTTCCTGAAACGAAAATAACGGTAACCGATGGGAAAGCGACACTGTCCGGCAAAAGTATTGACCATCTGGTTGTCAAAGACGTTTCCGGCGGTCAGACATACAAAGAAAACTTTGACTATACCTTTGATAAAGCAAATTCGTTGCTTGGAGTTACTGTTGACTCCAAAATATCAAACAACACCGAGCTGCTGGTTTCCTATGAACGGGCAGACGTACTGGAACTGGTAGAGCTGGCGCTCAACCATGAGGATGCCAGACCGTTGACCGACTATGTGAGTGTGGTTTCGGCGGAAATTATCAAATACAGTATTTCGGCACATATTACCGTTTACGCCGGCCCGTCATTCTCGGTGGTCGAGGACGCAGCCAATGATGCCATTAAGATATATACCAATGAACGCCACGCCATGGGCGAACTGGTGGCAATTTCCGGCATCTATCAGGCTTTGCACGTCAACGGCGTCAAAAAAGTCCAGCTTGATCAGCCGTTACAGGATATTGAGACAACCAAATTGCAGGCAGCTTATTGCGAAAAAATCAGCTTAACAATGGAAATTTTTAATGAGTAACGAATTCAAGAGCCTGTTACCGCCGAATGCTTCAAAATTACTGAGAGATTTAGAGAAAACCGGCAGCAGGCTTTCCTTTCTGGAAATTTTGAACCGTTATCTGCGGAATCCGGAAAAATGTCCGGAACATCTTCTGCCGTGGCTGGGTTGGGCTTTATCGGTAGACGTTTGGAATGAGACCTGGGCGGAATCTATCCGGCGCAATGTCATCAAGGCAAGCATCAGCGTTCATCGGCACAAGGGTACGCTCGGCGCCCTCAAACGGGCATTGGAAGCCTTTGAATTTGACCATGTCACAATTGAGGAATGGTTTGATTATGGCGGTGATCCTTATACATTCCGGGTTTTTATCGAAGTTGTAACTGAGGGATTTGACATCAACGACCTGACGGAAGTTCAGGCTGTCATTAACCAAACCAAGAATGTCCGTTCTCATTTGGAAATGTTGCGGGCTTTTCTGTGTACGACTTCGGAAACGCCCCGGCTGGGAAGTGCTTTTTCTACCGGTGAAATTACAACAATTTATGGTCTTGAGGTTTTTGAGATATGACTGATGCCGCTGCAGCAAAAGAGTTTTATTCAATCGTTACGCAAAAAGGGCTTGAAAAGCTGGCTGAGACCAAAGTAACCGGTAAAAACGTCAGCCTTACCCATATGGCGGTCGGCGATGGAAACGGTAACTATTATACCTTGGATAAAAGCCAGACAGAACTGGTGCGGGAACTACATCGTTGCGAACTCACTCTGGTACAAGTAGACAGTCAGTATTCAAATCAGATTATTATTGAGGCTGCGATTGCCGCCGAAATCGGCGGCTTTTTTATTCGAGAAATCGGTATTTTTGATGAAGACAGCGATTTGTTTGCTGTCGGCAAATATCCGGTAACCTATAAGCCGCAGAGCGAAAGCGGTTCATCCAAAGACCTGTATATCCGTATGGTGCTTGGGTTTTCGGAAGCTCCGAATATTGACATCTATATCAATCCGCATAATTCAGTGGTCAGCTCGGACAAGTTTGAAGCTCTGCAACTCAAGCTGGACGATTATGCCCTGAAAGATTTCAGTAACGCGGCAGAACACCAGAAACTCCCCGGATTACAAGGCGGAAATACTACAGAACGGTATCATCTGTCCAAACACGAACAGTCAACGGTTTCCTCTCTGGATGTCCTGATTGCTGGCGACAATAAAGACAAAACCGTTATTCTTAACGAAAAAGGCGATGGTTTTACGGTTACGCCGTCCAAAGAAATCTTCCAGAATATCTTTGTCGTAACCGGAAATACGGTTGAGGTATCTGAAAAATACTCAATTTATAAGAAAACCATCAGTGCTAATACTGCTTTGGACTTCAATGTTACCAAGGCAAACATCTACCAGAAAGTCATTACTTTTGAGCTTTTTATTGAAATGCCAACAAAGTTCAATGTCTCTTTTGTTCAGTCGGCAAAGATACATTGGCTAAATGATGATGTGGCAGAGTTTGACGAAGCCGGAAATTATCTGCTGGCTTTCCGTTCCTTTGATAATGGCGCTTCTTGGGTAGGCAGCTTACAGGGAATGTGGACATGACGATTAAAACCAAAATCACGCCTTTGGGTGCCGGAAATAAAGTCTTTTATGCCGTAGGACAGGTTCTTTTTGAAAGCGGAGTACCCGGAACTTATTCATTGGAGGTTTTGACCAAGTTTTTTTGCGATATATGGATCAGCGGCGGTGGCGGTGGTTCAAATGGTGCCGGTGGAACGGGAGCTACTCTTCACATTCAAGGCATCTTGCTGCCGGGCTCTTATGTCTTAGTCGTTGGAAACTTTGGCGATGGTGCCGGTGCTTATGTTCGTAATAACAATGGTAAACCCGGCGGAGTTTCTTCTATTACCGGCCCATCCTGCAAAATTACGGCAAACGGCGGATTAGGCCGCAACGGACGCCGAAACGGCGGTGGCGGCGGTACGGTTGGTGCTTTAAGTTATCAGCTTGCACAGACTACTAATACATTGTTTCAATCTCAGGAAAGAGTTTCTTATGCTTTATCTTACATAGACAATACATCATCTGGTTATGGGGCCGGCGGAATCGCTCAAGGAAATGACGAAGGCGCCGGATATCCTGGAAAAACAGGCTACATAAAAATAACATTTATAAAATAAAAAGGACTTTTAACAATAAATGGCTAAACATAATCTCTGTACCTCAGGAATGGTAAGTAATGCCAGAACTGAGGATTTTTTTTATTTGTATTATTATTGTTATATAATCAATGGGGAGGTAAATGGCACTACGAACTAAACTTACCCCATTGGGTGGACAAAATCAGGCTTATAAAAAAGATTTTGTCGTCTTTGAAAGTTCTACCCCCGGAACATATACATTCGAAATCAAGAAAGCTCAGTTTGAAGTTACCGGTTCCGGTGCTGGTGGCGGCGGTGGCGGCTCTGCCGGAAAACATGCCTGGTATGGTCAGGTCGGAGGCTCTGCTGCTGCCTTCAAAGGAATTGTACAGTTAGAAAAAGGCACTTTGAAGATAACTGTTGGTACTCCCGGTAATGGCGGAAATGGTTCCGGACGAAATGCCGGTCCCGGTACAAATGGCACCGCGACAACGGTTTCAGTAAACAATGTTACTTTGTTGACACTTGGCGGAGGTAACGGTGGCGGCGGTACCGGAAGCGGTTCCGGAGCCAATAACGGAGCCGGAGGAATAATAACTGTTTCTTCAGAACTAAAGATTATTTCCACAGAAATCAAAACAAACGGTACGACTCAGTCTACAGTTTCTATTCTGGGAAACGGATTTGGTGCTGGAGGCAATATTCGAGCAGCTAACAGCGGCTTGCCCGGAACTGCCGGATACATAAAAATACAATTTGTTAAATAGGAAACAAAAGAGAGCTGAAATTCAGCTCTTTTATTTTTTTATGAAAGGAAAAAATATGCCGGATCAGTATCTACACGGCGTTGAAGTTATCGAAATTGACGACGGCGCGCGGGCTATTAAAACCGTTAAATCCTCCGTCATCGGACTTGTCGGCACAGCACCGCAGGGGCCGGTTAATACACCGATCCTTATTAATGGTTCTCCTACCGAAGCCGTTAAATACTTCGGAAACCATGTTGACGGCTTCACTATTCCCCGCGCATTGGATCGGATTTTTGACCAGACCGGAGCGATGGTTGTTGTCATCAATGTTGCCGATAAAACAAATTCTGAACAGAAATCCGATATCAAGCAGGACAATGTAAAATTTGATGACTACGGAGAAATTACCCTTGATCATAAGATTGTATCGGATGTCGTTGTCAAAAAAGCCGATGAAAGCGTTACTTATACAGAAACTACTGATTATACATTAGATGCTTTTAACGGAATTCTTACCAAAACCGGAGAATCGACCATTCCGGAAAAAGAAGCTCTGATGGTAAGTTACAAATATCTGGATACCTCTAAAATCAAATCCAGCGATGTTGTGGGCGGAGCTAATGCCGACGGAACTTACCGCGGTGTCAATTGCCTCTTGGCAGCCCAGACCGAAGTCAGCGTTCAGCCCAGAATCCTGATTGCACCCGGATTTACGCATGATCAACCGGATGATGACGGCGAGATATTGGCAAATCCCGTTGTCTCCGAGCTTTTGGGAATTGCCGAACGGCTGAAAGCCGTAATTATCGCCGATTGTCCGGACGGCAGTGAGCAGGATGCAATCAAATATCAGAAATGTTTTGGTTCTGCCCGTGTTTACAGCGTTTATCCGTGGGTTAAAATCCAGGACGAAAATGACCAGATCGTCAGTTTTCCATCTTCTGCCGCGGTTGCCGGACTATTGGCAAAATCCGACAATGAGCGCGGTTTCTGGTGGTCTCCTTCTAACACGACCATCAACGGCATTATTGGCATATCGAAACCAATTGACTTTGCTTTAGGCGATACAAGCTGCAAGGCTAATTTCTTAAACGAAAATAAAGTCGCGACAATCATTCAAGAGGATGGCTTCCGCCTCTGGGGCAACCGGACGGCATCTGCCGATGAAAAATGGGCTTTTCTTTCCGTCCGACGGACTGCCGATATGATAAATGACAGCTTGCAGAAAGAGCATTTGTGGGCTGTTGACCGCAATATTACCAAAAACTATGTCGAAGACGTCTGCGAAGGTGTCAACAATTATCTCCGGTATCTTAAAAATATCGGGGCAATTATTGACGGCAAGTGTTGGGCGGACTCAAGCATCAACACGCCGGATCAAGTTGAACAAGGCAAAGTTACCTTTGATTTTGACTTTACCCCGCCGTATCCGGCAGAACACATAACTTTCCGCTCCCGGATGGTTAACGACTACCTTGAAGAAATCTTCAAATAACGGAGAAAATCATGACAGCAAAAGTCTTAAAAAACTTTTCGCTTTTCGTGGATGGCCGCGGCTATGCCGGAAAAGCGGAAGAAGTCACGCCGCCGAAACTTACGATCAAAACCGAAGAATTCCGCGGCGGCGGGATGGATGCCCCGATCGATATCGACTTGGGCATGGAAAAAATGGAATGTCAGTTTACACTGGTCGATTTTGACGCGGAACTGATGAAACTCTTCGGTTTGGTTGACGGAAACGCAGTGCAGGTCACTCTCCGCGGCGCTTTGTGTGATGACAATTCGGTCACACCGATGGTTATCAGCCTGCGCGGAATGTACAAGGAACTTGACTTCGGCAAATTCAAAGCCGGAGACAAAGGCACCTTAAGCGCCTCCGTTTCCTGCCGCTACTACAAACTAAACATCAACAACAGTGATGTTATTGAAATCGACGTCGATAACATGATCCGTAAGATCAACGGTACCGACGTTATGTCTGAAATCAGAGATGCATTGGGAATTTAATCATGGAAAATACAACAAAATTAGAACTTCTGTTTCCGATTACCGTAAACGGAACCGCTTATCAAGCCTTAAATATCCGTCGTTCGAAAGTCAAAGACCGTTTGGCGGTTTCAAAACTTAACCTGAGCGATGAAGAACGCGAAATCAGGCTCTTATCAAATCTTTGCGAAGTAGCACCTGAAGTTCTGCAAGAGTTAGATGAGAAAGACTATCAGGCTCTGCAGCGCGCTTATTTGGATTTTTTCAAATAAAGGGCGACCTCCAAGAAGCCGTAATAACCCTCTCACACATTACCCATTGGTCTTTGTCCGAGATTTTGGACTTGGACGAGGAAGATTTTGTCGGCTGGTATGAAAAAGCCGTTAAATTTTATGAAAGTATAAATAATGGCTGATACCAGAGCCGCAGTATCAATCTTAATCGGAGCCAAACTTGGCAGTACATTCAAAAATTCTTTTACCACTGCCGACAAACAGCTCTCCAAACTCGGAGCGACGATTAAGAGCGTAGAGGGAAAAGCGGCGCAAATTGAGGCCTACAAACAACAATCCCGTGCTTTGAACCAAGTCGGACAGGCTTATAAAGAGGCACGGGAACGGCTGAACCGCCTCAAACAGGAGATGAATACGGTCGGAGCTCCGACTAAAAGCCTGTCTCAGGATATTAAAAAGGCTGAAAGAAACTTTGACAAGGTCAAAATAACCTTCCAAACGGTAGGACGTCAGACGCGTGAAATGGGAAGCGCGTTGCGGCAGGCTGGTATTGATACCCGTAATTTATCTGCGGAAACATCCTCGTTAAATCGATCCCTCAATACGCTTAGAAGACAGCAACAGCAAATTCAAAATATTGAAAATGCCAAGGCTGCCAATAAAACCAAGCGTGCCGATTTGCGCGGACAGATGTTCGATGCTGTGGCTTTAGGCTCTACTATGTATGGGACTTTGAAACCGGCAGTTGATTTTGAATATGCCATGGCTAAAGTCGGTGCAATTACCAATGAAGCTGCCGACAGTGAGGGATTCAAAAAATTATCCGATAAAGCCAGAGAACTTGGCCGGACAACACAGTATACCTCGGCTCAGGCCGCGGAAGCTATGCAGTTTTTAGGTATGGCCGGTTTCAATACAGAGCAGATCCTAAAAGCATCTCCGGCAGCCCTTAACTTGGCTATTGCAGGAAATATGGATTTGGGGCGGACTGCCGATATTGCTTCCAACATTTTGACTGGATTTAATCTTAAAGCTGAAGAAACAACCAGAGTAGCTGATGTTTTAGCCCAAACTTCACGAACGACAAACGTGAATGTTGAAATGCTGGGCGAAACCATGAAATATGCTGCTCCGGCAGCGGCAGCCGTGGGCGGTACACTGGAAGAAACTGCAGCTCTGGCCGGTGTGCTCGGCGACGCCGGTATTCAGGCGACGATGTCCGGTACTATGCTCCGCGCAGCCTATCTGCGATTGGCGGCTCCGGTCGGCAAAGGGGCAAAAGCCTTAGAAAAAATGAGGAATGAACTCCATTTGACGGCAGAGGAAATGCCTGATGTTGCTAAACAAGCGGCTTTCACTCAAGCTCATTTGAAACAAATGGGTGTTAAAATCTTTGATGATAAGGGCAATATGCGCTCTATGATTGATATCTTCAAAGATATGGGAGCTGTTCTCAAAGATGCGAGCGATCAGGAAAAACTGTCAACGGTAAAAGCGGTATTCGGAGACAGAGCCTCCGCCGGCGCATTGGCTATTTTTAACCATATTCAGACCGGACGATTGGATGAAGTCCTGACTAAGGTTAAGAATGCCGATGGTGCGGCCCAGCAAATGGCAGAACGGATGCAAAATACAACAATCGGCGCATATAAAGAATTTTTATCTGCTGCTGAAAGCATTGCCATTTCGTTTGGCTCAGTTCTTTTACCGCAGTTGGCTGAAATTATGCGATACGGTGCAGGCTGGGCAAATCAGCTTAGTACCCTGGCCGAACAACATCCTCAATTAAGCAAAGCTATTGGTTATACCGTTATTGGCTTAATCAGTCTTAAAATTTCTGCAATTGCGGTTGGATACGCCTTTACGTTTGTTCGAGGAGCTTGGCTTTCTGCAGCAAGCGTCGTTCTTAAACTCAAGACATTTTTGGGATTTTTATGGACTCAAATGCTGAAAAACAAGGCCATTGCTCTGGCAAGCGGGTTCAAACAATTTGGAATGACACTCTGGACACTAGTTAAGGGCGCTATTCCGGCGGCAGTTACAGGAGTTAAACTTCTAGGGCGGGCTTTACTTTTAAATCCGATTGGTTTGGCGATTACAGCAATAGCTGTCGGAGCTTTTCTTATTATTAAATATTGGGAGCCGATTAAGGCATTTTTTGTAAATCTCTGGGATGGAATTTCTGCAGGAGCGCAGAAAGTCTGGGAAAAGATCAAAAAAGTTACCGAACCGATTGCCAAACTGAAACAGGCCGTCGGAAGCGTATGGCACAAACTGTTTGGCAGTGATGATGCCCCAAAGACCGTCCCTGCGATAGCACAGCAGCCTGAAGTTGGTCAGGCTGTAGCCGCAGATATCGGTAAAAATGTTGATCCTCTAAACAGCAAAGTCAAAACGGCAATTGCCAACGACAATTCAGCTCGGACGACGGTTCACAACAATATCACGGTCAATGCGGCCAAAGGCATGGACGAAGCGACGCTGGCCAGAGAAGTCGGCCGCGTGATGAATGAGCGAGAACGCCAAATGGCAAGCAGAAAAAGGGCATTAAACTATGGTTAATGTAGATTTAAGCGTCGTCGGGGCAATTCTGAACGAAACCGGACGTTTGAAAACATCAATACCGATTGACAATATGATGCTGCTCGGAGCTTACCGGTTTTGCCTTAAAAATGCTTCGTATCAGACTTTGAAACGGCAAAATGAGTACAAATGGGCGGAATTGGAGCGTATTAACACCAATCCGTCTCTGCAGTTTACCGGGTTCGGCAGTGAGACAATCAGCTTGGACGGGATCATTTATCCGCAGCTTTTCGGCGGGCTCCGGCAGCTCAATCTGATGCGGACGTCGGCAATGCAGGGGAAACCTCTGATGCTGATTTCCGGCTATGGCTTTGCATTTGGGCAATGGTGTATCACCTCCGTACAGGAGAATCAGACGATTTTCTTCAAAGACGGTACGCCGCGGCGGATTGACTTTACCATAAATCTGAAGAAGTACGGCGATGACAAGAAGCGCGGCATTATGGGAATTGTGCAAAAGGTCGGGAAATACTTATGATTATTTACAATACCAAAGACGGCGACGTTTTGGATGACATCTGCTACCACTTTTACGGACATCTGGACGGTACGGTAGAAAAAGTGCTGGAAGCCAACGATTTTCTAGGATTTCAGCCACCGGTGCTGCCGGCCGGACTGAAAATCCAGCTGCCGGAAATTAACGACAAAAAATCAACCCAAACTGTCAGGTTATGGTAATGCAGCCGGTTTTTAAAATTCTTGCCAATAATGATAATGTCACTGAACTGATTAAAGAACGGTTAATCCGGCTTTCAATCACGGATGAAATCGGCTTTGTGTCTGACGCGGCGACAATTGTCATAGACAATCATGACGATCAGGTGGAAGTTCCGGCACGCGGGGCTGAACTGGAAGTCTATCTCGGCTATGACGTGGATGCGCTGGTTAAAATGGGCAAATTTATGGTCGACGAAGTTGAGCTTTCCGGGCCGCCGAACCAAATCAGCATTACGGCCCGCTCTTCTGACACTTTTGAGAAAAGTAATCTAGGAAGCATTGTCAGTCCTAAAAGCCGATCATGGCATGACATAACCTTCCCAGACATGGTGGCTGCCATAGCCAAAGAAAACAAACTGTCCCCTCTGGTCTCGCCAAGACTTGAGGGGATTATTGTTGACCATATTGACCAGACAGAAGAAAGCGACCTTGCATTTCTCAATCGTGTTGCGCAAACGGTTGATTCTTATGTGAAACCCGCTGACGGCAAGCTGATTGTCGCCCCGATCGGCACGGCGATTTCTCCGAAAAAGGAAGAAAAGCCGATGCCAACCACGGAACTGGACGTTACAGACATTAACAGCTGGCGGATAAGAATCGCCGAACGCAACAAAATCAACAGCGTCGAAGTTAAGTATCATGACAAGAAGAAAGGGATCCTTGACACGGTTCGTACCGGAAAAGGCAAGCCCTGCTTTTGTGTCCCGCATACCTATGCTTCGGCGACAACTGCGATGAGGATTGCCAAATCTAAACTGGCAGCTCTTATTCGCGGCATTTATGAGCTTGAGCTGACAGTTGCCGGAAATACGGCAATCTGTGCCGAAAGCATCATAAAAATCTCCAACCTGACCCAAGCAGCCAATGGCGAATGGATCATCAAATCGGCTACTCACGAACTCTCTAATTCGGGATATGTCACTCAAATCAACGCAATTATAAAGGATTAAACATGGATATTACAAATCTGGACGCCAATGTCTGGCAGTATTTCTTTGCCTTCATGGAACATAACAAAATCTTTACGCTTATCTTGGTTTTTATGGCCGCTGTTTTCTTGCTGCTTATCAAAAAAATCGTGAAAATCCCCTGTAACATTTTTACCGGCAAGATTGACAGCACCAAAATGATGCTCTCGGAATGGGAAAAGGACATTCTTATTTTTTCCAGAAACAAACATCATTTTGCTGATGATTATGCCAAAAACATCCTGTTCAACCGGTTGGCTGAGAAAATTCTGCGCAGCTATTACCTTTGGAAAAAACAGGAATTGGATGACATTAAGCAGAAAAAGCTGTCTGTTGCGACAGCGGCTTCGTCCGAATATCAGACCTCCAAACTGGATGCCACCCGTCAAAAATGGCAGGCTGAATTTACAGCCTGGTGTAAATTTCAGGGAATCGCAAAGGATAAAATCAAACATATTATTCGGACTTACAACAAGGTTTCTGCCGGCGACATTAAGGCTTTAACCTTTATGCTGACACGGTTCAACGGCAACTACAATTACCTCAACCTCTGTATTTATGCGGTTTTGAACGCTATTGAATTTGATTTGGAACAGGCTTCTACCTCATTTAACGGGGATCTGGCCGGCATCAAAATTGACGGATATACGATTAAGGGAGGTCATCATGGCACTGAGAAAAATTGATAAAATCATTGTTCATTGTGCAGATACCCCGGATGGCAAAGACTTCACCATTAAAGATATTGACCGCTGGCATAAGGAACGCGGCTGGCAATGCTGCGGATACCATCATGTCATCAGATTGGACGGCACGGTTGAAAACGGACGTCCTCTGGCTCAGATCGGCGCTCATTGCAAGGGGTACAATGAAACAAGCATTGGCATTTGTCTGATTGGCCGCCGGGAGTTTACACCGGCCCAGCTGGTCTCGCTGAGAAACCTTATCGGCTCCTATCGGAAACTCTTCCCCGGTTCAGAAGTATTCGGACATTATGAGTTATGCCGGTATAAGTCTTGCCCCAACTTTAATGTAAAGGATTGGTACTATGGCGGAATTTTTAAACAAATTTAAGGCCTGGATTATTGCCGGGATTGGCATCTTGCTTTACTGGCTGGGGCGAAAAGATGAAAAAATCAAACAAATCGACACTAAACAGAAAGGACAACTCAATGCGATACATCAAGCGAATGTGGCTCGTAATACTCGTTTTGAGTCTGAGCGGATTAAACGGCTGCACGACAAATATCGCCGACCTTGAATTCTGCCAGATCTATGAACCGATTTTTGCTGATTATGACCATGACACTCAGGAAACCATAGATCAGATTGACCGCAACAATCTGGTTTATGATGACCTCTGTACCTGAAAAAGCCCCCTGCTCTACGGAGTAGGGGGCTTTTTGTCGTTTAAATACCTCCTTCTTTAGATAGCTTTGCGGGTTAAATCTGAATTGGCAGCCAGAGAATACATATCACTGACATCCTCAGTCGGATTAGACAAGGCATCTGTCGAAGCCGAATTGCTGGCGCTGAAGCTGTTCATCGCCTGTATCAGCTGATCAGCAGAACCAATGTTGATTGAGCTACCATCGGCAAATTGGAAACTTTCAATTTTATAATTGGTATCACTGAAGTGTTTATTAATCAGCATTCCTTGTTCGGAATCTCCTTTAATTGTAACCCTCAGAGAGCCATTATCATCAAACAGCGTCAGATCAGAACGGGTTATACCCTCTCCAAAGTGAATGCTATCAACACCTCCTGCATCATTAATATGGTCAAAACCGTCGCCGAGGTTATAAACATAGGTGTCATTACCTAACCCTCCGTCAATAATATCATTTCCAGTACCTCCGTTTATGGTATCATTACCGTCTCCTGCATTAATCGTATCAATACCAGCTTCGCCATTGATAATATCATTTCCAGAACCAGTGTTGATTGTATCATTTCCGCCACCAGCATATACGGTATCATTGAACGCCATACCGCTGACTGTGTCAGCAGAATCGGTTTGATTAAAGGTAATTCCCGTGTTTCTGAAATCAACACTGCTACCGTCTGCAAATTCAAGCTTCTCAACACAGAAGTTTGCACGATAACTAGGATCAAAGAAACGAGAAATTAAAATTCCTTGAGAAGCATCACCATTAACGGTTATTAACAAATCATTATCTCTCTGACTTAAACTCAAATCTGTTTTGACAATGCCTGCACCGAAAACAATTTTATCAAGATTTCCTGCCGTTGAATCATTGTCTGTTATGGTATCTAGGCCGTCACCGAGATTGTAATAATAAGTGTCATTACCTGTACCACCATTGATAATATCATCTCCTTTGCTACCCGTGATATTGTCATTGCCTGCACCTGCATCAATCGTGTCTCTTCCCGAGCCGCCGTTAATGATGTCGTTCCCGGCATATCCGTAAACAGTGTCATTGCCACCGTTTGCGTTGATTGTATCATTGTTATCAGACCCATAAATGGTTTCTGAACCGTCTGTTTGATTTAAGACTAAGCCAAGAGATGGCACATCAATTATTGTACCATCGGCAAAAGCCAGTTTTTCTATGCAGAAATTCTTGCGGTATGACGGATCAAAGAAGCGATTAATGACAATTCCTTGGTCACTGTCGCCTTTTATAACAATCTCAAGATTGGTATCACGCTGAGTGAATGTCAAATCGGCCAAGGCAATACCAGCCCCGAAAGAAATTGTATCGCTGTTTTCCCCGGTTCCGTCATTATCTTCGATGATATCCCAGCCGTCGCCAAGATTGTAATAATAAGTATCGTTGCCTGTTCCTCCCATGAGTGTATCGTTTCCTTTACCACCAGTAATTTTATCATTACCAGAGCCGGCATCAATTGTATCATTGCCGTCTTCGCCAAAGATAGTATCGTTCCCGACCAGGGCTGTGATATTATCATTGCCTGCACCCGCATTAATGACATCGTCGTACGCGGTGGTTTTGATTGCTTCATCTCCGTTGGTTTGGTCAAAAGTTAGGCCTATTTGGCTTAACTCAACGACTGAGCCATCGGAAAAGTGCAATTGTTCAATCTGATAGTAGCTTTCGTTACTGTTGTTAAAGATAGAATTAATATGAAGGCCTTGTGTTTCATCACCTTTGACATAGATTTCCAATCCGCCGTCTTTGTTGCGGAAAGTTAAATCGTTAAAGGTAATACCCTCGCCAAAGACGATTTTATCAATATTTCCAACAGAGGGATCCTCGTAATCGTCAATTGTATCAAAGCCGTCTCCAAGATTCCAAAGGTAGGTATCACTTCCCGTTGCCCCGATTAAAATATCGTCACCTTTACCGCCAATCAGAATGTCATTGCCGCTTCCTGCCTCAATACGGTCATTGCCATCTCCGCCGTAGATGGTATCATTACCACCTTTAGCATAAATAGTATCATTTCCGCCTTTAGCATAAATGGTATCATCGAACTCCGTTGCTTTGACAGTTTCGGCAGTATCTGTTTGAGTTAATACCAAATTAGTGGTATTCATATCTATTTCGGAACCGTCCGCAAAGACAAGTTTTTCAATTTTATAATAGCTTGCATTACTATCATTGAAATAGAAATTGATACGAATGCCCTGAGTCGGATCATCTTTTATGGTTATAAATAAATGGTCCTGTCTACACGCAAACTTCAGGTCTTCTTTAGTAATTCCTTCACCAAAGACGATTTTATCAACCGCCCCAGAGCTACTGCTATCGTAATCATCAATGATATCAAAGCCATCTCCAAGATTGTAGCGATAAGTATCACTGCCTAAAGAACCGATTAAAAGGTCATCGCCTTTGCCGCCCGTTATATCATCATCACCATACCCCGCTTCAATACGGTCATGACCACTGCCACTGACAATCGTATCATTGCCGCCTAACGTGATAATTGTATGATTGGTATCATCCGCGATAATCGTATCGGCAAATTCGGTACCACGAATACCTTTGCTACCATTATTCTGGATCAAATTAACGCCTGTCGTTGTAAAATCAATGACGGAGCCATCAGCAAACTCTAGTTTTTCAATTCGATAATAGCTTGAGTAACTTTCATTGAAGAAGCCGTTTATCATAATACCTTGAGTAGAATCTTCTCCGATGATAATTTTCAAATTTCCACCTTCATAAGAAAAGGTTAGGTCTTCTTTGGAAATTCCCTCACCGAAGACAATTTTATCTACAGAGTTATCTCTAGTATCATTATAATCTTCAATGGTATCAAAACCATCTCCAATGTTATAATAATAAGTATCACTGCCGCGATAACCTATTAATTTATCATTACCTGTCCCGCCAATAATGTGATCATCACCATATCCGGCATCAATATAGTCATTGCCTGCACCACCATTAATTATATCATTACCCCCAAGGGTAACGACTGTATCATTCCCGCCGTTGGCATTTACTGTATCGGCAAACTCAGTGGTTCTAACATCTTCGCTGAAATCGAGTTGTTCCAGTTTATAACCTATAGCCTTGTTATCCATAATTGAACCATCGGCAAAAACGAACTGTTCGATCTTATAGTAACTTTCATAATTTCTATCTAAGAAACGATCAAGGAGCATACCCTGGGTTTCATCATTATTAATTATTATCCGCAACGATGTTCCTTCCAGGCGGAACGTCAGGTTGTCTTGGCTGATTCCTTCGCCAAAGACAATCTTATCAATATTATTGGTGTTGCTGTCATAGTCGTAAATGATATCAAAACCGTCACCGAGATTATAACGATAAGTATCTGCTCCATAGCTGCCATTTAAGGTATCATTACCTTGACCACCTGTTATATCATCGTTGCCATATCCAGCTTCGACATAATCATCGCCAGCACCTGCCTCTATGATATCATTGCCATTGAAAGAATAAATCGTATCATTTCCGGAATTGGCTTTGATTATGTCATTGTATTCTGTAGCGCGGATTGCTTCATCAGTGGATAATTGGTTAAGAACAAAACCATTATTCTTGTTATCAATTATTGTACCGTCGGCAAACTCAAATTGTTCAATCTGATAATAAGTGGGATAGTTTTCATCAAAGAATCGGTTGACCAACATCCCCT
>UMKV01024999.1_pt1 | contig 24439 bp, 29 predicted proteins | sample 1966381 | NCBI WGS metagenome assembly UMKV01 (sample SAMEA4836182, study PRJEB28245) | human gut metagenome | biome: gut microbiome; material: fecal sample | place: Denmark | collected 2008
TGCCCTGCCGTGTCCGTGCGGGACGCAGAGCAGCGAAGCACAGTGTGCGGGGCGCGGGCGGATTTTCAAACCGCAGGTTTGAACGGCGTTTTTGGTCACTTTTGCCGCCGAGAGCAAAAGTGACCCGCGCCGGGGGTGCGGAATGTCCCTTGTCGCTGTTGAAAGAAATGGGGCCCCCGGAGGGAGCGATCCGAGCGCCGCAGGTGCGGGCGGTTTATGTGGAGGGACTGCTATGGCACAGACATTGACATAACGCATGCGTTACGTTGCCGGGCCCTTGACATTTCGCCTGCAGTGTGGTAAAAAATCAAAGACGCGTAGCGCACGAAGGTGCCTGCGAAGCGTATCGCCTTGCGGCGGTGCGCTTTTTATTTTTATGGAGGAAAATCACAATGCCAAAGAACAAAGCACAGGGGATCATTTTCGGACTCATCATGTCGTACAGCATGGCCATCGGCATGGAGATCTACAACAACGCCATCCAGCAGGGCGTCCATCTGCAGCCCGGCGGCTTTACCAACCTGACCTACGCCGTGGTGGGCAAAGCACTGGCGGAGGCGGCGTTCATGGGGGCGCTGGTCATGGTCATCTCCAGCCTGTGGGGCAACCGGCTGGGGGCGAAGCTGGCCGCGAGGGTCTGTGACCCGGCCAGAGACAACCCCTTCTTCTGCCGGCTGATGCGGCAGGCGGGGACGGTGATGGTCATGTGCCCGTCCATGTGTCTGGCGGCCACGGTGATCTTCACCGTCATCATGGGCGGCGTACCGCTGGCGCAGGTGCCGGTGAAATGGTTCGGCACGCTGCTGAAGAACCTGCCCATGGCGTTTTTCTGGAACATGTTCGCGGCGGCGCCGTTCACCAACTGGGTATGCGGGAAGTTATTCCGATGAAAAAGCAGCCTGTCCACTGTGGACAGGCTGCTTTTTGTGCGGTCAGGCGCGGGGGGAGGGAACGAACAGGAGATTCAGGTCCGCCTGGGTGGGCATGCCGTCCAGCGCGCCGCTGTCGCTGTACTGCCACATGTCGAAGGCGTAGTAGAAATCCGGATAGTCGTTGTAGTCCGCCACCCACAGGGCGTAGTCCGACAGGCGGCTCAGGTCGTAGCGGTAATAGCCCTGCTGGCGGTTGAGGTAGATGCCGGCGTTGTACCCGGCGGACTCCACCACATCGCAGAACGCGGCGGCGCACTCCGTCAGGTGCGCATTGTCGTTGCCCCTGGTACGGGAATCGTCGGCAAACACCGGCTCCCAGTCAAAATAGACAGGCAGATCCAGCTGCCGGCCGTTCAGCAGGCGCAGCACATGGGCGGCTTCGGCGGCGGCCTCTTGCACCGTAACGGCCTGGGAGAAGTAGTACACGCCCACGTCGATGCCGGCGTCCCGGGCGCCCTGCAGATGGCTGGCAAAGGCGCTGTCCGTCCGGAGGGAGCCTTTGGTATAGCCGGTGTAGCCGATGCGGAGAATGGCGAAATCCACGCCCTGTGCGGCCAGCTTCTGCCAGTCCACACCGGACTGATAGTCGGACACGTCCACGCCCAGGCGGACGGTGCCGGTCATGCCGGTGTAGCGGAGGGAGCCGTCCTCGTCCCGGGTGAAATCGTCGGCGGTGAAGGGGTTCAGCGGCAGGTTTTCGTGGGGCGTCAGCCAGACCATGTTGGCGCCGTCGTTGACATAGACCTGCCCTGCATGGGGGTCAGGCTCCTCTGTGACCCGGGGCTGGCGGGGCAGAAGGCTCAGGATCACGGGGACGGCGACGGCCAGCACGGCCAGCAGGATCACCAGCGGCAGCAGCCGGCGGCGACGCCTTCTGCGGCGGGAACGGCGGGGGCGTACAGCGGTATCTTCCATAGCTTCACCTGCTTTCTCGTTGGAATACATGGATGTCAAAGGCGATGCGGCAGTCCAGCGCGTCAAGTTTACATAATCTCTCAACGCCGCTTTTCGGCGTTTTCCAGCAGTAGGGGGTCATGCCGAACAGCGCCTGGATATCGGCGGCACTGTCCAGATGGATGGTGTCCTCCACATGGCGGATGGTGACGTAGCGGAAACCGTCGTAGGGCGTCTCCTTCACCTCGTTGGGGTAGGGGCGGTCGTAGAGCACCTGCTTCATCTCCCACAGGTGCATGGCGGAGGGGACGACGTAGAGAAAGTGTCCCTCCGGACGGAGCACGCGGCGGAATTCCTCGATGGCCAGAGGGGAAAAGCAGTTGAGCAGCAGGTCGATGCTGCTGTCCGCCACCGGCAGGTGATAGGAGGAGGCTACGGCGAACTCCACGTTTTTCTCCCGCCGGGCCGCCAGCCGCAGAATGAATTTGGAGATGTCCGTGCCCGCCGCGCGGGGCGTCTTTCCGGCGGCGCACAGGGCCTGATAAATGGCGGCGGTGTAGTATCCCTCGCCGCAGCCGCTGTCCAGCACCGCCGGGGCAGGGCCGGTCAGGGAGACAGAAAGTTGACATAACGCATCGCACAGCGGGGCGTAGTAGCCCTTGGAGAGGAAGGCGCTGCGGGCGGCAGCCATGGCCTTGTCGTCGCCGGGAGCCTTGGAATGCTTCTGGTTCACCGGGAGCAGGTAGGTGTGACCCTCCCGGGCGATGTCGAAGCTGTGGCCGGCGGGGCAGCGATAGGCGCTGCCGCCGCGCTGCAGGGGCGCGCCGCACAGGGGGCAGGTGAACAGGCTGGTCATAGGCCGCGCACCTCCGGCAGCGTCACGTCGTGGATCCATCTGCCCTTGCGGATGCGGAACCAGCACAGGGGGCACTTCAGCAGGGATTCCGCCTGAATGGCGGCGGCGACCCACCAGTAGGAGGCGTCCAGCACCAGCGCCAGCAGCGCCGTCAGGGGCAGGGCCAGCAGCCACTGGGGACCGATATCCAGCGCGGCGGAGCAGAACACATCGCCGCCGGCGCGGAGCACGCCGGTGACGGCGGTGATGGAGTAGGCGTGGAGGGGGATGGAGGCGAAGCCGGTGACAGCCAGCGCCGCGGCGATCTGCGCCGTCTGGCCGTATAGCTCGAACAGCGGGAATACGATGGGCTGGAACAGCAGCGGCACCAGCGTCAGTGCGATGACAGCCAGCGCGGCACCCACCAGAATGGTGACCCACAGCAGGGTGTGGCTCAGGTCCAGCACCTCCCTGTGGCTCCGGCCCTCGCCGATGGCTTTGCCCACGATGACGGCGGTGGCGGCGCCCAGACCGAAGCACACCACCAGGAACAGGCGGTTCAGGTTGCCCATGACGGCGTAGGCCGCCAGATACTCCACGGAGATGGCGGTGTAGCCCAGGATCACGGTGAGCATGCTGTTGCCGAGACCCCACGCGATCTCGTTGAGCAGCACGGGGGAGGAGTACTTGATGAAGCGGCGGCACATCTCCCAGCCCGGACGGAAGAAGGCCTTCAGGTGCAGCGGCATGGCCTTGCTGCGCAGGGCGCAGAACAGGCACACGGCGAACTCCGCCACGCGGCTGAGCAGTGTGGCCACGGCGGCGCCCTCCACGCCCAGCATGGGAAAGCCCGCCTTGCCGAAGATCAGCAGGTAGTTCATGCCGGTGTTGATGACGGTGGACATGCCGAACAGCTTCATGCCGAAGGAGGAGTTCTCCACGCTGCGCTGGGCGCTGACATAGATGGACGACAGCATGTTGAACACATAGGAGAAGCCGATGACCCGCAGGTACGGCGCGCCCAGCAGCGACAGCTCGTGCTTGTTGCTGAGCAGGTCCATGATCTCCACGGGCCAGAGGAAGAACGCGGCGGCCAGTACGGCGGCGATGCCCACGCCCAGATAGGCGGCTACGCCCATGGCGCGGCTGATGTTCTCCAGCTCTTTTTTGCCCCAGTACTGGCTGATGAGGATGCCCACACCGGACTGGACGCCGAACACAATGGAGATCAGCAGGAACACCGGCACGTTGGCGGTGGTGACGGCAGCCATCTCCTTGTTGCCGAGCTGGCTGACCATCAGGGTGTCGATAAGCCCCAGGGAGAACGTGATGAGGTTCTGCAGAGCGATGGGGGCGGTGAGCCGCGCCAGGTAGCGGTAAAAGCTCCTGTCGCGGCGGAGTGCTTTCAGCATAGTGATGTACCTCTTACAGCATGGGGAAACGGGCGGCCCGATGGGCTTTCAGCGCGTCATACAGGGCGTCCACGTCCGATGTGGTGTTGTCGGGGGAGAAGGAGATGCGGATGACGCCGGCGGCGGTGCGCTTGTCAAGACCCAGCGCCGACACGACGTGGCTGGCCTTGCCCTGGTGGCAGGCGGAGCCGGCGGAGATGCAGATGCCCTGCGCCCCCAGGTCGGTGACGATGTTGGCGCTGGGGTAGCCTGCCAGCGACACGGCCAGAATGTGAGGAGCCGTGCCGGACGCCACCGGCACCATGCCGGGGATGGTCAGCAGCTTTTCCCGGCAGTAGTCCCGGAGAGCGGCCATGTGGGCGAGCTTGGCGTCATAGTCCGTCAGGCGCAGCTCCACCGCCTTGGCGAAGCCGGCGATCTGGGCGGTGGCCTCCGTGCCGGAGCGCAGGCCCCGCTCCTGCCCGCCGCCGGGCAGCAGGGGCCGCACATTGCGGAAGCGCTCCGAGATATACAGGGCGCCCACGCCCTTGGGGCCGCCCAGCTTGTGGGCGGACAGACTCATCATGTCCACGCCCCACGCCTCCGGGTCGCAGGGCACCTTGAGAAAGCCCTGTACCGCGTCGCAGTGCAGCAGGGCGCGGGATCTCCGCTCCCGCAGGAGCCGGGCCGTCTCCTCCACCGGGAACACGCAGCCCGTCTCGTTGTTCACCAGCATCATGGACACCAGCACCGTGTCGTCCCGCAGGGCACCGGCCACCTGCTCCACGGTGACGTGTCCGGTGCGGTCGGGCCTGAGGTATGTGACCTCATAGCCCTGCTGCTGCAGCCAGCGGCAGGGCTCCAGAATGGCGCTGTGCTCCACGGCGGTGGTGATGATGTGTCTGCCGGTGTGGCGGCCCTGCCAGACGGCGGCCTCGATGGCCCAGTTGTCCGATTCGGTGCCGCAGGAGGTGAAGTACAGGCGCTCCAGGGGGCAGTGCAGCGCGCCGGCGATCACGGCGCGCCAGCCCTCCACGGCCTTTTTCATCTCCTGCCCGGCGGGGTACTGGGAGGAGGGGTTGCCGAAGTGATGGGTCAGCACATCGTACATGGCGTCCGCCACGGCGGCGGGCACCGGCGTGGTGGCGGCATTATCCAGATAGATCATGGGAAAAACCTCTCAATTTCATAGGCCGGAGGACTTGCCACCGGCGGAAGTATCCAGTATAATAAAGCGTTACCGTATATTATACCGACATTCGACGGAAAGTGCAAGGAGAATCCCATGCTGGCAGCGATTTACACATTAGGCTGTAAGGTCAATCAATACGAAACGCAGGCCATGGAGCAGGAGCTGGTGCGCCGGGGCCACACGCTGGTGCCCTTTGACCAGCGGGCGGACGTCTATATCGTCAATACATGCTCCGTCACCGCCGTCAGCGATAAAAAGTCGCGGCAGATGATCCGGCGGTGCCGGAAGCTGAACCCGGACGCGGTGGTGGCCGCCTGCGGCTGCTATGTGCAGACCCATGCGGCGGAGGCGGCGGGGCTGGACGTGGATCTCATCGCCGGCACCGGCGACCGCATGGCGTTTCTGGACCTGCTGGAGCAGGTGACGCGGGAGAAGCAGGTGACGCTGCTGGACGACGCCCTGAAGCGGCGGACGTTCGAGGTACTGCCCGCCGGCGGCATGGCCGAGCGCACCCGCGCCATGCTGAAGGTGGAGGACGGCTGCGTCAACTTCTGCACCTACTGCATCATTCCCTATGCACGGGGACCGGTGCGCTCCCTGCCCAAGGCGGAGGCCGCGGCCCAGACGGAGCAGCTGCGGCGGGAGGGCTACCGGGAGCTGGTGTTCACCGGCATCGAGATCTCCAGCTGGGGCCACGACCTGAAAAACGGCGAGACGTTCATCGACCTGCTGGAGGCGGTGTCCGCCGCGGCGGGGGACATGCGGCTGCGGCTGGGCAGTCTGGAGCCGCGCACCATCACGGAGGACTTCTGCCGCCGGGCCGCCGCGCTGCCCAATCTGTGCCCCCACTTCCACCTGTCCCTGCAGTCCGGCTGCGATGCCACGCTGCGGAGGATGAACCGGAAGTACGACACGGCCCGGTTCCGGCAGTCGGTGGCGCTGCTGCACCGGTACTTCGACCGGCCCGCCGTCACCACCGATCTTATCTGCGGGTTCCCGGAGGAGACGGAGGAGGAGTTCGCCCAGACGCTGGCGTTTATCGAGGAATGCGGCTTCGCGGCCATGCACATCTTCCCCTACTCCATCCGCCCCGGCACAAAGGCGGCAGCCATGGAGCAGGTGCCGCCGGCGGTGAAGGAGGCCCGGGCCGCCCGGGCCGCGGAGGCGGCGGAGCGGATGCACCGGGCGTATCTGGAGGGCTGCGTGGGCCGGGTGTACCCGGTGCTGTTCGAGCAGCCCAGGGACGGACGCTATACCGGCCACGCACCCAACTATATGGAGGTGGCCGCGGCGGGCGAGGGCCTGCACAACATCGTGAAAAACGTGAGGATCACCGGTGTGGACGGTGAGCTGCTGACGGGGGAGGTACTGCCGTGAACCACTTTTTTGCCTATATCGACCGCATGCGCTACATCGAGCGCTGGGCACTGATGCGCAACAGCGTCCGGGAGAACATCCAGGAGCACAGCCATCAGGTGGCGGTGCTGGCCCACGCGCTGGCGGTGATACGAAACGAGTTCTTCGACGGACAGGTGGACGCCGGGGCCGTGGCCGCGGCGGCGCTGTACCACGACGCCGGGGAGATACTCACCGGCGACATGCCCACCCCCATCAAGTACTTCAATCCGGAGATACGGGAGGCCTACCGCAAGGTGGAGGAGGTGGCGGACCAGAAGCTGCTGGCCATGCTGCCGGAGGCGCTGCGCCCCGTCTATGAGGACATCCTGTGCCCCGCCGATCCGGAGGTGGAGGAGCTGGTGAAGGCGGCGGACAAGCTCAGCGCCCACATCAAGTGTCTGGAGGAGCTGAAGGCCGGCAACGAGGAGTTCCGGCAGGCGGCGCGGCAGACGGCGGAGGCGCTGGACGGCTACGAGCTGCCGGAGCTGCGGTATTTCCGGGAGCAGTTTTTAGGCTCGTTCCAGCTGACGCTGGACGAGATGGAGTAATTTTTTCCAAAAAGGAGTGACCGATATGAAAGCCATCGTGACAGTGGTGGGAAAGGATCAGGTGGGCATCATCGCCGGGGTGTGCAACACGCTGGCGGCGTACCAGATCAACGTGCTGGACATCAGCCAGACCATTATGGAGGGCTACTTCACCATGATGATGGTGGTGGATCTGACGCTGTGTCAGGAGCCGTTCGACAAGCTGCGCGCCGCCCTGCGGGAGTACGGCGAGGGACGGGGGCTGTCCATCCGCATCCAGCGGGAGGACATCTTCGACGCCATGCACAAGCTGTAAAGAGGGACGCGCCATGCTGAATCTGCAGAATATCTTTGACACCATCGACATGATCGACAAGCAGCATCTGGACATCCGCACCATCACCATGGGCATCTCCCTGCTGGACTGTGTCAGTGAGGACGCGGGCCGCTGCTGCGACAAAATTTACGACAAGATCTGCCGCCGGGCGGAGAAGCTGGTGCGCACCGGCGAGGATATCGAAAGCGAGTTCGGTATCCCCATCGTCAACAAGCGCATCTCCGTGACGCCCATGGCGCTGGTGGCCGGCGGCTGCGATATCGGGGACTATGTGCCCTTCGCCCTGACGCTGGACCGGGCGGCCCACACCTGCGGCGTCAACTTCATCGGCGGGTACTCCGCCTTGGTGCAGAAGGGCTTTGCCAAGGGGGACGAGCTGCTGCTGCGGTCCATCCCCCAGGCGCTGGCCCAGACGGAGCTGGTGTGCTCCAGCGTCAACGTGGGCAGCACCAAAGCGGGCATCAACATGGACGCCGTGGCCCGCATGGGCCGCATCATCAAGGAGACGGCACATCTGACCCGGGCGCAGGACGGTCTGGGCTGCGCCAAGCTGGTGGTGTTCTGCAACGCCGTGGAGGACAACCCCTTCATGGCCGGGGCGTTCCACGGCGTGGGCGAGGCGGACAGCGTCATCAATGTGGGCGTGTCCGGCCCCGGCGTGGTGTACCACGCTTTGCAGTCCTGCAAGGGACAGCCCTTCGACGTGGTGGCGGAGACCATCAAGAAAACGGCGTTCCAGATCACCCGCATGGGGCAGATGGTGGCGGCGGAGGCCTCCAAACGGCTGGAAACGCCCTTCGGCATCGTGGACCTGTCGCTGGCGCCCACCCCGGCGGTGGGGGACAGCGTGGCCCGCATTCTGGAGGAGATGGGCCTTGCCGTCTGCGGCACCCACGGCACCACGGCGGCGCTGGCGCTGCTGAACGACGCGGTGAAGAAGGGCGGCGTTATGGCGTCCGGCCATGTGGGCGGCCTGTCCGGCGCATTCATCCCCGTGTCGGAGGATGAGGGCATGATCGCCGCCGCGCTGGACGGCACACTGACCATCGACAAGCTGGAGGCCATGACCTGCGTGTGCTCCGTGGGGCTGGACATGATCGCCGTGCCCGGCAGCACCAGTGCCGAGACCATCGCGGCCATCATCGCCGACGAGGCGGCGGTGGGCATGGTGAACAGCAAGACCACCGCTGTGCGCATCATCCCCGTGGAGGGCGCCGATGTGGGCGATATGGTGGAGATGGGCGGCCTGCTGGGCAGCGCGCCGGTGATGCCGGTGCACGAGGCGTCCAGCGCCGATTTCATCGCCCGGGGCGGACGCATCCCCGCGCCGCTCCAGAGCCTGAAAAACTGATGGTACGGGCGGCAACGGTACAGGACCTGCCCCGCGTCATGGCCATCTACGACACGGCGCGGCGGTACATGCGGGCAAACGGCAACACCGTCCAGTGGGTGAACGGCTACCCCTCCGAGCCGCTGCTGCGGCAGGATATCCGGGACGGCGTCCTGTATGTTATGGAGGACGGGGACGGCGTGTATGCCGTGTTTGCGTTCATTATCGGCGACGACCCCACCTACGGCCATATCGAGGGGGCGTGGCGGGACGGCAGTCCCTACGGCACCATCCACCGGCTGGGCAGCGACGGTACCCATCGGGGCGTGTTCGCGGAGACGGCGGCGTGGGCGGTGCGGCAGTGCCCCCATCTGCGGGCGGACACCCACGCGGACAATCTGACCATGCGGCACTGCATGGAGAAGGCGGGCTTCGTGTACTGCGGCGTCATCCATGTGGCGGACGGCACACCGCGGGTGGCCTATGAAAAAGTATAAGGAGAATGGATATGGATCCTATTTTTGAGATCGAGCTGGAGGAGTGCCCCATCTGCCGGGGCGCCGGCGTCATGCAGGACGAGCAGGGCTGGAGCGTTTCCGTGGGCTGCATGGACTGCGGCGCGGAGACGGCTCACGCGGAGTACCGCACGCCGGAGGAGCGGCTGGAGGCCGCGCGGCGTGTGGCGCTGCTGTGGAACATGGGCAAGGTCATCCACACAGGTGTGGGCGACTGAAAACGTGATAAAAGGAGTCCCGCGCCGGCCGGCGCGGGACTCCTTTTACAGAAAGCACATTATTTTCGCCTGGGTGCGGGATAAGGCCGCGGATCGTCCGTGCGGCCAAGGAGGTAGTCGGTGGATACATGATAGTAATCTGCCAGCGTGACAAGATGCGGCAAAGGGAGTGTCCGTTTGCCCAACTCGTAGTTGCTGTATACCCGCTGGTCGATGCCGAGCAGCGCGGCCACCTGCTTTTGAGGCAGGTCATGGTCTTCACGCAGGTCGCGGAGTCTCGAAATGTACAAAATGCTCACCTCAAGAGCATTATATATACTATCAAAAAATAGTATTGATTTGACTATCATTTGATGGTAAAATGGAAGCGAGAGGTGAGAAAATGGAGTTATATCAACAAATCCTCGCGGAAAATATCGGCGCATTGAGAATAGACCCGCAGGCGGCAAAGGAAATCGTGGAGAGTGACAGCTACAAGGCATTGGAAAAAATCCGGGCGATCCTTGCGGATGAGACGTTGTCTGACGCGGAATGCTTCCGGAAGATAGAAGCGGTCGTCTGCGTTTTTGAGGAGTTGGGCAGCGATGGCGGCGGGCGGCACGATTTTGGATAAAAAAAGACACGCGGGAGCGTGTCTTTTTCCGTTATGCCTGTATTTTACTCATCAAGCTTGCCGCGGGCGTGGAGCACGTCGTCGGCGGTGAGGGTCATCAGATCGTCCCGGGTGACCGTCTCCATCTTGGCAAGGCGGTTGTTCTGGGCCACCAGAATGTGCTCGAAGATGTTCCGGACGCCCCGGGCGTTGCCGAAGCCGTCGCCGTCGGCGCTCTCCTCGGCGATGTAGTCCCGCACCAGCGGCTCCGCCTCCGGCGACAGGATGTAGCCCTTGCCGCAGCGCATCTTGAAAATGGCCATCAGCTCATCCAGCGAGTAGTCCTCGAACAGCAAAAAGCGGTTGAAGCGGGACTCAAGGCCGGGATTGGAGTGGATGAACCTGTCCATCAGGTCGGTGTAGCCCGCCACGATGACCACCAGATCGTCCCGGTGATCCTCCATGGCCTTCAGCAGGGTGTCGATGGCCTCCTGCCCGAAGTCGTTTTCGCTGCGGCCGTTGAGGGCGTAGGCCTCGTCCACGAACAGCACGCCGCCCATGGCTTTTTCAATGACCTTCTGGGTCTTGAGAGCCGTCTGGCCCACATAGCCGGCCACCAGACCGCTGCGGTCCACCTCCACCAGCTGGCCCTTGGACAGGATGCCGAGACTGCGGTAGATGCGGGCCATCATCCGGGCCATCATGGTCTTGCCGGTGCCGGGGTTGCCGGTGAACACCATGTGCAGGGACATGTCGGTGGTGGGCAGGTCGTGCTGCTCGCGCAGCTTGTAGACCTGCACCATGTTGATGAGGTTGTGGACTTCCTCCTTCACCACGCCCAGACCGATGTAGCTGTCCAGCTCCGCCAGCAGATCCTCCATCTTCTCCGGAGGCGGCAGCTCCTCCTCGGCGGGCTTTTCATCGCCGGGCTTGGCGGTGGCGGTGGGGGGCGCTTTCTTCTCCGGCTGGCTGCCGGCGGGGGCGGCAGGCGCGGCGGGGGACTTGGGGGCGTCGCCGGTGACGTTTTCGAAGGGCGTGCCCCAGAAGTCGCTGTTCATGCGCTTCATGCTGTTTTCCGTCATGGAGCGGATCACGTCCAGCTGCTGGAGAATGATCTTGTCTTTCTTGTCCATAGGTAGACCTCCTCAATGAGATAGGTGGATATTGCGCATGGCGCGGAACAGCAGACCGGCCACAAAGCCGGTGAGTGTGCCGGTGACCAGGGAAACGGCCAGCAGGAACGGCAGGTAGCCCAGCACCATGGTATTGCCCAGGGTGATGCAGGCGGCGGCCATCTGGCCGATGTTGTGGGCGGCGGCGCCGCCGATGGATACGCCGTAGACGGAGAGACCCCGGCAGCGGCGCAGGACGATCATCACCAGCATGGCGGTGATGCCGCCCAGCAGACTGAACAGCAGAGCCGACAGGTTGCCGGCGAACAGGCCGCCCAGCAGGCACCGGGCCGCCAGGATGGTGAGGGCGGGCACGGCGCCCAGCTCATACAGGGCGAACACGGTGACGATGTTGGCAAGGCCAAGCTTCACACCGGGCAGGGGCACCACCAGCGTCACGGGAAACAGGTTCTCCAGTGTGCTCAGGCCCAGCGCCAGCGCCGTCAGCACGGCGCACAGGGCGATGGAGCGTGCGTTCAATTTCATGGCGCACCTCCTAACCCAGCACCGCGTCCACGTCGGACGCGGCACCCACCAGCGAGACGACCACCTGCGCCGGCAGGCACACGATGGACTGTCCCGCCCGGGAGATGGCGCCGGTGTGGACGCAGTCCTGTCCCGGACAGTCGGAGTCGGAGACGCGGACGCTCCATTCCGGGCTGAAGGGCAGGTCGCTGTACGACGGGGAGAGGGTCAGCGTATAGCCGCCGCGGCCCTCGATGCGGATGGGCCCGTCCGGCAGCTGTGTCACCGGTGTGCAGGACTGCTCCTGCCCGCCTACGGTGATGACCAGCGTCAGCTGGTCGCCGCCTCCGGTCTTGGGCAGGTAGAACCACAGCGCGGAGATAACGGCCAGCAGCAGCACCGCCGCCGCCACCAGCGCGTCCCGGCGGTTGAATTTCAGCTCAGGCGGCGATGGGTTGGAAGTCATAGGCGCAGTCCTCCGGGGCGGTGATGGCGTCCGACAGGCCGGGGGTGTACAGCAGACGGCCGTCGGCGGTGATGAGGATCAGATCGAAGCCGCCGTGGGCGCGCCAGAAGGACACGGCCTCCTGCTCACCCATGACGTAGAGCGCGGTGGAATAGGCGTCCGCCGCCGTGCCGTCATCGGAGATAACGGTGACGGACAGCAGGTCGCTGTCGGCGGGGCGTCCGGTGCGGGGGTCAAGGATGTGCTGGTATACCGTGCCGTCCTCCGCCTCGAAGTAGCGCTGGTAGCCGCCGGAGGTGACGGCGAAGCAGTCGGTAAGGGCCACCATGGCGGCATAGCCGCTGGCGGCAGGGTCCTGAATGCCCACGTTCCACGGCGTACCGTCGGGCTTGCTGCCGCAGACATAGACGTTGCCGCCCAGAGACACCACGGCGGAGGAGATGTCATAGGCGCGGAGGATGTGGGCCACCTGTCCGGAGGCGTAGCCCTTGGCAATGCCGCCCAGATCCACGGCGCAGCCCTCGTCCAGCGTCACTTCGGTGTCCATGTGGACATGGGAGCCGCCAACCAGCGGCAGCAGGGCGTCGATCTCCTCCTGGGTGGGGACGTGGGGCGCGTCGGAGGTGATGCCCCACAGGGTCACCAGCGGGGCCACGGTCACGTCAAAGGTGCCGCCTGTCTCGTCGGCGAGAGCCAGCGCGCGCAGCAGCAGCTCCCGCGTCTCCTGCTGCACCGATACGGCTTCGCCGGCGTTGAGACGGCTGATGTCGCTGGTGTCGATGGTGCGGGAGAGGGTGGCCTCCAGCCGGTTGATCTCCTGGGAGGCGGCGGTCAGTGCGTCTCCGGCGTTGTCGCCGTAGGCGGAGAGGGTCATGTAGGTGTCCATGGCGAACAGGGCAACCTCCTGCGGCTTCTGCGCCCCGCAGGCGGCAAGGGCCAGCGCCGTCAGGCAGGCCAGCAGCAGACAGACGAGACGTTTCACAGCTCCCGCCGCCCTTCCAGTGCCCGCATCAGCGTGGCGTCGTCGGCAAATTCCAGGTGGCCGCCTACGGGGATGCCGTAGGCCAGCCGCGTGACCTTCACGCCGAAGGGCTTCAGCAGCCGGGCGATGTACAGGGCCGTGGCCTCGCCCTCGGTGTCGGGGTTGGTGGCCATGATGACCTCGGTGATGCCGCCCTGGGCCACCCGGTCCAGCAGGGATCTGATATGCAGGTCGTCAGGGCCAACATGGTTCATGGGGGACAGCACGCCGTGGAGGACGTGGTAGCGGCCGCGGTATTCCCGGCTGCGCTCGATGGCGATGACATCCCGGGGGTCGGCCACCACGCAGATGGTGGCGTCGTCCCGCCTGGGGTCGGCGCAGATGGGACACAGGCCGCCGGCGGTCAGGTTCTGGCAGGCGGGGCACAGCGTCACGCTGCGCTTGGCGTCGGTGATGGCGTCGGCGAAGGCCTGGGCCTCCTCGGCGGGCAGGCTCAGGACATGGAAGGCCAGACGCTGGGCGGACTTGTAGCCCACGCCGGGCAGCCGGGCAAACTGTTCCACCAGCTTTTCCAGTGGGGCGGGGAAGTATTCCATGGCGTTCAACCTCTCAGTGCGGCGATGGTGGCGGGGATGTCGGCGGCCTTGTACACGGCGGAGCCGGCCACCAGCACGTTGGCGCCGGCGGCGATGCAGAGCTTGCAGGTCTGGGTGTCCACGCCGCCGTCCACCTCCAGCTCGCAGGCGGGATTCATGGCGTCGATGTAGCCCCGGATGGTCTGTACCTTGGGCATCATGTCGGCCATGAATTTCTGGCCGCCGAAGCCCGGCTCCACCGTCATGACCAGGATCAGCTCCACCTTGTCGATGAAGGGCAGCACGGCACTGGCAGGGGTCCTGGGCTTTACCACCACGCCGGCTTTCTTGCCCTTGGCGTGGATCCGGTCGATGGCGGCGAGGATGTTCTCCTCCGTGTCCGCCTCCACATGGCAGGTGATGAGGTCGCCGCCGGCATCGCAGAACTGGTCCACATAGCGGACGGGACGGTCGATCATCAGGTGTACGTCCAGCGGCAGGGAGGTGGTGGGTCGGATGGACTTCACCACGGGGATGCCGATGGAGATATTGGGCACGAACAGGCCGTCCATCACGTCCACATGGACGTAGTCGGCGGTGGAGATGGCCGCGATGTCCCGGGCCAGATGGGCAAAGTCGGCGGACAGGATGGAGGGAGCGATCTTGATCATGGGAAACTTCCTTTCAGCCGCACGGCAGTGGCCGGGGCGGCATAGTATAAGACGTGCAGACCGCCGCGCATCTGTGCAGAAGGCGCAGCCGGTTTCGCCCGCTGGCGGGGCGGCCTGCCGTTCCGCCCCGGCGGGGCTGACAGAGTCTCGCCGGGGCCGGTGTGGAATATATCTATCCTATTATACACGGGGCATGGGACGTTTGCAAGACCGCGCCGTGTGCCGCGAAAATTTGTCTATTTTGTGAATTTTCCATAAAAGGTCTTTACCTTTGCTGACTTTTCCTGTAAAATGACCCTTTGAGATGAAAAAGCAGGGGGACGGTCTTGCGTATGAGTTTTCTGCAAAAAATCGGCAATGCGCTGTCGCGGTTCATGTACGGACGCAACGGCGCGGATCAGCTGGGACTGACCACCATCTGGGCGGTGCTTTTGCTGGACGTGGCCAACATCTTTATCAAGCAGCAGACCATCCACACGATCATCAGTTTTCTGTCCACGGTGCTGCTGGTCATGGCGGTCTACCGCGTGTTCTCCCGGAATCTGCAGAAGCGCCGGGCGGAGAACGCCCGCTTTCTGGAGAAGGTCTGGTGGCCCATGAAGCGCCGGGCTGCGGGAAACAGGCAGCAGCGAATGGACAAGGAGCACAAATACTTCACCTGCCCCAACTGCAAAACGGTGTGCCGCGTGCCCCGCGGCAAGGGAAAGATCGTGATCACATGCCCCAAGTGCGGCGGCGAGATCCACGGGAAAAGCTGAATAAACAAAGCCCTCCGGCGCTGCCGGAGGGCTTTGCTCTTGTTACGGGATTCAGAAGCGGCGGCCGCCCACGAAGTTCCTGCTGTAATAGTTGCTGTTCAGCGAGGAGACGCACACGCAGTAGCCGTTGCTGCTGGAGGACGAGGCGTGGATGAACTGGTCATCGCCCACATAGATGCCCACATGGGAGGCGGGATAGCTGCCGTCGGAGAAGAACACCAGGTCGCCGGGCTGCAGCTCGCTGCGGCTGACGTAGGTGCCGTAGTTCAGCTGCGGCGTGGCGCCGTGGGGCAGGGACACGCCCAGCTGGGCGTACACATACATGGTGAAGCCGGAGCAGTCGAAGCCGCTGGGGGATGCGCCGCCGTAGACATAGGGCACACCCATGTACTGGTAGGCGATGCTGACGGCGGAGCTGCCGTAGCTGCCGGAGGGCACGGTGCTGCTGCCGGTATCGGTGCTGCTGTCCGTGGTGGTGTCCGCAGAGGTGTCCGTGCTGCCGGTGTCGGCGGGCAGGGAGTCGCCCAGCGTCACATACTGCTGGGCCACATAGCCGGTGGTGCCGTTATAGGAAACGGCGTACCAGCTGCCGTCCTGGGACAATACGGTGACGGAGGTGCCCCTGGACAGGGTGGCCAGAATGGACGAGGAGGTGCCGGCGCCGCTGCGCAGACGCACATCGGAGCCGTTGATGACGCCGCTGCCCAGTGACTTGGCGCTCATGGCAGCCGCCTGCTGAGCGGCCTTGGCCTTGGCCTCCGCTTCTGCCTTGGCTTTGGCTTCCGCAGCGGCCTTGGCCTCTGCGGCGGCCTTTTCCTCCGCCTTGCGCTGGATGGTGGCCACAGCGGTCTCCACCGCGTCCGGCGTGGCCGGTGTCACCACGGCGCACAGCGCCGCACCGGAGGTCATGGCCGGGCCTGCCGCGTTCTCCAGCTTGGAGGAGGCAGAGGGCAGGGAGACGGATGCATTCAGGGGAATGGCGTGGGCCACCGGCACCACGGAGTTCTTGAACCGTCCGGTGAGGACGGTGACGCCTGTGACGGCGGAGATCATCACGATAACGGCCAGTGCCGCAGTAAGAGTACGTTTCATAGGCTCACAGCTTTCCGGCCAGCGCCCGCTCCAGCCAGATGGTGCCCACGTCCATGGCGGCGTACAGGCTGTCCTTTTCGGACTTCTTCACCACACGGTCGCGGGAGCGCAGGTCGGGGTCCGTCAGCTGCAGCTGCACGGATACGCGGGTGGCCACGTCCATGTCCTGCTCCTTTTTGGTGTCCAGGATCTGGAACATGACGATGTATTTGTCAGCCATGCTGCCGTAGTAGATCAGATTGTCCACCCGGCGCAGGGGATGATTTTTATAGACAAGGCCTTCGCCTTTTTTCACGTCTGCCATGTGAAGTACCTCCGTTGAAAACTTTGTAACCAAATTGTAACACATCTGCCTGCCGCTGTCAACGCGCACCGGCAGGAAAAATCAGGCATACTCTGCCGAAACAGGGGGGATGTGCAGAAAAAATGCCGCGCAGCCAGGCCGCGCGGCATTTTTTATCACGCATTTTACAGCTCCAGATAGCTCTTGACCAGCACCTGCAGCAGCTCGTCCCGGTCGATCTTGCAGATCAGCGTCCGGGCGGAGTTGTGGTTGGTGATGTAGGTGGGGTCCTCCGACAGGATGTAGCCCACGATCTGGTTGATGGGGTCGTAGCCCTTTTCCTTCAGGGATTCGTAGACGGTTGTCAGGATGTAGTGGACCTGTTGATCCTTGTCCTCAGCCGCGTTGAACTTTCTGGTGTAATCGTCCATATTGGCACCGCCTTTCTCTCATATCCCTTTCAGTATACGCCATTTCCCCGTTTCTGTAAAGAGGAAAAACGCGCCGCGCCGGAAAAAGTGGCGCCCGTCAGCGGGAGCGCAGCTCCGCGCCGAAGCGCTTGGTCAGCTTCTTCAGCACGGTGTTGGCGACCTCCTCGATCTCGGCGGAGGTCAGGGTCTTTTCCCGGGAGCCGATGGTGAGCCGGGCCGTCAGGGACTTCTTGCCCTCCGGCACCTGCTTGCCGCGGTACTCGTCCACGAAAGACGCACCGTGGAGCAGCTCGTTCTTCACGCCGCCGATGGTCTGGGCCACATCCGCCCATTTCACCTCGCCGTCCAGCAGGAGGGAGATGTCGTAGTCGGTCATGGGGTACTCGGCCAGGTGGGTGAAGGTGTTGGTGCGGGAGCGCAGGGGCACCAGCGCGTCCTGATCCAGCTGGAACAGCATGACGTTGACGTTCTTGATGCCGCAGGCCATGGACACCCGCTTGCTCAGCAGGGCCAGGTCGCCGATGTGCTGCTCGCCCAGATAGATGTTCAGCCAGACCACCTCGTCGGCCCACACGGGCTTCTCCACCTGCTTGAGGGTGTAGCTCTCCATGTGGGTGTAGCGGGGCATCAGCTCCACGACGCCCTTGGCCTTGCGGAACAGGGCCGTCACGTCCTTACCGGCGGACACGAAGGCACCGGCCACGTTCTTGCGCTGGGAGGGCAGCTTCTCCCGCGCATCATAGGGGGTGGTGTAGTTCTCGTCACGGAACACCTGGGCCGTCTCGAAGATGGCGAAGTCGCCGTAGTACCGCTCGTTCTTAGCCACAGCCTTGCACAGGTTGGGCAGCAGGGAGGAGCGGATGAAGCGCTCGGCGGGGGACGGCGGCGTGGACAGGGACAGGATGCCGTCGGTGCTCTGGAGGATGGCGTTGACATACGTCTCGTCCATCCAGGGATAGGTGAAGATCTCCTGCATGCCGCAGCGGATGGAGAGGTATTCCTTGATGTGGCGCTCCAGATCCTTGTCCAGCTGGTTGATGGCGCCGTCGAAGGAGGTGGTGATGGGCTCGGCCTCGAAGTTCTCGTAGCCGTACATCCGGGCGACCTCCTCCATGATGTCGGCCTTGATGCTGACATCGCCGGTGGAGCGCCAGGTGGGTACCACCACATGCATGTTGTCGCCGTCGAAGGTCAGCTGGAAGCCCAGCGGCTCCAGCTTGTGGGCAACGTCCTCCGGCGTCAGGGTCTTGCCCAGGCGGCGCTCCAGCCAGCTGATGGGCACGTCGATCTCGGCCTTCTTCAGGGGCACGGGGTACTGGTCCACCAGACCGGTGACCTGCAGCTCGGGATACAGCTCGCGGAACAGCTGCATGGACAGGTCGAAGGCCTGGTCGCAGCGCTCGGGGTCGATGGCCTTTTCGTACCGGGCGGAGGCCTCGGTACGGTTGTCGTAGCGCAGGGCGGTACGGCGGATGCCGGCGGCCTGGAAGTTGGCCACCTCCAGAATGACCTTGCTGGTCTCCGGCAGGATGGAGTCCTTGGCGCCGCCCATGACGCCGGCCAGACCCACGACGCCGGCGTCGTCGGCGATGGTCAGGTCGTCGCTGGTGAGAGCCAGCTCCTTGCCGTTGAGCAGCAGCAGCTTCTCGCCCTCACCGGCGCGGCGCACGATGACGTGACCGGCGATGTGGTCGGAGTCGAAGGCGTGGGTGGGCTGGCCCGTGGCCAGCATCACATAGTTGGTGATGTCCACCAGCGCGTTGATGGGCCGCATGCCCACACGCCAGATACGGCTCTGCATCCGGTAGGGGGCGGGCTTGACGTACAGGCCCTCGATCTGGGCGGAGAGGTAGCGGGGGCAGCGCTCCGCGTCCTCCACGGTGACATGGAACCCGGCGGTGTTTTCCACGTTCCGGTCGAAGTGGGGGAACTCCTTCATGGGCAGGTGGTACAGCGCCGCCAGCTCACGGGCGATGCCGTAATGGCCCCACAGGTCGGGGCGGTTGGTCATGGACTTGTTGTCGATCTCCAGAATGATGTCGTTCAGCTCCAGCGCGTCGGCCAGCGGCGTGCCGGCAGGGGCGTCAAAATCGCTGAGGTCGAGGATGACGGCCTCACCGTCGGTGGGGAACAGGTCGGCAAGGCCGATCTCCACGGCGCCGCAGATCATGCCGTAGCTGTCCACGCCCCGGAGCTTGCTCTTTTTGATCTCCACAGGCTCGCCCTCGCCGTGCCAGCGGCAGACGGAGCCGGGCAGGGCCACGGCCACCTTCATGCCGTCGCGGAGGTTGGAGCCGCCGCAGACGATCTCTTTGATGTCGCCGCCGCCGATGTCGGTGCGGCAGATACGCAGCTTGTCCGCGTTGGGGTGGGGCAGGATCTCCTTGATCTCACCCACCACCATATCGTGGAACGAAGCGCCCAGATCGACGGCGTCCTCCACCTCCACGGTGGACATGGTCAGGTCATAGGCCAGACGCTTCAGGTCCATATCCTCCGGGAGCTGTACATAGTCCCGGATCCAATTCAGTGATACTTTCATTTCAGCAGCCCTCCCTCATCAATGGAATTGCTCAAGGAACCGCAGGTCGGCGCTGTGGAACAGGCGGACATCGTCCACGCCGTAGCGCATCATGACCAGACGGTCCAGACCGATGTTGACATAGAAGCCGGTGTACTCGTCGGGATCCAGGCCGGCAGCCTTCAGGACATTGGGGTGGGGCGTGCCGCCGGGCATGACCTCGATCCAGCCCACATGCTTGCACACGCTGCAGCCCTTGCCGCCGCAGACCAGGCAGCCCATGTCGATCTCAAAGCCCGGCTCCACGAAGGGGAAGAAGCCGGCGCGCATCCGCACCGGGACATCCCGGCCGAACACCTTGCTGAGGATGCTCTTGATCATCACCTTGCCGGAGGCGAAGGTGAAGTCCTTGTCCACGATCAGCGCCTCATACTGGAAGAAGGCGCGCTCGTGACGGGCGTCCGTTGTCTCGTTGCGGTACACCTTGCCGGGGTAGACGAAGCGGTAGGGGGGCTTGTGGGTCTGCATGTAGCGGACGGAGCCGCCGGTCAGGTGGGGGCGCAGGCACAGCTTGTCCCAGCACTCGCCCTTGTCATGATCGGCCAGCCAGTAGGTGTCCATGCTCTCGCGGGCGGGGTGGTTGGGAGGGAAGTTCAGGTTGTCGAAGCCGTACAGCTCGCTGGTGATGTCGTCCTCCTCGTAGATCTCGAAGCCCATGGAGCGGAAGGCGTCGTTCAGGTCGTAGCACATCTGGGTGATGGGGTGCAGGCCGCCGCTGGGGGGCAGCGTGCCCGGCACGGAGATGTCGAAGTCGGGGTCCACCTCGGACGCCTTCATCTTCAGCTCATTGCGGCGCTCGTCCAGCAGCTGGGTGAGCTGGGCCTTGGCCTGGTTCACCGCCTTGCCCATCTCCGGGCGCAGGGACACGTCCAGCTTGGGCAGCTCCTTCAGCAGCTCCGTCAGGCTGCCCTGCTTGCCCAGCAGCAGCGCCTTGACCTCCTGCAGCTCCGGCTCACTGCCGACGGCCTCGATCCGGGCCTTGCCTTCGGTGAGCAGCTTTTCCAGTTTCTCTTTCATTATAATGTGATGCCTCCTTTTGAGAGTTTCGCTTTTGGGGATAAAAAAACACCTTTCATCCCACATGACATGGGACGAAAGGCGACGCTTCCGTGGTACCACCCAGCTTCGCGGACAAAGCCCGCGCACTCGTTTCCCGTTAACGGAGGATGACCCGTCCGCGCATTTCCTCGCGGCAGCTCCCGGGCGAACACTGCGATGCGTCTCAGGCCGGCTTGCAGCCGGTGGCCGGCCCTCTCTTGGAGATGCGTGAGCCGCAGATCTTCCCGTTCATCACTTTTTCCTTTGATGCACCCATTTATACCACACGAAGCCGGAACTTGCAAGCACTTTTTTCACATCACGCAACAAAAATAGCAGAAACGGCAATTGACAAATGTGGTATACTGAACAAAAATCCGACGATGATACCGGAAAGGAGTGACCGCAGATGCTGATGCTGGACGCCGCCTATGTGCGTGCCGCCATGCCCCGCCGGGACCCGGAGGGTCACAAGGGAGATTTCGGAAAGGTCTATGTGCTGGGCGGCAGCGTGGGCTATACCGGCGCACCGGTCTTCTGCTCCCGCGCCGCCGTCCGCAGCGGCTGCGGACTGGTGTTTCTGGGCGTGCCCGCCGACATCTGGCAGGTCACGGCGGTGAAGTCCGACGAGGCCATGCCCCACCCGCTGCCGGCCCTGGACGGAAAGCTGTGTCTGGCGGCGGAGGAGGATATCCGCCGCCGCGCCGCCGGGTGCGATGCCGCGGCCGTGGGCTGCGGTATGGGACGGAGCGCGGAGAGCGACGGGCTGGTGCGCCGCCTGCTGACGCTGGACAGGCCGCTGGTGCTGGACGCCGATGGCATAAACGCGCTGGAGCGGCATATAGATGAGTTGTCCCTCCGCCGCGGCCTTGTGACGGTGCTGACGCCCCACGAGGGGGAGTTCTTCCGTGCCGGCGGCGATGTGAGCCGGGGCCGGGAGAGCGGGGCGGCGGCCTATGCCGCCCGGCGGGGCGTCTATCTGGTGCTGAAGGGTCACCGCACGGTGATCGCCGCACCGGACGGGCGCCTGGCGGTGAACACCACCGGCAGCGACGGCATGGCAAAGGGCGGCAGCGGCGACATCCTCACCGGCATGACCGCCAGCCTGCTGGCCCAGGGCATGGCGCCGTTCGACGCCTGCTGCTGCGCCGTGTGGCTCCACGGGCGGGCCGGTGATCTGGCCGCGGCGGAGAAGGGACGGCGGGGCATGACCCCCACCGACCTGTTAGAGAAGCTGCCCTACGCACTGAAAGAGGTGGAATAGCGGAGAGCCTTCCTGAAAAGGAGGGATGACCGTGAAAAGGATCATAGGACCGCTGCTGCTGTGCCTGCTGCTGTGCGGCTGCGGCGGCGCGGAGACGGGAAACGCCGTGCAGGAGCAGTACCGCACGGTACGAACGGCCCAGATGGAGGCGGAGGTCACCAGCCACACGTCCGCGGACAGCCGAACGTTCACGCTGCAGTGCCGCTATGACGCGGCGGGGGACTCCGTCACCACCGTTACCGCGCCCGGCGAGCTGGCAGGCCTCACCGCCATCGTGTCGGGGGAGGACATGACGATCTCCTGCGACGGCCTGCAATTACCGGCGGGAGCGTCGCTGGATGTCTGCCCGGCCAACTGCCTGCCGTACCTGCTGCGGGCGCTGGCGGAGGGCTATGTGCTGGAGCAGGGCGGCGAGACGCTGGAGGACAGCCCCTGCCTGCGCCTGACGCTGGACACCACCGCCCCCGGCGGCGACAAGGTGCTGTGCGCCGTGTGGCTGGACGAGGAGGGGCTTTTCCCGCGGTACGCGGAGTTTTCACAGAATGAACAGGTGGTGCTGACAGCGAAGCTGCTGGCCTTCACCTGTACCACATCGGAGGGATAAAGGATGGAATCTACACTGAGGAGAACATGGGCCGAGATCGATCTGGACGCGCTGGCCTGCAATTATCATGCGCTGCGGCAGCGCACAGGCCCGGACGTGAAGTTTCTGGGCGTGGTGAAGGCCGATGGCTACGGACACGGCGCCGTGCAGGTATCCCGCGCGCTGCAGACGCTGGGAGCGGATTATCTGGCCGTGTCCAGCCTGGACGAGGCCATGGAGCTGCGGGCCGGGGGCATCACCATGCCCATCCTGATCCTGGGCCACACGCCCCGGGAGCAGGTGAAGAACCTCATCGACCTGCACATCACGCAGGCGGTGTCCTGCCAGGCCAAGGCGCTGGAATACAGCGAGGAGGCGGTGCGCTGCGGCGGTGAGCTGACGGTGCACATCAAGGTGGACACCGGCATGTCCCGGCTGGGCTATCTGGTGGCCGGCGACCACTTCGCCACCGGCACGGCGGACATCTGCGATGCCTGCGGCCTGCCGGGCCTGCGGGCGGAGGGTATCTTCACTCACTTTGCCGTGTCCGACGAGCCGGACGGGGACAGCGAAGCCTATACCCGCGCCCAGTTCGACCTGTTCCGCCGCGTGGTGGAGGAGGTGGAGCGGAAGCGGGGCCGGCGGTTCGCCATCCGGCACTGTGCCAACTCCGGCGCCGTGGCGTCCTATCCGGAGACGTATCTGGATATGGTGCGCCCCGGCATCCTGCTGTACGGCTGCGGCCCGCTGGCCGCGGAGCTGGGCCTGCGCCCGGTGATGAGCCTTAAGACCACCGTCAGCACCATCAAGACCTATGAGCCGGGGACGGATGTCAGCTACGGACGGCTGTACACCACGCCCCGCACCACCCGCATGGGCGTGGTGCCCTACGGCTACGCCGACGGGTTTTTCCGCTGCCTCAGCGGCAAGTGCCGCTTTGCCGCCAGAAGCGGCGACGCCCCGCAGCGGGGCCGCATCTGCATGGATATGTGCATGATCGACCTCACCGACCTGCCGGAGGTGCAGGTGGGGGACGAGCTGGAGATCTTCGGCCGCGTCCATCCGGTGGAGGAGCTGGCCCGTCTGGCCGGTACCATTTCGTATGAGCTGACCTGCGCCGTCAGCAAGCGGGTGCCCCGGGTGTACCTGCAGAACGGGCAGGAGGTGGAAAAGGAGCTGCTGCTGCGATTCTGACGGTACGCCCCGCCCCGCGGCCGCATAGGATACAACGGGCGGAACAAATCCGGAATTTACTGATGCGCAAAGGGTATAAATTCCGCGGCTGCGTGGGACAATGGAAGTGACCTGAGGACGTAGATCCCTCCGGTACTTCTTGCGGCGGAGTGTGAACTTTGTGGATACGATTGTCAGACGCGGCGACATATACTACGCCGATCTCAGCCCCGTGGTGGGCAGTGAACAGGGGGGTGTGCGCCCGGTGCTCATCGTGCAGAACGACACCGGCAACCGCCACAGCCCCACGGTCATCGCGGCGGCCATCACCTCCCAGCAGGGCAAGGCCAAGCTGCCGACCCATATCGCGCTGGCGGCACAGGGCAGCGGGCTGCCCAAGGATTCCGTGATCCTGCTGGAGCAGATCCGCACGCTGGATAAGCGGCGCCTGCGGGAGCGGATGGGCCGCGTGGACGGCGCCGTCATGGAGCAGGTGGACGCGGCCATCGCCGTCAGCTTCGGCCTGACCGGCAGCCATCTGGTGTGACCGCCGGGTGAAACGCATATCAGAAGCAGGTCTGTGCATATCATGGCACAGACCTGCTTTTTGCGGTCGGGGAGGGGGCGGCCCGTATGGAGGTGCCGGTCTGTCTGGAAAAGCGGCGGGTGGGTACGCTGCGGGTGGAGCCGTCCGGCGCGGACACGGTGTTCCGCGTCTGCTGCACCGGCCTGCCCGGCGGATTG
>UMKV01029231.1_pt1 | contig 23460 bp, 17 predicted proteins | sample 1966381 | NCBI WGS metagenome assembly UMKV01 (sample SAMEA4836182, study PRJEB28245) | human gut metagenome | biome: gut microbiome; material: fecal sample | place: Denmark | collected 2008
TCCAACAGCAAGCTGGCTGACCTGATCGCCAAGGCAAAGCGCATGAGCGTGCCCAACGATAACATCCAGCGCATCATCAAGAAGGCTGAGGGCGGCGATAAGACCGAGTACGAAGCAATCACCTACGAAGGCTACGGCCCCGGCGGTGTTGCTGTCATGGTGGAGACCCTGACCGACAACCGCAACCGTACCGCTGCCGACCTGCGCCACTACTTCGACAAGAACGGCGGCAATCTGGGTGCTATGGGCTGCGTGGGCTTCCTGTTCAGCCAGAAGGGTGTCATTGACATCTCTCTGGAAGATAAGGATGCCGACGAGGCTATGATGGATGCTCTGGATGCTGGTGCCGAGGACTTCGATGCCAGCGAGGATGCAGCCGAGATCACCACCGATCCCGAGAACTATTCTGCTGTGGTCAAGGCCATGGAGGAGAAGGGCTACGAGATCCTCTCCGACGATCTGGCCATGGTGCCCATGACCACCACCCGCCTGACCGATCCCGACCAGCTGAAGCTGATGGGCAAGCTGCTGGATGCGCTGGAAGACAATGATGATGTCCAGAACGTCTGGCACAGCCTGGAGAACGAAGAGGATCTGCCGGAATAACCTTCCGCAAGGCTCTTTGCTCCCGAAATAAGACGATAAAAAGCCGCTTTTTGTGCTAATTGGCACGAAAGGCGGCTTTTTTGTGCTGTGTTACGGGACTGAAAACGTCTTGGGACCTCCACTGACAATAAAAATCCCCCGTCGGCAAGGCATACCGGCGGGGGAAAGGGGGAGAGCGGTTTTTAATAGATTATTGCACGCTTGCAAGGAACCGCACAAAGCCTGCGCGGCCAGCCTCGTCCATTTTATAGACACCGGCATCGGCCAATACCTGAGCGAACACATGGCCCACCTCGTCCTGCAGGATGAGGTGCACGGTGTCGCCGTTCAGTTCCGGGTGGCGGGCAAGAATATCCTCGGCCCACTCGGCGTGCTTCTGCAGTTCTTCCGGGTACTGGCTCACCGGGGTGCGGGCCACCAGTGCATCGGCCAGCTCAAACAGCTCCTTTTTCAGGCGGCTGGGCAGCACGGCAAGGCCCATGACCTCGATCAGGCCGATGTTTTCCTTTTTGATGTGATGCAGCTTTGCATGGGGATGGAACACGCCCAGCGGATGCTCCGGGGTGGTGATGTTGTTGCGCAGCACCAGATCCAGCTGATACTTGCCGTCCCGCATCCGGGCAATGGGGGTGATGGTGTTATGTGGCTCGCCGTCGGTCTCGGCAAAGATGAAGCATTTTTCGTCCGAGTAGCCGCGCCATGCGGTCAGAATTTTATCGGCCAGCTCCACAAGACGGGCATCATCCTCGCTGGTCAGGCGGATGCAGCTCATGGGCCAGTGCACGATACCGGCATCCACATCCTCAAAACCGGGGAAGACCCACTTCTTCTCGACGGGAGCCTTTGCCATAGCGAATTCATAGTGGCCGCCCTGGAAATGGTCGTGGCTGAGAATGCTGCCGCCCACGATGGGCAGGTCGGCGTTGCTGCCCACGAAATAGTGGGGGAACAGGCCCACGAAATCCAGCAGCTTGCGGAAGGTAGCACGCTCGATCTTCATGGGAGTGTGCTGGTTGTTGAACACGATGCAGTGCTCGTTGTAGTAGACATAGGGGCTGTACTGCAGGTTCCAAGCGCTGTCGTTGATGGTGAGAGGGATGATGCGGTGATTCTCGCGGGCGGGATGGTTCATGCGGCCTGCATAGCCTTCGTTCTCGGCGCAGAGCTGGCACTTGGGGTAGGCGCTCTGGGGAGCCAGTTTGGCGGCGGCAATGGCCTTAGGGTCTTTTTCGGGCTTCGAGAGGTTGATGGTGATATCCAGATCGCCGTAGGGGGTCTTGGTGACCCATTTCAGGTCGCGTTTGATGCGGTAGCGGCGGATATAATCGGTGTCCTGACTGAATTTATAGAACCAGTCGGTCGCGGCCTGCGGGCCTTCGCTTTCGTAGCGTTCCTCGAAATTGGCGCGCACGATGCTGGGCCGCGGGGTCAATACGCCCATGAGCTTTGTGTCGAACAGGTCGCGGGCGGTGGAGTTGTCCTCGCACACACCGCGGGCAACGGCATCATCTACCAGCGTTTTGAGGATGCTTTCCAGATCGGTATAGCACACCTCGCCCTCCGGCGCGGTAAAGTCGTCCAGCTGCATGGTCATAAGCAGCTGGTTGCGGATGTAAATTTCATCATCGGGCAGGATGAGCCCGGTGTCCAGCCCGTAATTCACGAGCTGCTGAATGGCGGTAGAGATCACAGCACTGCGCCTCCTTCCGGGCGGATGCTCAGCACATGGCAGCGGCCCTCACCAAGGATGGCTTCCATGTGGGCCTTGAAGTCGGCCAGCATTTCCACCGGCACAAAGGCCTGAGCCGTACCGGCAAAGCCGCCGCCATGCACGCGCACAGCGCCCTTGCCGTTCAGATAATGCTTGGCAGCTGCAATGGTCACGCCCATCTCCTGATGCTCCTTGTAACCGGCGGGGATCACGTTCTGCAGGTATTCCCAGCTGCTGTGGCCGGACTCGTTGACCAGACGCAGGAAAGTGTCAAAATCGCCCTCGCGCAGGGCAGCTACCTGTTTTGCCACGCGGTCGTTATCGGCATAGATATGGAAGGCGCGCAGCACGGCACGGTCGCCGCACTGCTTGCGGCACTCCGGAAGCTTTGCAAGGAAGGTCTCGAACGGCACATCCCGCAGCACTTCGCCGCCGCACACGGCAGCCACAGCGCGGCACTCGGCGGGCACAGCGGCATATTCATCGGTCAGGTCGGCATGATCTGCGCAGGAATCCAGAATGCACAGGGCAAGGCCTGCCTTGGAGAAATCCACGGCCACCGGCTCCACATCCGGGTGGGCAGGGTCCGCAAAATCAATGGTAATAATGTTGCCAACGCTGGAAGCCATCTGATCCATCAGGCCGCAGGGCTTGCCAAAGTAGACGTTCTCTGCCCACTGGCCGATCTGCGCGATCTCGATGGGGGAGACTTTATCGGTCATGAAGCAGTCATTCAGGATCACGCCGATCAGCACTTCAAAGGCGGCGGAGGAAGAAACGCCGCTGCCCTTGGGCACGTTGGAGGAAATGTACACATCCAGACCGGCCAGCTTTGCGCCGCGCTGACGGAAGGCTTCGCATTCGCCGCGCAGCAGAGAGAGGGTAGTGTTTTCCTCTTCCTTGCGGGCAGCAAGGTCATCAAGGCCGATCACACACAGGTCGTAGCCTTCGCTCTGCACGCGCAGCTGGTTCAGGGTGTTGGGCGCGGCGGCAGCGATCATATCGATATTCACGCTGCCGGCCAGAACGCGGCCATGCTGGTGGTCGGTGTGGTTGCCGCCGATCTCGGTGCGGCCGGGGGCACTGTAAAGGCCAGCTTCAGCATGGGGGCCAAAGGTGGCATCCAGACCATTCAGAACAGCTTCGTAGCGGGCAGCCTGTGCAGGAGTTTCTTCGGGCGCACAGCAGTAAAGTGCTGCCAACCGGGCAGCGTGAGCGCCGCTGGAAAGCTCCTGCTTCCATGCGGAAACAGATTTCATCATAGGATAATCCTCCTTTTGAGCGGGTTGAAACTGCGGTGCAGGGCCGCATACAGGATGCTCTGCACACTTCTGTCCTTATCATATAAAATCCGGACAGAAAAAACCATGTGTTATTGTTGCATCTGGATGAAAAGTTGCAAAAAGACTGAAATTGGCGCACAGAGTGGAATTTGACGGTTGAAATAAAATTAGATATAAAACAGAAAAACCATTGGCAAAAATGCCTGCAAATCCGCGGCTTTGCGTGGGACGGACGAGGCCTGCACAACATGGAGATTTGCGCTTTGAAAAAACAGGGAAAAAGCTCATGGGCCTTTTCCCTGTTCCCCAAAATATTATTTTGTAAACTCGTTTCCGGTCAGGCCGTCCATGTTCAGCATCCCTTCCAGCGCGGCCACATCTGCCGAAACGTCCAGTGCGTCGGACTGGAACAGCTTGTCCAGCTGATTTTCAAAGGCGGTCACCAGCAGGTCCATGCTGCGCTCGATGTTCTTTTTGGCATCGGCGATGTTTTCCCCCTGCACATCCTGCGCAGGAAGGCTGGCGTAAGTGTTCAGCAGCTTGAGGGCGGTGGGCAGATAGTAGTCCATGAATTTCTGCAGCTGAGCCTTTTTGCCGGGGTCCTGCTTTGCCAGCTCAAAGATGCGGGCACTGACCGCTTCCAGACGGCTGATCTTGGTGGTCATCACGGGGTCCGGGATGGCATCGTTGACCTGCCGCAGCTGTTGCAGAATTGCGGTATATTGGTCCGCTGGTGCAGGTTCTGGGGCGGGCGCAGGCTTCGGTTTCCGGGGCGGCTGGGGAGCCGCGCCGCGCACTACCAGAGTATTGGTGCGGTTATCAATGTAAGCATCTGCACCGAAGTAACCGTGGGAAATAGCACTTTCCACCACGGTGCGGCCCTTTGCAGCGTCGATGCCCGCGGCAGCAAACAGCTCGTCCAGCGGAATATTGTCGCGGTCGCCTGCGATCTTGTCCAACAGGCGTTCCAGCTTGCGGGTACGATCCATGCGCAGGCCGGTCCACAGTGCGCCGGCTCCGCCAATGGTCGTGGCCAATGCAGGGAGCAGATCGTCGAAGTCCGGAAAGTCGAACAGGCAGTCGATCAGTTCCTCCGCACCGGTAAACAGGAAGATAGCACCCAGAATGGTGCAGATCACGGCAATGGTCTTGTGCCAGTTTTGAGCGCTCTTCTGTTCTGCGGTGGGGCGGTCAGTGTCGTAGGCTGGCTCGTTTTCCTGCTGGGGGGCCGTCTGCGCAGATGCGGGGCCGAGGTCGGAACGATAGTCTGCCTGCGCCTGCGCAGCAGCCGTTTCCTCTTTTTCGGCGTTTTTATCGATGCTTTTTAAGATGAACAGCAGCACGCCCAGCGGTGCCGACATGGCAAACACAATAAAGATGGCAATGGTGGGAATGTGGGCAAAATAATGTTTTTTGGGCTGCATGAGCAAAAACCTCTCAATTTATCCTGACTGTCCGGCAAAAGAACAGAAAAAGACCGCGTTCCACTCTATTATAGCGGAGCACGGCCTTTTTGTTAAGGGGTAAATATTGATGTGCGTGGAAGCAGCAGGGGAGTAAGTCTGCTGCTTGCCGGAAAAAGTTACTTCATCAGGCTGCAGACGGCCTCGGCATAGGCGGCGGGATCATCCACCGGCAGGCCTTCGATCAGCTGAGCCTGTGCGTACAGCAGAGCACTGTACTTCTTGAGCTTGTCGGTGTCACCGGCTTCCTGTGCGGCCTTGAGCACGGCGAACACGGGGTGGTTGACATTCAGTTCCAGAACCTTATCGCTCTTTACGCCTTCGCTGCCGGGCTGCTTGGACAGCACCTTTTCCATCTCAATGGACAGCGGGCCGTCAGCACTCAGGCACACGGGGTGATCCTTCAGGCGGGTAGAGACCTTGACCTCTTTCACCTTGCCGTCCAGAGCATCCTTCATGGCATCGAACAGGTTCTTGTTCTCAGCGGTAGCGTCCTCGGCGGCCTTCTTCTCTTCCTCGGTCTCAAGGCCCAGATCACCGCTGTTGACATTCTTGAACTCCACAGTGCCGTCCTTGCCTTCGGCATCCTTGCGGGGATAGGTGCGCAGGATCTGCAGGCAGAACTCATCCACATCCTCGGTCAGCAGCAGGACGTCATAGCCCTTATCCATGACCAGCTCAGCGGCGGGCAGCTTTGCCAGACGGTCGGTAGAATCACCGGCAGCAAAGTAGATATACTTCTGCTCAGCGGGCATCTTGTCCACATACTCCTGCAGAGTGACCATCTTCTGCTCCTTGGCGGACCAGAACAGCAGCAGGTCGCGAAGCAGCTCGGCGTGCATGCCGTAGTCGGAGTAAGCACCGAACTTGATCTGACGGCCGAACTCTTTCCAGAATTCCTCGTACTTCTCGCGGTCATTGGACAGCATGGCGTGCAGCTCGTTCTTGATCTTTTTTTCCAGAGCGTTGTGGATCAGCTTGAGCTGGTTGTCCTTCTGCAGCATCTCGCGGCTGATGTTCAGGCTCAGATCCTGACTGTCCACAATGCCCTTGACGAAGCTGAAGTAATCGGGCAGCAGGTCGGCGCACTTCTCCATAATGAGCACGCCGGATGCGTACAGGGCCAGACCCTTTTCATAATCCTTGGTGTAGAAGTCGTAGGGACGGTGGCTGGGCACGAACAGCAGGGCATTATAATTTGCAGTGCCCTCGGTGCGGCTGACGATGACGCGGGCGGGGTCGGTATAATCGCCAAACTTTTCCTTATAGAAGTTCGCGTACTCCTCGTCGGTCACTTCGCTCTTCTGCTTTTTCCAGATGGGCACCATGCTGTTCAGGGTTTCCAGCTCGGTGTAAGTCTCCCATTCGGGCTTATAGTCCTCCGGCTTGGGATCGGGTTCCGGCTTCTGGCGCTCGTGCTGGCGCTCCATCTGGATGGGATAGCGCACATAGTCGCTGTACTTCTTCACGATGGCCACGATGCCGTACTCATCGAGGAAGTTGTCGTAGTGGTCCGTCTCAGTATCCGGCTTGATGTGCAGGATGATCTGGGTGCCTGCGGTGTCCTTCTGGGCGGGGGTCATTTCGTAGCCGTCCACACCGGAGGACTCCCACTGCCATGCTTCATCCGAGCCATAAGCCTTGGAAATGACGGTGACTTTATCGGCTACCATGAAGGAAGAGTAGAAGCCGACACCAAACTGACCGATGATATCGATGTTCTCGTCCTTGTTGTCCTTCTTGAAATCCAGAGAACCGGAGTGAGCAATGGTGCCCAGATTCTGCTCAAGTTCCTCTTTGGTCATGCCGATGCCGTTATCCTCAATGGTCAGGATGCGGTTCTCCTTATCGCGGGTGATGAGGATGCGGAAATCGCCCTTGTTCATGCCCACAGAAGGATCGGTCAGGCTCTTATAATAGAGCTTATCGATGGCATCCGATGCGTTGGAGATCAGCTCGCGCAGGAAAATTTCCTTATTGGTGTAGATGGAGTTGATCATCATATCCATCAGCTTTTTGCTTTCAGCCTGAAATTCTTTCTTAGCCATAATGCAAAACCTCTTTTTATCTGTATTCGATACCAAGCACTCGGAAGAGAATATCACTTTTGAATGCTTAGCACTCGTAACTTTCGAGTGCTAATATACACCGACAAAAAGCAAAAATCAAGAGCTTTCATAAAAAGTTTAAAAAATGGTTCGTTTTGTGCTATAATGAACCGCAAAGGATGCTGTAAAAGGAGGAAATATCATGCAGCTGAAACAGCTGGAACTGGCCGGCGGTGGGACGCTGACCGTTTATCTGCGTGATTGCTGTGAGCGGATGCCGAATGTGCTTGACCGGCCATTGGTGCTGGTGGTGCCCGGCGGCGGCTATACCCATGTGAGTGCCCGTGAGGGCGACCCGGTGGCGCTGCAGTTTGCGGCGGCGGGGTACCACACCGCTGTGCTGGACTACGCCATCTGCGAAAAGGCAAAGGACTACATGCCGCTGCGCCAGCTGGCCGAGGCTATCGGTCTTGTGCGGCAGCACGCGGCCCAGTGGCATATCCTGCCGGAAAAAATTGCCGTGTGCGGCTTTTCAGCGGGCGGCCACCTGGCCCTTTCCGGTGCTGTGCTGGACATTCCCGGCGAAGCGGCCCAGCCCCGGCCCAATGCGGTCATTCTGGGCTATCCGGTGGTCACGGCAGGGCAGTATGCCCACCGCGGCAGCTTTGTGCAGCTGGCGGGCAGCGCCGACCCGGCAGCACAGCAGGTGTTCGGGCTGGAGGATAAGATCACGCCGCAGATGCCGCCGGTGTTCGTATGGACCACCATGGAGGATGCCGCCGTTCCGGTGGAGAACACCCTGATGCTGGTGAACGCTCTGCACCGGGCGGGTGTGCCATGCGAGGCGCATCTGTTTGAAAAGGGGGTGCACGGTACCAGCATCAGCACGGCAGAGGTGGACCAGCCCAGCCGCCACCGGCATCACTGGGTGGAACTGGCAGTGGAATGGCTGGGAGACACTTTTGCCTTTTCCGTCTGTTAAGTCTGGATATATTTGAACGAACCTACAAAAAATTCACAATTAAACTGTTGACTTGCATAAGCCTTTGACGTATACTGGTCAGCAGGGACAAACTAAAGGAAGAAGGAAATACCTATGGTTATGGACCCGACCCTGCCGCGCATCTCTGTGCGCGACCTGATGATGCAGGCTTTTCTCACCGGATGGGAGCTTTCGGACAAGACAGTTTCGCAGGACGAATACCTGCAAAGTTCCATTCAGGTGATCGAAATGCTGCAGGTGGAACCGGAAAACCTTTATGCCGAAGAAGGCCTTGGCCTGCCGGACGGCGAAGAAGTGGATCATCTGGACGACTGGCTGCGTGCCGACGGCCAGTGGCTGTACTACGGTGTAGAGGAAGAAAATTTCTTCCTGATCCAGTGGTACCCAGATGAAGCCGCCGCAAAGGCAAAACTGGCCCAGCTGGAAGAACTGGGCGACGGCAAGCAGTATCTGGTAGATTTTTCCCTCAAGCGGGAGAACCCTTCCAGTGCAGAGAACTTCGGTAATTCCAATCCGGTCCAGCTCCGCTCCTGAAAACATCACCTTAAAGCGAAAGGAAATTTTGCAGCATGCAGCTTTCTGAGATCGAGCGCGAACAGCTTTATGCCATCGTAGAAAAATATGATCATCACCCGGATGTGCAGCGGATGCGGGAGTACATCCAGCACGGCTCTGTCACCACCTACCAGCATTGCAAGAATGTGGCGCTGGTGAGCTTCTGGCTCAACCGCCGCCTGCATCTGCATGCCGACGAGACCTCGCTGGCAGTGGGTGCCCTGCTGCACGATTTTTATCTGTACGACTGGCACACCACCGGTACCTTTCACGGCCTGCGCCGCCTGTTTGAGATGCACGGCTTCTCCCATCCGGGTTATGCCTGCGTCAATGCAAAGCGGGTGTTCAGCATTACCAGAAAGGAACAGAGCATCATTGCAAGCCACATGTGGCCGCTGACCTTCCGTCATGTGCCCACCTGCCGCGAAGCAGTCATCGTCTGTCTGGCCGATAAGTACTGCGCTGTGGTAGAAAGCATGTTCCAGCGTTCCCGCGCCGGTGCCGTGGTGGACGGCAGCGTGGACATCGACGGCGAAGAGTGGTAAGCCTGTTTTTACCTTTATCATTTTATCAATGGACAAAAAAGAACTCCGCACCTCACAGGGCGCGGAGTTCTTTTGTATCTTACAGCTTTTTATAGCCTTCCGGTTCATTGGCAGCAGCGCGGTATTCCATTAAGAATGTGTCCAGCCAGCGGCCGTGACAGTCGCGGGCAATGCGTTCCCGGCGGCCCACTAAGCGAAAGCCGCATTTTGTGTGCAGGGCGCGGCTGGCAGCGTTGTCCTGCAGCACGGTGGACTGCAGTGTCCAGTAGCCGGCCTTTTCTGCCTGATGGCATAGCTCGGTCAGCAGGTGATAGCCAAGGCCATGGCCCCGGAACTGCTCACCCACGTAAATACTCACCTCGGCAACGCCGCGGTAGCACCAGCGCGGGTCCACCCGGCGCAACGCCGTCCACCCGGCAATCACGCCGTCGGCCAGCAGTACCAGTCGGCATTCTTTTGCGTGGGAAGCATCCCACGCAGAATACGGCGGACAGGTGGTCTGAAAAGTGGCATGTTCTGTAGCAATGCCCTCCAAATAAATTCTGGAAACAGCGCTCCAGTCTTCCGGCTCCATGGGCCGGATCTCGATTTTGCTCATATTTCGATCCCGGCAGAAAGTGCATAGCTTTCCGCGCCCTCAACTCTCAAAAATATCCGGCTCCAGTATAGCAGAATTTGCGGTGCGGTACAAGCGCCGTACTGCACAGAAATTTCTTTGACAAGCGGAAGGTTTGTGATACAATAAATCATAACAAAGAAAAGCACGGCAGGATACGCCGCTGCAGAATGGAGGATGTCCCAAAATGAAGTGGATCAGAACGGTGGTGTGCGCGCTGGGAATGCTGGCGTGCGTATCGCTTTCGGCATTTGCTGCAGAGTACGGCGAGCCGAACATCACAACAAAGACGACCATGAAAGAGCTGCGGGAGAACCCCAGCATCAAAGGCTCCGGCTACTATACCTACTGCAACGAATGGATCGAGGGCAGCACGCAGTACGATGATACGCCCATTGAGGGCTATGTAAGCTACGCGGCTGCCGAGGATGCCGCCGAAGGCATGAACCTTGTGATCGAAAACTACAACAGGGGCGTACAGATCACCTGGCAGGTGTATACCCCGGAAGAAATTGCGGAAAATCCTTCTCTGGGCATGGTGCAGCTGTATTATTTCCCGGCTAAAACAGCCAACGCAAAGTACGCCATCGTGGTGCCCGGCAACGGCGGCAACACCACCGCAGAACTGAACGAGGGTGCATCCATTGCCAACCAGCTGCACGAGCTGGGCTATGCGGCCTTTGTGCTGCGGTACCGCTCTTTCCTGAATGCATCCGACAATGCGCCACTGTACGATATTGCCAATGCCGTAAAGTACCTGACCGAAAATGCAGATCAGTTTGGCGTTCAGCGCGAAAACTATGCGCTGGTGGGCTTTTCTTCCGGCGGACACATCGTGGGCCTGATCGGCTCGGACAACGAAAAGTTCGGCTATAAGGCATTTGGCCTCCCACAGCCTGCAGCGCTGCTGCTGGGCTACCCCATCAACGATTTCTTTGAGGTGAAGCCGTTGTATCAGCTGGCCATTGACCCGCTGGTGCTTGGCTGGCGCTACTACTGGACCGATATTTCGGATGTGGTGAACGAAAACTTTACCCCTACCTATTTCTTCTACGGCAAAAATGATCTTTATATGCAGCGCATGTGCTACTCCCAGCAGGGGCCGCTGCTGGAGCGCAAGCTCCGGGAGAGCGGGGCTGTTTATGAGTGCCATGTGTACGAGAACGCACCCCACGCCATTGGCCCGGGCCACCACACCGATGCGGACGGCTGGATCCGGCAGGCAACGGCATTCTGGGAAAAACAGTGCAAATAAAGAGATAAACGGGGGATTGCTGTGAGAAAACGATTGCGCACGGTGCTGTTTGGTATTGGCCTGATGATCCTGCTGGCACAGCCGGCGTTTGCGGAGGAGCTTGGTCAGGCCAACATCACACCGCGCACCAAAATGGCAGAGATCCGCTCCAACCCCAGCATTGTGGGGGCGGGCATCTACACCTACTCGCTGGATCAGGACCGTGTGCTGGACCGGATGTACTGGGACGCGCAGCCGCTGAGCTGCCTTTCCAATCACTGGACGGCACAGGATGCAGCGGATGGACTGAACTATCTGATCCGCACCTATAACGCTGGGCAGCGGGTGACCTTCCCGCTTTATACGGCGGAGGAGATCGCGCAGGATACCAGCCGGGACGGTGTGGAACTGTATTATCTGCCGGCAGAAGGGGCGCAGGCAAACCAGAAATATGCGCTGGTGATCGGCGGTAATGCGATCGTGGTCAGCGCGGAGATCCGCGAGGGCATTTCCACTGCATGGAACCTGCACGAAATGGGCTACCCGGTGTTCGTGCTGCGCTACCGCATCGGCATGAAGGCTTCCAACAATGCGCCGCTGCAGGATGTGGTCCGCGCGGTGCAATACATCACGGAACATGCAGGACAGTTTGGCGTGCAGGCGGAGGATTATGCCATTGTAAGCTATTCCTCAGGCGGGCAGATCGCCGGACTGTTTGGCACCGACGCGGTGGGCTACAAAAATTACGGCCTGCCAAAGCCCGGTGCCATGCTGCTGGGCTACCCGGTAAACACCTTTCTGGAGTTCAAGCCGGTCTATAATATCCTGCTGGACCCCGGCGTGTGCAAGCAGCGGTATTATAAAATGACATTGTCGGATTACATCACACCGGATTACCCGCCTACCTATCACTGGTACGGCAAAAACGACATGACCCTTATGACCATGTGCTGGTCGGCGCAGGGGCCTGTGCTGGAAAAGGCACTGGCCCGCAACCATGTGACGCATATCTACCATGTGTATGATGATGCTCCCCATGCAGTGGCCGCAGGCAAGGGCACCGATGCAGAGGGCTGGCTGAATGAAGCAGTTGCCTTCTGGGAGGAACAGGTCGGCTGAAAAGGAGATGTTGAGTTGAAACACAGGATGTGCACCGCAGCAGCCTGTATCTGTCTGCTGCTGATGATGGCGCTGCCTGCATTTGCAGCAGAGTATGGCGAGCCGGATATCACGCCGCAGACCACCATGGGCGAGATCCGCTCGAACCCCAGCATCCTTGGCGCAGGCGTTTGGACCTATTCCAAGGAGCAGAACCTGCCCGGCACTGAGGACTGGTGCAATGACCAGACGCTGGAAAAATATGTGAGCAGCTATGTGGCACAGGATTGTGCCGATGGTCTGAACCTGCTTATCCGCAATTACAATGCGGGCGTACAGATCGCCTATAAGCTCTACTCGGAGCAGGAGATCGCCGAGGACAGCTCCCGCAACAATGTGGAGTTCTATTACTACCCGGCCAGCACGCCGGATGCAAAGTATGCGCTGGTGCTCTCCGGCAACATCCTCAACCGCACGGCGGAGTTAAAGGAGTGCATCTCCACAGCTTACCAGCTGCACCAGAAAGGCTATGCGGTGTTCGTGATGCGCTACCGCGCCTACCCGGATAACGACAACAACGGCCCCATGGAGGACATTGCACGGGCGGTGAAGTATATCACCGGCCACGCACAGCAGTTCGGCGTGCAGACGGAAAGCTACGCTCTGATCGGCTATTCTTCCGGCGGACATCTGGCGGGCCTGTTTGCATCGGACGCTCTGGGCTATAAAAACTATGGCCTGCCCAAGCCCGGCGCAGTGATCCTGGCGTATCCCATCGTGCAGTTTGCCGAGATCACACCGATCTACCGTGTGGGCACAGACCCCTTTGTGTGCGGCCGGTTCTACTATGAATACAGCCTTGCCGACCTGATCACAGAGGACTATCCACCGGTGTACTTCTGGTATGGCAGGGATGACCTGACCTTGAACCTGCTGTGCTGGCCGCTGCAGGGGCCAGCCCTCAGCAAGGCACTGGCCGCGCATGGCGTACCTTACAAAGAAGTGGTATATGACCACGCAGCCCATGGCATCAGCCTTGGCTGCGGCACGGCTGCGGATGGATGGCTGGATGAAGCCGCTGCCTTCTGGGAAGAGCAGACAAAATAATATAAAGTACGCAGATCCGGGCTTTGCAGCTGCACAGCCCGGATTTTGCAATAGGAGGCATTATGGAATTTTTAGCGTTTCTTTACACGGTGCTTCTGGTGGCCATCTGCCTGATGATGGCCCTGCTGCTGTACCGCTCGGCAAAGCCTGCCGCAAACCGGGACGATGCAGAACGGAAGGAATGGCTGCGTCAGCAGCTGGAAGCGCAGAACCGCCAGATGGACGCGAAGCTGGCAGAGATGGCGCAGCAGAACCTTGCCGCTATGGGCCACATCAGTGAAACACTGCAGGCTTCGGTGCAGAGTATGAGCACCGCCCTTGCCGCAGGGCAGGGCACCCAGCAGCAGACCATGGAGCAGCGCCTGCAGGGGCTGGAAGCCTCCAACGCCCGCAAGCTGGAAGAGATGCGCCGCACCCTTGCCGAGGGCATGACTGCCTTGCAGGCCCAGAACGCCCAGAAGCTGGACGAGATCCGCCATACGGTGGACGAGCAGCTGCAGGATGCCCTGCAAAAGCGGGTGACCGAAAGCTTCAAGGCGGTGAACGACCAGCTGGAACAGGTGTACAAGGGTCTTGGCGAAATGCAGAACCTTGCCGCTGATGTGGGCGGGCTGAAGCAGGTGCTTTCCGGTGTGAAGACCCGCGGCATCCTGGGTGAGATCCAGCTGGGAGCCATTCTGGAAGAGATCCTTGCTCCGGAGCAGTACGACACCAATGTTGCTACCATTCCGGGCGGTACCCAGCGGGTGGAATACGCCATCCGGATGCCCGGCGCGGACGGCGGCACGGTCTGGCTGCCCATCGATTCCAAGTTCCCCGGCGATACCTATGCCCATCTGCAGGATGCGCAGGCATCCGGCGACGCGCAGGCTGTGGAGAACGCCCGCCACGCACTGGAACTGGTGCTGCGGGCCGAGGCCAAAGACATCCGGGAAAAATATGTGGAGCCGCCCTATACCACGGCCTTCGGTATCCTGTTCCTGCCCTTCGAGGGTTTGTATGCCGAGGTGGTGAACGCGGGCCTGCTGGAAGTGCTGCAGCGGGACTATCAGGTGAACATTGCAGGCCCCAGCACCATGGCAGCGCTGCTCAACAGCCTGCAGATGGGTTTCAAGACCCTTGCCATCCAGAAGCGCTCCGGTGAGGTATGGCAGCTTCTGGGTGCGGTGAAGACCGAATTTGACAAGTTCGGGCAGGGGCTTTCCAAGATGCAGCAGCGTCTGCGCCAGACTGACGAAGAGCTGGATAATCTCATTGGTGTGCGCAGCCGTGCCATCAGCCGCAAGCTGCGCGCTGTGCAGACCATGGACGAAAGCGCTGCTGCCGCTCTGCTGGAACTGGATGCTGAGCCGGGCAGGCCGGTAGCGGCAAAGCTGCCGGAAAATGGAGAAGAATAATATCTCTTGCGAAATTTCTAACAATGTGCTATAATAGGAAATATTCTTAGAAATAATTGCTGCAGACTGCGGCATATCATAAAAAGGAGACGGAAAGCTATGAGCATGAAGAAGATCAGTGAAGCCATTTTGGGTGTGGGCGTGGATGATACCACCATTGACCTGTTCGAGAGCCAGTATCCGGTGCCCACCGGCGTGAGCTATAATTCCTATGTCATTCTGGACGAAAAGATCGCCGTTCTGGATACGGTGGATGCCCGCGCCACCGAGCCGTGGCTGGAAAACCTGACCGAAGCTCTGGCAGGCCGTAAGCCGGATTATCTGGTAGTCTCCCACATGGAGCCGGACCACGGTGCCAACATTGCAAAGCTGGCGGCACTCTACCCTGAGATGCAGGTGGTGGGCAACGCCAAGACTTTCCTGTATATGGATCAGTTCTTTGGCGCTGATGCCATTGCCAAGGAGCGCCGTGTAGTGGTGAAGGACGGCGAGAGCCTTTCTCTCGGTGCACATACCCTGACCTTTGTGTTTGCCCCCATGGTGCACTGGCCGGAGGTCATGGTCAGCTATGAATCCACCGAAAAGGTGCTGTTCTCCGCAGATGGCTTCGGTCGCTTTGGCGCTGTGGCAAAGTTTGACGAAAAGGCCGACTGGGCCAGCGAAGCCCGCCGCTACTACCTGAACATCGTAGGCAAGTACGGCCCGCAGGTGCAGGCGCTGCTGAAAAAGGCAGCGGCGCTGGATATCCGGACCATCTGCCCGCTGCACGGCCCGGTGCTGACCGGAGATCTGGGCAAGTACCTGAACTACTACGACATCTGGTCCAGCTACAAGCCCGAGGAGCCGGAAAAAATCCTTGTGGCAAGTGCTTCCATCCACGGCCACACCCGTGCAGCAGCCCACCTCATGGCCGAAAAGCTGCGCGCAAAGGGCGCAAAGGTCGTGGAGATGGACCTGACCCGCACCGATGTGTCCTATGCCGTCACCGAAGCCTTCCGCTGCGGAAAGATCGTGCTGGCCTGCGCCACCTACGACGGCTTCCTCTTCCCGCCGATGGAAAATCTGCTGACCCACCTCAAGACCAAGAACTTCCAGAACCGCACGGTGGGTCTGATGGAGAATGGCACATGGGCACCCATGGCCGCAAAGCTCATGCGCGCCGAGCTGGAAAGCATGAAGAACATCGCCGTGTGTGATACTGTGGTCACCATCCGCAGTGCTGCCAATGCTGCTGCCGAAGCGCAGATGGATGCACTGGCTGCAGAAATCGTGGCAAAATAAAGCACTCTGGAAAAAACGCAAGATCCTCTGCCGACTGCCCGGCAGAGGATTTTTTTATTGAACCATGTGGAAGAGTTTGATATACTGAAAAGCAGAAGTTTATGGATGGAGGAATATTATGTCTGTAAAAATAAAAGCGGATATCAGACACTGGCTGCGGGAGTTGGATAAGAAATATTTCTTTGTGATGCTGGGCTTTGCGGTGATGGTCTATTTTCCGCTGATCAGCTTGAAGCTGACGAACACAGTGGATGGTCTGTGGACAACGGCTGAGTACATGGCGGGAGCATGGGAGCTTTCCAATGGGCGATGGTTCTGGCTGGTGACCAGTTTTCTGCGTTTCAGTCTACAGCTAGAACCCATCAATGCGGTGGTGTGCTTGGTGCTGGTTTCTCTTGGAGTCACCAGACTTCATATGCTCTTCAAACCGGCATGGATGAGAACATCCTGCATTGACTGGCTCGCAGGTTTATGCTATGTCTCCAATGTTGTGGTCGGGTGCTATCTTTCGTTTCACTTCATTGCACCGGAGTACGGATTTTCGTTTTTCTTTGCAATGCTGGCTACAGAGCACGTGATCCGGGGAAAATCAGCCGTAAGCAGCATTGTGCCGGCAGCGGTGCTTTTGGCACTGAGCCTTGGCCTGTACCAGACGAACCTTGCCTGTTTCTGTCTGGTGCTGCTGGCATGGTTTCTGGTACTGTTGTTCCGAGGTGAAGAAGGGATAAAGCTCCGGTGCTATATCGCAAAATGTCTGGGCAGTGCAGTGTGCGGCGCGGCGCTGTACTGGGAAATATTGCAGATTATTCTGAAGATTTCAGGTGTTGCAATGGCGAATTATCAGGGCGGAGCTTCTATCTCGCCGCTGAATATGCTGAAGAGCCTGCCGCAGAGTATTGTAAAATGCTATGCCCAATTCTGGGACTACTTCTTTGGTGATACAGTACGCCATAATGTGCTGCAAAGCTTCGGGGTACTGTATGCGCTGGCGTTCCTTGTCGTGGGTGCAGCGCTTGTACGTCGGTTGGCAGTTGTTCTGCGAAGAAAGAATGCAGAAACGGCGTTTTACGCAGTGGCTGCGGTGCTGGTGATGCCGCTTGCCAGCGTAATCTTTCTGCTGGCAGCATCGCAGGCGACGTTTTATATCCCAATGGCCGGAGGAACTGCGCTGTTCTTTCCGGTATGCTTCTGGCTGTTAGATTCTGCCCGGCCTGCATCTAACACAGAAACCTCAGGCAAAAACAAAGCTGGCAAGGTGGAAAAGGCTGCGCTTCTGCTGGCTGCGGCAGGCATTCTTTATGGCAGTGTCTTTATGTCGGCTATCGATCAGCAGGCGATGTATGAGGGACGCAAGGCAACAAAACAAATCGCGGACCTTGTGGCCAGTGAGCTGGTGGCAGAGGGCTATTATGATTTGCCGGAAAAACTGCCGGTGATGCTGGTAGGCCGCCCCAGTGCAAACCCACTGTTCCGGACACACGTTATCTACTGGGATGCAAACGACTACGCACAGGTGGGCCTTTTCAAAAAAGAAAATGCTGCCACAATGCGCTATTCATGGAATGCGGTGTTTCGTGACCTCACACCGATGAAGCTGGAGCTGTGCAGTGATGAGGTATATGACGAACTGATCCGGACAGAAGAAATCAAACGAATGCCGACATTCCCTGAGAAAGGCTCCATGCAGGAAATTGACGGTGTATATGTGATCAAAATTTCAGAGGATTATCTGATCGATGAATAACAAATGAGCCTGAGAACATAAAACAGGACAGATGGAGAAAATAACGATGAAAGAAAAAATCGATGTACAGAAACCGGACGACCTTGGGCTGGATATATCGGATCTAAGATATTTTCTGGTGATGCTGCTGTTTTCGGCGGTAGTGTTTTTCCTGCTGATCAGTCAGCGGCTGACCAATACATTTGACGGATTGTGGAACAATACATGGTTCTTCGGCGGCTATTGGCAGGTAGTCACGGGCCGATGGCTCTGGCCGGTGATCGATGCGCTGCGGTTTGGCATCCAGACGGAACCTTTCAATTCATTGCTGACGCTTTCCATATCGGCGCTGGCTGTTACCCTGCTTCGGAAGTTTTTTACAGAGAAGGATTCTGTCGTGACCTATCTGGCGGGTATGGCTGTTCTGGCCAGCACGGTCACTGGAATACAGCTGTCATATCGGTTTCAGTCGCCGGTGTTTGGCTGCTCATTTTTGTTTTCTGTTCTGGCGGCAGAGCGTGTGGTTCGTGCCGCAGATTTTAGAAAAGCGGTCGTACAGGGAGCACTGCTTCTGGTCATGAGCCTTGCGTGCTATCAGACGAGCCTTGATAACTTTTGTCTGCTCCTGCTGACATATCTTCTGCTGCTTCTGTTCCGCAATGTGGACAGAGAAAAGGTCCATGCCCACATTGGAAGAAGTCTTTGCAGCGCAGCTGCAGGAATGGTTTTGTATTTCCTGCTCACAAAGCTGATCGTATGGGCATGTGGATGGCAGATGGCAAGTTATAATGGAGGAGCGGATGTTTCGGTACTTTCTATACTGAAAAATCTGCCCAATGCCATTGCAGAGACCTACCAACTGTTTGGAGCTTACTTTTTTCAGAATTACTATCGGCATAACATTCTGCAGCCGGTGGGCTTTTTCGTTTTGGTATTTCTGGCGCTGAGCATCGGACAGCTGAACCGCTTCAGAAAAATGCTTCACCGGAAAAATTGGGAATATATCCTTCTGGGAGTGGCAGCGCTGATCGTTTTGCCCATCATGTGCAATGCCATCATGCTGATCACAAGCGAGGCGGTCTGGCTTTTGCAGATGGGCGAAGGATTGAATCTGTTCGTGCCAGTATGTTTGCTGCTGCTTGAAGGGACGCGCACAAATCAGCCTATGGTAAAAAAGTATGTACGTGCTGCCCGGACAGGGGCTGTAGTACTTGCGGTTTTGGTCGTCTATGGCAATGTCTGCTCTGCTGTGATCGATCAGGAAGCTATGTATGAGGGAAGGAAAACACTCAAGAGCATGTCGGATTACATCGCGGACGACCTGATGAGCAGCGGATATTTTGACGATAACGAGCAGCTGCCGGTACTGTTTGTGGGCAGACCCAGCTCGAACTCCAGTTTTATGAAGAGGGAGTATTACCTCTATGCAAATCCGTATGCGCAGATGGGCCGCTTCTGGCTGAACGATTACTCGGCCAGAGCGTCTTGGAAAGCGGTTTTCAGGGATATTACTCCGGCAAAACTCAAGCATTGCTCGGTGGAACAGTACGGGGAACTGTACAGCAGAACAGAGCTGGAACAGATGCCAGTCTATCCGCAGGAAGGATATATCCAGCAGATCGACGGTGTGGTCGTGGTAAAAATTTCAGATGATTACAAAGTTGATAAAGAGTTTGCGCCACTGATCGACCTGGGAGAATTGTTTCAGCTCATAATGGATGACATAAACGATTCATAATGGCTGCGGCTTTGTGAAAAAACTCCACCGAACGCGATTTTTGCGGAAAGTGACTGCACAGCCCTTGCAAACTGTCCCGAAATGTGGTAACATAACTCTTGGTTATAAAACCTGAATACTCCCAAACGCAGCGACGGAGAGAGTAGGCATGGCGTACACGGCAAAGAGAGAAGCTTCACCGGCTGAGAGGGCTTCCAGGTGTATCTGTGCCGAAGTTCGCTCCTGAGCGGTCTGTGCGAAACAGCAGTAGTACAGAACGGCCACGCCCCGTTACGGCGTTCTGAGAGCCGCCCGGCATCTGTGCACGGGTGGAAACCGGGTGGTACCGCGGAGCTAAGGATCAACAGCTTCGTCCCTTTTGCCTGAGAAATCGGGCAGGGGACGGAGCTTTTTTGTTGCACTCCGCTCATCAACACGAAGAATAAAGGAGAGAACATCCATGCAAGCAATGATCGACGAGCTGGCAAAACAGGCCGCTGAAAGCCTTGGTCAGGTGTCCGGCAAGGAAACGCTGGCCTCCTTCTGGCAGGAGTACCTCAGCAAAAACGGCAAGATCCCTGCCCTGATGAAGAACCTGCGCACCGTTGCGCCGGACGAGCGCCCAGCTATGGGCAAGATCATCAATGAACTCAAGGCAAAGGTTCAGGCAGATTACGACGCTGCTGCAGAACAGGTGAAGCAGGCAGAGCTTGCTGCCCGCAATGCTGCGGAGACGGTGGATATCACCCTGCCCGCCAAGACCCGCTCTGTGGGCGGTCTGCACCCGCTGACCCTGATCACCAACCAGATCATCGACGTGTTCTCCGGCATGGGCTTTTCGGTGGGCACCTTCCCGGAGATCGAGGACGATGACCACAACTTTACCCGCCTGAACGTGCCCAAGGATCACCCGGCACGCGACATGCAGGACACCTTCTACCTGTCGGAGGAGTTCCTGCTGCGTACCCAGACTTCCGGCGGTCAGATCCGCACCATGGACGTTCAGAAGCCGCCCATCAAGATCCTGATGCCCGGCCGTGTGTTCCGCTCTGACTCCGATGCCACCCACAGCCCCATGTTCCACCAGATGGAAGGTCTGGTGGTGGATAAGGGCATCACGCTGGGCGACCTGCAGGGCGCACTGAATACCTTCGTGCAGAAGCTGTTCGGCGCTGACACCCGCACCCGCCTGCGTCCCTCCTACTTCCCGTTCACCGAGCCCAGCGTGGAGGTGGACGTGAGCTGCTTCGAGTGCCACGGCAAGGGCTGCCCGCTGTGCAAGCACACCGGCTGGATCGAGGTGCTGGGCGGCGGTGTCGTCAACCGCAAGGTGCTGGAGAACTGCAATATCGACCCGGACGAGTATTCCGGCTTCGCCTTCGGCATCGGCATCGAGCGTATCGCCATGCTGAAGTATGGCATCAACAACATCGGCCTGATGTTCGAGAACAACCTGCAGTTCCTCAAGCAGTTCCACGAATAAGAGGGGAGAGAAGAGACAATGAAAGTACCTTTCAGCTGGTTAAAAGAATTTGTAGATATCGACGTTACTGCGCAGGAACTGGAGGAAAAGCTCTTCTCCTGCGGCTTTGAGGTCGAAGAGCTGATCCCGCTGGATGCCGGCATCAGCAAGGTGGTCGTCGGCAAGATCGTGGAGATGGAAAAGCAGGAGGGCACCCACCTGACCAAGTGTGTGGTGGACTGCGGCGACTACGGCCACGACATCCGCATCAGCACCGGTGCCGCCAACATGAAGCTGGGCGACTGCGTGCCCGCTGCTCTGGATGGCTCCACCCTGCCCGGCGGCATCAAGATCAAGGCCCGCAAGATGCAGGGCGTGGAGTCCAACGGTATGCTGTGCTCCGGCGAAGAGCTGGGCCTGAACGACGACCTGTTCCCGGGCTCTGAGGTCTACGGCCTGCTCATTCTGCCCGAGGACTCTGTCCCCGGCACCGACATTGCTCCGGTGGTGGGTCTGGACGACTATATCTTTGATATCTCCATCACCGCAAACCGTCCGGACTGCCAGTCCGTTCTGGGCATCGCCCGCGAGGTGGCTGCCGTTCTGGGCAAGCCCCTGCACATGCCCGCCATGGACTACAAGGCCGTCTGCGAGCCGGATGCGCCCATCACCGTCAAGGTGGAGGCACCGGACCTGTGCCCCCGCTACATGGCACACTATGTGCGCAACATCCGCATGGGCGAGTCTCCCCGCTGGATGAAGCGCCATCTGGCTCTGTGCGGCCTGCGCTCCATCAGCAATGTGGTGGATATCACCAACCACACCCTGCTGGAAATGGGTCAGCCCATGCACGCCTTTGACCTGAACAAGGTCGCCGGCCGCACCATCGATGTGCGCCGCGCCCATGCGGGCGAAAAGATCGTCACGCTGGATGAGAAGGAGTTCACTCTGAACCCCAACAATCTGGTCATCTGTGATGCCGAAAAGCCGGTGGCACTTGCCGGCATCATGGGCGGCGCAAACTCCGGCATGGATGAGAACACCACAAGCCTGCTGTTTGAGTGCGCCACCTTCGCCCGTGACTGCGTGCGTAAGACCAGCCGCGCTCTGGGCCAGAACAGCGACTCTTCTGCCCGCTACGAGAAGGGCGTGGACCGTCACTCTCCTGAACTGGGCCTTGCCCGTGCCCTGCACCTGATCCAAGAGCTGGACTGCGGCGACATCACCACGCTGGAATATGACCTGACCGATGGCCGCCCGCTGGAGCGCAAGCACATCGTTACCACCCCGGCTAAGATCTGCGGCGTGCTGGGCATCACCGTGCCGGATCAGACCATGATCGACATTCTGCGGCGTCTGGAGTTCACGGTGGATGTGCAGACCGATGGCAGCTGGGACGTGTCCGCGCCCCTGTACCGCGAGGACGTGGAGAGCTTCCCGGATCTGGCCGAGGAGGTCATCCGTGAGTACGGCTACGACCACATTGTGCCCACCTTCCTGAACACTGCCTCCGTTACAAACGGCGGTCTGAACTATGACCAGAAGCAGCAGCTCAAGACCAAGCGTCTGCTGGCCGCACAGGGCTTCTATGAGGCCTCCACGCTGGCCTTCTACTCCAACGCAGAACTGGACATGCTGCACATCCCGGCGGATGATGAAGCCCGCAAGGCCATCCGCATTCTGAACCCCATCAGCGAGAATTTGTCCATCATGCGCACCCTGCTGGCTCCCTCCATGCTGAATGTCATTGTGGACAATCTCAAGAAGGGCAACACGGAAGGCCGTCTGTTCGAGATGGCACCGGTGTATCTTGCCAAGGAACTGCCCATCAATGAGCATCCGCACGAGCGCCAGACCCTGTGTATCGGTGCCTTCGGCCCCGAAGAAGATTTCTTCACGGTCAAGGGTGCACTGGAAGCACTGGCAGCCGGCTTTGGCCTGAGCTTTGATTATAAGCGCGAGACAACCCCGTGGCTGCACCCCGGCATCAGCGCCGCTGTTTACTGCGGTGACAAGCGTCTGGGCGTGTTCGGCAAGCTGTCCAACGAGATCAACGGCGAGCTGGAAATTGCAAAGGATCAGAAGGACAACCAGAATATCTATCTGGGTGAGCTGGACTACGAGGCTCTGATGTCCTGCGCGGACGGTGAGCTGCGCTATCAGCCGCTCAGTCCCTACGCTGCTGTCAAGCGTGATCTGGCATTGGTCTGCGACGAAAAGACCACCTGCGGCGAGATCGAAGAGACCATCAAGAAGGCCAGCCCTCTGGTGGGTGAGATCAAGCTGTTCGATATCTATCGCGGCGCAAATCTCGGCGAGGGCAAAAAGAGCATGGCATTCACCCTGTCTCTGTCCGACCCGAAAAAGGAAGTTTCCGCTGAGGAAGTGGAGCGCGTGGTCAAGAAGATCCTCGGCAACCTGAAGTTCAAGCTGGGCATCGAGATCCGCTAACTCTGTTATAGAAGTAATATAAGGCCGTCTGTGCAGGAATGTGCAGACGGCTTTTTGCGTAAAAAGAGAACGTTGAATACAAGAAAATGAACGTTTTTCAGCAGCGCAAGAAAAAAGATGAAAAAATCTGTCAAAAAGTGTTGACAAGGAGGCGGGGGTG
>UMKV01007429.1_pt1 | contig 22882 bp, 19 predicted proteins | sample 1966381 | NCBI WGS metagenome assembly UMKV01 (sample SAMEA4836182, study PRJEB28245) | human gut metagenome | biome: gut microbiome; material: fecal sample | place: Denmark | collected 2008
ACAGTTGATGATGGGCAGATCAGGCTTGGAAGCGGTGACAAGTACATTGTTATAGGTACTATTGAGGCTTACAATAAATTTTGTGCATACTTTGGAAAAGATGCAATATTACCGATATATATAGAAGTCGATGATGGAATAAGGCTTATGAGAGCTATCAACAGGGAACAGAAGCAGGAAGTACCACAGTATGAGGAAATGTGCAGGCGTTTTCTTGCAGACAGTAAAGATTTCTCGGAGGAAAAGATTAAGGAAGCCGGAATTAATCAGAGATTTAGCAACGATGGAACAATAGAGGATTGTATAAGGGACATCAAAGAGGCAATTAAACAGCAGCTTTTATAAATGCAGTAAGAGTGAGTTGGCTTGAATTGTATTAATGATATTTATATGATACAATTACATGATGGTGGACACGAAAGAGAGTAAAGTTATGGATATAAAGATTAATGATATACAGACATCATCTTCAGTTCAGCAGGTGAAGAATACAGAGAGTACGGACAGTAGTTTTAAGTTTACTCTTATTAGTAATATAGAAGAAAAGGATCTTCAGGAAAAGCTTGGCAGTATGATGGAACAGATTACTGAGCAGGGTGAGAAGATTGCAAAGCATATGGATATTAAGGATATGCGAAAGTACAGGGAGCTTGTTAAGGGGTTTCTTAATGAGGTTGTTAACCGTTCCCATAAGTTCTCAAGAGAGAACTTTCTTGATAGACGAGGCAGACACAGAGTATATGGTATTGTTAAACTTGTGGATAAGAATCTTGATGAGCTGGCAGGAGAACTTGTTAAAGAAGAGAAAAATCATCTTGAGATTGTAGGAAGAATTGATGATATCAGGGGTTTATTGCTTGATATATCAGCATAAGATTGGAGTATATAATGAGCACATTTTCAGATATTTATGGATACGATACAATTAAAGAGCATTTACAGAACGCAATTAAATTAGATAAGGTATCACACGCTTACATTATCAATGGAGGGCTTGGTGCTGGAAAGAAGATGATTGCCAAGATATTTGCAAAAGCATTACAGTGTGAGGCAGAAGGCGATAATAAGCCTTGTAATAAATGTCATTCCTGTATACAGACAGAGTCAGGCAATCAGCCTGATATAATATGGGTACGACACGAGAAGCCTGCAAGTATAGGTGTAGATGATGTAAGAGATCAGATAATATCAGATATGCTTATTAAACCATACTCAAGCCGTTATAAGATATACATTATAGATGAGGCTGAGAAGCTTACAGTGCAGGCACAGAATGCACTTCTTAAGACTATAGAAGAGCCACCAGCGTATGGTATTGTTATATTTCTTACGACTAACGCAGACATTTTCTTACAGACTATTATATCAAGATGTGTGCTTCTTGATTTAAAGCCATTAAAGGAAAGCGTAGTTATGGATTATCTTAAGGATAACTATGACGTGTCAGAATATGAACGTAAGTTTGCGGCTGATTTTGCACAGGGTAAGATTGGACGTGCTAAGACTATTATAGAAAGTACGGAATTCGCACATTTAAAGAATGATGTTATGCACGTTATCAAGAATGTGAAGGATATGACGGCGGCAGACATAATGGCAGTTGTTAAAGATGTGACTAATTACAAGCTTACAATAGACGATTATCTTGATCTTATGGCTATGTGGTTCAGGGACGTGCTTATGTTTAAGAGTACCAATGATACGAATTATCTAATATTTAGTGATGAGATTTCGCTTATCAAATCGCAGGCTGAGGTTATGTCATACGAAGGAATTCAGGATATACTTAATTCTATAGATAAAGTAAAGGTAAGACTTAAGGCCAATGTTAATTTTGACTTATGCATAGAACTTCTTATTATGGCTATGAAAGAGGATATGTAGGCAGTTAGTGAATAATTGGCTGATGTTAGGAATTAATATTTGGCAGGATTGGAGATTAAAAATAGATGACTAAAGTTGTTGGTGTTAGATTCAGGCAGGTGGGCAAAATATATTTCTTTGCACCGGGACAGTATAATGTTGAGGTTGGTCAGCACGTTATTGTTGAAACAGCAAGAGGAATTGAGTATGGCCACGTTGTTCTTGGTGAAAGAGAGGTTGAGGATTCAGCAGTTGTACAGCCGCTTAAGGCTATTATCAGAATATCGACACCTGATGATGATGAAAGGGAAGCTAAGAACAGGGAAAAGGAAAAAGAAGCGTATAAGATATGTCTTGAGAAGATTAAGAAGCATAATCTTGAAATGAAGCTTATAAAGGTTGAGTATACATTTGACAATAATAAAGTATTGTTCTACTTTACAGCGGATGGAAGAATTGATTTCAGAGAGCTTGTAAAGGATCTGGCAGCAGTATTTAAGACAAGAATTGAACTTCGTCAGATTGGTGTAAGAGATGAAACTAAGATATTAGGCGGAATTGGTTCTTGTGGAAGACCATTGTGCTGTGCAACATATATGCCAGAGTTCATACCAGTGTCAATTAAGATGGCAAAGGAACAGAATTTATCGCTTAATCCATCAAAGATATCGGGTGTGTGTGGAAGACTTATGTGCTGTCTTAAGAATGAGCAGGAAACTTACGAGGAGCTTAACAGCAACCTTCCTAATGTGGGAGATTATGTTACTACACCTGAGAAGTTAAAGGGTGAGGTATCAAGCGTTAATGTGTTAAGACAGCTTGTTAAGGTAATTGTCACACTTGATGGAGATGAGAAAGAGATAAGAGAGTATCCTGTTGCTGAGCTTAGATTTAAGCCTAAGAGAAGAAACGACAGAATGAATATAGATGATAAAGAGTTAAAAGAACTCGAAGAGCTTGAGAAAAAGGAAGGAAAAGCCCATATTAATGATGACTGATGCTAAGATTAATGCAGGTATTAATGCCAATGAGAGAATTGATGACTTATGCAGGGATAATCTCAGACTAATCCAGAATACAGATGTGTTCTGTTTTGGAATGGATGCTGTGTTGTTGTCTACATTTGCGAAGGCCGGAAAGAACCAGAAGGTGCTTGATATGGGTACTGGAAATGGTGTAATACCAATTCTTATGCAGGCGAAAAATCCAGGCAGTATGTATACAGGCTTGGAAATTCAGGATATCAGTTATGACCTTGCTGTCAGAAATGTTGAACTTAATAGTCTGTCAGACAAGGTTAATATTGTAAAAGGTGATATTAAAGAAGCTTCACATATTTTAGGTGGGGCTTCTTTTAATGTGGTTACAAGCAATCCACCATATATGAATGAAAATCACGGAATTGTTAATCCTGAGAGTGCCAAGGCAATCGCAAGACACGAGCTTCTATGCAGTCTTGAGGACGTTGTAAGGGAAGCTTCAAAGTGCCTTAAGGTTAAGGGACATATGTATATGGTTCACAGACCATCAAGACTTGTAGATATATTTACTTCTATGAAGAATAACCACCTTGAGCCAAAGCGTATAAGGCTTGTGTATCCGCATATAGATAAGCCAGCTAATATGGTGCTTATAGAGGCGGTAAAGGGCGGACGTTCACAGCTTATAGTGGAAGAACCACTTATTGTATACAATAGCGATGGAAGTTACACGGAAGAACTTTTAAAAATGTACAATTAGTATGAATTTAAGAGAGGAGCAGTATGGAAGATAATATTACAGATATTGATTATGATAGTGTGCAGGCACTTGAAGAATTTAATGGCTCTCATAATAATAGCGGAGTTGGGCAGTTATATTTGTGTGCAACTCCAATTGGTAATCTTGAGGATATTACGTTCAGGGTGTTAAGGATATTAAAGGAAGTTGATATTATTGCGGCGGAGGATACGAGAAACAGCATAAAGCTGCTTAATCATTTTGAGATTAATACGCCGATGACAAGCTATCATGAATATAACAAGTATGATAAGGCAAAGGTGCTTGTTGAGAAGATGCTTAAAGGAATGTCAGTCGCTGTAATAACTGATGCTGGAACACCTGGAATATCTGACCCGGGAGAGGAGCTTGTAAGGCAGGCACTTGCATCAGGAATTAAGGTATCATCAGTTCCTGGTGCGGCAGCGTGTATAACGGCACTTACAATGTCGGGACAGGCAACAAGACGTTTTGCATTTGAAGCATTTCTTCCGGCGGACAAGAATGAGCGTAAAGACATATTAAAAGAGCTTGAAGATGAAACAAGAACAATGATTATATACGAAGCTCCACACAGGCTTTTAAAGACACTTAAAGAGCTTTCTGAGGTGTTAGGAGGAAGCAGGGCAGTTACTATATGCAAGGAACTTACCAAACGCTATGAGAATAGTATGGTTACAACGCTTGCAGAGGCGTGCAGTTATTATGAGAATAACCAGCCAAGGGGCGAGTATGTTCTTGTAATTGCTGGAAAAGACAGAAATGAGCTTAAAGAGGAAGCACAGGCACAGTGGCTTACTATGTCTGAGCAGGAACACGTTGATATGTATATAGCACAGGGACTTGATAAAAAAGAGGCTATGAAGGCAGCAGCCAGGGACAGGGGCGTATCTAAGAGGGATATATATAATAAGCTTCTGGGAAATTAGTTCTTAAAAGAAAAAATGTTACACAAATGTTAAAAACTTATATAAAAGAGTGATTAAAAGAGAGTCTTAGCTAAAATAAATTTAAGAGTAAATTTTAAAATTATAGGTGGAGTGGTACAAATCCCCTTCTTTGTCAGATAATATTTCTGGTAAGGAAGGGGATTTCTTATCTTCTAATCTTCTATTGTATGTTCATTGATAATTGCCTTAATGGCCTTATAAAGGTAAGGCTTGAGCCTGTCAATATCAGCTGGTTCTTTGTAAAGGATTGAGCTGTAGCATGTTGAGCTTATAAGCTCGACAATCATAAACAGCATAATCTCGGGCTCGTTGAGGTTAAGACCAGAGTCTTCAAGCATTTCATAGTAGATATCTTTAAAATTAATGTCGTCATCAGCGACATTGGTTGTAAGAGCCTCTTTAAATATTCCCCACGACAGGTTCTTTGATATAAATGTAAGAAGTGTCTGGTTGGTGTTAAGCACATTAATTATGTGGTCAGCAATAAATATAATCTCCTCAGTAAATGTAATTGTAAACGAATGGTCATTAATCTGCTGTTCTTTTATATGAAGCTCTAATGCACTCACTGCATTTTTAAAGAGCTTGCTTGCCTCGTGAGAAACGAGCTTATTTCTTATATCATATTTATCTTTGAAATACAGATAAAAAGTTCCCTTGGCAATTCCAGCTTTCTGTGAAATCTCGGCAATTGATGTCTTGGAAACACCCTGCGTTGTAAAGAGCTTAAAAGCTGTATCTAAGAGGGAAGTCCTTTTCTGTTGTTTGTTGTTCTCAAGTTTTCCCATAAAATCTCCAATCTAATGCAGGCATAATATTAGTTGTTCTGTCAATTAATATTCTACCATGTTGAAAATAAAAAATCTATAAAAAAATGACTTTTAGTCATTTTGAGTATTGACTATCGGTCATTTTGTGCTAGAATAACACTTGCAAAGAAAATGACCAAAAGTCATATTTGAGAGATCACGGTCATATGTATTGAATTGATAATAAATGTAATTAATTAAGAGAGTTATTAATTATTGAGAGGTTATCAGTCCAATCAAAGTAAAATTACGTCGCAGACGTAGAAATGAGGCGAGTTATGGAAAAGTTTGGAAAAGTAATTGTTAAACTCAGAATTCCAATTCTTATTCTGAGTTTCCTGCTTCTTATTCCATCTGCAATCGGATACTTTAATACAAGAGTTAATTACGATATTCTGTATTATCTTCCGAATGAGATAGAGACTATGCAGGGTCAGGACATTCTTATGGATGACTTCAATAAGGGTGCATACGCGATGGTCGTTGTCCAGAATATGGATACGAAGTCTACTGACAGACTTATTAAGAAGGTAGAGAATGTAGACCACGTTGCACAGGTTATTTCTTACACAGGAATAGTTGGTGAAGATGTTCCATCTGAGATTGTTCCATCAAAATTCAGAAAGTATTTCGAGAATGACAGCACAGATACAACTTTATTTGCAATATTCTTCGATAATACAACTTCAAGTGATGATACTATGAATGCTATCATACAGATAAGAGAGCAGACAGAGGGTCAGGCCTTTATAAGTGGTATGTCAGCAGTAGTTACGGATACTAAGAATCTTTCGGAGAAAGAGACACCACTTTATGTACTTATAGCAGTAGTTCTTGTATGTATCGTGCTTGCTATATTTATGGATTCATTTCTTGTACCAGTATTCTTTATGATAAGTATAGGAATGGCAATTGTATACAACCTGGGTTCTAACATTTTATTAGGTGAGGTTTCATATATAACTAAAGCTCTTGCGGCTGTACTTCAGTTAGGTGTTACACTGGATTATTCAATCTTCTTATGGCACAGCTACAAGGAAATGAAGGAAATATATCCGGATGACCACAAGGAAGCGATGGCAGTTGCCATTAGTAATACACTTACATCCGTAGTTGGTTCTTCTATAACAACAGTTGCAGGTTTCATTGCACTTTGCTTTATGAGCTTCACACTTGGTCTTGACCTTGGTATCGTTATGGCAAAGGGTGTTGTATTCGGTGTTATCGGTTGTGTAACAATCCTTCCATCATTGATACTTACATTTGACAGGGCATTAGAGAAGACAATGCATCGTGAGATTATGCCAAACTTCGATAAGCTTGCTACATTTATAGTAAACCACTCATGGATATTTGTAATTGTCTTTGTTGTATTATTAGGACCTGCTATATATGGACAGAATCATACATCAGTATATTATGATTTGTCTGATACACTTCCAGATGACCTTGCCTGCTCACAGGCTAATAAGAAGCTGGAAGAAAACTTTGATATGAATTCAATCTATATGATACTTGCTGACTCTAGTATGTCTACAGATACAGCTAACGAAATGCTTGATAAGTTAGGTGATGTAGACGGTGTACAGTTCGCACTCGGACTTGACACAGCACTTAAGTCTGGTATTCCACAGGAATTCTTACCGGCTAAGACAGTATCAGAGCTTAAGGGTGAAGATTATCAGATAATGATGATTGCTACAGATTACAAAATAGCATCAGATGAAATTAACAATCAGATTAGTAAGGTGAATGATATTGTAAAGTCTTACGATTCTAAGGCAATGGTAGTTGGTGAAGCTCCTTGTACCAAGGATCTTATCACTATAACAGATAAGGACTTTAAGACAGTCAGTGCGGTATCAATAGTAGCTATATTTGTTATTATCCTGTTCGTACTTAAATCAATATCGCTTCCAATTATACTTGTTTCAGCAATCGAATTTGCTATATTTGTTAATATGGGTATTCCATATTTTACGCATACACAGATACCATTTATTGCATCAGTAGTTATCGGTACTATCCAGCTTGGTGCAACAGTCGATTATGCTATTCTTATGACAACAAGATATAAGAAGGAAAGAAGCCAGGGATACGCTAAGAAGGAAGCAATCCAGATAGCTCTTTCAACATCAATACCATCAATTATTGTTAGTGCGCTTGGTTTCTTTGCCGCAACATTTGGTGTTGGATGTATAGCTTCAGTTGATATGATTGGTTCGCTTTGTACACTTATGGCGCGTGGTGCAATTATAAGTATGTTCGTAGTTATCTTCATACTTCCATCATTGTTTGTATTATGTGATAAGCTCATTATCAATACAAGTATAGGATTTAAGCCTAAGAAGAATCAGGATATGTAATCAGAAAGATGTATGAACGGGTCAAAGGTGTATATGCCGTAACAGATATAAGAATATATCAGGAAGTAAGAAAATGGAGGAATAGTTATGGTTAAGAAGACTTTATTTAAATATAGTTCAGTATTATTAAGTGTTGTTCTTATTGCTTCAACACTTACAGGCTGTGGCACTAGCACAGCATATAATCAGACAGGCAGTGAGGTTGCAATAAGCAGTGAGGCTGCTTCTAATACAGAGAATATTATAACAAATGCTATTAAGAACGAGCTTTCAATATCAAATACAAGTACATTAAAGACAAATACAAGAGACGAGATGGTATATGTATTTGATAAGGCAGACGGAACTCAGGATCACGTTCTTGTAACAGAAAAGGTTACTGATTCTAAGGGCGAAACAACAACTAACCAGAGCACATCTGATAAGACTGCTCCTGTTTCAATAAAGGTTACTTACAAGTTAAATGGTGTTGAAACTAAGCCAGAAGATATGATTGGCAAGAGTGGTAAGGTTACTATCAGATATGACTATACTAACAATGAGAAGAAGAATATAACAGTTAATGGAAAGTCACAGATAGCTTATGTTCCATTTACTATGATTACAGGAACACTTCTTCCAACAGATAAGTTCAGTAATGTAGAAGTTACTAACGGCAAGGTAAGCAAGGTTGGCGATAATATCATTGCACTTGGTATGGCTATGCCAGGCTTAAAGGATACTTTAAACCTTAAGTTTGATGGTGAAAGCCTTGATATGGATATTCCAGAATACTTTGAAATATCAGCAGATGTAGAGGATTTCGAGCTTGATATGTCTATGTCAGTTGCTACAACAAGCACACTTAATGATATAGATACAGATGATTTCTCACTTGCTAAGCTTGAAGATAAGATGAATGAGCTTCAGTCAGCAGCTGACCAGCTTACAGATGGAACAGTTACTCTCCAGAATGGTACACAGACACTTTCTGACAGTATTCCAGCACTTACAGATGGCGTGAACCAGTTAAATGATGGTGCAAGCCAGCTTAAAGATGGTATCTATGCTTATACAGATGGTGCTACAGCTCTGGCAGCAGGTGCAGGACAGCTTAAGGATGGTATCAGTGCATACACAGCAGGAGCTAACCAGCTTGGTGCAGGTGCAGGACAGTTACAGTCAGGTTTAAAGACTTATACTGATGGTGTAGGAGCACTTAATGCAGGTTCAGGCACATTACAGAGTGGTCTTTCAACATATACAGGCGGTGTTGCCAGTGCGGCAGCAGGTGCAGTTTCATTACAGACAGGTTTAAAGGCTTATACAGATGGTGTTGCTAGTGCAGAGGCAGGAGCTTCACAATTAAATGAAGGAATAAAGAGCATTAAGACAGCACTTATTGGAAATGTTGTTAAGGAACTTGCAGCTAATTCAACAGCTTATAAGATGAATTCTGTAGCAGACTCAACAGGAAAGACTGTTATGGAGCAGGCAGCTGATTTACAGAAATTAGGAACAGCATTAGGTCTTAGTGATGTAACTATAGCAACAGACCTTAGTGATCTGGGTAAGAAGAGCAGTAGTGAGGCAGCAACAGATATATCAGCTTATTTTGTAAAGTATCTTACAGCTTATACAACTAATATAATAACAGAGACATATACAGAAGCTATGACAAGCGGTAAGCCATATTCTCCACAGGTATCACAGGCTGGTTCAAAGGATTATGTATATGTTAACCAGTTAGGACTACTTATTAAGGCTGCTGGTAATATAGGGGCTTCAAGTGCATTAGATGCAGTTGTTAGCAATCTTAGCAATAATGAAACTATTAATGCAGCATTAAAGCAGCTTACAGAAGGAAGCCAGTCATTAACAGACGGACTTGGTGAACTTGTTAAGAATAACGATACACTTAACGCAGGTGCATCACAGCTTAATGCAGGACTTGCACAGCTTAGTGGTAACAATGATACACTTAATGGTGGTATAGCACAGATAAGCGCAGGACTTGCACAGCTTAGCGATAACAATGATACACTTAATGGTGGTATAGCACAGATAAGTGCAGGACTTGCACAGCTTAACGACAATAATGATGCACTTAACGGTGGTATTGAACAGATAGCTGGTGGTTTCAGCACACTTAATTCTAACAATGAAGCTTTAAGAAGTGGTTCTACACAGCTTGCTGATGGAACATCAACATTTAAGTCATCTTCTGTAACTTTAGCAGATGGCGTAACACAGCTTAATGATGGTGCTATAACACTTAAAGATGGTATGGCAGAATTCAATGAGACAGGTATTAAGGCTATTACAAGTCTTGTTGGAGATGATGCTGATACAGCAGTAGATACAATCAAGGAAGTAATCAAGCTTGGTCAGAATTACAACACATTCCTTGGTAAATCAGATGGTAAGGACAATTCAGTAACATTTATATATAAGACAGCTGAATTAACTAAATAAGCTTACTTTTCCAAAACTCTCATATATAAATTATGCCGGACAGGTCGGCGGAAAGATTAATAATCTTTCAAAAAATCCCCACAGAAGTTCATATCTGTGGGGATTTTACTATGCAGTCAGTGTGTTATAGGTTACGCTGTTAGACAGCATAGCTATATGTTAATATAATTACATAGACATTATAAATGCTATGATATGCTTTTAAAATAATCTTCAAGCCTTGTAAATGTCTTAATAAGTACAGCTGCTTCATCTTCGCTTAAATCGTCAGTAATATGTTTAATCATATCCTGATGAAATTTCATATGGTGAGTGTATGCCGCATTACCCTTTGGTGTGAGGGAAGCATATACGACACGGCGGTCTTCTTCACTTCTTGTCCTTATTACATATCCCTTTTTAACAAGTCCGTTAATGCCGACTGTAAGAGTTCCCATAGTCACGCCTAAGGCCTTGGATATTGTTCCCATAGTGCGTGGCTCTTTAATTCCGATAGCTTCAATTATGTGCATATCAGTAACTGTGATGTCAGAAAATTCATCTGTAATTAAAGCCTTTTCTTCAATGTTCATTATATCATTGAATAAAGTTACTAAAATAGAGTTCAATGATTCGTAAATGTCCATAGGTATTACTTTCCTCGCTTCAAAATATTTTTAATTATACAATGAAATGGTGTGTTAATGCAACAAAATACTGCGGTATTTGTGAGTTAATGCGTTAAATACAATTTGCAATTTTATAGGATAAGTAGTATCATTAAATGGAGTATTATTTTGACAATATAGAGCAATAAAAGTACAGATTATTGCCATAAAATATTACTTAATATCAGGTTAAAAGTTTAATGATAGATGGAGGCACGTATGAAGTTCATAGCAATTGGCGAATTGATGTTAAGATTGTCACCACCTAACTATGAGAAGATAGTTACAACCCACAATTTCATAGTTAACTATGGTGGAGCAGAAGCCAACGTAGCAGTTTCACTCGCTAACCTTGGTGTAGATTCAACATTTTTTACAGTATTACCTAACACAGACCTTGGTAAGTCTTGTATCAACTACCTTAAGGCTAATGATGTACACACTAAGCACATTATCAAGTCTGACGGAAGAATGGGACTTTATTACCTTGAAGAAGGTGTTTCAGTAAGACCTTCACAGGTAATATATGATAGAGGAAGCTCAGCATTTGCTGAATATGATTATAAGGATGTAGATTTTGAGAACATCTTAAAGGATTATGACTGGTTACATTTAAGTGGCATCACACCAGCTCTTTCATATAACTGCCGTCGTCTTATAGATAAGGCTATCAAGGCAGCTAAGAAGCTTGGACTTACGGTAAGCTTTGATCCTAATTTCAGAAGTACATTATGGTCTTTTGAAACAGCAAGGGATGTACTCAGCAGATATCTTCCATATGTAGATGTACTTATAGGTATTGAGCCTATCCATGTATACAATGCAGATGGTACAGATGTTAAGGACGGCCTTACTATGGATCCATCATTTGAGGATATGGACAGAGTATTCAAGGCTATTGATGAGCAGTACCATATGAAAGCAATTGCAAGAACAGTACGTTATGTTCATTCAGGAAGTAATAACTCTCTTAAGGCTTTCTACTATGCTGACGGAAAGACTTACGAAAGCAAGACACTCAATTTTGAGATTGTTGACCGTGTTGGTGGTGGAGATGCATTCTCTTCTGGTCTTATCTATGCTCTTATGCAGAATGACTGGAAGCACGAAGATATCGTCAATTTCGCAGTAGCTTCTTCAGTAATGAAGCACGCTATCCGCGGCGATACTAACATCACAAGCGTTGACCAGATTAAGCGACTTATGAATAATGCTTCATTTGATGTGCAGAGATAATAAGCGTAGGTCATACAGAAGGAAGGTCTAAGGAAAATCAGTACTTGAATAATGATTTTCCCTAGACCTTCTTCATATGAGATTAATAACAGATAGATTATGGTTAATATACCGGAGGATATATGAAAAAAATAAAAGAACTTATGCCGGAGGCATATGATTTTAATGGAAAGCTTTCATTAAAACAGGCGATACCACTTGGACTTCAGCACGTTATGGCGATGTTTGTAGGAAATCTTACACCGTTGCTTATTATTACAGGAGCCTGTGGTATTGGAGCAGGAAGTGAGTATGCATCTATTCAGGTTGCACTTTTACAGAATGCTATGATTATAGCTGGTATTGTAACACTTATACAGTTGTTTTCAATTGGACCTGTTGGAGGCAAGGTGCCTATTATTATGGGTACAAGCTCTGGATTTATCGGAGTATTCAGCAGTATAACAAAGGTTATGGGAGGCGGAGTATTAGCCTATGGTGCAATTATGGGAGCATCCATTATAGGTGGTCTTTTTGAAACTGTGCTTGGTGCATTTATTAAGCCTTTAAGAAGATTTTTCCCATCAGTTGTAACAGGAACTGTTGTGCTTTCTATTGGACTGTCACTTATTTCTGTTGGTATCAATTCATTCGGTGGTGGAAACGGGGCTAAAGACTTTGGCTCATTAGAGAATCTGTTTCTGGCGTTTGTTGTGCTTATTGTTATATTATTCGTTAAGCACTGGACAAAGGGATATCTTAGTTCATCATCTATACTGATTGGAATTATAGTTGGTTATATTGTAGCAGCTATTATGGGCTGTGTGCTTCCACATACAGCAGTTAATGCTGAGGGAGTTGAATATACTAAGTCATGGGTACTTAACTGGAATAAGGTTGCAGAAGCTAAGTGGATTGCGATTCCTAAGTTCATGCCAGTTAAGCCAGTGTTTGACTTAAGAGCAATACTTCCTGTGCTTGTTATGTTTGTTGTAACAGCAGTAGAAACTGTTGGAGATATATCAGGTGTTATGGTCGGTGGAGTAGGAAGAGAAGCGACAGATAAAGAACTTTCAGGCGGAGTTATGTGTGATGGTTTAGGTTCATCGCTTGCAGCACTTTTCGGTGTGCTTCCTAATACATCATTCAGCCAGAATGTTGGCCTTGTTGCAATGACTAAGGTTGTTAACAGAATTGCACTTGCATCTGGTGCTGTATTCCTTATATTATGTGGTCTTATTCCTAAGCTTGGAGCATTAATATCAATCATGCCACAGTCAGTACTTGGTGGTGCGGCAGTTATGATGTTCTCATCAATTATTGTAAGTGGTATCCAGCTTATCACTAAGGAGCCGCTTGATGCAAGAAGGCTTTCTATTGTATCGGTTGCACTTGGTGTAGGCTATGGTATGGGTGTAAGCCCTGCAATCCTTGCACATACACCACAGGCAGTACAGCTTATGTTTGGTGAGTCTGGTATTGTTCCAGCAGCATTTGTAGCAATATTACTTAACATAATTCTTCCTAAGGATAAAGCTGAGGAAACGGTTAAAGAAGTTGTTTCAGAAGAAGCAGCAACAATAAAGGAAAAGGCTGTAACTAAATAAGGTACAGCAATTAGCGAAGATACCGGGAAAGACGAATAAGGTCATCAGGAGTATCAATATCATATAATTCATATTCATCCTGTGCAGGAACTAAAACAACCTGTGCAGGATATTTTTTTGCAATAAAACCGCCACCCTTGCCCTGTGGAAGATTCATCAGTTCATCATAATATCTGGCTGGGAATATTACAGGAGAACCAGGAGTTCCATTAAAAGCAAGACGGCATATCTTACTATTATTATTGAAATAATTATTATTGGCATTGCTGGATTTATCTGTGCTGTTACAAGCAAAATAACTGCTGTTGTAGTAAATAAATAAAAGGCACAGCAGCTGAAGGCTTGTCTTAGTGATAAGCGGCTGGTCTGATGGAAGAAATAATATCCCTTGGGTGCAGTTGTTTTTCTGGCAGCAGGCTTCATTTAGAATATGGGAAACACCAAGGCGTACCATATCATTTCTGTAAGGCATACTGTGTTTTATACAATGTATATGTTTCTGTTCACATATCTGTACAAGCTCATCATGTCTGGTTACGGCAAGCGTTTCATAAAAGTCTGCGAAACGACTTATATTTATTGCATTTTCAAAGAGAGTGTTGTTGTTGAAGGAGGCTAAAAGCTTATTTGTACCGAATCTTTTTGACATACCAGAGGCCATAATAATGCATGAAATAGAGCTGAAGGTATTATCAATATCGATTAAAAGTACATCAGATCTGCTTTTAATACTGTCAAGAAATTCCGTGGATTGTTTTCTGATGACAGCTAATACGCGTGAGTTATCAAGAAGATTTTTAATGTTCTCCTGAAAAGGGATACAGGAGCTTTCCAGATAACCAAGCTCGTCAATAACAAATACACTATCAGCAGAGGTCATAAGATGCTTCTTAATGGCAGGGCAGGCGCAGTTAATAAAGCCATCCTCTACGGAGGTCATGTTGTTGCCTTTTTTAGGGGAAACAGGAGTGAGTGTACGTGGTCTGCCAATCACATATTCTTTTCCATCATCTATAAGATTAGATTTAATAACAACTTCTGGTGTGTCTGTTCTGCGGCTTAGCAGATAATTGAAAAAATCAGACATATCCATAGTTTCTTCAATCTGGTTTAAAATGTTGTTTAACAGATATGATTTGCCACTTCCCCGGTCTCCCGTAATAAAAAGATGTTTTTTATCTGACATCTTAAAAAATGTAATTACAGCCAAAGCATCTAAATAACAATTATCCATAGAATAAATAAGTCACCTCGTTTCACTAAATGATTTTATAACGTATGTGTGTCTGGTGAGAATAGACATTTATACGCAGTATAGGTATAGGTCTATAATGCCACAACTACGCGGTGGGTTTTATGGTTAATGTCAGTACATTCAATGACATTAATATTATCATATATAAGAGACATCTTTTCATTAATAATATCAAGAGAGTCTGTATGTGTATTAATGGTGCTAAGGATTGTCCCAGACTTCATAAGAAGTATATTATCGCAGTATTCTAAAGCAAGCTCAGGGCTGTGAATACACATTAGGGCGCATCTGCCATCGGATACAATACTTCTTATGTGCTGCATAAGAAGATGACGGTTAGAAAAATCAAGTGCACTATCCGGTTCATCGAGAAGAAGCAGTGGGGAAGCCTCTATTATGGTGCGTGCCAGAATACATAACTGCTTCTGCCCTTCGCTTAAAGCTAAGAAGTCTGATTCGTATAAACCCTTAAGTCCAACCATATCAATAGCTTTATCCACACGCCTGAGCATATCTGTGGTGTAGCCTCCAAGTATGTGCATATGAGGATTGAAGCCAAGCAGACATACATCCCTGACGGTCATGCTTATAGTAAGATTGTTTCTTTGGGGAATGTAGCTTATGAGCTGTGCCTTTTTTTTAACAGAGAGGTTTTCAAGTAAGTGTTCATTAAGCTGACATTTTCCGTTGTGTTTTATAAGTCCCATGATGGCCTTAATAAGAGAGGTTTTACCACAGCCGTTATTGCCAATAACAGCATTAAGCTGTCCAGGCATAAGGTCAAAGCTTACGTTATCAACCGCACAGGTGTTGCCATAATATACAGATATTCCGGCTGCGGAAAATGTAGTATTGAATAAATCAGACATTATAACCCCTCCTTTTTATTAGCCCTGATAAGCAGAATTATAAGCAGCGGAGCACCCAAAAGGGATGTAAATATACTGACCGGTAGTTCAGAGGTGGATACACTCCTTGCCAGTATATCGGCAAGTGTCAATAAAATAGCTCCTGTGAAGCCGCTTGTTATATATGTGAATATGTCATTACGCTTTGTAAGAAGTCTGGCAATATGAGGTGCGATAAGTCCGATAAAGCTTATAAGCCCCGTAACACATATTATTGATGATACTACTAATGTAGCAAGCATTAATATGATAAAACGCAGACTTGTTACATGTACACCTAGTGATACAGCTTCCTCTTCACTTGTAGAGAGAATGAGAATCTGTCTGTATAACAAAGCCATTATAATAAAGCCGGTAAGTGTTGTGAAGAACGGAATAGCAAGGCTGTCCTTTGAAATACCATTAAGGCTTCCCATAATCCAGTATTCGATTGAAGCAAGTTGTTTTTCAGGATCTGCAGCAAGCTTTAGAAACATAAGTATAGTCTGTGCCACAGAATGAATAGCTATACCGGCAAGCACGATAGTATAACTGTTTCTGCCAGGGACAAGATAAGCCGTAAGCAGAGTTATTATGAGTGCTGTAACAGCTCCGATAAAAGCAGATATGGAGATGACTGGAACAGAAGCAGAAACTGCGACTATTGCAAGAGCAGCACCGGCACTTGCACCGGAGGAAACGCCAACGATATCGGGAGAAGCCAGAGGGTTTTTAAATATAAGCTGATATATATAACCTGATATTGAAAGCCCAAAACCACCTATAACACCCATAAGGGCGCGGGGAAGCCTGAGCCTTTTAAAGACCATAATAGACATAGTATCACCAGACAGTAAGCTCTTTAATGTGAGTGGATACTGTCCGGTAATGACAGACCATACAAGTACCGCCAGAAGAAGCAGTACCTGTATGACTGATAAAAGTATAATTTTGTTCCGGTAATTAGAAGTATTTTTGAACATAAATCATCCTTATTTAGCAGGTGTGAATCCATAAAAGCTTTCATAGAATTTAGTTACACATTCTTCATAGAAATCATTAGTAACCTTTTCTGGGTGAAGAACAGAGGCAATATATATGCTTCCTAAGAAGCTTGCTGGTACAGGTGAATCCCATGCTTCTATATCACCAGGAAGTTTTACAACCTTTTTATTCTTAACAGCATTGCAGTCTGCAAGATTAGCATCATTTATAACGTCATCTACTGAGTAAGTTGCATCGGCAGCTATTATAATGTAATCAGGGTTCCAGGCAAGAAGCTGTTCATATGAAATATTTGCCCAGTAAGTATCTGTAAGCTCAGAGGCTGCATTCTTTCCGCCTGCATTGCTAAGTAATGTGTTCTGATACATCTTGCTTCCGGCTGTTGAAAGAACAGAGCTGTTGCCCGCAAGATATACTAAAGGAGTGCTCTCACCTGCAAGCTTGGCTTTATTATCAGCTAAAAATGTATCGATAGAATTGTTAAGTGCATCAGAGCGTCCGATTGTGTTAGTTATTTTACCAACAAGTGTTATACATTCCTTAAGGAGCGTTGCATCCTCAGGATTAACAACAACAGCCTTGATACCAAGACCTTCAAGTGTATCTGCAGCTTTTTTTAACTTCATAGGAAGGAATACAACATCAGGTGCTGCTGCAACACAGGCTTCTGTGTTGAATTCCTTAGCTGTTCCCATATTAGGGAGACTTACAATGGATGGAGCTGCAAGCTTATAGATGTTTCGTGTATTAGCCTTAGCTTCGATTCCCACAAGCTTATCCTTTAATCCAAGTGCAAGGAGAAGACTTGTAGAGATATAGTAAGATGAAGCAATCTTTTCAGGTGCTTTTTCAAAAGTTACTGTTCGTCCTGCCTGGTCGGTAACAGTAAGAGGGTAGCTTGTGCTTACCTCGTTGAATTGTGACATGACATCAAAGGCTGATGTTGAAGCAGCCTGTGTAGTACTGTCGTTTGCAGCAGAACTGCCACATGCTACAGTTGATATAAGCATGAGCACTGCAAGGACTAAAGCAGTTAATCTTTTAAAATTCTTCATATTTATCCTCATTTCTACTTTATTTTTACACATTTTTTATGTTGGCCAGAATATATCTGACAGCAACAGTTAAAAGAAGTGCGCGAATGAATTTTATCAGATTGACAAGGCTTTTACAAGTCAGTATAGTTATATTATGATGTAATTAAGAAACGGTCAGGAAAAAGGTTAAAGGTTGTTTAAAGCTGCACAGCAGGACTTTTATTTCTGGCATAAGTATGATCAAAATGAGGAGTTTTTATGCTTAATATACAGAATTATAAGAAAGTAGAAAGTATTGAAGAGGCCTACGAGCTTAACCAGAAGAAGGCTAACAGAATTGTCGGCGGCATGATGTGGATGCGTATGGGTGATAACAGGATCAATACCGCGATTGATATGTCCGGATTGGGACTAGATAAGATTGAAGAGACAGATGAAGAATTTAAGATTGGATGTATGACATCACTAAGACAGTTGGAAAACCATAAGGGGTTTAATGAGTATACGAATGGCTGCGCTAAGGAAGCACTAAGGCATATTGTTGGCGTGCAGTTTAGAAATCTTGCAACAGTTGGTGGAAGCATATATGGAAGATATGGATTTTCTGATGTTCTTACATTATTAATTGGACTTGATTCATACGTTGAATTATATAAGGGTGGAATAGTTTCCCTAAAGGAGTATGCGGCAAAAAGCTATGACAGGGATATTATTGTAAGCATTATAGTTAAGAAAAAGCCAGTCAAGATGTTTTATGAGGCAGTAAGAATAACAGAAACAGACCTTCCGGTTCTTACCTGTGCTGGCGTGGGCTTTAGTGGTGCAGGTGAATATAATATGTGCATAGGTGCAAGACCGGGAAGAGCTGTTGTTGTAGAAGATAAGGAAGGTATTCTTAAGGGCGTAGTAAATGATGAGACTATAGAGAGCTTCGCCAGATATGTAAGGGAAAATGTTTCTACAGAGAGTAATATGCGTGGAAGTGCTGAATACAGAAGCCATCTGGCAGAAGAGCTTACCAAGAGAGCATTAAGGGCTGTAAATAATTAATAATTAGTTATTGATTATTAATAGCTGAGGTATTATTTATATAGATTTGTTTATATATCGATTTATTAGTGTATGGATTGGAGAATATATGTTAGTAGATATTAAGTTAAATGGAAAGTCAGTCAAGGCAGATGTTGCCTGCGATATGACTCTTTATGATTTCGTGAGGGAGCATGGCTGTTATAGTGTAAAATGTGGCTGTGAGACTTCTAACTGCGGACTGTGTACGGTATTTCTTAACGATAAACCAGTGCTTTCATGTTCGGTTCTTGCTGTAAGAGCAGATAAATGCAGCGTTACAACGCTTGAAGGTTTACAGGAGGAGGCCGCAGAATTCGTTACATTTATAGCTGACCAGGGGGCAGAGCAGTGTGGCTTCTGTAATCCGGGCTTTGTTATGAATGCTATTGCACTCTTTAGGGAGAATCCTTATCCTGATGAAGATGAGATAAAGGAGTTTCTTTCAGGAAATCTGTGCAGATGTTCAGGGTATGAAGGCCAGTTAAGAGGAATTCTGGATTACCTCAGGGTAAAAAAGGCTAAGGAAGCCAGTGTGGAAAATAAAGAAAATATAGCAGAGGAGGTGAAGTAATGAAGTCGGTTAATAAAGCGGTAAGAAAAAAGGATGCAATGGAGCTGCTTCTTGGAAAGCCAGTATATACAGATGATATTGCACCAAAGGATTGTCTTGTTGTAAAGCTTCTGCGTTCACCATATGCCAACGCATATGTTAAGAGCATTAATACAGATATTGCAATGAAGGTACCCGGAATAGAGGCAATATATACATATAAGGATGTTGACCAGAATATGAAGCGTTTTACCTGTGCCGGTCAGACGTATCCTGAGCCAAGTCCTTATGACAGGCTTATTCTTGATAAACATGTAAGATTCATAGGTGATCCGGTTGCGATTGTTGCGGGAGTGGATGAGCGCTGTGTTGATAAGGCAATGAAGCTTATTAAGGCAGAGTATGAGGTGCTTGAGCCAGTACTTGACTTTACAAAGGCAAAGGATAATGAGATACTTGTTCATCCGGAGGATAACTGGGAAGCATTGTGTCCTGTCGGAGCTGATAATAAAAGAAATCTATGTGCACATGATGAGTGCAGTAATGGTGATATAGATAAGGTGCTTGAGAGTTGCGATGTTGTAATTGACAGGACATATCATACAAAGGCATGCCAGCAGAGCATGATGGAGACATTCAGGACATTCTGTACAATCGATACCTATGGAAGACTTCATGTTGTAAGTTCTACACAGATAGTATTTCATTGCAGAAGAATCATATCACACGCACTTGGAATATCTCCATCAAAGATACGTGTTACAAAGCCTAGAATAGGTGGCGGTTTTGGCGCAAAGCAGACCTCAGTTTCAGAAATATATCCGGCATTTGTTACATGGAAGACTAAGAAGCCAGCTATGATTATATTCTCAAGGGAAGAATCATTGTCAGCTTCATCTCCAAGACACGAGATGCAGATGCATGTAAGGCTTGGTGCAACTAAGGATGGTATCGTAAAAGGAATAGATTTATATACTCTGTCTAACACAGGAGCTTATGGGGAGCATGGACCAACGACAGTAGGTCTTTCAGGACACAAGTCAATACCGTTATATGGAAAGGCAGAGGCATTCCGTTTTGTAAGTGATGTTGTATACACGAATGTTATGTCAGCAGGAGCGTACAGAGGTTATGGTGCCACACAGGGGCTTTTTGCCGTTGAATCTGCTGTAAATGAGCTTGCTGATAAGCTGCATATGGATCCTTTTGAAATAAGATTTAAAAACATAGTTAAGGAGGGCGATGTAATGCCTGCTTACTATGGTCAGGTAAATACAAGCTGTGCGCTTGACAGATGCTTAGCAAAGGTTAAAGAGATGATTAAATGGGATGAGAAGTATCCTATGAGAAAGATATCTGATACGAAGGCACGTTTTGTCGGAATGGGTATGGCTATGCAGGGCTCTGGTATATCAGGTGTGGATGTGGGAAGTGCCACACTTAAGCTTAATGATGAGGGTGTGTATACAATGAATATCGGTGCTGCTGATATGGGAACAGGCTGTGATACAATACTTGCACAGATTGCTGCGGAGGTGCTTGAGTGCAGTACTGATGACATAAGTGTATTCGGTGCTGATACTGATATATCACCTTATGATTCAGGATCATATGCATCAAGTACAACATATGTTACCGGAAAGGCTGTTGAGAACTGTGCCTTAGAGCTAAGAAACAGAATCGAAAGTCTTGGAGCAAAGCTTATAGGCTGTGATAAGAGTGAGGTTACATTTGACGGAAGCTGTGTAAGCTGTGAGGCTGGAGAGCACAAGGGTGCATCAGTAAGTCTTTGTGATATAGCAACAGCTTCTATGTGTGGCAATGATATGGCACTTTCTGTTACTAATACACATACATCACCTATTTCACCACCACCATTTATGGTAGGTGCAGCTGAGGTTGAAGTTGACCTTGTTACAGGCGAAAGCAGGGTTGTAGAATATGATGCATGCGTTGACTGTGGAACACCGGTTAATCCTAATCTTGCAAGAGTACAGGCAGAAGGCGGAATCCTTCAGGGAATTGGTATGGCAATGTCTGAAAATATCACATATTCTGATAAGGGAAAGCTTTATGAGAACTCATTCCTGCAATATAAGATACCATCAAGGATGGATATTGGACATATTAATGTTGAGTTTGAAAGTAGCTTCGAGGATGCTGGACCATTTGGTGCTAAGTCAATAGGAGAGGTTGTAATAAATACACCACTTCCGGCTGTGACAGATGCACTAAGCCACGCAGCAGGAAAGAGGTTCTATGAGCTGCCTATAACACCGGAGCAGATTGCGATGGCGAGAGAAGAGAATAATTAGGATTATAATACAGATAAGATAAGATGGCACGATTTATTTCTGGATAAAGGGAATAGTCGTGCTGTTTTTTTGTTTATAAATAAAGTAAAATCTTGAAGAAACGGACAAATTGTTCGAAAATTGTTTTGAAGAAACGGTCAAAATAAACAAAAATAATCTTGAAGAAACGGACAAAATGAGCAAAAATAGTTTTGAAGAAAAGGACAAAATGAGAGATAAGGGGCAGGAAAGCACGGATTAATAAAACTGTTTTATTTAATGCCATTTCTCATAAAGTAGATGACTATTTTACATTATAAAATACAGGAGTAAAAATTATGCCTAATATATTAATTGTAGAAGATGATATAAATATTAATAACCTTCTTTGTGAGGTGCTTATGAAGGCTGGTTATACGTGTGAACAGGCATTTTCAGGAACAGAAGCAAAGCTGCTTCTTAATATAAAAGAAAAGGCTTATACGCTTGTACTGCTTGACTTAATGCTGCCTGGTGCAAGTGGTGAAGAGGTTTTAAAAGAAATAAGAAAACATGGAAGGCTTCCGGTGATTGTGCTGACTGCAAAGGATAGTATAGATGATAAAATCGGAGTGCTGACGGACGGAGCAGATGATTATATAACAAAGCCCTTTGAGATTAGAGAGGTACTGGCACGTATTCAGGTGCAGCTTCGTCATATAGAGGTGGAAACAAAAGGTGAAGCAGAGGCGGAAACGAAGGTAGAAGCAGAGGCAGAAACAGAAGTAAAAACAAAGGCTGGTATACAAAAAGGACAAGGCAGCGGAAGGCTTGAGTTCAGAGATATGGTGCTTACACGCTCTACATTTGAGGTAAGTATCGGTGGCAGGGTGCTTCCTAAGATTACAAAACAGGAATTCGCAATACTGGAATTGCTGCTTAAAAACCCGAAGCAGGTGTTTAGCAAGGAGGATATATTCGAATATGCGTGGGATGAGCCATATATGGGTGAAACAAAGACTCTTGATGTGCATATAAGCAATATCAGGAAGAAAATAAAGACCGTTACATCTGATGAATATATAGAAACAATCTGGGGGATTGGATATCGCCTGCATGAATAATTTACTCTTTT
>UMKV01043686.1_pt1 | contig 22526 bp, 19 predicted proteins | sample 1966381 | NCBI WGS metagenome assembly UMKV01 (sample SAMEA4836182, study PRJEB28245) | human gut metagenome | biome: gut microbiome; material: fecal sample | place: Denmark | collected 2008
AAATATACTGTACATAATAGTCTGACATAAATAGAATTTGTTTGTAGAAAAGTACAAAGCTTGTCGATTGCTATTGACAAGCTTTGGTTTTTTGATATAATGATAGTGATACTACCGATAGATATACTATCAGATGGAGGGCTGCATAATGTCAAAGGCGGATAAAACCATAGATTCCAAAATTCTTGAAGCGGCAATGTCGGAGTTCCTTGAAAAGGGCTATGAAAAGGCATCAACAAATAATATTTGCAGAAATGCAGGCGTTACATGGGGGGCGCTCCAGAAACGTTATTCGGGGAAAGACGCTCTTTTCTGCTCGCTTGTATCGGGAGTTGCTGAGGAATTCAAGAGAAACCTTATTGAAACAAACAATAATTTTCACGGTCAGACAAAATTGGAGCAGGAAGCTTCCGCTCTTCATGAGGACACGGACGGGAATGGATTCATTGATTTTATTTATGACAATTTTGATGTTTTCAGGCTGCTTTTATGCTGTTCGGGCGGTTCATCATACGAACATTATATGGACGAATTGGTGGAAATAATTGAAGCCTCAACACGTCGTTTTATGGAGTTCACGGGGCATGAAGCAATAATCAACGGTCATAAAGCAGGCGAAAAAACCATTCACATACTTGTCAGTTCATATCTTTACGGCTTGTTCGAGCCTGTTGCGCATAAAATGGACAAAAGTGAGGCTGTCCGATATGTTGAAGAGTTGAAATATTTCTTTGATGTGGGCTGGGCTGACATTTTGAAGCTGAAATAAATTTTGAGATCATCTGTTTAACAGCAGGTGATTTCAATTTGAATTATGGTTAGCGTATTCTAACTAAAAGGAGGATCATTTTAATGGGTCAATCATCAAAAATATTCGCAAAGCTGTTTAAATATGCGGGCGCTTTTGGAATAACGATAGTGCTTTCCGCTGTTCTGGCGGCGGTTTCCGCTGTGATAAATCTGAAGTCATACATTTGTGTTTACGAAGTAATGAAACTGCTGATAGGTTCGGCGGGGGATTACGGCTCAATTGACCTTGCAGCGATGAAAGAGCTTGGAATAAAAGCGGTATATTATATCTGTATGGGTTTCGGAATATACGGAATGGCGCTTCTTTGTTCGCATATCAGCGCATACAACACAGTTGCAGGAGTGCGTATTAGGCTTATTGAAAAGCTCGGAACGCTGCCTCTTGGGTATCACATACTCAATCCAAGCGGCAAGCAGAGAAAAATAATCGAAAAAAATACCGACAACCTTGAGATACTTATTGCTCACAACATTCCCGATTATGTGCAGTCGATGGTGCTTCCCGTTGCATTTCTTGTGTTTATGTTTCGTTATGACTGGCGGCTGTCGCTTATATGTCTTGCGCCGATAATCATTGGCTTCGGGCTTCTTTTTTCAATGCTGAAAGGCGAAAGCAGCGAATTTATCGAAAAGGTGCAGAGATCGGGGGAGGACATTGGCAATGCGGCTACGGAATATGTTCGTGGAATTGCCGTGGTGAAAACATTCGGACAGACGGCTTCTTCATTCAGACGGTATCAGAGAGCTGTCAAGGATTATGCCGATTTTATGACGCAATATTCCTTCTCGATGGAGAATGCTTTCAGCGCATATACAACGGTCATAAATGCGGTATTTCTGTTTCTGATCCCGGGAGGAATTATCCTTTACAATATCGGCGGCGGAGCGGAAAAAGTCATAATGACATTTGCTTTTTTTGCCGTGCTTGTACCGCTTGTGGCTTCGATACTCACAAAGCTTATGCACAGTTCATCAAATCTTATGCTGGCGGAAGCTTCATTTACCGCAATTGATGAAATAATGGCGCAAAAGCCTTTATCCGAAGAAAAAAAGCTGCATTTTCCGAACAACTGTGAAATAAGGTTCAGCAATGTTTCGTTCCGATATGAAGAGGGTGTGAAAGCACTTGATGATGTTTCTTTTGAAATAAGACCCAATACGGTCACGGCTCTTGTCGGAGAATCGGGCGGAGGTAAAAGCACAGCGGCAAATCTGATCGCACGTTTCTGGGACGTTACGGAGGGAAAGGTCACTATCGGCGGAGTTGATGTCCGTGATATTGATTATTCCGAACTTATGAAAAATATAAGCATTGTTTTTCAGGACACGAATCTGTTTAAGATGTCGGTTGCGGATAATGTTGCAATGTACAAGCCGAATGCTTCACGGGAAGAGATAATGAGTGCTTTGAGATCGGCTCGCTGTGAAGATATTATAGCAAAGCTTCCGAACGGTATTGACTCGGTGATAGGCACAAAGGGAGTGTATCTTTCGGGCGGTGAAATGCAGAGAATAGCTCTTGCAAGAGCGATACTCAAAGATGCTCCGATAGTTCTGCTTGATGAAGCAACGGCTTTTGCGGACGCTGAAAATGAATATCTGATACAGAAAGCGCTTGATGTGTTGCTGAAAGGAAAAACAGTTCTTATGATCGCCCACAGATTACAGACGATAGTTCATGCCGATCAAATTCTTGTTATGAAAAGCGGAAAAATTGCCGAAAGCGGAACTCACGGCGGGCTTTTGAAGATAAACGGGATCTATGCCGATATGTTCCGTGAATATGAAAGCAGCGCAACCTGGAAGATCGGAGGAATAAAAGATGTTGGGTAAAATTTTTCATCTGAGCAAAAGCGGTGAAAAAAACATTACGAAAGCAGGGGTGTGGCTTGCACTGTTTAACCTGTCGGCAATGCTCCCGATCATTTTTCTTGCAATGGCAAGCGAACAAATGATAACAAAGCATTTTGAGGGAACAGACGGGAAAATACAGTTATTGCCGTACATTGCGGCGCTGGTCGTGATACTCATAGTGATGTTTGTTACATACAAGGTCGCTTATCATAAGGAATATCTTACATCGGGGCAGGAGGAATACAGCCTGCGAATGGAGCTTGCGGATAAGCTGAGGAGGCTTCCGCTGTCGTTTTTCGGAATGCGTGATCTGAGCGATATCACGGGCATTATTATGGACGATGTTCAGACGATGTCACACGTTCTTTCGCAGAGTGCGGCGGAGCTTATCGGCGGAATACTGACGGGAATTGTTTCTGTCACCGTGCTTTTTATATATGATTTCCGTCTTGCGGCTTGTTTGGCTGTCTGCCTGCCTGTGGTGCTGATAGTTATGTCGCTTTCAAGAAAAATTTCGGAAGGCACGAACAAAAAGAATCGCAGCAAAAAGCTTGATGTGAGTGCAGGCCTGCAGGAATATCTTGAGAACATAAAGCTTCTGCGGACATCTGAGGCTATGGACGATTATCGTCAGAAGCTTGGGAGAAAAATAAAGCGGATAATTCCGGGGCAGGTTTTGTATGAACTGCTCGCAGGTTTGTCGATATCTGTTTCCTATAATGTTATGAGGGTAGGGCTTGGAGTAGTTATAATATACGGTTCGGGAATGCTCGTATCGGGAGAGATAAGCTTATTCAAGTTCCTTGTATTTATCTATGCGGCAGTGAGAATTTATGAGCCGCTCACAAGTGCCTGCGAACATCTTGGGGACTTTATCGCATCGCTTGTCGGGGCAGACCGTGTATCCAAGCTGCTTGAAGAGCCTGAACAGAACGGAAGAGATGATATCGCTGTAGGCAGCTTTGACATAAAATTTGACAATGTAAGCTTTGCATACAACAATGAGGAGGTCCTGCACAATGTTTCGTTTACGGCAAAGCAGGGAGAAATAACGGCTCTTGTCGGTCCTTCGGGTTCGGGTAAAAGCACCCTTGCACGTCTTGCGGCAAGATTTTGGGACACAGACGTCGGAACGGTTTCTGTCGGCGGTGAAGATGTGAATAATATTGCCCCCGAACAGCTTCTCAAAAATTATTCCATAGTCTTTCAGGACGTTGTGCTTTTTAATGATACGATTTTCAACAATATCCGCATCGGCAGAGAAGATGCTTCGGAAGAAGAAATCTATGCGGCTGCAAAAACGGCTGCCTGTGATGAATTTATACGTCAGCTTCCCGACGGATATGAAACTATTATCGGAGAAAACGGAAAAACGCTTTCGGGCGGTGAACGTCAGAGAATTTCAATCGCAAGAGCGCTGCTGAAAAACGCTCCCATAATACTTCTTGACGAAAGCACGGCAAGCCTTGACCCAGAAAATGAAACAAAAATACAGCGTGCGATCGGTCAGCTTATTGAAAACAAAACGGTTCTGATAATTGCCCATAAGCTGAGGACTGTTGCAGGCTGCGATAAGATAGTTGTGCTTGACAGAGGAACTGTTTCGGAGGAAGGAACGCACGATACGCTTATGAAAAAGGACGGACTTTATCACAAACTTTATACTCTTCAGAATGAAAGCCTTGAATGGAAGGCCAGAGCATAGGAGGAAAATTTTATGAATGAAAAAAGCAAGCTCAACGGCAAGGATCTTATCAATATCGGCATTTTTACGGCGCTGTATTTCATATTGAATTTGGTAATTGCAGCGGTTATGGGATTTATTCCGTTTGTGAATATGATGATACCATTTGCAAGCTCGGTGATCCTCGGAATACCTATGATGCTTTATTTTTCGAGGATAAAGAAATTCGGTATGGTGCTGATAACCTACATTATTTACGGCGTGATACTTACACTTGCGGGAGTAGGGATATACAGCCTTATCGGCGGAGTGATATGTGCGGCAATTGCGGAGATGATCCTCAAAGCAAAGCAATACAAAAGCGCAGCCGCAACGATCATCGCCTACGGCTTATGCAGTGTGGGAGCAAATGCAAATGTGGCAAGCTATGTATTCATGACGCAGAAGCAACTGACCGAAAAAACAGCCTATTACGGTCAGGAGTATATGGATATTATGTCGGGATATTTCTCTCACGCCTATACGATCCCGCTTGTGGCGGTATCGGCATTTGTTGGGGGAATGATCGGCGGATATATTGGAAAAGCCGTCCTGAAAAAGCACTTTGCAAGGAGCGGATTGATCTGATGGGCAGCTTTATTTTTGCACAAAAGCCGACCTACAGACAGCTTTTTCTTGACGCAAGAACAAAAATAATTCTGTGTCTCACGCTTCCGATGATAATGTTTTCCTGTGGCTATACGGGCGTTATGCGGTATGTGCTGCCGATTCTGGCGGCAGTTCCGTTTGTGTCATTTCTGATACTGAAAAAATATTGGAACGCCGCAGCTTACTGCACTTCGTATATCATCTGTCTTGTGATTCCCAATCTGCTAAGAATGTACAATGTTCCGTTTTTGAACATATTTGCATCTGCCGTGGCTTCGATATTTACGCAAATGCTGCCCGGGCTTGCAATGTTCAGGGTGCTGATCTTGTCTTCAACGGTAAGTGAATTTATCGCAGCAGTGGACGGATTTCACATCTCCAAGAAATTCTCCGTTCCCGTATCGGTAATGTTCCGCTTTTTTCCTGCGATAAAGGAGGAGTACGGCTTTATCCGTGACGCATTGCGCATAAGAGGGATAGGCAAATTGGGGCAGCCCATTGAAATGCTGGAATACCGAATGGTGCCGCTTCTCACGGAGCTTATGCAGATGGGAAGTGAGCTTTCCGCTTCGGCAATGGCAAGGGGACTTGACTCGCCGAACAAGCGGACAAATGTATGCACAAGTGGGTTCCATTTTCAGGATATTGCGGTGCTTGCTTTTTGTGCAGCCGCAGTAATGATCTTTATTTTTTCAAAGGTAACGGGCAGGTAATATGATCGAGATAAAAAATGTTGGTTTTTCCTATGAAAATTCGCCGTCGGGAGAAACACTGAAAGATATTGACATAATAATTCCAAGCGGTCAGGCTGTCATTCTCTGCGGAGGCTCGGGCAGCGGAAAAACGACCTTTGGCAGACTGATAAACGGGCTTATTCCCTGCTATTATGAGGGTACGCTTACGGGAAGCGTAAATATTGACGGGACTGATACTTCAAAAATACATCTGCATAAGCTTGCGAAAAAAGTCGGTTCGGTTTTTCAGAATCCTAAATCACAGTTTTATACTATGCTTACCGATACGGAGATAGTTTTTGCCTGCGAAAATATGGGAATGGATAAGGGTGAGATACTTCGGAGATTTGAGAAAAATGTCCGTGAGTTTCATCTTGAAAAGCTGCTCGGAAAAAGCGTTTCGGAGCTGTCGGGAGGAGAAAAGCAGCGGATAGCGTGTGCTTCGGTGAGTATGCTCAGTCCCGATATGCTTGTGCTTGACGAACCAACATCAAACCTTGATGTTGACTCTATCCGTGAGCTTAGGGATATTATTCTGAAATGGAAAAATGCAGGGAAAACTGTTATAATCGCCGAACACCGCCTTTGGTGGGCAAAGAGCTTTGCGGACAGAGTGATACGATTTGATGACGGCAGGATAGCGGAGGATATTTCGGCAGAGCTTTTTTACAGCCGTTCGGCGGAAGAACTCCACTCTGCAGGATTAAGATGCGGCTGCGATCTTATGCCGATAAGAAAACCGTCTGAGGCTGCACAAAGCTGCTGTACGATCTCTTCGTTTGTTTATACGAGAAAAGGTTTTGTTTTGGATATCCCCGAGATTAAAATACCGAAAGGGTCAGTTGTGGCTGTTATTGGAAACAACGGTGCGGGAAAGAGCACGTTCGCAAGGTGTGTGTGCGGACTTGAAAGAAAATTCAGAATATGCGTATCTGACGGCGAAAAGGAATATCGGGGAAGAAAGCTTACGGGATTTTCATATATAGTTTTTCAGGACGTAAATCACCAGCTTTTTTCGGAAAGTGTGCTTGAAGATGTGACGCTGGGACTTCCGCTGTCCGATAATGAAAAGATGCGGACTGCGGAAAAAGTGCTGAAAAGCATGGAACTGTTTGAATATAAAGATGCCCACCCGATGTCATTGTCGGGCGGGCAGAAGCAGCGGCTTGCGATCGCAGGGGCTGTGGCAGCGGAGAAAAAACTGATAATTTATGATGAGCCGACAAGTGGTCTTGACTATAAAAATATGTGTCGGACGGCGGAAAATATATTGAAGCTTTCGGAACAGGGGAAAACCCAGTTTATAATCACCCACGATCCTGAGCTTATCGAAAAATGCTGCGACCGATTTTTGTTTTTTGAAAACGGAAAAATAACCGATTCTGGGATCTGGACGGAAAGCGCTGTTTTGAAAATAAGGAAATATTTTTCGCAGTAAGTTATTTGCCGATAAGTTCACGATATTCCGTCGGGAGAAGTCCTGTTATACTAATTCCAAACCGTTATATAGACAAAGACGACAGATAGAATAATCCAAGTCAAGGAAGACGACCGCAGGCAGGCTGCCGCCTGTCAAGGGAGCTTGACGCAGAATTGGATTATTATATCCGAGGATTTGTCTATAGGTTGATTTGGAATTAGTATTATACGCCGAAACCTGCTTGAAAAGCTGTCGGAACGTTCGTATCCGGCGGCTTTTGCTATTCCTTTGACGGTTAGATCAGTGGCTATGAGGAAATGATTTGCGTGGCCGATATGCTTACATTTCAGAAACCTTTTTTGTGGTTTTTTTCGTACATTGTTGTAAAAATAGAAATTAAGTGGTATAATTAAAGTTAGCAAACGGTAATCAGTGAGCAAAAGAACACTTTTTGGGGGAAGATGATACATATGGCAGAGATTTATCCCGATAAAAATATTAGGAACAACAGCTTTGACCTGATATCATTATACGGAAGAAACACGGGTCATTCGGACAATGGCGGCGATTGCAGAATTTATGAACTCAACAATGAAACGGGTGTGGGAATGGTTACTGTTTATAATGTTTTTTCGGGAGTAAAAGCGGCTTTCAACGATATCCACATGGGGTATTGCAATAAGGAGCAGCAGGGCATAAAGAACATGATCGAGATAAATCATTGTATGGAAGGACGTTACGAATGTTCGGCGGGAGAAAAGCATTGCTTTTATATGTCACACGGAGATGTGGCTGTAAAGGCAGCAAATTTAAATTTGGAAAATTCCTGCTTTCCCACAAGTCATTATCACGGCATAAGTATTTTTATAGAAACCGACAAGCTTTCCGATGAACTGCTTTCGATCATTAAAATGCTGTCCATAGATCTTGATAGGATAAAAGCATTGACAGCAAACAAAAACAATTTGTTTTTTCTCAGAAAAAATGAAGCCGCTTCCCATATTTTTTCGGAACTGTACACCGTCAAGGAAAATCGCAGAGCAGGTTATCTGAAATTAAAGATATTGGAGCTGTTTCTGTTCCTTACTGATATTGATATTCCGCAAGAGAAAATTGAAGAAGATTTTCTTGATATGAAAAGTGTCCTTACAGTTAAATCGGTTCATAAGTTTATCGTATCGGATATAAAAAAGCACTATACCATTGATGAGCTTTCGGAGAGATTTGAAATTTCTCCGACTGCATTAAAGAAAAATTTTGCCGCTGTATATGGAACATCATTATATGCGTACCTGAAAATTTACAGGCTTCAGGAGGCTCAAAAAATGCTGCTTCGTACGGACTTAGCCGTTTCCGAAATCGCCTTGGAGGTGGGATATGAAAATCCTGCAAAATTCTCTTCCGCTTTTAAGAATGAGCATCAAATAACTCCCGCACAGTTCAGAAAATATGCGAGGGCAAGGGTTGAAAATACCGAATGTCTTTTTGGATAAGAATTGTCTGAACGGGTATTGAATAGCTGCTGCATTTAATATATAATACACTTGTTAGCAAATGCTAACGAAATCTGTATTAAGGAGATTTTTGAAAATGAATTACAGAAAGATCTTATGTTCGGCTTTATCGATTGCTATGGCGGCTTCAATGCTGGCAGGCTGTGGAAACAGCAGTGATAACAACGTTTCCGAAACTCAGAGTGCGGCGGTTTCACAGGCTGAAACATCGGAAAACAATGAATCGTCTGAAACGGAAACTCAAACAGATGAAAATGCTGAAGCTGCTCAAAAGCTTTTGACTGACTTAAAGGGTACATATCAGGAGCTTTGGCCCGTTATACTTGCAGATGATTATAAGCAGCTCTGGCTTGATGACAGCGCAAAGCTTGTCGGCGAAGAGAACGCAGAGGGTGCTGTTGAAAAGATGAGCTCAATGGTAACAGGTACGGTCATCGGAGATGAAGCAGTTGAAAAATATGCTGACGGCGGAATGGCATATTGCTGTGAATTTATGCAGGGCGTTGATGAATTTACCTTTGACGGAACAACAATTTCCGGTAAGGACGAAAGCGGAAATGAAGTTTTCAGCCACACATATCACTATATCGGTATGGAGGATATCAGAGGACTGTATATTTACGAAAGCGATGATGCGGATTCGGGTGAGTTTACATATTTCTGCATGGCTCCCGATACAATGGATACAACCTGGCATATTGAGTTCAGATACGGCAGTGATCTTGAAGCTCTGGGAAAATATGATGCGGATAAATATGCTTATTGGCTGGCATCGGGCATTTCCACAGACTGCACAGAAAGCAACATTAGCAGCTGCATTGACCTTTTCTGCACGGAAAATTTGTCGGAATAACGATATATTAAACGAATAATTCAGAAAGCCAAAGCGGATTTGATATCTGCTTTGGCATTTTTTTATAAAACCCCCTTGACAAATGCAATCGATAATGGTATTATTGATAATACAGTTATCGATAATACAATTATTGATGTAAAAAGGTGAGAATATGGCAGTTAAAGATCATTCGCTTGATGAAAAGATAACAAAGGCAGCAATGGAGGAATTTAAGGAAAAGGATTTTCTGAAAGCCTCTTTAAATAAGATAGCCGAAAATGCGGGACTTACAACAGGTGCGGTATATACACGCTACAAAAGCAAGGACGAGCTTTTTTGCAGCCTCGTCTGTCCTCTTATCGAGGAGATGCAGAAACGGCTTTATCCGCTTCAAAAGGCATACAATGATGTCAGGGACAGCGAAAATATTGAGGATATTTTAAAAGTCATAAGGCTTGAACGTCAGATATATGTGGATATAATTTTCACCTATTATGACGAATGTATCCTGCTTTTCTGCCGAAGCGGCGGAAGCTCCGTGGAGAAAAAACTTCATGAGTGGACAACATACAAGGCTGCTTCAACAGCGGATTTTATTCGTCTGAGAGCAAAGGAAGTAGATACGGATCTTATTGAGCTGATAATGAATGAGCAGTTTCAATTTTACCGACAGGTGCTGCAAAAGGGCTTTGATAAGGATAAAACGGTACGGCTTATGGACAGCATAGAGGAGTTTCACGAATCGGGCTGGAAAGGGCTTTTTGAGCAAATATAACTTCAATACTAATCCCAAACCAACCTATAGACAAATCCTCGGATATAATAATCCAATTCTGCGTCAAGCTCCCTTGACAGGCGGCAGCCTGCCTGCGGTCGCTTTCCTTGACTTGGATTATTCTATCTGTCGGCTTTGTCTATAGAACGGTTTGGGATTAGTATAAAATGTGTCTGACGGCACATTTTTATGGGTTTGAGTTAGTTATGACTAATTATTATTGGAGGAAAAATGGAGCAAAATGAAAATGCTGTGGAATTTGATCTGAAATTCCGATATTCGGAGGAAAAAAAGGCAGCACTCATTGCAGACGGCAGCATCTCAAAAGGAAAGTGCATAGTGCTGTGCGGAGGGAGCGGCTGCGGAAAAACAACGCTTTTGCGGTGTATGAATCGCCTTGTACCGACATTTTATGACGGTGTGTTGAAAGGCTTTTGCCGACTGAACGGCAGGAATACGGCAGATTTGACGATAGGCGAGGCGGGGGAACTGGCGGCTTCTGTTTTTCAGGATCCGAGAAGTCAGTTTTTTACTGTGAACAGCAGCACTGAAATTGCATTCGGGCTTGAAAATTTCGGAGTGTCACGGGACGAAATAATAAAGCGTGTGGATATGGCTTTTTCCGTTTTTGATATGGAAAAGCTTCGTGACAGAAATGTTTATGAGCTTTCCTGCGGTGAACGTCAGCTTGTGTCGATACTTTCCGCTTGGGCAGCCGATACGGATATTATGCTGCTGGACGAACCTACGGCAAATCTTGACTATGCGGCTGTGAAGCGTTTTCGTGAGATGCTTTTTAAGCTGAGATCGCAGGGGAAAACGCTGATACTCAGCGAGCATCGGCTTTATTATCTCAGCGGCATTGCAGATGAATACTGGGTAATTGACGGCGGCGAAATAAAACAGAGAATATCCGCAGAAGAAATGGCTGCAAAAGGCATTGACGACCTGCGGGCAATGTCGCTGAGAACTACCGATCTTGCACTTGTTAAAATATCGCAAAGGCAGCTTGTTAACGAACCGTCGGGATTTACATTTTCGGCTGATAAAATAAACTTTGGCTATAAAAACGGCAGTAATATTTTAAGCGGTATCTCTGTAAATGCAAAGCAGGGAGAGATAATCGCTGTTGCAGGCTCAAACGGCTGCGGCAAAACCACATTCGGCAAGATAATTTCGGGACTTCTCAAACCGTCATCGGGAAATATCTTATTTAACGGCAAAAAAATGAAAAGAGCCGCAATAAAGCAGAATGTAATGTTTGTGATGCAGGAGGCGGAGTTTCAGTTTTTCACAAACTCCGTTATAAATGAGCTTCGGTACGGCAATAAAAGCCGTGAGGGGCTTTCGGAGGAGATGGAACGACTGCTGAAAAAAACGGGTATGTGGGAGGTGAGAAACCGTCACCCGTTCTCGCTTTCGGGAGGACAGATGCAAAGATTAAGCCTTATGCTGGCATATTTTTCGCCGAAACCTATTATTGTCCTTGATGAGCCGACTGCAGGGCTTGATGCGGCAAGCCTTGAAAGCTGTGGTGATATCATAGCGGAAATGAGCCGAAAAAAGCTTGTTTTTATCATAACTCACGACATTGAACTTATGGCAGGTGTCTGCACAAGATGTATCTGCATTTCGGGCGGAAGTGTGAGCCGTGAATTTGTGCTGAACAGTGACGATGTGCTTCATTCTCTGTCAGCCTATATGGATAAAAACTTCCGACTTACGGATAATGCAAGGACATGGAAGAAAAAGCGGTCGGGGCGGCTTTCTCCGATAACAAAGCTTTTGTACTGGCTGGCTGCTATGACAGTCATATCCACTACCTCAACTCCGCTTGTTTATGCGGTTTCGGCAGCAGCTTTTTCAATGATGCTTTTTGACGGCTTTGCGGCACTTGCAGCGGTCGGGGCAGGAATTTTTTCGCTGCTTATTCTGATGAACGGCTTGTTTCCCGACAGCGTTATGTCTTTCATTGCCGTTTATTTTCCACGGCTCATATCGGCAGGGCTGATACTTGGCACTCTTATCGGAAGAGATGAAGCTGCACGGACTATTGCTGCATTGAGAAAATGTCATATCCCCGAAAGGATAATTATGATATGCTCGGTGGTTTTCAGATTTTTTCCGACGCTTTCGGAGGATATGAAGCTGATGAACCAATCCATAGAAACGAGAGGTGCATTTTCTTCGGCAATGCAAAAGGTGAAAGCTTTTCCCGAATATATTGAGATACATACTGTTCCTATGGCTCTCAGAGTTATCCGCATTGCCGAAGCGCTCTCGGCATCTGCCGAAACAAGGGGCATCGATCTTAAACGAAAGCGCAGTTCATATATTTCCGTGAGCTTTGGCGTATGGGACATTTTATTCATTGTTATTCTTATTGCGGCGGTCATCGTCGGTATCATAATTTGATTTTTGGAGGTATATTATGAACACATCAAAATTAAAGGTCAAGGACATTATAACCGTAACTCTTTTAACGCTCATCAATGTTGTTATTTTCTTCATAAGCTCATTTCTTTATGCACTGCCCATAACCATAGTGCTTATGCCTATATTTTTCTCGCTTCTTGAGGGAGTTGTGTATTTTATTATCGGCACAAAGATAAAAAAGCCCGGAGCAATGATGATATACAGCTTTGTAAGAGGAATACTTGGCGGATATCTGCCATACATAGTGCTGTATCTGCTGGCGGGCGTTATTGCGGAGATAATTCTTAAAAAGACCGGATACGGAAATATAAAGGGACTTACCGCAAGCTATGTTATAACTCAGGTGCTTGCAGGCATCGGAAGCACGATATATCCATATGCCATTGCCGCAAAATCTATGGCGGAAAATTCCGTTTCCGACGGAAGACGGGAGGCAATACTTGCAGCCTCCGATCTGCTTGTTTCCTGGGGAGCGCCGCTGCTTGTCGTTGGAATAATCGTTACAGCACTTATCGGTGCAGCTATCGGTGCTAAAATAGTCAAAAAGCATATTGCGGCTGACAGTACGGAGGAACAAGATGAATTCTGATAATAAACAGACATCGTTTTTCGGAGAGCTTGGCAGCTTTATGAAGCCATACGGCGTATGGTACGGCATATCGGTTGCAATAAGTGCTGCAGCGGTTATTTCGGGACTTGCCGCATACGCCTTTGCGGGAATGATTGCAGGAAAGCTGTTTGCCGAAAGCTGTGACATACATACTCTTATGATATACGCAGCTTTGGCTGCCCTATGCAAAGTGCTTAACGGCGTTTTTATCAATGTATCTACGTGGATATCCCATCACGCCGCATATCATACTCTGAGCGATATCCGAAAGGCTGTTTCCGCCAAGCTTGTGCGTCTGCCAATGGGATATTTTGAGAAAAACGGGAGCGGAAGGCTGAAAGCTGTGCTTACCGATCGAATTGAGGGAATGGAACAGACGCTTGCCCACATGCTTCCCGAGCTTACGGCAAATCTGCTTGCTCCTTTGGCTATGATGATATGGGGCTTTTTCATTGATTGGCGTTTGGCGGTCTGCATACTTGTATGGATAATCGCAGGCTTTGCGGCAACAGGCGGAATGATGAAGAATTATCCGGAAAAATATGCGGGACAGATCGCAGCAATGAAATCAATGAATCAGGCTGTGACCGAATATGTGGGCGGAATTGAAGTAATAAAAAATTTCGGACGTGCCGATGAATGCTACGGCAAATTCAAAGCTGCGGTTTACGGTCACGCAGAATACAACATAAACTGGCAGAGAGAAACTCAGGTGTTTTCATCTCTCGGAATGGCGATAGCGCCGTTTTCGGTATTCCCTGTGCTTATTGCAGGCATTATATTTTATAGTAACGGTACACTTGCACCCGAAACATTCTTTATGATGATGTTGCTTTCAATGGGCATTTTCAGACCTCTTATGCAGGCAATGTCATATTTTGACCAATTGGCGCAAATGGGAACAAATGCAAAGGAAATAAAGGATATACTGGACGAACCCGAGCTTAAAAGGGGAGATCGGGAGATATCGGGCTTTGACATTGAGCTTTCTGATGTGACATTTTCCTATTCGGGTGAAAAAACTCCTGCGGCAGATCATATCTCACTTAAAGTTCCTGCAGGAACGATGCTTGCCCTTGTCGGTCTTTCGGGCAGCGGAAAATCAACAGCGGCAAAGCTTATCGCAGGATTCTGGGACGCAGACAGCGGCAGGGTACTTATAGGCGGCAGGGATATTTCGCAGCTGTCACAGAAGTCACTCAACCAAAAAATTGCCTATGTGGATCAGGACACGTTCCTTTTTGATATTTCAGTAATGGATAATATCCGTATGGGCGATCCCTCGGCTTCGGACGAAGAGGTAATAAATGCGGCAAAGGCAGCAGGCTGTGATGATTTTATCAGAGCCTTGCCAAATGGATATGACACATTGGCAGGTGCGGCAGGCGGCAGGCTTTCTGGCGGTGAACGTCAGCGTATTGCAATTGCGAGAGCTATGATGAAAAATGCACCTATAATGATACTTGATGAAGCCACCGCAAGCTCCGATCCCGAAAATGAAGCTTCGATACAGGAAGCGCTTTCCGCAGCATCAAGAGGAAGAACGCTGGTCGTTATAGCCCACAGGCTTTCCACCGTGATGAATGCGGAGCAGATCGCTTATGTGAAAAACGGCAGGATAGAAGCTGTTGGAACACATTCCGAGCTTCTTGAAATATGTCCCGATTATGCAAAGCAGTGGGCAATGTCAGTATGATATCTTGGAAGGATATGGTCATAAACTATGATAAATACATTCAGAAAAATATGGTCATTTGGAAAGTCACGGCATAAATATTTTATATCTGCGCTTATTGCGGAAATAGCCAGAAGCTTTGTGGGTATAACTCAGCTTTGCGCTGTTATGACGGCAACAGGTGCTGTTTTCGGCAGGGAACAAAATGCCGTGATAAAGCTTGTTATTTTTACAGCCGTTTGCATTGCAGGCAGCTTTATTGCAAGCTATATTGAGCAGACAAGCGCAATGAAAGCAGGCTTTCTTATGACTGCGGACAAGCGTATTTCTCTCGGTGAAATGCTCCGCAAAGCACCTCTCGGAGTGCTGAGCGATATGTCGGGCGGAAGAATAGCCGCATCTATGACTACTACGCTGCAGGGTATTGAAACAGGGGCAACAATGGCGCTTATAAATATTGTATCGGGTCTGTTCAGCTCTGCCGCAATGCTTGTTTTTATGCTTATCTATGATATCCGCATAGGTCTGATGACAGGTGTGGGTATAGTTTGCTATCTTGCGGTCACAGCAGCTCAGATGAAAATATCACGAAAAAATGCGCCTGCACTCACCGCAGCACAGAGCAGGCTTTCCGACAGTATTCTTACATTTTTGCAGGGGATAAGAGTAACAAAGGCGTTTGGTTTTGAGGAAAGCGGCAGAGATACCGACAAAGCTATCGAAGAAAGTTGCAAAGCAAATTTAAGGCTTACCGATATCTCAATGCCGACGCAGTTTTTGTCGCATATTGTAATTGCGGTATTTGAAGCGGCAATAATGCTTTCGGGGATATATATGTGCGCCGTTACGGGAGAAATTTCATTTTCCTATGCGGTAATACTGATAATATTCAGCTTTATGGCGTATGCTTCTTTAAATCAGGCAGGTTCTGCACTTTCGATGATAGGTATGCTTGACAGTGCAATCGACGAAATATCCGAGCTGGAAAAATGCGAAAGGCTTGAGGAATATGAGCCTGTTATGTCGGCATCGGGCAATGATATATTTTTTGACAATGTATCATTTTCTTACGGCGAAAATGAGGTGCTGAAAAATATATCAACTGTCATAAAAGAGGGTGAGCTGACAGCAGTTATAGGACCGTCGGGCTCGGGAAAGACTACCCTTTGCAGGCTTATCCCACGTTTCAGAGATGTGACATCGGGAACGGTGAGCATCGGCGGCGCAGATGTCCGTCATATCAGGTACGGGGAGCTTATGGAGAAGATAAGTATGGTCTTTCAGCGTGTGTATCTTTTTGAGGATACTGTTATGAATAATATCCGTTTCGGAAAGCCCGATGCTTCGGACGAAGAGGTATATGCAGCAGCAAAAGCCGCAAGGTGTGATGAGTTTATCTCAAAGCTCCCCAATGGATATGATACGCTTCTCACCGAGGGCGGCGGAAGTCTTTCGGGAGGTGAAAGGCAGCGCATTTCCATTGCAAGAGCAATGCTGAAAAATTCTCCCATAGTGATTCTTGATGAAGCCACAAGTGCGCTTGATGCGGAAAATGAACAGGAGATACTTGCGGCACTCGGCGAGCTGACACGGGGCAAGACGGTCATAATGATAGCACATCGCCTCAATACCATAAAGAATGCCGACCATATAATCACTTTGAAAGACGGACAGATCGTGCAGGAGGGTACTCACGCCGAGCTTATTTCACAAAACGGCTTGTATGTGGATTTTATTGCCGCAAGAGAAAAGGCGGCAGGCTGGACCCTCGGCTGAAATTATCCGCAAAACCGGTTGCAATATGCTAACCGATGTGATATAATATAAAAAAGGCATTATTATGCCGATAAATTTTGCACGAGGTGGTTATAATGGCAATAACAATAATTATGGCGGTAATGGTTATGGCGGCGTATTTTCTTCTTTTGTACGGTGTGGTGGGCTTTGTTCAGGATAAAAGATTTTTCGGTTCTGCGCCCAAAGAAAATTTGGCTGCAATCCCCGATAAAAAGGAAGAAAGATTTCACGGCGCACATATTGTTGGCTGGATAATAATTGCGATTGCACTGCTGCTGTTCGTGGGAGCATTGGTGCTTGGCGTTTGGGACGGCGTTAAAAACAATTTCGGCTTTCTGAATTTCTTCGGAAGATTTATTGCGGTGCTATATGTTATGGAAATATACGATATATTTTTCTTTGATTGGTATCTCCTTTGCCGTTCAGGCTTCTTCCCTCATTTTTATCCCGAGCTCAAAGGTGTTGTCGGACCGCATATGTTCGGCTATAACAAGAAGCAGCATTTTATACATTTTCTTGTTTATATTCCTGCCTGCGCAGTTATTGCTTGGATATGCACACTTTTATAAAAGATAATGCTTATACTAATTCCAAACCAACCTATAGACAAATCCTCGGATATAATAATCCAATTCTGCGTCAAGCTCCCTTGACAGGCGGCAGCCTGCCTGCGGTCGCTTTCCTTGACTTGGATTATTCTATCTGTCGGCTTTGTCTATAGAACGGTTTGGAATTAGTATTACATTGCTTTTTCGGAGCAAAAGAATGTTATTTTGGAGCAGAAAAAAATTTTTAGATATGTTATTATAAAATCTGCGGATCAAACCGCAGTTTTATTTTGCATTTGAGTTAGCACTTGCTAATTGAATTTAAGGAGATCTACTTGAAAAAATATCTGATAAAAAGGCTTGCAGGCACAATTCCCGTTCTATTAGGGGTGACAGTGCTGTGCTTTATTCTTATGACCGTATCGGGAAAGGATCCTGCCATGGCGGCGGCACTGCGGAGCAATTCCGCAGGAAATACGGTACTTGTGGAAACCCTTCGAGAAGAAATGGGGCTTGACAAGCCGCTGCCGATACGGTATTTTCTGTGGCTGAAAGGTCTGCTTATGGGAGATTTGGGACAATCTGCTGTTACTTACCACAATATAACCGATGATATCAGAACTCTGTTTCCCGTAACACTCAGGCTTGTTATTATGGCAATGGGTTGGCTGATAATTATAGTTTTTCCCGTATCAATGCTGTGCGCAAGGTTTCACAATAAGCTTTTTGATCATATTGTGAGGGCACTGACTATCGGCGGGATATGCCTGCCCGTATTCTGGCTTGGATTTATGCTTCTGCTGTTGTTTGCGGTGAAGCTGCCGATATTCAGCGTTGTTCCTAAAGCGGGGATAAGCGGATACATATTGCCGTCGTTTGCTCTGGCTTTTCCGTCAGCCTGTGGTGCGGTCAGGATTATGCGGTCATCGCTGCTTTCCGAAATAAGCTCAGACTATGCGGCATATGCACGGACAAGAGGATTGTCCGAATGGCAGATAATCGTGCGGCACGGACTTAAAAATTCACTGCCGCCTGTAATAACTCTTTTCGGACAGTATCTCGGATATATGCTTGCAGGAAGTGCCGTGGCGGAAAAGGTGTTTTCGCTGAACGGCGTGGGAACATATCTTATTTCCTGCGTTGTAAGCGGAGATTCTCCGGCTGCCGCTGCCTGCATAGTGATAATTGCGGCAGTATTTGTGACTGCAAATCTTGCGGCAGATGTGATAAACAGACTGATATGTCCGTGGATGATAAGGGAAATAAATGATTAAGAAAATTTTTTCAAGACCGCAGGCGGTCATAGGTATCATACTTATTGCAGCTGTGGTGATATGTGCGGTGTTTGCTCCGGTAATAGCGCCAAATCCACCTGACGGGATAGATCCGTCGCTTAAATATCATGAAGCAGATGCGGACTATCCTCTCGGAACGGATCAGCTCGGAAGATGTGAGCTTTCACGGCTTATTTACGGTGCGAGATATTCTCTGGGAATGAGTGTTCCAATGATGCTGATACTGGGTGTGCTGGGGCTTTTTATAGGTACGCTCAGTGTCTGTGCAGGGGAAAAGGCTGACAGGATAATTACATTTATCTGCGATGTTTTTATATCATTTCCGTCGCTTATAACAGCCATTGCTGTGATAAGCATTCTCGGCAGCGGCATACAGAACATTGCCGTTGCGGTGGTCATCTCAATGTGGGCGTGGTTCGCAAGGACCGTGCGCTCTTACGCTGCGGCGGAAATGGGAAAAGAATATATCACTGCCGCAAGAATAAGCGGCTGCGGCACGGCGGGACTTATATTCAGACATCTTATTCCGAATATACTTCCGCAGTGCATAGTTTATATGAGTACGGGAGTAGCTTCGGCGATAATAATGATATCAAGCTTTTCTTTTCTCGGTCTCGGACTCCCCGAGGGCACTGCCGAATGGGGCGCTATGATGAACGAAGCGAGAACGGGACTTTACAGTCACCCCGAGATGCTTGTTTATCCGGGAATATGCATTCTCATAACCGCAGGCGGCTTTAATCTTTTCGGCGAGGCTCTTCGTGATGCGCTGACCTCTGAGGGAGGAATATGAAATGATGCTGGAAATAAAAAATCTCTCCGTGACTGTAAAAAGCAGCGGATTAAAAGCTGTTGACGGCATCAGTCTTTCCGTTGATACGGGCAGACCGCTCCTGATACTCGGCCAGTCGGGAAGCGGAAAAACAATGATATGCCGTGCGATGTTCGGACTTACGAACAGCGCCGATTTCGATGTATTCGGGCAGATAATATTTGACGAAACAGATATTTTATCGGCAGATGCAAAAAACCGCCGAAAGCTTTACGGCAGCGATATTGCACTTATTCCGCAAAATCCTATGACTGCCTTTGACCCTTCATACAAGCTTGGACATCAGCTTGCGGAAACGTACAGACTGCACAACAAAAGCAGTGGAAAAGAGGCAAAAGCTGCGGTTCTTGAAGCGATGCGGAGAGCAGGTCTTGAACACTGCGAAGCGGTGTGGGCAAGTTATCCGTATATGCTTTCGGGAGGAATGCTCCAGAGAGCGGCTGTGGCATCTGCGGTAATGAACCGACCTCGGCTGATAATTGCAGATGAGCCTACAACTGCTCTCGATGCGGAGCACAGGATAGCTGTTACGGAAATGCTGAAGGAGCTTTGCGGCAGTGCGACCGTCATAATGATAACTCATGATTTTACGGCGGCAGAACGTTTCGGTGGATATGCTTATATAATGAAAAACGGTGTTTTTGTTGAGCAGGGGGATATTGATAAAATAATCTCAGCTCCCGAAAACGAATATACAAAGGAGCTGCTTGATGCCGCTCTGCTGATATGAGGTGAGATAAATTTTAACGGCAAATAATATCACGAAACGCTTTGTTACGGACGGCAGAAAATTCACCGCCGCTGATAATGTGAGCTTTTCTCTCGATAAAAATGAGTTCTGTTCACTGGTCGGGGAAAGCGGTTCGGGAAAGACCACACTTGTAAGAATAATGTCAGGGCTTATTTCACCCGACAGCGGAAATGTGCTGTGTGACGGAGAAAATATAACGCCGAAGCTGCGTCGGAAAAACAAGGCTTTGTGCGCAAAGCTCCAGCTTGTTCTTCAAAACAGCAGGGCTGCTCTTGACCCACGATTTTCCGTATATGACTGCATTGCGGAGCCTATAAGAAATCTGAAAAAATGCTCCCGTGAGGAAGAAAGGGAAACTGTTGAACAGCTTACGGAGCAAATGGAGCTGCCTCTTAATGTCCTTGAACGGCGCTCGGGAGAGCTTTCGGGCGGACAGCAGAAAAGAATATGCATTGCCCGTGCCCTTGCGGCAGACCCCGATTACATAATATTTGATGAAGCCGTCAGCGGACTTGATGCTGCTGTCAGAAAAAGTGTTCTTGATTTGCTGATAAGGATACAGAAAAGCTCGGGAAAAGGCTTTCTGCTCATAACCCACGACATTGACGCCGCTCTTTACACATCACAGCGGATAGCCGTTATGAAAAGTGGCAGGATACTTGAAATCGTAAAATATGAGGGAGATACGGCGGTATTTAAAAGTGATTACTCCGCAATACTCATAAATTCCTCGTTGTTGGGGATAAAAAGATAGGATATTTCCGCAAAAGCGGTTAATATACAGCATTTTTTTTGAAAGGAAAGATTTTATGAAGATGAAAAAGTTTTTTGCGGCGGCTGCGGCATTTGCAATATGTGCAAATATGGCTGCCTGCGGAAGCACGTCCGACAACACAGGAACAACATCAGAAACAGATGATGTGGAGGTTTCGTCCGCTGCCGATAACAATTCCGATACATCATCGGAAAGCAAAAATGTAACTCTCTGCGAAAGCTGGACATTTGATGCAGGCTTTTATGCAGTGGTTCACGGCGGAATGTCCTCCAATTACGGCATTTCCTACTGGGGACACAATTTCTATGATACTCTCGTTGTCTATGAGGACGGGGAATACAAGGGCAGCATTGCCGAAAAATGGGACGTGAGCGAGGACGGCAAGGAATACACATTTACTATCAGAGACGGCATTAAATTCTCCGACGGAACTCCCTGCGATGCGGCTGCTGTAAAGACAAGCCTTGAAGCGGCACAGGTAAATCTGGGAATGTATATCGGTTCCTACGGAAAGCTTATGACAGTCATCGACACTATTGAAGCTCCCGATGAAAGTACAGTCGTTATAAAGCTTACTCAACCCTATTACGGTACGCTCAATGACCTTTCCACCTGCAATCCTCTCGGTATCGTAAATCCCAAGGGCTTTAACGATGACCTTACATACAAAGCCGATGATTTTCAGACAATGACAATGGGAACGGGTCCGTATATGTATCAGGGAGATTTTGACGGAAGCGTTTATACCTTTGTCCGCAATCCCTATTACTGGGGCGAAGCTCCCGAGGCAGACACTTTCAAGATAAAGGTCATTCCCGATAATGATGCAAAGGTGCTTGCTCTCAGAAGCGGCGAGATAGATGCCATAACAGGTGCGGCAAGGCTCAGTGCTGATGCTTATACCGAGCTTTCCGCAGACAGTGCTTTCGGCACAGCTATAAATGATGAGCCTACGCTTACGAATTACATCGGCTTCAATATGTCAAAGGCTCCTTTTGATGATAAAAATGTTCGCCTTGCAGTTGAATATGCGATCGACAAAGAAGTGATTTCAAACGATGTTTTCCAGGGAACAATGACACCTGCCGATACTCTTTTCAGCAAGTCAAAGCCCTACTGCGATGTTGACGTGACCACTTACAGCTATGACCCCGACAAGGCGGCACAGCTTCTTGATGAGGCAGGCTGGGTTGATTCCGACGGGGACGGCATCAGGGACAAGGACGGAACTCCTCTTGAAATGACTATGCTTTACACCAGCGATTACGGCAGCATCGGCGACGGTATGCTTGCTATCGCTTCGCAGCTTGGCAAGGTGGGTTTCAAGGTCGATGTTTCCGATATGGATATGATGACATACTACACTGCATCTGTGAGCGGTGAATATGACATTATCCATTACCGCACCTACGGCGGCTCCTTTGACCCGTTCACTATCGTTACAAATATGGATCCTGCGGTAAGTGCAGACCCTGTTGCGGTGCAGTTTGCATCATTCCTGCCTGAGGGAATAGTTGCCGAGCTTGACTGCTC
>UMKV01023989.1_pt1 | contig 22219 bp, 20 predicted proteins | sample 1966381 | NCBI WGS metagenome assembly UMKV01 (sample SAMEA4836182, study PRJEB28245) | human gut metagenome | biome: gut microbiome; material: fecal sample | place: Denmark | collected 2008
CGGCCCCCGGTTCCGCCCGGTGGAGGATGCGCAATGACGGACTACGCAGTGCTCCGCTCCCGCCGCCGCACCATGGCGCTGGAAGTGACCAGAGAGGGCACGGCGCTGGTGCGGGCGCCCTATCGGGCGTCAGACGCGGACATTGCCCGGTTCGTGGAGGCCCACCGGGCGTGGCTGGACAAGCACATGGCCCGGCGGCAGGCGTATCTGGCCTCCCACCCCGCTCCGACGCCGCAGCAGATCGAAGCATGGCGGCAGCAGGCCAGAGTCGTGCTGCCGGGGCGCGTGGCCTGTTGGGCGGCCCGCATGGGCGTACAGCCCGCCGGCATCACCATCACTGCCGCCCGCACCCGGTTCGGCAGCTGCTCCGGGAAAAACCGTCTCAGCTTCTCCCTGTACCTCATGGACTATCCGGCGGAGGCCATCGAGTATGTGATGGTGCATGAGCTGGCTCACATCCGGCACCACGACCACTCCCCGGCATTTTACGCGGAGGTGGAAAAATACCTCCCCGACTGGCGTGCCCGGCGGGAGCTGCTGAAAAAATAGCAGTCAGGTGAAATACTGAGCGGATTTTCACTTGCAATCGCACAGTGGGTCATGTATAGTAGGAAAAGCGCAGGCTGCGTTCTGCGCAAAAACGAATGGTAGGAGAGATCCCTGATGAAAAAGCTTCTGCCCCTGATCCTGGCCGTACTGACGCTGACGGCGGCGCTGTGCGGCTGCGGCAATACCGCCGCCCCCGGCACCTCCGATAGTGATACCCCCGTATCCACCCCCGACTCCGGCAACTCTGACGAGGCCGGCGGCACCGGAAACAGCAGCGGCGCCGTCGTGACCACCAGCCTGCCCGGCACCTTTGAGATCGCGGCCACCGACCCGCACTACATCATCGCCACCCCCGACTGGCACGCCGAGAGCTACGGCTGCGGCTTTGCCCTGACCGAAAACGGCAGCAACAGCTACGCCATCGTGGCGGCCTGCGGCTACGGCACGGAGGAAGGCTCTTTGGAGGAGGTCTTTTCCGCGCTGTACAACGACACCTTTAATGGCATCCTGATGCAGAACTACCGTGCCAAGTACGCAGCCTTCACACCCGCGTACACCGAGGTCATGCTGACGGACGGCAGCCCCGCCCTGCTCTTTGAGGATGTCCAGCCCGCCGACGACTACGGCACCGAGCTGAACTGCCCCGTTTACGGCTACGGCTTCAGCCATGACGGTGTACCCTTTATCGTGGCCTATATCGTTATGGACGAGGCGGCTGCCGACGACGCCAAGTGCGCCGAAATGAAGGGCTATGTGGACGAGATGGTGAGCACCGTCCGCGCCGCCCAGTAAAAGCGTCTTTGCAGGAAAAAGAAATGACACGCGGGAGCGTGTCATTTCTTTTTTACGATACAAAGCAGGTGTCCCGCAGGTCGATCTGGGCCGCAGCGGGGCCGGACAGCACCGTATCGTTTCCGTTGAAGGTGCTGTCGTCCACAAACAGGGTCATCCACACGCCCGGCAGGCGCAGCGCCTCGATGGCCGTGCCGTTGCGGACGAAATTGCCGCCGATCAGGTTGCCGCCCCAGGAGGAGCTCTGCGTGGTGTCGATGCACAGCGCCGTGCCGTTGCGGGTAAAGTCGCTGCGCTGTACCCAGATCCAGCCGCCGTCCGCCGCCACCGCGCCCTGCTCCCAGCCGGAGATCCAGCATTCATTCAGATAGACGGGCGCCATGGCCGTGACGCCCGTACCCGTCCTCTCACCGGGGTTCCGGATGCATAGTCCCTTCAGCACAACATGGATGTCCGTCACCTCGCTGCTGGGCATATGCATCACCGTGATGGGCGCGCTGAACTCCGTGCCGTCATAGTGTGCCTGCAGCGTCACAGGGCGCCGGATGGTCAACGGCTCGGTGTAGGTGACATTGGGCAGCAGGATCGTCAGTTCCGTCTCGTCGCTCAGCCGCTCCGCTTCGCCGTCCAGCACCGCCTGCAGCTCCGCCGCGGTGTTCAGGGGCGTATCCTCCCAGCTGATGGTCTTCTGCGGCTTTTCGCTGCATTCGATGACCTGCCGGAGGGTGATCTCATCGCCGTTTTTCATGTACAGCGTCCAGATGATGTCGTTATAGGTGCAGGTGCTTGTCACCGTGTGCTCGTGGGCCAGCAGCGCGCCGGCGTCGTTGTAGGAATCCGACTCCTCGTAGATCGTGCAGGTGTCGCTGCCCTCGGCGGCTGCGGCCTCCACCCTGTGGTAGCGCAGCAGTTCCCGAAAATCGGCCCGCACGTCCTTTGACCGGTCCTCCGCGTCCTCCACAAACAGACACAGCGGACTGGTGCCCGGTTCGTCCGCCGGCAGCAGCTCCGCGCGATGGCTGGCCGGCGATGCGCCGCCGCTGGGCTGGGGACTGAAGCAGACAAACACATGGTAGAGCCGCCCGTCCGCGCCCTCATAATATGTCTGGCAGGTGTCCTCCCTGAAGGTGCCCGCCAGCCCGGAGGGCTCGCTGTCCCCGGTCTGGGCAGGCCGCTCCTCCTGTACCGGGCCGGACAGCAGCGCAATGGCCAGTGCGGACACCAGCACAAGCCCTGCCGCACCGCACAGCCACGCGGTGCGGCGCTTTTTCCGTCCGGCACGGGGCGGCTCCATCATCCGGCGCGTCATCTGGCTGGCGGTGCAGCGCGGGCAGAACGACGCCTCCAGCGGCAGCTCCGCGCCGCATTGGATACAATATTTCTTCTTACTCACAATATCCTCACAAAGCATCCCGCAGCTCCAGCACATCGCGGAACCGCTGGTCGGGGTTCATCATGGTACAGCGCCGGATGATCCGGCCCGCGTGTCCCTCCGCCAGGCGGCGGGAGGGGTGCTGGCCCGTCAGCATCACGTTCAGCAGTACGCCCAGGGAGTAGATATCCGCACGCCCATCGGTCTGTGACAGGCCGAACTGTTCCGGTGCGGCATAGCCGGTGGTGCCCAGGATCACCGTGTCGGCGGGACACTCCGGCTTCACGATGCGGGAGGCGTCAAAGTCGATGAGCACCGCATCGCTGCCCCGCAGGATCACGTTGCTGTCCTTCACGTCCCGGTGTACCGCGCCCATACTGTGCAGCACCCACAGGGCACCGCAGATGTCCGCCGTCACCTTCCGGGCCTCCTCCCAGTCCAGCAGGCCGCCCTCCAGCAGGTACAGCAGCGTATCGCCCTGCACATACTCCTCCAGCACGGCTACGCGGCCGTCCGCCTCCGCCACTTCCTCCACCCGGGGCAGATAGGGGCAGGACACCGTCAGCAGACGGCGGTACACATCCGCGCTGCCGTCAAACTGGCGGAACACATAGCGTTTCCCCGTGCTCCGATGGCGCAGCAGCGTTACCGTGCCGCGGGCACCGCGCTTGAGCACTCTGACCTCGTCAAAATAGAGCTCCACGGCCCGCAGCAGCTCCTGGTACACAGACACCCCTCCCCTCTTATTTCGCCCTCCCAGTATAGCCAGTTTTCGACAGCCTGTAAAGGCGGTTCCGCAGAAAACACAAGAAAAAGTGCTGTACTATGCAGCCCGCATATTGTTTTTATGGAAGTTTTTGTCTACAATAGGAGGGAAAACAGAAATGAGGACGGCATATATCATGGATCGTAAAAACACCGGCCAGCTCATGCAGGAGCTGATGGATTCCAATGACCTGAACCGCGTTCTCTCGGAAAATGATGTCAGCTTCCGGGAGGACAGCCTGACAGACGCCCTGCAGTGCCTGTTCGATGCACGGGATATCTCAAAGGCCATGCTGGCCAAAAACTCCGGCATCAGCGAGGTCTATCTGCATCAGGTTTTTTCCGGGCGGCGCTCTCCCTCCCGCAACCGGCTGCTGTGCCTGTGCTTCGGGCTGGGCACGGATGTAGAGGAGGCGCAGCGGCTTTTGCAGCACGCCCACCACGCACCGCTGTACCCGCTGGACCGGCGGGACGCCATCCTGATCTACGGACTGAGCCACGGCCTGACGCTGCCTGATGTCAACGAGGCTCTGTTCAACGCCAACGTGGAAACGCTTTGCTGATGAAAAGGCGTCCGGACAAAGTCCGGGCGTCTTTTTCTTTTGGAGCAGGCGCAAGAACGGCAGAACTCCCGGCCATAGGCCGGGAGTTCTGCCGTTCTCTATCATTTGGGGGGAGCACTTACAGAATGGAGTAGTTGACGATCAGGCCGGCGAACACGATGGATACCATGCTCAGCAGCTTGATGAGGATGTTGATGGCGGGGCCGGAGGTATCCTTGAACGGATCGCCCACGGTGTCGCCCACAACGCCGGCCTTGTGGCACTCGCTGCCCTTGCCGCCGAAGTTGCCCGCCTCGATGTACTTCTTGGCGTTGTCCCATGCGCCGCCAGCGTTGGCCATGTAAATGGCCATCAGGAAACCGGTGACGGTGGCGCCGGCCAGCAGGCCCACAACGCCCTTATAGCCCAGTACCATACCCACGACGATGGGCGTCACCACCGCGATAACGGTGGGCAGCACCATTTCCTTCAGGCTGGCTTTGGTGCACAGATCCACGCAGCGTGCGTAGTCGGGATCGGCCTTGCCTTCCATCAGGCCGGTGATCTCGCGGAACTGGCGGCGCACCTCCAGCACCACGCTCTGGGCCGCGCGGCCCACGGAGTTCATGGTCAGAGCGGCAAACACGAAGGGCAGGCAGGCGCCGATGAACAGGCCCGTCAGCACCAGCGGATTCATCAGGGAGAAATCGTTGAACGTGACCTCGGCCACGCCCACCTCCTTGACCTTCTCGATGTAGGAGGCCATGAGGGCCAGCGCGGTCAAAGCGGCGGAGCCGATGGCGAAGCCCTTGCCGGTGGCGGCGGTGGTGTTGCCCAGGGAGTCCAGCGCGTCGGTGCGCTTGCGCACCTCGGGATCCAGACCGGCCATCTCGGCGATGCCGCCGGCGTTATCGGCCACAGGGCCGTAGGCGTCCGTCGCCAGGGTGATGCCCAAAGTGCTCAGCATACCCACGGCAGCCAGTGCGATGCCGTACAGGCCCATGCTGGCATCGGTGCCGCCGCCGGACAGGAAGAAGGCCAGCAGGATGCAGACCGCCACAATGATGATGGGCAGTGCGGTGGACAGCATGCCCAGACCCAGGCCGCCGATGATGATGGTGGCGGAGCCGGTCTGGCTCTTGCCGCTCAGCTCCTGCGTGGGCTTATAGGTGTCGGAGGTGTAGTACTCAGTGGCCTTGCCGATGAGCACGCCGGCTACCAGGCCGGACAGGATGGCCACATACAGGCCCCAGTGCTCCAGACCCAGCAGAGCCCAGACCAGGAAGAACGAAATGATGGCGATGAGGATGGCGGACAGGTTAGTGCCCCGGGACAGCGCCTTCAGCAGCGTGCGCTGGTCGGCGTTCTCCTCGGTCTTGACGAAGAAGGAACCGATAATGGAGCAGATGATGCCCACCGCGGCCATGACCATGGGGATCGCCATAGCCTTGAAGGCCTGGTCGGCGAAAGCGGCCACGCCCAGGGCAGAGGCGGAGATGATGGAACCGACGTAGGACTCGTACAGGTCGGCACCCATGCCGGCCACATCGCCCACGTTGTCGCCCACGTTGTCGGCGATGACGGCGGGGTTGCGGGGGTCATCCTCGGGGATGCCGGCCTCCACCTTGCCCACCAGGTCGGCGCCCACGTCAGCGGCCTTGGTGAAGATGCCGCCGCCCACACGGGCGAACAGTGCCATGGAGCTGGCGCCCATGCCGAAGGTCAGCATGGCGCTGGTGATGTCAGCCGCCTCCAGCTTGAACACGAAGCGCAGCAGCATGAACCAGACGGAGATATCGAACAGGCCCAGACCCACCACGGTGAAGCCCATGACGGAGCCGGCGGAAAATGCCACCCGCAGGCCCTTGTTCAGGCCGTCGCGGCAGGCGTTGGCAGTACGGCAGTTGGCCTTGGTGGCGATGCGCATGCCCACGAAGCCGCTGAGACCGGAGAAGAAGCCGCCGGTCAGAAACGCAAAGGGCACGAACCAGGTCAGCAGGCCGCAGGCGGCCATGATGACCAGCACCACGATCATGCAGGCGAAGAAAATACCGACGACGGTGTACTGCCGCCGCAGGTAGGCGTTGGCGCCCTCGCGGATGGAGCGGGAGATCTTGCTCATCAGAGGGGTGCCCTCCTCAAAGCGCAGCACCCGTTTCCCCGTGAAGAGCGCGAACAGAAGCGCGATGACGGAGCCAACGAATGTGGCAAGGACCAGATACTTTTCCATGTGTGTTTTCCTCTTTCCTCCCCCTGTTGCAGGGGATATTCACTTTTTTGTTCCGTGTGACATTATAAAAAAATTCCATTTTCCCGTCAAATTTTCACACTGATTTTGTAGCGTGCTAAAAAATTGTTGTTTGCATACCGTCATTTTACCTATAACTTTTTTCGCGCAAATAGACGATATTTTTCCTGTTTTTTTCGTATTATACACGCTTCAAAATTTTTATTTGACAGAATCCTGTCATTTTTCCGCCGCGAATAGTTTTCTACTGCCGGTTTGAAAAATTTTTTTATGAACTTTTTGCGGCTAAAAATAAAAATTTCTTCCCAAAATGAGAAAAAAATCTTTTTGGTATATTTTTTGTATTTCCAGCATGCTGAAGTAAATGTATTCACAAAGTTATTGCCGTTTTGCACAAATCATTTCCGCAACAATTTACCCGCCATGAAACAGCAACAGGAAAGGCGCCCGGCTTCGCCGGACGCCTTTCCCGCTTTTGGAGAGGACTATTACGCTGCCGTAGAAGCGTTTGCACGCTTGTTGGACAGGTATTGGTAAGCAACGATGGCCCCCACCAGCGCTAGGCCCACCAGATCGGTGACGGTACCGGGGATCATCATGCCCAGACCGCCCACCACCAGCAGGATGCGCAGAGGCCAGGCGACTTTCTTGTACAGGTGGCCGTTGAGCGCCGCCGCAATGCCGAAGATACCCAGCAGCGCGCTGATGCAGATCTGTGCCACCTCCCACCAGCCGGAGATGTTCTCAAAGAGCAGCGCCGGGCTGTAGGCGAAGATGTAGGGGACGATAAAGGCCGCGATCGCCAGCTTTGTGGCGTTGATGCCTGTTTTCATGGGATCGGATTTGGCAATAGCCGAGCCGGCGTAGGCCGCCAGCGCCACAGGAGGCGTGATGTCAGCCACGATGCCGAAGTAGAACACGAAGAAGTGGGCTGCCACCACCGGGAACCCCAGTTGGATAAGGATAGGGGCGCAGGTGGAGGCCATGATGCAGTAGTTGGCGGTGGTAGGGACGCCCATGCCCAGTACGATGCAGCACAGCATGGTCAGCACCAGGCCGATGATGGTGGCGTTGCCGGCCAACTGCACGATGGCGTTGATCAGAATGGAGGCAAGGCCGGTGACGGTGATACAGCCGGCGATGATGCCCGCCATGCCGCAGGCCACGGCCACAGTGATGGCGCCGCGGGCGCCGGCCTCCAGAGACTCCACCGCAGAGAAGAAGGAGCGCTTGCCGGCGGTGCCCAGTGCCTTGCCGGCGGACTGGGGTGCATTGTCCTCATCGCCGCGCTTGGCCTGCAGGAAGAAGTTGATGAAGCCCACGGCGATAGCCGCCAGAATGGAGTACGCGGCGGAGTGGGACATGGTCTTGCTGCCGGAGGACACCAGCCACACCAGCAGGATCAGCGGAATGATCAGATAGCAGTCCCGGGCCAGCAACTTCCACGCAGGCAGCTCATCCCGGGAGATACCTTTCAGGCCCAGTTTCTTGGCCTCCAGATGGACGGCGATGAAGATACCGGTGAAATACAGAATGGCGGGCAGGATGGCCTTGACGGCCACCTCTGCGTAGGGCAGCTTCATGTACTCCGCCATCAGGAAGGCGGCGGCGCCCATAATAGGAGGCATGATCTGGCCGCCGGTAGAGGCGGCAGCCTCGACAGCGCCGGCAAATTCCGGTTTGTAGCCGGTCTTCTTCATCATGGGGATGGTGAAGGAGCCGGTGGTGACGGTGTTGCCCACGGAGGAGCCGGACACCATGCCACACAGAGCGGAGCTGATGACAGCCACCTTGGCCGGGCCGCCGCTGGACCAGCCTGCGATGCGGTTGGCGAAGCTGATGAAGAAGTTGGCAATGCCCGTGCGCTCCAGGAACGCGCCGAAGATGATGAACAGCACGATGTAGGTATAGCACACGTTGATAGGCGTGCCGATAACGCCGGAGGTGGTGTAGAACAGCTTGTAAATGATGGTCTTCAGAGCGTCATACAGCGTGGCGGCGCTGACACCGTCCGCATAGCTCAGCTGGTTGATGAACGCATAGACGATCAGCACACCGGCCACGCACAGGATGGGCACGCCCACACAGCGGCGGCACAGCTCCATCAGGATCAGAATGCCGACGACGCCGATGATGACATGCACCGGTTCGATGCGGGTAGACAGGCGCACCAGCGTCATGGCGTTCAGCGCGAAGTAAAAGAAGCAGCCCGCGCCCACCAGCATCAGCACGATATCGTACCACGGCAGGTAGTTCACCCGCACATGGTGCTTGCTGGCCGGGTAGGTCAAAAAGCCGATGATGACGATGCATCCCACGAACAGTGTGAGCCGGATCTCCGGCATATCCTTGGAAAACAGGGTCATGGCGATGCAGAACACACCAAACAGCGCCATCAGCACACGGATGACCAGCTGGGGCGTCCCCTCCCACATACGGGTGGCGGATTCGCGGTCATATTTCCGCATCACCGCGTCCAGATCCGTGGCCTCCTCGGCAGCGGCGCCTACCCCTGCCGCCGGGCTGGTATCCGGCTTTTTCTTGTCGTTGCTCATAGTCGTTTCTCTCCAAATTCGTTCAGAATAATGCGAGGGCTACGGCGGGAAACCCCGCCGCAGCCTCGAAAAGCGTTAAAGCCGTGCTAAGGATCAGTCGCCGAAGTACACATCCTTGGCGATGACGGTCTTGGTGTAGTAATCGGACGTCTCCAGCAACTTGGCAACGTGCTCGTCGTCCAGGCTCACCAGATAGGTGTCCTTGGTGGTGGCCAGGTCGGTCACAGCGGTGGTGGGGGCGCCGGCCACGATGAAGGCGGCGTCGATCTGGCCGTTCTTCAGGGCGTCGGCGCTGTCGCTGAAGGACTGGTAGGTGGCGTTGATCTTGGTGAACTTGCCGTCGGCGTCCAGATCACCGATGCCGTAAGCGCTCAGGATGTCCACAGCGTTGAAGTACACGCCGGAGCCGGGCGCACCCACGGACACGCTCTTGCCCTCCAGGTCAGCCACGGACTTGATGGCGGGGTTGGTGGTGACGATCTGCACCTGTTCCATGTACAGGGCGGCCACCGTGGAGAAGCCCTCCACCTTGGTGTCGAACAGGTTGGTGCCGTTGTAGGCGTAGGCCATCACGTCGGACTGGCAGAACGCGAAGTCGGCAGTGCCGTCCACCAGCTCCTGCACGTTGGCCTGGGAGCCGTTGCCGGACAGGCCCACCACCTTGACGCCCGCGTTGTTGGAGGCGTGCTGGGCGATGACGGAACCGAAGGCGTAGTAGGTGCCGGACTCGCCGCCGGTGACGAAGCGCAGGCTGCGGGACTCGCCGGTGCCGGCGCCGTCCTTGACGGCCGCGACCTCATAGCCCTTCTCGGCAAAGTACTTGGCAGCGCCGGGGTGATAGGGCACGGAGGTGATGGACGCACCGTACTCCAGGCTCAGCTCGCCGTACTTGGCGTGGCTGGTCACCAGAGACGCGGCGTTGTCGAAGATGTCCGCCACGAAGTTGTACACGTCGTCGCTGGATACGTCGTCGCGGGCCAGGATCACCGCGCCCACGGCCACGGTGGTGGTGTCGGTATGCTCAGCGGTCACATCGCCACTGTCGTCCTTCTTGTCGCCGCAGGCGACCAGGCTCAGCGCCATGACCAGGGCAAGGATCATGCTCATCAGTTTTTTCATAGTAGTCCTCTCCTTATATGGCCCCTCCGCTTGAGGAGCTTTATTCTTACTGTGCCATTATAGCGCCCCGGTTTTCATTTTGCAACATCAAAATGAGCAAGAATTCATTTTTCTGAAAACTTTTTCGTGCGCCGTTTGGCCATACCGCTCGATTTGTGTGATATTTTTCGGTCAGATTCCCTTGTACGAAGCATATTCATCACTATCAGCGCTTTTGCCTTATAACGTGGTAAATCGTTGTTTTGCAGGGCAATCCTGCAAAATTGCAGGATTTTTTTATTCTTCCTGCAAAGCAGCCGGTCAAAACGCAAAAAAGAGGAGCATCCCGCGGGATGCTCCTCTTTTTGACTGACGCTTACTTGCGGGCCTTGCTGTCCACCACGTCGCGCAGCATGGCGCTGAAGTCCGCCAGGGACATGGCGCCCAGATCCTCGCCGGTACGGGTACGGACGGAGACAGTGCCCGCCTCCATGTCGCGGTCGCCCACCACCAGCATATAGGGGATCTTCTCCAGCGTAGCCTCGCGGATCTTCTTGCCCACCTTCTCGTTGCGGCTGTCCACCTCCACACGGAAGCCCTGCTTACGCAGCTCCGCGGCCTGCTGGGCGCAGTAGTCGGCGGCACGGTCGGTAATGGGCAGGAAGCGCACCTGCTCCGGCATCATCCAGGTAGGCAGCGCACCGGCGTACTCCTCGATGAGGTAGGCCAGCGTCCGCTCGTAGCAGCCCAGAGACGTGCGGTGGATGATATAGGGCAGTGCCTTGTTGCCGTTCTCGTCGATATAGTACATACCGAAGCGCTCGGCCAGCAGCATATCGATCTGGATGGTGACAAGGGTATCCTCCTTGCCGTAGACGTTCTTGTACTGGATATCCAGCTTGGGGCCATAGAACGCGGCCTCGTCGATACCGATGGTGTAGTCCACGTCCAGATCCTTCAGGATGCGCCCCATGACGGACTGTGCGTGATCCCACTGCTCCGCCGTGCCCTCGTACTTGTTGTTGGGGTTGGCGGGATCCCACTGGGAGAAGCGGAACGTACACTTATCCAGCAGACCCACAGTACCCAGACAGTACTTGGCCAGATCGAGGCACTGCTTGAACTCCTCCTCCAGCTGGTCGGGACGCAGCACCAGATGACCCTCGGAGATGGTGAACTGGCGGACGCGGATCAGACCGTGCATCTCGCCGGAATCCTCGTTGCGGAACAGGGTGGACGTCTCGCCCAGACGCATGGGCAGGTCGCGATAGCTGCGGCCCCGGTTCAGGAAGACCTGATACTGGAACGGGCAGGTCATGGGACGCAGGGCAAAGCACTCCTTGGTCTCGTCCATGGGGTCGCCCATGATGAACATACCGTCCAGATAGTGATCCCAGTGGCCGGAGATCTTATACAGCTCGCGCTTGGCCATCAGGGGCGTCTTGGTCAGCAGATAGCCTCTCTCCTGCTCGGTGTCCTCCACCCAGCGCTGCAGCAGCTGGATGACCCGTGCGCCCTTGGGCAGCAGGATGGGCAGGCCCTGACCGATGCAGTCCACGGTGGTGAAATACTCCAGCTCGCGGCCCAGCTTGTTGTGGTCGCGCTTCAGCGCGTCCTCACGCTCCTTGAGATACGCCTCCAGCTCGTCCTTATTGGGGAACGCCACGCCGTAGATACGCTGGAGCTGCTGGCGGCTGGAATCGCCGCGCCAGTAGGCGGCGTTGCAGGCGGTCAGCTTGATGCCGTTGCCCTTGATGCGGCCGGTGGAGTCCACATGTGGGCCGGCGCACAGATCCACGAACTCACCCTGCTTGTAGAAGGAGATGTGGGCGTCGGCGGGCAGATCGTTGATCAGCTCCACCTTATAAGGCTCCTCCTTCTCCTCCATGAACTTCAGGGCCTCCTCACGGGGCAGCTCAAAGCGCTCCAGCTTCAGCTTTTCCTTGCAGATCTTGCGCATCTCGGCCTCGATCTCCGTCAGGTTGTCGGGGGTGAAGGCAAAGGGCGCGTCCAGATCGTAGTAAAAGCCGTTGTCGATGCTGGGGCCGATGGCCAGCTTCACCTCCGGCCACAGGCGCTTCACGGCCTGGGCCAGAATGTGGGAACAGGTATGCCAGTAGGTCTTGCGGTACTGCTCGTTTTCAAAGGTATAGATGTTTTCTTCGCTCATGATATAGTCCTCCTTGTCGTTGGGGGCAGGCATAAAAATAACCTCACCCCTGATGTGTGTCAGGGGTGAGGTAAAATGACTTTACTCCACGGTTCCACCCTGCTTACGGCGCAAGCGCCGTCGCTTTCGATCTCTGTAACGGGAGATGCCCGTCCTGCTCCTCGCAGGCCGCTCAGGAGTGGTACAGACCGCGCCGTCAGGCGGGACGCTTGCAGCCATGGGCGTCCCTCTCTGCTGCCGTTGGCAGCGGCTTCTTCTCCATCATCGCTCTTTGATGGGAAACAGTATAAACCTGTCCGCAGCGTTTGTCAACGGGTCTGCCGGGTTTTATTGCAGCAGTGCCAGCAGCTGCTCCGCCGTGTCCGCGATGGTGTCCGCGCCGGCCTCCGCCAGCGCCTGACGCCCCCGGAAACCCCAGCTCACCGCCGCCAGCGGCAGTCCCGCGTTCCGGGCCGTGGCCACATCCACCTCGCTGTCGCCCACATAGGCGGCATCGGCAGTCTCCACGCCCAGCGTCTCCAGTGCGCGGAATACCAGATCGGGCGCAGGCTTGGGCGGCACATCGTCCCGCTGGCCGAAGGTGGGCAGCCCCGGGAAGAACCGGGCGGCCAGCGCCCTTGTGGTGGCGTCCGGCTTGTTGGACACCACCGCCGTTTTCACACCGGCAGCTGCCAGCACGTCCAGCAGCGCCGGGATGCCGGGATATGGCGCGGTATCTACGCAGTTGTGGGCCTGGTACCAGTCCCGGTACTCGGTCAGCACCGCCTCAAAGGCTTCGCCGGTAATCTCCGGCGGCACGGCACGCTCCATGAGCCGCCGGGCACCGTTGCCCACAAAGGCCCGCACCTCCTCCGTGGTGCGCAGGGGCCAGCCGTGGACGGACAGGATGTGGTTCACCGCACTGGCCATATCTGTCAGCGTGTCCAGCAGCGTGCCATCCATATCAAACAGGATCGCCTTGTATTTCATGTGACTTTTTTCCTTTCATCAGGTGGGGCAGCAGCAGGCTGGACAGGATCAGCAGGATGCCCGCCGCCCCCAGCATCGTGATCTTTTCGTGGAGCAGTACCGCGCCGAACAGCGTGGCGCAGGCCGGGCTCAGCGCGCAGAACAGGCCGGCCCGCTCCGCGCTGGTATGGCTCTGGGCCACCGGCTGCAGCGTGAAGCCGAAGCCGGTGCACACGATGGCCAGTGCCAGCACCATACCCCATTCCATACCGGTCTGAGGCAGGCGGGGCGTCTCAAAGCAGCAGGCGGCGATCAGTGCCAGCACACCCAACATACCCACCTGCACGATGCCCACCGTCAGCGGATCGTCGTGGTGGGAGAACCGGTCAGTGGCGATGATGCCCGCCGCGTACAACAGCGCCGCCAGCAGGCCGTAGCCCACACCGCCGGTAAAACCGCCGGTCTGCACCGCCAGCAGCGCCACGCCCAGCACGGCCACGCCGGCACTGGCCAGCGAGGTCAGCGCGGGCAGACGCCGCAGCAGTACCGCCTCCAGCAGCGGCACCAGAATGATGGCGGTGTTCTCCAGCAGCGACACCGTGGAGGAGTCCGTGGTCTTGAGGGCCGTCAGCTCCGCCGTCAGCGTCAGGAAGAACAGCGTCCCCAGTATCGCCCCGTGGAGCAGAGCCTTGCCGCTGATGTGCCGCAGCTTCTTCCAAAACAGCACTGCCAACAGGGCAAAGGCCAGCAGGAACCGGCAGGCCAGCAGGTCGAAGGTGCCCAGCGCCCCCAGCACCAGCTTGTTGAATACGAAGGATGTGGCGCGGGCCGAAATGACCGCCGCCAGCAGCAGCTCCGCCCGTTTTTCCGTCATACGCTCCCCTCCCTGTCCTCTTGTTGGGGAGAGTATACCCCCGTTTTTCCCTGTCGTAAAGGGGGGTAATTCGGATAATAAATATAGGTACGGGGCTATATTAGCACGAAATGCCGTCTATGGCAAGAGGGATGGGGCTGCCGCCTCATCCCTCCTGCCATATGGCCGCCAGCACCACCGTGCGGGCGTCTGTGAACGCCGACGAGCAGGTGGACATCGCCAGCACCTGCTCCGGTACAGGTGCCTCCGCCCGCCAGCACAGCGCCGTGTCCGCCGCCCAGTCCAGCAGTGCCGCCGCGTCCTGTGTCCCCGGCACAAAAATGCGCTCCTCCGATGCCGGTATCAGCAGGCAGCCCAGCACCTCCAGCCGGCACGTTCTGTCCGGCAGCAGCAGCGTGCCGCCGGTGTGCATCTCCAGAAACGCCGCGTCCTGGTATTTCTCCAGATTGCCGAACATCTGGCCGCTGACCATGTGATGCCCGTACAGCAGCCCGTAGCCGTCCGTGAAGTCCGAAGCACAGCGGCTGTCCAGAAAAATGGCGCCCGACAGGGAAAAATTGCCGTACACATCGGTGTTCACATAGGTCAAATTGTCCTGTCCCTGCACCACCGGATAGTCCACACCGGTGCCGTCCAGCGTCACCCACGCGCACACGTCCGGATTCACCGTCCGCAGCGCCGCAAAGGACGAATCGCCCTCCACTGGCTTCAGCTCCAGCAGCGAGGTGCGCACCTCCTCCGCCGCCGCGTACACCTGCTGGTTATCCCACAGGGCGTAGCCCGCGTACACCGCCAGCAGCATCAGCAGCACCGCAACAATGGTGCTGCTGAGATCATCAAAAAACTTCAGCACCCGATACATCGTGCTTATCCTCCCCTTACAATCCACGGCGGCGCAGCAGCGTGATGACCTTACCGGCCACACTGTCCGCCGGCACCGCGCCGAAATGGCGGCTGTCCTGTCCCTGCGTGCGGTAGTCGCACAGCACGAACAGGCATCCCTCCGGCACGGTGTAGGGATACGTCAGTCCCTCCGCCGGGTAGGTGGCATAGAGGATCTCGCCGGTGTGGAGCGTGCCGTTGACCCGCAGCTCGCCGCTGTCATCCAGCAGCACCACATCGCCGCCTACCGCCGCCACCCGACCCACGCACAGTGCGTCTCCCTGCCGGTACAGCACCACGTCATCCTGCGCCCACCGACGCTGGAGCCGGTAGGCGACCAGCAGGTCGCCGTCCTTCACGGCGGGAAACATATCCTGTCCGCGGGCCTGCGTCACCAGCAGCACCACGCCCAGCAGCACCGCCAGCGCTGCCGCCGCTGCCGCAAGGCGCAGCAGCAGCGACAGTGCCAGCCGCCGGACGCGGGCCGCGTCTTCCCCCTGCGAAGCCCGTACCGGCACGGCGCCCCCCTTTTCCATGACCATCCCCCCTGTCGCCGCAGGTATGATAACACAGATGCGGCGCGAAGCCTGTCGAAAAAAGGCGGCTCTCCGTTTCCGGTACGCAAAAAGGACACCGGCCCTGAGGGCCGGTGTCCTTTTACCTGTCAGCAGAGGCGTTACGCCTTCTTGCCCCGGAAGAACGAGCCGATGATCTCGATGACCACGAACACGATCAGGTAGTACACCACGTTCATCTTGTGGGAGTAGATGGCCGCAAAGACCATGAACACGGAGCACAGGATGGCCAGAACGGGCATGACCTTGCCCTGGAAGCCGGGCAGATCCTTACGCTTCAGCAGTGCGATGTAGATGGGGATATAGATGGCGTACAGGGTGATGATGGGCAGCTCGGAGGAGTCGAACTTGAAGGGACCGAAGCCTTCCATGATGGCGCCGCCGTAGAAGTACAGCAGCCACAGGGAGCTGACCAGCAGGCCGAACACGGCGGAGTTATTGGCCATGTTGGTGTTGGGGTCCACATTCTTGAACATGGCCAGCTTGGGGCTGTTGCTCTCAGCCGCCAGATCGAACATGCCGCGGGTCACGGCCATGGTCAGGCCGTTGCAGGTGCCCCAGCAGGAGATGACGACGAACACGAAGATGGCCGCGCCGCCTACCTGACCGAAGATGTTCTGGAACGCGATCTTGGCGCCGGCCTCGCCGCCGGCCATCATGACCTCGGACTCCACCGCACCGGCCAGACCGATATAGTAGATAACGTACACGATGGCGACGATGACGGTGCCGATCAGCAGCGCGCGGGGCATATTCTTCTTGGAGTCCTTCAGCTCGGTGCCGATGGACGTGGCGCAGATCCAGCCCTCAAAGGCAAAGGCCAGGGACACGATGGCGCCGAACAGGCCCTCGGTGAAGGGCATCTCCGTAACGACATTGGAGAAGTTGAACTCGGTCATGCCGTTGGTCAGGCCCACGATGGTGCCCACAACAGCCATGAGCAGCAGGGGGATCAGCTTGATGATGGTGGTGCAGATGGCGAACTTACCGGCCAGCTTGGGAGCCAGAGCGTTCATGGTGTAGGTGACGACCATGAACACGCCGGCCAGCATCATGGTGCGGCCGCCAACCACAGCGTCGTCCCAGCCCATCAGCACGCCGAAGTAGCGGGCGGGCAGCCAGCTCAGCACGGACACCAGGGAGGGGTAGTAAATGACGGCCATGAACCAGCCCACATAGTAGCCGTAGGTCTTGCCGCAGGAGGCGGCAGCGTAGCCCACCAGACCCTCCACGCCCTCGTGGCTCTGGGCCACGACGCCGAAGGTGCAGGCGCTGATGATCATAACGACGCCCATGATGATGAATGCCAGGATACCGACCGACAGGTTGCCGCCGGTCTTGGTCAGGACGGCCTCCGCCTTGAAGAACACGCCGGAGCCGATGACTGTGCCTACCACCAGTGCGATGGCCACAGGCAGGGTATACCGTTTTTCCATACTTGTTTCCTTTCTGATTTCTCTCCTCGATTTGATTGTGACGGATTTCACAATCGCATCCCTATTATACCGTGATGATAATTTATTAACAAGCACTTTTTGCGGTCGGGAGGGAGAAAATTTGTCCTGTTTTTTAGATATTATGCCTAAGTCGCGCTTTACAGCGCTACACTGTCCCTCTCCGGTACAGTTTCACAGTGCGAAAATGCGGCGCGGAGAGCTTCTCCGCGCCGCATTTCTGTGCGTCTTTTTATACGTTGAACCGGAAATAGATCATATCGCCGTCCTTGACCACATACTCCTTGCCCTCGGAGCGCAGCAGGCCCTTCTCCTTGGCGGCGGCCACACTGCCGCCGCAGGCCATCATCTCATCGAAGTTGATGGTCTCCGCCCGGATAAAGCCCCGCTCGATGTCGGAGTGGATCTTGCCGGCAGCCTGCGGCGCCTTGGTGCCCTTTCTGATGGTCCAGGCGCGGCACTCGTCCTTGCCGTAGGTCAGGAAGGAGATGAGGCCCAGCAGGTCGTAGGAACACTGGATCAGCCGGTCAAGGCCGGACTTTTCGATACCCAGGTCGGCCAGGAACATGGCCCGCTCCTCGGGATCGTCCAATTCGGCGATGTCCTGCTCCAGCTTGGCGCAGATGGGCAGCACCTGTTCCCCCTCCTTGGCTGCCAGATCCCGGACGGACTGAAAATAACCGTTGCTCTCGTAGTTGGCAAAGCCGTCCTCGTCCATATTGGCGGCGTAGATGATGGGCTTCAGGCTCAGCAGATCCGCCGTCTCGATGATGGCGCGGTCCTCCTTATCGCACTCGAAGGTGCGGGCGGACTTGCCGGCATCCAGATGGGCGGCCAGTGCCTTGAATACCTCCGCCTCGCGGAGGAACTTCTTGTCGCCCTTGGCAGCCTTGGCCGCCTTCTCCACCCGGCGGTTCACCATCTCCAGATCGGCCATGATCAGCTCCAGGTCGATGGTGCCGATGTCGCCCAGCGGGTCCACAGGCACGTTCTGGCTGGCGTCAGCCACCACATGCATGATGTTCTCGTCGTCAAAGCAGCGCACCACATGGACGATGGCGTCGGTGCGGCGGATGTTCTCCAGGAATTTGTTGCCCAGGCCCGCGCCCTGGCTGGCGCCTTTCACAAGGCCGGCGATATCCACAAACTCGATGACCGCCGGGGTCTTTTTGTCCGGCTGGTACATCTCCGCCAGCTTGTCCAGCCGCGCGTCCGGTACGGCTACCACGCCCACATTCGGTTCGATGGTGCAGAACGGGTAATTGGCGCTCTCCGCGCCGGCGTTGGTGATGGCGTTGAACAAGGTGCTCTTGCCAACATTTGGAAGACCCACGATTCCGAGCTTCATAGAGGATGACCTCCCTTATCTTTTTCGAACATATATCATACCATCTTTCCGCGCCGCATGCAAGGGCGCGCGCAAAAAAGAACGCCAAAGCAGCCTTTTGCGGCGGGCGGCAGGTTTTGGGGGTTTGTATTTTCGCCGGGATATGCTATAATCCTTGCTGAAATACCTGAGAGGAGGGGCGGCCTTGGAACGAGGGAAGCTTCAGAAAAAGCTGCATCTGTCCGGGATGGACAGCCGCGCGGCGGAGCTGGCAAAGCAGCGCGGTCTTGGCCTTGAGATCACGGAGTTCTGCTGGGCCCCGCGGCTGGAGCAGTCCGATGCCATGGCGCTGGCGCGCCGGCAGGCGCAGGGCGCGGCGCGGCTGTGGCTCCACGCGCCGTTCGCGGAGCTGTCCCCCTGCGCCATTGATCCGCTGGTGCGGGACGCGGCGCTTCGCCGGTTCCGCCAGGCCATCGGAACGGCTGAAGCACTGGGCGTGACACGGGTGGTGGTACACGGCGGCTTTATCCCATTGGTATACTTCCCGGAGTGGTTCGTGGAGCAGTCCGTCGTTTTCTGGAGGGAGCTGCTGGCGGATGTACCGGCAGACATGGTGCTGGCGGTGGAAAACGTGATGGAGCCGGGGCCGGACATGCTGGTGCAGATCGCGGCGCAGGTCAACGATCCCCGGCTGGGACTGTGTCTGGACGTGGGGCATGCCAACACCTCCGTCAGCAAAACGCCGCCTATGGAGTGGATCGCCCCCATGGCCCCGTGGCTGCGGCATGTACACCTGCACAACAACGCGGGGGACTGGGACCTCCACGACCCGCTGGGCAAGGGGAACATCCCCATGGAGCAGGTGCTGGACACCCTGCTGGAGACCTGCCCGGCGGCCACCTATACCATTGAAAATCAGGACTGCGCACCATCTCTCGACTGGCTGGCGCGGCAGGGCTATCTGGAGGAACAGGCATGACAGAACAGGAGCTTTCGGCATACATACAGGCCATACGGCCCGCCGACGAGGCGGCTATGGCGGTGGCGCGGCGGCGGCAGGAGCGGCTGGCCAAGCCGCCGGGCAGTCTGGGACAGCTGGAGGATATGTCCATCCGGCTGGCAGGCGTGACGGGACAGATATTCCCCCCTATGGACAAATGCCGTGTGGCGGTATTCGCCGCCGACAACGGCGTGGTGGCGGAGGGCGTATCCTGCGCACCGCCATCCGTAACGCTGCAGCAGGCGGTGAACATGACCCGGCGCAAAACCGGCATGTCCGCTATGGCGGCGGCCTTCGGCGATGATGTGGCGGTGGTGGATGTGGGCATCGACGGCGATGTGCCGCCGGTGGGCATTCTGGACCGCAAGGTGCGGCGCGGCACCGGCAGCATCGCCCGGGAGGACGCCATGACCCGGCAGCAGGTGCTGACGGCTATGGTCGCCGGCATAGAGCAGGCGGCGCGGGCAAAGGCCGACGGCGTGACGGCGCTGGGCATCGGCGAAATGGGCATCGGCAACACCACCACATCAGCGGCGGTGCTGGCGGCGCTGACCGGTGCGGACATTGAAGCCGTCACCGGCCGCGGCGGCGGGCTTACCGATGAGGGCTTTCTGCGGAAAAAGACAGTGCTGCGGCAGGCCCTGGCGCTGCACCGGCCCGACAAACATGATGTTATCGGCGTGCTGGCCGGCGTGGGCGGTCTGGACCTTGCCGCCATGACCGGCGCGTTTCTGGGCTGCGCCCGCCAGCGGATACCGGCGGCGGTGGACGGCTTCATCTCCATCACGGCGGCGCTGTGCGCCGTGCGGCTGTGCCCGGCGGTGCGGGATGTGCTGTTTTTGTCCCACGACTCCTATGAGGTAGGTTACCGCATCGCGGCGGAGGAGCTGGCGCTTCAGCCCTGCCTGCGTCTGAACATGCGGCTGGGCGAGGGCAGCGGGTGCCCCCTGCTGTTCCGGATACTGGAGGGGGCCTGCGGCGTGATGCGGGGCATGGCAACATTTGACGAGGCATCCATTGAGGACGGCTATCTGGACGAGATACGGGCGGTGGACGCCTTTACGGTGGAGGGCGCATGAGAATACTGTTCATCGGCGGCTGCAAAAGCGGCAAGAGCAGCACCGCCCAGCGCACAGCGCGGGCGCTGGCGCAGGACGGCCCCATGTACTACTGGGCCACCATGGAGCCTCACGACGACGAGGACCTGGCCCGCATCCGGCGGCATATCGCCGACCGGGAGGGCTGGGGCTTCGCCACCATCGAGCGGGCACGGGACCTGACGGCGGGACTGTCGGGCGTCGACCCGGCGGGCACGGTGCTGTTCGACAGTGTGACGGCGTGTCTGGCGGCGCAGATGTTCGAGGGCGGCGGCATGGACGCCGGTGCACCGGCGCGGGTCGCGGAGCAGCTGCTGGCTGTCAGCCGCCACCCGGCCCACTTCGTGTGCGTGTGCGACGGCATCTGGCAGGGCGGCGAGGACTACGACCCATGGACGGCGGCGTACACCGCCGGTCTGGCCCGCATCTGCCGGGCGCTGGCGGCGGAGTTCGACGCGGTGTGTGAGATGAGCATGGGCCTGCCCCATGTGTGGAAGGGGGCGCTGCCCCATGCGTGACTGGGTATACGGCTTTTTCATGGCTTGGGGCATGTTTCTGGCCATCCCCTGCCCGAAAAAAATATGGTGCGAGACGGCGCGGCGGAAAATGCTGGCCTGCCTGCCCTTTGTGGGCGCGGTGGTGGGCGCGGCATGGGCGCTGTGCGCATGGCTGGGCGGTTTTCTGCCGCATCCCCTGGGCGCGGCGCTGTGCGCGACGGCACCGTGGCTGGTGACCGGCTTTCTGCATCTGGACGGCTTCATGGACGTGTGCGACGGCATCCTGTCCCGCCGGGATCTGGAGACACGGCGGCGCATCCTGAAGGATTCCCACTGCGGGGCCTTCGCGGTGATCTGCATGGTGCTGCTGGCCATGGGTCAATGGAGCGCGTTTCTGTCCATGGCGGACATTCCCCTGCTGCCGCTGGCGTTGATCCCCGTATCCAGCCGGGCCGCGGCGGCGGTGGCGGGGCTGACGGTGCGGCCTATGAGCACCAGCCAGTACAGCGCCATGGCGCGCGGCGGCGTGCCGGTGTATGTGTCGGCGGCGGTGCTGGCGGCGGCGTGTATCGTCCCGGCGGTGCTGTGGGGCAGCTTTGCCCCGCTGGCGGCGGCAGCAGGCTACGGTCTGGCCATATGGCACGGGTACCGGCAGTTCGACGGCATGTCCGGCGATATCTCCGGCTTCGGACTGGTCCTGGGGGAGCTGTGCGGCGCGGTGGTATTGGCGTTAGGGAGGTAAATTGGTATGGAATTGGTGATCGGCGGCGCGTTCCAGGGCAAGCTGACCTGGGCGCTGGCCCATTACGGACTGACGATGGACGATGTGTGCGATCTGGCGGTATCGCCGCCGCGGGCGGGCGCAAAGTGCTACTGCCACCTGGAGGCGTTGAGCCGCCGGGAGGCCGACATGGCGCAGTACCTGCCGCTGTTTGAAAACGCGGTGGTGGTGTGCCGGGAGGTCAGCGGCGGCATCGTCCCCATGGACGGCGAGGAGCGGGCGTGGCGGGAGCGCCACGGCACGTTCATGCAGGACATGGCCCGCCGGGCGGACCATGTGACCCGCGTATTCTGTGGACTGACGGAGGTGCTGAAATGAAGCTGACCCTGCTGCGGCACGGCGACACGGAGGGAAGCCGCAACGACCTGTACTACGGCGCGGCGGACATTCCCGTGCTGCCGGACTCATTGGAAACACTGGCAGCCCGGGCCAAAACCGGCGTGTATCCCACGGCGGCGCGGTACTACACCAGCGGCCTGCTCCGCACGGAGCAGACGCTGCAGGCGCTGTACGGCGATGTGGCGCATGTGCAGCTGCCGGGACTGCGGGAGATGGACTTCGGCGATTTTGAAATGCGGAGCTATCAGGAGCTGCAGGACGATCCCGCTTTCCAGGCGTGGTGCCAGGACGCGGAGCACAACACCTGCCCCAACGGGGAGAGCGCGCCCCAGGTGCTGGCCCGGAATCTGGCAG
>UMKV01005165.1_pt1 | contig 21930 bp, 21 predicted proteins | sample 1966381 | NCBI WGS metagenome assembly UMKV01 (sample SAMEA4836182, study PRJEB28245) | human gut metagenome | biome: gut microbiome; material: fecal sample | place: Denmark | collected 2008
GGCTACGAGTTCAGAGCCGTCACCGCGCCCGACAGACTTTTTGCACTCGAGGAGCCGTTCGGTAAGGATGAGAATAATCCCGACGGCGTGTTTGAACCGGGAATGAAAACAGGCTCGATGGTATCTGCATTCGTAAAGGCGTGCGTTGAAATCACCGAAACTCCGATTGTCGGAATCTCATGCTCAAAGGGCGGTTCTGAAATAGCAGAATGGCTGCCTGAAACCGCGTACTATTCCGATGCCCTGCATCGCGTGAATATGTGTAAAAAATGGCTCACAGACAACGGTTATGACATACGGCACAGCTTCATGGTCTGGTGTCAGGGCTGCACCGATGGGGACAGAGGCACACCTACGGACGTATACAAAGAGCGGACAACCACGGTGCTTCTCGATTTCCTGAAGGATGCAGGTCTTGATAAGTGCTTTCTGATTCAGATTGGCAATCACAGAGACAAGCCCGAGCTGTATGTCCGCCTGCAGCGGGCACAGGAGGAGCTCGCCGCGGAGAATGAGGATATTGTGATGGTGAGCAGACTCTTTAAGACATTTGCCGAAAAAGGTCTTATGAAGGATGAGTTTCATTACCTACAGGAGGGCTACAATCTTGTCGGAGCTGAGGCGGGAGCGAAGGTCGGGAGGTTTTTGGAACGGGATTTGAATAAATGACTTTGCAGGAGCTTCGGAGAAAATCGGAGAATGTGAAAAAGGAGTACGGCAAATGAAAATAGAATGTATATGGGAACACAATGGCGGTGACAGCTTGTTGTATGCCGGAAATTGCATGGGTGCGTTTACGAGAGGAGCCTCGCTTGAGGAGGCAGTAAGAAAGATGCCCGATGAAATAAGGTCGTATTATGCGTGGCTTGGAGAAGCCGCGCCGGGAGATATTGAGTGTGACGTTGTTCAGGAAAAGGATTCGCAGCTTGAGATTAAGGATGCCGACAGCGACGTTATTTTTAAGTCGGAGGAGGCAACGTTTACATACAGTGAATACTGCGAATTAAAGGAGCTCGCACTTAAATCGGCGGCTGATTTTCTCAGACTGTATGAGTCAATTCCTGACAAAGATATCAGTGCGCTTCCGCTTCGCAAGACATTCTACGGTCAGATTCCGCGCACCGCGGAGGAAATGTACACGCATACCAAGAACGTCAACAGCTATTATTTTGGTGAAATCGGAGTCGATGCTGACAATGAGGGAAACATTTTAGAGTGCCGCAGGCGAGGCTTTGAGCTGTTGGAAAAGATGCTGGGCTTTCCCGACAATCTGATGCAGGAGGGCAGCTACGGTGAAATGTGGTCTGTGAGAAAGGTGCTGCGTCGATTTGTGTGGCATGACAGAATACATGCAAAGGCAATGTGGCGCATGGCAAAAAAGACATTTGATGTGGAAGTGGAGAATGTCTTTTGTTTTTAAGGGGAAGGAAAATGAACAGAGAAATATATGCTTCTGACGGAGAGTACACTTTATTGAAAATTGCTGCTGATGATAGGGACAACTATATTGAACTTCACAGGCAGTTGAATGGAGAACAATCGCTTTTTTTGAATCCACATTGTAAAGATATGATGTGGAAATATGTTCTTGAAGAAGAGGACAATATCACATATTCAATTTTTGACAGTTATGGGGAGTATTGTGGAAGTGTAGAACTGCAACATTATAAAGAGAATATCCCTGAGATTGGGATTGAGTTATTGGAGAAAAAACGAAATAAGGGAATCGCAGCCAAGGTTGTAAAATTATTGGCAAAAAGAGCATATATGGATAAAAAAGTAGATTTTTTTTAATAAGGATTTCATCAAAAAATGAGCACAGTAGACATGTGTTTGAAAAAATGGGCGTAATCCCCATTGGGAGTAAGGAAAGTAATTTCAAAAAATTTATTAATACTTATCAGGAAAATATAAAGAATATAGATAACAGTGCGGATATTCAAGATATAATAGAACCTTATCTTAATATATGCAATGATTTAAAAGAAGAGGTTATTTATGAATATAAATTGATTCCGGAATTATTTCTATGATTATATAATTTTAATGTATAAAATCGATTCATACAAATAACAAGGTGATTAAAATGGGACTGTTTAAGAAGAAAATAACAGCAAAAGCTTATGATAAGGAAAACAATAAGCCAGTAATTAAAGCAAGCATCTGTACAGGAGAACAGGTTGCCGGGTTTAAAGATATCCATACGGGTAAGGTAGAGGAGATAATGTTGATAAAAAGTCCGGAGGATATTGAGACCTTCAAGAAAATGTATGGAGTAGACGAAGAAATAGCAAAGGAATACTGACATTAGCATAATAAAATCTACGGAGGCGATTTTATGACACACGAACAATTTGAAAAGGCGACAAAATACTGGAAGAACAAGGAGTAGACGGCAATGCCGAAGGACGAGCTGCAAAGGGCGGTGGAGAAATATATAGGTGAGAACAATACCTGTGCGCTTGCAAGGGGCGCGGGCGATTTTGTGAGATGTACACCGATTGAGTACAGCTATCATGACGGAAAGTTCCGGATGTTCTCAGAGGGCGGTGAGAAGTTTATCGGTCTTGAGAAAAACGTGAATGTCTGTCTCGCCATTTATGATAAATACGATGGCTTTGGAAGTCTCAAGAGCATACAGGCGATGGGAAGGGCTGAACTTGTGGAGCCGTTTCAGATATTTACAATGCACATGCGTAGATTAAAAAGATTCCGCTGGAGGCACTGAAAAAATTGGAATCGCCGATGAATCTTATATGTGTAACGCCGATTAGAACAGATGCGCTGTTCTCTGAGTTTAAGAAGAACGGGTATAGCAGCAGACAGACGTTGGAATATCAGGCTAAAGAAGGCTGAAAAAGAGATGTGACGTAACATAGGGCTTTTTCAGGTCTCAAGGTTCTACCCTTTAATTATTTATCATACATTGTAAAAAAGATTTTTAAGGGGTATTTTTTGAAGAGTTATATCGAGGAGCGGGCGATGGAGATTGCCTCATACATAATCGAGAATAACTGCACCGTGCGTCAGGCTGCCAAGCAATATGGAATCAGCAAAAGTACCGTACATAAGGATGTCGCGGAGCGGCTTCCTGCAATCAATTCCGAGCTTGCAAGACAGGCACGAGAGATACTTGAGCTGAATAAGAGCGAAAGACATATTCGCGGTGGACTTGCCACCAAGGAGAAATATCTGCATCTGCATAATGCACATACATAATGAGAACAAGAGAATTTTGAATAATGAAAAGGGCTGCTGTTATGGAGGCAAGATATATCTTTCATAGCCGCAGTCCTTTTCAGCTAAATAATATAAAACGAATTGCGTTTCTGTGAGGCAAATAATGACACTACAAATAAAAATATGAGGGAAAATCTCAAATATTGCTTGCAAATGTGACAAATGAGGATATAATAAAGATATAATGGAGGGCAAGAAATATGTTATGTCAGTTTACGGTTAAAAATTTCAAGAGCATAAGGGATGAAGTGACACTTGATATGCAGGCGGCTGCAATATCAGAACATGAGGATAGAGTCATCATAGATAGAGACGAGGAAAAGTATTTACCGGTATCTGCTGTTTATGGACCGAATGGCGGAGGTAAGTCTAATGTTTTAGCGGCATTGAACACTTTGGTGGCAAAAGTGTTGCGCCCACTTTTTGCAACAGAGGATAGCGATGAGAAGGTGCTGCTTCAAAAGAGAATAATTGTGGAGCCATTTGCTTTTTCAAAGTGTAAGGATGAACCGACGGAATTTGAATTATTCTTTCGGACAGATGCGGCAGAGTACAGATATATTCTGCATGTAAAGCGAGATATAGTTTTGTATGAGAGCTTGGACAGAGTAAAGATTGAGACAGGGAGAAGGTCAGCACTTTTTACCAGGGATGAGAGCGGCATCGTTTTAAAAGGAGCTTTTGCAAAGCTGAAAGTAAGTGACGAGCTATCTAAGACACTTACACTGCTGTCATATCTCGGCATTGCATATAAAGGTAACGCAGTTGTCAGGGATGTTTTGAGCTGGTTTGAATATGGAATCAATTTCTTGAATTACGGAAATCCGATACAGGAACTAAGAATGGCGGTGTCTACATCGGAGGATGTGAAGCTTTTGATGCTTGATATGATTCAGGAAATGGATTTGAATATTGTTGATTTTAGGGTGGAGAAAAAGGAAAGCGGCGGAATAGACATATTTACAAAGCATCGTATTGATGGTGTGGAGACAGAAATTGATTTGTTTGATGAATCCAGTGGCACACAGAAATTATTTGGTATGCTTCCGTTTATTGCAGAGAGTCTGCTTACGGGAACCGTGCTGGTGGTTGATGAATTGGATGCAAAAATTCATCCGCTTTTACTGCGTCATATTATAATGATGTTCAATGATATGAGTATTAACAGACATAAGGCACAGTTGATTTTTACCTCTCATGACTTATCTACAATGAATAGTGAGGTATTTAGGAGAGACGAAATCTGGTTTGTGGCAAAAGGTAATGAGGAAAACTCAATGCTTTATTCGTTGGTAGAATTCAAGAATGAAAAGGGTGAATCTGTAAGGAAGGATGCAAAATTCGACAAGCAGTATCTGGAAGGTAAGTATGGCGCTGATCCGTACCTCAGAAAAATCATAGATTGGGGGAAAGTGAATGCCTAATAAAGCCAGGAATGAGAAAAAATCGAGCAAACTCGATTGAAAGAAGAAACGTCGTAAGGAATATAGGGAGTTGAAACAGTTTAGGTACTATATTTTTTGTGAAGGTCAGCAGACGGAGCCGAATTATTTCTTAGGGTTTAAAAAGCTGATAGAAGGAAATCCTATTTACAGAGATATGGTTCTGGTTGAGATTGAGCCGTGTCAGGCGGAAACTATGCGGGTTATTGGAATGGCAGAGGACTATGTCAGGAAAAATAATATTCACAAGGGACAGATTTGGTGCGTATAAGATAAAGATAGCTTCACTGTAGCACATTTCAACGGGGTTGAGGAGAGGGCGAATACCCTGAACAAGTTTAATCCGGAATTACGGTATCATGCCGCGTGGAGCAATGAATGCATTGAGTTCTGGTTTTTGCTTCACTTTGCGTATTACACATCAAATAATCACAGGGCAGACTATATTTCGTTCTTGAACGATAAATTCAAGAAATTAGGAATCGGAAAATATCAGAAGAATATGAAAGATATTTTTACGATTTTGGTGGAGTATGGAAATCCGAAACTGGCGATTCGATATGCAAAGAGGATTATTAAAGATGGCACAGGAAAGACACCGACGGAGATTGCACCAGGAACAAAGGTGTATGAGTTGGTGGAGGAGATGGCGAAGTATGTGCCGGAGGAAGTACAAAAAATTTTTAAATTAGTGATAGTGTTTATTGATACTTGCAAGTAATTGTTATATAATATATTAGTCATATGCGTAAAAACTTATGGTATGTATAAATGTTTTGCGATAAATAAGTGATGCAAATTGGCACTTTATAAATTGGGAAGGAGAACATATATGCACATAAATGAAGAACTTTCAATAAAAGCGATGACAGTAAATCAAATTTACTCTTTGTATGTTGCAAAAAGATTAATTGTAAATAGACAATATCAGCGAAAATTATGCTGGACAATAGAAGAAAAAAGAAATTTTATTGATACTATTTCTAATGGATATCCAGTTCCTTTATTTTTACTTGCTATGGATGAAAGTGGAAATTATGAAATTATTGATGGAATGCAAAGATTGGATGCCATTTGCACATTAATTGAACAGAAGTATGAGTTGTTGGATGGATATTTTAACTTAGAGTCAATGCCTGATACACTAACATTGAAGAGAACAGGAACACTTAAACAGAAAAAAAGTGTTTTAAGCTTAGAAAAATGCAAAGAAATTGCCAACTATCCGTTACCGGTTTCTGTTTTTGCGGCAAAGGATAATAGCATAGAAGAGGTATTTAAGAGGATTAATTCAACTGGAAAACATCTTTCAGCTCAAGAACTAAGGCAAATAGGCGTTAATACAGATTATGCAAATTTGGTTAGACGATTATCTTCGGAGATTAGGGGGGATTCATCCGATGATATTTTGTTATTAAATAGTATGTCAAACATAAGCCTAAGTAATTATAGACTTCCTTATACTATTAATGTTAGTAATACTTTTTGGATAAAGAATGGAATATTTACTGCAAATGATTTACGACAATCTCGTGATGAAGAAATTATTGGATTTATAATTGCAGGTATTATCTTAGATGGCAAAATATTTTATTTGGGAAATAATTTAAATAAATTTTATGGTTATACAAGGAATCCTTTAGCAACAGAAGTTCCAATAGAGATGACACAATTACAAAATGGAATTGATAGAATTGGGATGGAAAATGTGAAAAATAGATTTTACTGTGTAATGTCATGTATCAAAGATATTTTGTCTTATTCCAATGAATCTTTCAGAAGAATAATAGGTGCGGATAATTCAATCTCAGATATTTCGTTACAGTTTCAGATTGTTTTTACAGCAATATATAGATTGATTGTCAAAGATGGGAGAAATATATATGATGTAAATCAAATAATTTGCAAATTAAAAGGAAATTGTGGAACATTGGTATCAGGGGACTTAAGAAGTCCTAATCGCATTAGCGCAGCAATAGACATGATTTATGGACTAATTCAAGAGGCTTTTCAAAATGGCGAAAAGGAAGATCCTGCAATAGACGATTGGTCGATGAAATGTGTTAATATATTAAATAAATCTAGAACAGAACAGGTGTTATATGATTTTAAAATTGGTTTTGTTGAGTATAATGAATCAAAATTTAATTCTAAGACTATAGAAAAAGTGTTAAAAACATTGACTGCGATAAATAATGTTGGTCCAGGAAAGATCGGGTATGTATTAGTTGGCATAGGTGATTCAGAAGAAGATGCAAAAAAATACTGCCAGTTATATGGTGGGGAATATAAAATGGAAGGAGATTTTCCGATTGTTGGAATTGAACATGATGCAAAGGCATTAAAATTGTCAATCGATAGATATAGTCACAATATTAAAGAGTATATAAAAAATAGTAAAACAATTTCCGAGGCATATAAAAGACATTTGTTGACTAATATAAAAATGCCGATGCTTTATGAAAAACAGCTTATAATATTCAAGACATGTTATAAAGAACCTGTGCCATATGATAATGAATACTATACAAGAGAATTCACAGATGTAATTAAATTGGAGCCATCACAGTATCCACAACTTTTTAGCGGTTATTATGGCTCTGCAAATTCAAAATAATGAATACTGTATAAAGAACACAGATATGACTTCATGAACGTATTTACAGATGCAAAAATGTAAATATATATTAATAAGATGTTTACACAGAAAAATTATTTGCCTACATGTTATAATGAAAATTAACTCAAAATAAAATTATAAAGTACAACAGATGGTAAATAAAATGTCAAGACAATTATTAATAAATTTTATGTGTTAATGTGGTTGGGTGAAATTACTGCGGAGGTTGAATCTGTATTAGGCGGATTGATGTACTGCATGTATGAGTTGACAATCGAAAAAGGAATATGTACACGGTAAAACACTTGAACAGGGAAATAATGAAACAACCAACCGCAAAGGATAATTATGCACGGGCGAAACAAATAGAAGGAATACTTGAAAAAATGAGATTTCCATTGTAGCAGCACTTTTTTTGTGGCAAAAATATACAGAATATAGATGGCGAATTTTTCTATATTTTAAATGTCAGAAAGGTAAAATTGCTGATTGGAAGCACATATCGTGTGAAATGTGTTACAGTGCGGGAAATATTCTTGGAGAGATTCATGCGGTTGAGCCGATAACGGTTGAATCACATATACCAGTCTCAGCCATGCAGACTGGTATATGTAGTGCAGGTATAAGAGCAGAACTCTAAGATAGCACCTATATTAGAGTCTAAAACTTCTTATTTATGCAGAGAATGAACTGAATTGAGCGGACGCTATTTGCCGAATATTTTATGTATATCAAATGAGAGTATGGATTTTAAATATATAATGTGGGAGTAGGGGCTTCCTTTGGCAATTTATATGGAATGCCTTGATTATGAGAATCCTGCATCGGATGTAATGCAGCTTGCTCTGCAATGGTCGGGGATTGTCACCTGTGAAATGGATATTATCGATATTGCATATACATGGCTTGAGTGGTTGAAGTATAATATACAAAAAGTCTTAGGTAGCTGTATTAATGAAAGCAAGAGAAAATTAGGTGTTTGCGAAGTTAAAAATACCATCGAGCGAATTGTGTATATAAAAACACTGGAACCACAAATAAAAAACATATTCAACAATTTTAATTAAATAAAATTAAAAGACTGCCGTCATGAGATTAATAAACGATTTCCATGGCGGTATTTTTTTATATTTATCCAAATCAGTTTGAATTAGAAAACGTCTCTCTCACAATAATAATTCTCAAAATCGATCAAGAATATATAATTTGTCAGGTACTTTGTCATCTGCAATTTATAATGAAAGGCACAATTATAAGGAGGCGGACAAATATGGAGCGTTATGGGTATATCAGGGTATTAACAAAGGAGCAGAATCCGGAGAGGCAGTTTATTGCGATGCAGGAACAGCAGATTAAACAAAAGAATATTTATCTGGATAAAATTTCAGGAAAAAACTTTACGCGTCCCAAGTATTCGCGGTTGTTGAAAAGGTTAAAAAGAGGTGACGTGGTCATTGTAAAAAGCATTGACAGGTTAGGCAGAAATTATGAGGAAATACTGGAGCAATGGCGGAAAATTACCAAAGAAATCGGTGCGGATATTCAGGTGATAGATATGCCACTGTTAAACACGGACACGGCACATGGAGATTTGATGGGGGTATTTATTGCGGATTTGGTGCTGCAGATTTTGGCGTATGTGGCAGAGACGGAACGCGCAATTATCAGACAGAGACAGGCAGAGGGGATTGCGGCGGCAAAGCAAAGGGGGACGCAGTTCGGATGTAGGAAAAAGAAGGTGCCGGAGAAATTTGAAAAGTATTATCGGCTTTGGTGTGAGGAGAAAATATCTCTGCGCAAAGCGGCGGCAGAGTTGAATATGAATTATTCCACTTTTTATCGAAGATGTAGGGAACTGAGAGAAGTAGAGAAAAACGAGAAAAATTGTTATAAATTGTAGACAACATGAAACAGCCCATAAAGGTAACCATATATACATTTTGATATAAAAACATTTATAAAAATATTATATCTTAGATGTTTCAAAAAGTCTAATTTTTGAAACAAATTATTTTTAAATTAGTACGATGGAGTATATAGGCAAATGACTTTATATTTAAAATTATAAATCAGGAGGAAGATGCTATGTGAGAAATATTTTTAAAGGCTATATTGGCGGTAGACGATACGATGAACACAGTGGTAATGATTTTATCGCTTGTAAGTGAGATTTTATCAATTATTGCCAAATTTAGAAATCATTTTAATAATAAGCGGGGAAGTTGGGCTTTCAAACTTATTATTGTTGTGTCGATTGCTGTAATTACCTGTACATTTGTACGAAAAAATATTACGGAGATACCTAATGTAGTAGGGAAAACTTATTCAGATGCCTGCAATATTCTCAGTAACAATGGTCTTAACTATAGCTTGGTACTGGATAGCGGGAATTATGTTGTGGAACAAGAGCCTGTTGCCGGAACAATAGTTCAAAAAGATACTAAAGTAAAATTAGTAACGGAACCATCGGGAAATAATTCAGAAGTAAGGCAATCATGGGAACAGGATTTGGATGTTTCTTATGGAAATATTGCTATCACATTTAAAGATACGAGCATCATTTTGAGTAATGAAGGGAAAACGGTGCAATGTTATGGCAATGTAATTAAAAATTATGTAGTGAAGGAAGCATATCTGCTTAATACGGGAGATGGAGTTGAATATCATGAATATGATATAGAAGATGGTGTAATGGTTTTTAAAAATATACCACAGGATATTCCATTTAAGGCGATTGTATTACTTGAGGGTTACGAGGAAGCTGAGATAGATGTTAAGATTTCGTCGCAGAACATGGAGGGGGATACTTATTATTTTACATGGGAAATAATAAGCGCTGATGCCGATATGTTGTTGCCAACCACTTTTTATATAGCAGATGGGGATGAAAGCACTTTTGACAGTGTAAAGTATCTGTCAGATGTGCAATTATAGGTGCAATGGTCTCAGGAGACAGACAAAATAATATGGCAAGGTGATTACTATACAAATAAAAGCGGAGGATTTCCTTATTCGATAATGGTTAATAAGGATCAGACAGTTAAAGTGAAATTAAAAGATCCGTTCGGCGGCGGAGAGGAATATGAATGTCAAATTACATTATATGTATCAAAGGTAGGTGAACCAATCCCGTCGTATATTATTTTTGTGAAAAGGGATGGAAGCATTGAGGCAATTAGTACAGATAAATATTTTATGTGGTAAAAACGTACGAATTTACAAGAAAATTTAAACTGGCAATAATATGGGAGATAAAAAGTGATGAATTGTACCATAAATAGAGAGCACGCAGATAATATGTGTAAAATTGATATTAGGTTTGATAAGAAATATAATGAAATAAAAACAGACTTATTATATTATCATAATCATTCATTATATGATGAGATTGTAGATAGGAATGCTGATAAATTGGAGAAGGAAGTTATTTGGTATAAAGGAACTTCACTTTTATATAAAGACCTATTTAAAACTGTAGACATATATGCGCGGTCATTAAAAAGACTTGGATATGAAAAAGGAGATGAAATTCCGATATGCAGTTCTAATATTCCACAATTTGTATACATTTTTTTAGCTGCAAGCAAAATTGGTGCAATTATAAACTCATTTGGTGAATGGTTCGATGAAAACTATTGCTATGATATTATCAAACGCTCGGAAAGTCGAAATCTCTTTGTATCTTCAGATTATCGTATGAAGTTTGAAAAAATGCTTGATGGGACAGATATAAAAATTGGGGATTTTTCAATAGATTTAGAGAAGAGCAATACAGAGAGGAAATTTATTGGATTGGCACAGGATGTAAGCATTGTAAATGAGGACAGCATATCATTAGAAGATTCGTTTACTGTGACATATACATCTGGGACAACTAATCCGGGTAGACCAAAGGCAGTATTGCATGCTGTGAGAAGCTATATGTATTTGGCAAGATATAAAGATTCTGATGTATCAGGCATGCCTAAAATGAAGAATATAAGAGTCTTTTCACATATACCGTATTATGTGCATGCAAGCTTGTCAACTTCTATAGTAGATCCTTTGTTTCAAGGGGGCACAATTATAATAGAAAAGGAATACAACGAAGAAAGTTTTCCTAAGGCTGTAATTGAAAGTAAGCCTAATCAAGTGTGTGCTTCTGTTGGTTTTTGGTTAAGGTTGGCTGAATATTTGGAATTGCATCCTAACACGGATATGTCTTTTTTGTACATTCCGACGGTTTCGGGAGAAAAGCTTTCAGCAGGAGAAGAAAAATACTTAAATTACATAGCAAAAAAATATAAATTCGGAAATGCTAAAGCTATATTTAGATTTATTCCTGTGACATTTTCCATTGGAGGCGGAACTACAGAAAGCAGCGGTGTTTTGGTAACTTTGTTTAAGAGCTTGCAAGAGAAAAGCCTTAAATATCATAAATTAAAACCGTTGGGGCTTCAGGTTATGGGGTGTGCATCAGTGCAACTTTTAGATGGTACAAAGATTGACAATATGGAAGTTGGAAATGCGTGGTTCACAGGACCATGTAATATGGTGAGGTATTATTATGACCAAGAACAAATGAGTTCTATTTCTTTCACGGATGAACGCGGGCAGTTGTGGGTAAAAATGGAAGCAGCATGCGTTGTACAGAAGAATAGGTATTTGCGTATTGTTGGTAGAAAAAATGATATAATTGAGCTTACGAATGGTGACAATGTGTCTTTTTGTAAAATAGAGCAGAGACTTTATGAGAAAGTTCCTGAATTGTTATCATGCGTAATATTACAAAATGATAACCGAATAATACTGCACTTAAAAAATCGTCCTGACATGAAATGGGACGAAATAAAGATAACATCAAAATTGAAAAGTGTCTTGTCAAAAATAGGCATAGTTCAAGATAATAAGGAAATATATGTAAGATTTCATACATCAGATTACTTCAAACTTGCACCGTCAGGTAAAAGAGATATTTCTGTATTACATGAACAAGGAATAGATAAAGCTGTTAGGTTATTTTAATGTAAAGATTTTAACACCCCCGCCTCAGACCATTTTATTCCAGAGGTGGGGGTATATAATTATGGTGATATGTAATGTACTAAAATTTTATTTATTGCATAATAGGATGGTGCCACCCTTTAAGTTGTTTTTGGATATTTAGTGTGATATAATGTAGACATAAAATTAATAAAAAGTGTATTGGGTTTGATATTTTTGAAACAGAGTAGTAGATTGGATAGTCAAGGATGCTGAAAAAAACAAACAACTATATCCATTGCAGTCAATAGTAAAGCTATTGTAAATCCATTTGAATGCCCTTTTACTTATAAGTTAAGGTTTTTTAGAGTGTTAAACTATAGAAATAAAATAAGTGACAGATAGATAATGAAAGGATAGATATGAAATTCATAAATTCTTTTTTCAATAAAATTATTGGTATACAGGTTTTTCTGGGAAAATTTGAAGAATGGCATCAAACAAATAGAAAAAAATATTCATGGATAATTATAGGCAGTATAGTGCTTGCACTTGCACTAGTCGCAATAAAACAGGTTATTTTTGGGGAAATAGTATTTCTTTTAGGTATGTTTTTGATGGGGATTGATAATATTATAGGATGGAAATATTCTGTTAGAAAGTGGTTGAAATTATGTGTTGTTTATAACTTATTTTTCTCAATCATTTTAGCGTGTCTAATACAAAATTTAATTAAAACTACGATTTGGGTTCCATTATTTATTGGTTTATATTTATTTATATGGGTTTTGTTATCGCTAATATCTAATAGTAAAGTTGCTCTGCTTGTAAATGAAATAGTATCGGGAATAGTAGCCACTGTCTTTACAATAGGAACATATTTGATAAGTAGCGCTTTAAAGGGGTTGCCTTCATCAGAAGAGTATATATTGTATTATAATAATGAGGAAGAATTAACTCAGGCATTATTAAACGGGGAAATGATGGCACGAAAATTTTTTGATGCAGGTGTTCTTGAACTTCTTGAAGGATTTTTTTTAGCATTTCTTCCTGTTATAGGAGTGTCAGCATTGTCTATAATTGCTGTTAAAATTAAAATGTATTGGATGGAAAAGAATAAAAAATGTGAACCTGAGAATGAAATCGATTTATAAGACGATGATAAGGAAGAAGTATCATAAAACTAAATAATGTATTTTAAGGTGTAAATAAAAATACATTAATCAAAGAGGGGTGAAAATTTGAATTTAGGCATTGAAACAGAGACATTGGAATTTAAGAAAACAACAAGTGAACTTAAAGAGGCGGTACAGTCAATCTGTGCGATTTTGAATAAACATCAGCATGGTGAATTATACTTTGGTGTAAAGCCGGATGGTACACCGATAGGACAAATTGTAACCGAAGAATCACTGAGAGAAGTTAGTCAAAAGATTAAGAATTTTATAGAGCCTAAAATATATCCTTCTATCAACAGGGTGGTGATTGGTGGTAAAGAGTGCATTCATGTTGCGTTTGAGGGAACTCAAGTCCCGTATTTTGCGTATGGTGTGGCAAGAATACGAGTTGCAGATGAGGATTTGATAATGTCACCGGAACAGATTACCGAATTATTATTAAAGAGTGGAAGGGAAGGTAATCGTTGGGAAAGTCTGGTCTCAAATAAGTCGATTGAAGATGTTGATGAGGAATTACTAAGAAAATATACAACACATGCTCATGATGTAGGAAGAATTGCAATCTCTTATACGGATAAGAAAACGGTTTTGAATCAGTTGGAGTTGGTGGAAGGAGATTCATTATTAAATGCCGGGAAGGTATTGTTTAGTGATGACATTGTACAGGATGTTCAGATGGCAATATTTGCAACGAATGAACGATTGACATTTAATGATATACAACGGTATCATGGACCGGTATTGAAGCTTGTGGATATAGCTGAAAATTATATTAGAAATAATATTCACTGGAGAGTAGAATTTACAGGGGAGTTACAGCGCACGGAGATACCGGAGATTCCTGTAGATGCGATTCGAGAGGCTTTGTTAAATTCATTCTGTCATAAAGATTATGCTTCAGGGCAGAGCAATGAAGTTGCAATTTATAAAGATCGTGTGGAAATTTATAATCCCGGTGCTTTTCCAGAAGGATATGAACCGCAGGACTTTATTGATAAGTCAGAGAGACCTATTCGTAGAAATCCCAAGATTGCAAGAATTTTGTATTATTCTAAAGATATAGAAAGTTTTGGAACGGGATTAAAGCGTATAGCCAATGCTTGCGATACAGCAGGAGTCAGATATGAGTTTAAGAAGCTGAAATCCGGCTTTGTAGTATGTTTTTACCGGGCAACAGATAGCGATAATAGTGAGGGAAAAGAAGAAAAAAGTACGGGAAAAGTACGGGAAAAGTACGGGAAAAATACGGGAAAAATAAATGATTCTCAAAAAATAATAATTAGCTTCTTACAAGAAAACCCTCAAATAACAAACAAAGATGTTCAGAATTTGCTGGGTGTGAAGGAATCCAGAGCATTAAAAATTTTGAGAAGCTTAGTTGAAAGTGATGTACTGGAGAAATGTGGTAAATCAAGGAACAGCTATTATATTTTAAAGTAATATTTCTAATTAATAATATAAGATTTTTAAATCCCCCGCCTCAGAGCACCTGCTCCGTAGCGGGGGATTTTTTTGCCATTATATTCGTATTCCGACGGTCTTATTCCTCCATCCTCTTTCTTTTCCATCTTCTATGTGTGGTGTGAATGTCACGCCATACGGCAGGGTGGAAGAGGATGAGCAGCGGGAACAACTCGAGGCGTCCGGCGAGCATGTCGAACATCAGCACGTATTTGGTGAGGATGCTGAAGTAACCGAAGTTCTGTGTAGGACCTGCGAGCTCGAGTCCGGGACCGATGTTGTTGATTGTAGCGGCGACCGCGGTAAAGTTGGTAACTAAGTCTTTGCCTTCTAATGAGACAAGGAGCAGCGAGGCGGCAAATATTACGGTAAAGGTGATGAAGTATACGTTTATCGAGCGGACTACATCGTGCTCTATCGGCTTGCCGTCGAGGGAGAGCTTTTGGATGCGCTTCGGGTGAATGTAGGAGTCGAGCTCCTTAAATACTGTCTTGAACAGTATGACGAAGCGGGAAACCTTCATTCCGCCTCCGGTGCTTCCGGCGCAGGCACCGACGAACATGAGCATGACAAGGATTGTCCTGCTGGTTCCTGACCACAGGTTGAAGTCGGCGGTTGAGAAGCCGGTGGTTGTGATGATGGAGGCAACCTGAAATGAGGAGTCGCGGAGTGCGTTTGCAAACGGCACGGCGGATCTGAACAGCTCAATGGTGATCACGGCGACGGATACAGCCACAATGATGAAATAACAGCGGACCTCCTCCATCTTGAATGCCTTCCTTGCATTGCCGAACAGGATAAAATAGTAGGCATTGAAGTTGACACCGAATAACAGCATGAATATCGTGATTACCCATTGGATGTACGGCGAATAGCCTGCGATGCTGTCATTTTTTATGCCGAAGCCGCCTGTTCCGGCTGTACCGAAAGCAGTACACACCGCATCAAATACTGGCATTCCTCCGACAAGGAGAAGGATGAACTGTATCAATGTGAGCCCGAAATATATGATGTAGAGTATGCGCGCGGTGTACTTCATCTTCGGGACAAGCTTTCCGACTGAAGGGCCGGGGCTCTCTGCACGCATGAGGTTGATGTTCGAGCCGCCGCTGAGCGGCACTATGGCGAGAAGAAAGACGAGCACGCCCATTCCGCCGATCCAGTGCGTGAAGCTGCGCCACAGAAGCGAACAGTGCGAAAGCGCTTCGACATCCGAGAGAATGCTTGCACCTGTGGTCGTGAAGCCTGATATAGTCTCAAAGAGAGCATCCGTGAAGGACGTAATCTCGCCTGTGATGCAGAAAGGTATGCAGCCGACCAAGCTTAGCAGAATCCAAGCGAGGGATGTGCTTATACAGCCCTCCTTGAGATAAAGTGTTGTGTTGTTCGGCTTGCTGCGCGTCATGAAGAAGCCGACAACGAAGCAGCATGCCGCGACAAAAAGATACGTAAAGCCTTCATGCTCAAGATATATCAGCCCGACTAATGCAGGAAGAAGCATGAGGGCGGATGTAAGCAGAAGCACATGCCCTAATATATATCGAATAATTGATTTGTTCATGGTAATCCTCACATACGAGCGGTTGCTTTTCGCTCGGAAACATATTTGGTGTTAAAAAATTATTGCAGAATATCCTGTATATCCGTAAATCCCGTGTGAGTTGTGACTATCATTACCGTGTCACCCTCGAGGATGCAGTCCTGACCACTTGGAATAATGATGGTTCCGTTGCGGTTGATGAAGGATATCAGAATCTCATCCTTGAGCTTTAGCTCGGCGAGCGGCTTGTCGGTCACATCAGAGCTCTTGGTTACTCTAAACTCAATAGCCTCAACGCGGTGATCAAACATGTGGTACAAGGTCTCAATGCTGCTGTCGGATTCAGCCGGTCTGCCGTTGGAACCCTCGGCTGAATCAAGAGATTCCCTTGAATCGTTTTTGGCACGGACGTAAGCGATGATTGCCTCGGAGGTTATATATTTAGGATAAATAACACTTCCCAGATCGAGACTGTTGATTACGTTTTTAAAGGTAATACGGTTGATTTTTGTGATTACCTTTGCGTTTGAAACCTGCTTTGCGTGGAGCGTGAGCATGATGTTTTCCTCATCTATTCCCGTGAGGGGAACGAAGGATTCAACCTCTGAAATTCCCTCTTCCTTTAAAAGCTCTTCGTCGGTGCCGTCGCCGTTGATTATTACGGCTTTTGGAAGAAGTATGCTCAGTTCCTCACAGCGCTCACGGCTGTTTTCGATTATTTTTACCGAAATGCCGGAGCGTATGAGCTGGTCGGCAAGATAGTAAGCTGCACTTCCGCCTCCTATAATCATGGTGTCCTTAACCTGATTGGTCTTAAAACCGATGTGCTCAAGAAAAATCTTGGTTGATTTACGGGATGCCACGAACGAGATTGTGTCCTCGGCATGCATCACAAAGCGTCCTGTAGGGATATGTACATAGCCACCGCGTTCAATGACGCAGATGACATAAGGTACATTCATTTCCTTGCCAAGAGCGGCGATTGTCATTCCGTCAAGACGGTTGCATTTTGGAATCTTGAATTTTACAAGCTCAGCCTGGCCATGAGCAAAGGAGTTGACCTCAAGAGCGGTAGGCATGTATAAAATACGTGCTGCCTCCTTGGCTGTCTCAAGTTCGGGATTGATAATCATGGCGAGTCCGAGACGTTCTCTTAAGTAGCCTGCCTCCCGGCTGTAGTCGGGTGTGCGGACTCTGGCGATGGCGGCACAGTTGCCGACGCGCTTGGCGATGGTGCAGCAAAGAAGATTGAGCTCGTCCGAATCTGTTACGGCTATGATAAGGTTGGCTGAGGCGATTCCTGCCTCCTCCTGAACGCTGTAGCTTGCACCGTTTCCGACAACGCCCATGACATCATACATGCCTGCAGTTGCCTGAAGCTTCTGGGCGTTCTTGTCAATCAGAGTGATGTCGTGTCCCTCCTTTGCAAGCTGCTCGGTCAGGGTAAGACCAACCTTGCCACAACCGACTATAATAATACGCAGACCTTTTTTTGCTGTTGTATTTCTTGACATTTTTAAGCCTCCGTTGAGTTTCATAACATTGATTACCACTACATAATAGCATTATATATGATAAAAAGCATTATTTTTTTTAGCTTTTTTATAATTACCTCTTTTAAATTGAAAAGTTTTTGTTTATAATGTTGATATATAGGCTTTGAAGATTAGAATATTATTCTATGATTTTGATTAGATTTTATCGGATGGAGGATTTTATGATAACCACAGATATTGGAATTGATTTAGGAACTGCCAGCATTCTTGTTTATATCAGAGGCAAGGGCGTTGTGCTCAAGGAGCCGTCGGTAGTTGCGTTTGACAGAGATACAAATAAGATTAAGGCTATAGGCGAGGAAGCAAGACTCATGCTCGGTAGAACACCGGGTAATATCGTGGCTGTGAGACCTTTAAGACAGGGTGTTATTTCCGATTATACGGTTACGGAGAAGATGCTCAAGTACTTTATTCAGAAGGCACTTGGCAAGAAGATATTAAAGAAGCCGAGAATCAGCGTATGTGTACCTAGCGGTGTTACAGAGGTTGAGAAGAAGGCGGTTGAGGATGCTACCTATTCAGCAGGTGCCAGAGAGGTTGCCATTATTGAGGAACCGATTGCGGCAGCCATCGGTGCAGGAATTGATATTTCAAGACCATGCGGTAATATGATTGTCGATATAGGCGGCGGTACAACGGATATCGCTGTTATTTCACTTGGAGGTACTGTAGTCAGCACATCCATCAAGATTGCCGGAGATGATTTTGACGATGCCATCGTGCGTTATATGCGTAAGAAGCATAATCTTCTCATCGGTGAGAGAACGGCCGAGGATATCAAGATTAAGATAGGAAGCGCATATCCGAGACCTGAGGTTGTGACAATGGATGTACGCGGACGTAACCTTGTCACGGGACTTCCGAGAACGGTCACTGTTACCTCTGAGGAGACAGAGGAAGCGCTTAAGGATGCGACGGCACAGATTGTTGAGGCGGTACACAGTGTCCTTGAGAAGACACCACCTGAGCTTGCAGCGGATATTGCGGACAGAGGAATCGTTCTTACGGGAGGTGGAAGCCTTCTTCAGGGACTTGAGGAGCTCATTGAGTCGAAGACGGGAATCACGACAATGACGGCAGAGGATCCTATGACAGCCGTAGCAATCGGAACAGGTAAGTTCATAGAATTCTTAGGCGGAGCAAGAGACTAATACACATAAGCAATATATATGTGACGTTATACAGGAGGTATTTATGGTAAGAGGCCTTTACACAGCATATACGGGAATGATGAATCAGCAGGCGCGGCTTGATGTTATCACCAATAACCTTGCGAATGCTTCTACTGTCGGCTACAAGAAGGAAGGTTCGACCTCTCAGGCTTTTGACAGTATGTATACACAGAAGATAAAGGACGGTTCTGAGTATTACATCAACAGAACAATAGGTAAGGAGTCGCTTGGCGTCAAGATTGGTGAGACTTACACGGATTATACACAGGGTTCATTTAAGGTTACGGGCAATACCTACGACCTTGCACTTGAGGGGGACGGATTCTTTAATGTATCTTATACCTCCAAGTCGGGTGCGACTACGACACGCTATACACGCGACGGTTCTTTTTCCGTGAACAATGAGAACATGCTTGTGACGGAGGACGGAGATTATCTTCTCGGTGAGGGTGGACGTATTCAGGTGCCTCAGGGGGCTAAGATCACCGTCGACGAGGAGGGCAATATCTACGCGGATGATGAGTATGTAGACAAGCTCAGGATAACGGATTTCAATGATTACAACTATCTTCAGAAGTTCGGCGAGAACCTCTACACGGCAGTTGACGGTGCGACAGAGAAGACCGCGGACTGTAAGGTAAGACAGGGATATCTGGAGATGTCCAACATCAATGTAATATCAGAGATGGTTGAGATGATTACAATTTCAAGAGCTTATGAGAGCAACCAGAAGGCTATACAGACTATTGATTCCTCACTTGAGAAATCAGTTAACCTTGGAAAGCTTTAATATAAGCCGGAGAACATTGATTTAGCATAGAAGGATAACGGAGGAAAAGGTATATGGTACGAGCTTTATGGACAGCGGCGTCAGGAATGATTGCACAGCAGACTAACGTAGACAATATAGCGAATAATCTTGCCAATGTGAATACGACAGGATATAAGACTTCCACAGCGGAGTTTAAGAGCCTTTTATATCAGACAATACAGACAAAGACAACCTCAGCCAACGGTGACAACAAGCCGATTGGTGCACAGGTGGGACTCGGAACGAGAACAAGTTCCATTACGACACAGTTTACACAGGGCTCAATGCTTGCATCGGATAATAATTTTGCATTCGGAATTGAGGGAGACGGCTTCTTTGCGCTGCGCGGCACTGACGGAGAGACATATTATACGAGAAGCGGTGATTTCAGGATAGCTGTTGCATCCGACAACACGATGATGCTCGCGTCAACTGACGGATATCCTGTGTTAGACAGCAACGGAACACCGATTATTCTCTCATCGACAGATTACAAGGCTGACAAGATTACGGTTACGGATGACGGGCAGTTATTCTATCCGGATGCCGATAATAATCTCAAGCCGATGAACATAACTATAGGAGTTTATCAGTTCTCCAATCCGGCAGGACTTGAGAAGGTGTCGGGAACAATGTATCAGGCAACGACGGCATCAGGAGCAGCAGTTGAAGAGCTTAACGATAAGAGCTTGAAAGCGAGCAAGCTTCATCAGGGCTATCTCGAGGGCTCTAATGTTCAGGTTGTAGATGAGATGGTTAATCTTATCACGGCACAGAGAGCTTATGAGATGAATTCCAAGGCAATTCAGGCGGCGGATGACATGCTCAGTCAGGCTAATCAGCTTAAGCGCTAAAATACAGCGCATATGCTAAAACACAGCGCATACGCTAAATAATAGCGCAATGGAGGCACATATGAGTGATTTGATTTCAGGTGTAAGTTCTTATTATGATACATATACGAAGAATAATGTGTCGGCTGATAATATGAAAGATAAGCTGAGCACGGATTATTCAACAGCTACGGATGATGAGATGATGGAGGTATGCAAGGAGTTTGAGGCATACTTTACGGAGCAGGTATTTAAGGCAATGCAGAAGATGGTTCCTGAGAGTGATGACAGCAGTTTGTCGACATCCTATGTGTCAATGTTCAAGGATACGCTTATTCAGGAATATGCGGATCTTTCAAGTGAGTCCAACGGAGGAGAGGGACTTGGCATAGCTCAGATGCTCTATGAGCAGATGAAGAGAAATTACGGAGTGGATTAAGCACATCTGAGAGAAGGTATATGGAACGTTTCAAGGGTTACGTCAATAAAATAGTATATAGAAATGAAGATAACGGCTACACGGTGTTTGAGCTTGAGCTTGACGGTGACGAGCTCACCTGTGTAGGGAATGTTCCGTATGTTACCGAGGGCGAGTTCGTTGAAGTCACCGGGGAATATACGGAACATTCTGTATATGGGCAGCAGTTAAAGGTTGAGACCTGCGAGGATATTCCGCCTGAGGATGAAAAATCGGTTGAGCGTTATCTTGCATCAGGCGCGATCAAGGGTATAGGAGCTGCACTGGCTTCGAGAATTGTGCGGAGGTTCAAGGCGGATACTCTAAGAATAATTGAGCAGGAGCCGGAAAGACTTGCCGAGATTAAGGGCATAAGCCGGCGCATGGCGGTGGAGATATCTGACAATGTTACAGCCAAGAGAGATATGAGAAACGCCATGATGTTTTTGCAGGACTATGGCATATCAATGGCACTTTCCGCAAAGATATATAATCAGTATGGTGCATCGGTCTATACGATTATGAAGGAGAATCCGTACCGTCTTGCCGATGACATTGCGGGGGTAGGATTCAGAATAGCAGACGAGATTGCGCGAAAAGCAGGCATAGAAGCTGATTCGGATTTCAGAATCAAGAGCGGTATCATGTATACGCTGCT
>UMKV01037967.1_pt1 | contig 21888 bp, 21 predicted proteins | sample 1966381 | NCBI WGS metagenome assembly UMKV01 (sample SAMEA4836182, study PRJEB28245) | human gut metagenome | biome: gut microbiome; material: fecal sample | place: Denmark | collected 2008
CAAAAAAGCCACCCTTTCGGGTGACTTTTTCGACAGGCTGAGCCGCATAGAAAAACTATGCGGCTGTTTTTATATCTACTCAAAAATACAAAAAAGCGGTATCCGAAAACGGACACCGCTCATTTTTTTGATAAAAGAAATTACTTTCCGCTGTATGCGCTTCTAAGGATCTCTTCAAGCTCGGGAGCTACTGCTGCTCTTGGGTTGCCAGCCATATCTCGGTCTTCAAGTGCCTTTTCAGCCATAAACGGAACGCTGTTGAGGAAGCTTGTACCTGCTGATTCAAAGTTTGTGGGAACGCCGATTTCTTCAGCAAGCTTTTTAACTGCGGAAACAAGGCTCTTCACGCCCTTTTCGGGTGTTTCGGCATCAAGTCCGAGGTAAGCTGCTATCTGACGGTATCTTTCGGCTGCACCCTCTCTGCCATACTTCGGCCAAGCTTCGCTTACTACACCTGCTGCATTGAATTCAATAGTATAAGGGAGAAGAACCGCATCTGCGATGCCCTTTGAAACTCCGGTTTCCGAGCTTACGCTGTGAGAAAGTGCGCTGTTAAGTCCGCAGAGTGTGCTTTCATAAGCCATACCTGCGATAGCTGCGGCGTTGTGCATCTTCTCTCTTGCTTCGTGGTCGGCAGAGCCGTTCCTGCACGATCTTGGGAGAAAATCGAATACTGTTTTTACAGCTGAAAGTGCGAATGAATCGGTATAATCGGAATGCATAACGGAAACATAAGCTTCAATTCCGTGTGCGAGAACTTCAAAGCCATGTGCAGCTGAGAGTTCATCGCTTGCTTCGTAAACAAGTTCGCTGTCGACGATAGCAACATCGGGCTTGATATTGCAGTCAACAAGGTGATACTTCTTTCCGTCCTTGCCGAAAACGACTGCCGTTGAGGTTATCTCGGCACCCGAACCCGAAGTTGTTGGGATACATACGATTCTCATTGCCTTTTCGCACTTATTGCAGGCATACTTGTCAGCAAGCTGTTCGATAGTGAGGTCAGGGTTGGAGAAAACTGTTTCGGCAGCCTTAGCTGTATCGATAACATTTCCGCCGCCGAGTGCAATAATTGTATCGGGTTTGAAATTGCGGAGGATAGCTGCTCCCCTATTCACTGAATCAAGGTCAGCGATGCGGTCGATGTCATAGAAAACATCAACAACGGGATGGCACTCGTTTCTTTCGAGATAATATTTAAGATGCTCATAGATGCCTGCGCCGATAGTTTCCTTGTCGGTGAAAACAACAACTCGGTGAAGCTCGGGTATCTTTTCAAGATACTGAACAGCACCCGGCATGAAGTAGATTCTTTCAGGAACATTGAATAACTGCATAAAAATGACCTGTCCTTTCTGCTGACCGCGGACGATCAGCCTAACAATGGTTTTTGCTCATTGTTAAAAATATATCAATATTATTTTACCATAAAAAGTGTGATTCGTCAACCTATCCGAGTTCAAAAAATCATAATTGAAACAGTCGGTTTATAGTCATTTTGCACAAACTTATTGTCTGCCGAAATATTGGTAGTATGGGTCATCTTCGTCATAGTTTTCACTCGGAGCAGGAGCGGTCGTTTCGACACTATGCTCGGATTCGGACGGCTGTTCGGGCTGCGAACTTTCGGTCGGGAGCTGTATCTCCTGACCGCTTACAGAGCCTACACCCTCACCGAAACAGGAATAACTGCACTTTGCGAAATATTTCTTTATTCCCTCGGCAATAGCGTTTGCGATGCCCTTTTGGTGCTTTGAGTTTGCGAGAGCCATTGCTTCGGTATAGTTCGTAACGAAGCCGCATTCAACAAGTATTGACGGGAATTCCTGCTGCTGGGTAACAAAGAAATAGTTGTACTTCTCCCCTCTGTCGCCAAGTCCGCCGTTGTCTACACTATTATATAGGTAGCTGCCCATTGAAGCGGAAACCGCATCTGCAAGCGGCTGTGAGAACGGTGTAAAGTAATAAGCCTCCGCACCCGTTGCCTTTTCATTAGCGGCAGCATTGCAGTGAACGGCAATAAACAAGTCGGGTGAATACTGTCTTGCTATTGAAGCTCGCTGATCGGTATCGTAATTTTCGCTCTCGGTTTTAAGTCTTATAACGTTTGCGCCCTCGGCAGTGAGGATAGATTCGAGATATTTTGCTATAGCAAGGTTAGCTTCCTGCTCCTTGATATGACCGATAGCACCCGGGTCGAAGTTTCCGCCCGTGTAGCCATGTCCGGGGTCAATAACGATCGTTGCCCCGTTAAGACTGTTTCGGCAGCCGTTGAAACGGAGTGTGAGATTATCGTCGCTGTCGTAAGTTGCTTTGATACCCGAATAGATGCCGCTCTGACGGAATTTAAGGCTCAGACGTGCAGATTTGATATCACCCGTATCAACTACAGACCACGTTCCCGAGGTGAAAACGGAGCTTTCGGGGAAAGTGATATCACCTGCGGAGATGCTTGTGATATAGCTGAAAGTTATAGTTATTCCGTCCGAATCAAACGATGAGATATAGTACGACCCGTTGTCGCCATCGGAGTAGTTCACTCCGTTATAGCTTACGGAAAACGGTATTTTTACTGAGGTTTTCAATTTTATTACGGTATCCGTGCCGTCCTTATAGACGGAATTTACCGAGATAGGATTTGTGCCGAGCGGCTTATTTTCGAGGATAGAAACTGCATTTGTGCGGATTCTCTTGCCTGAATTTGTGATATAATAATCAGTGCCGCTGTATGTAACGGTATTTACGATATAGTCGAGAGTTCCCGCAGGCAGACGAGCCATATCGGGAGTCGGAGCGGTATCTGTACTCTTGGCGTTATAGACCATAGTATTGTCATTATTCACCATAAGAATACTGCCCGTGAAGTCGTTAGCGACCTCGGGAAGAGCATTGACAATGACAGACGAACCTGTTCTCGATTCGGTCATATCGCCTGTTTTGGTATGATAAACGCCGTAGAACTCAATAGAGCCGAGGTTTATCTCCTCGCCCTTTTTGCCCTGCGGAGCAGTATATCTTCCGACATATTTAGTATAGTATGAGTTCGGGTCAAGCTCGTCAAGCTGACCTTCGACCTCTTTAAGGGCTATGCTTTTACCATTTATCTTCGCTGTGATCTCCGAGCCTTTATATGCGATAGCACTTATTGCGATAGTCGATTCGCCGTCAACATACATCGTTCCGTCGGACGGCGAAACGCTTTTGAGGATATTCACGGTTCGTGTAATTTTATATGTTATGACCTTAGCTTTATTCTGAAATTTGAAAGTATTCACGCCGACATCAAGGTCTTCGGTGAAGTAGAATCTTCCTGCTTCGTTGAGAACGATCTCTTTTCCCTGATAATATACGGGGAAGTTCGGATCGAACGAACCTGCGAATATAACGGTCGGTTCTTCGGTCTTGAACGTGGTCTTTTTCGGGAGGGTCATTTCAAGCTCGCTGTTAAGTCCCTCAAGGTCGATAGTATCATCGTAATGTTTGGTAAGGGCGGTCGTTGACTCCATACTGTTTGTTACGAGTGCGGAAAGCGAATCGAATGCACTTCCGCCATAGGACGAAAGCTCCGAAGCGTCAATGACCTGCTTGACGAGTTCATCGGGTGAACCCCACCCCTCGGTATCGGTACAGATATACTCATTCATATGGTGAACAAAGAGCGGTATCCCTGCTTCATCGGCGATATCGTTCCACCATTTTGTAATTTCGCCGAACGGTTCACTGCTGCTTGAACGTGAACCCTCGGCTTTGAGCATAATGAAATCGGCGCAGCCTTTCTGTATATAGCCGACGGTATCGGCATAGCCATCTGTTAAGGCTTCAAACTTTACAGATGTAGCAGAACCTTTTTCGTTGTTCTCATAGTTTGCCCATACGTCATTTATCGAAATGCCGACCGGGACGGTATTGTTCGTCTTTCTAATTGCGTCCGAAGCAAGCGCAAAGACGTAAGCGCCGTTATCGAGAAGCCAGTTGTCGAAACCTATTCCCGAGCCGTTTTCAACATAGTCGTGCAGGCTGAGATTTGTTTTCGATGAATAGTAGCCGTCAAGGATTATACCGTCAACGGGATATTTCACTGTAAAGGTATGAACCCTTAGTGCTAAAAAGTCTATCTTTTCCTGCAGGGTCATATCTTCAAGCGAAGTGAGAACGGCGTCTATGCTGAAATTCATATAGACATACATTCCCCTATTGCGCGCACCGTCAACAAGAGCGCTTATAACGTCCTCGCCGAGTGTTTCATTGAGGTCACAGTTGTAAAGCATTTCACCATTACAGTCAGTGTTTATGATAACAGCGTTAAGGCGGCTGCTTTCAGCGTTGTCGAGCAGTGTTTCAACCTCGTCTTCGACGGCTTCGGTGCTGTTCTCGGCCGCATAATCCACCGTTGGTGTGACATAAACGCCCCTCATTTCGGCAGGAAAGCTGAACATTGCTGTATAAACCGGTTCTTCAAACGCAGGAAGTTCTTCATCGCGGTTTATATCCTCCTGCGGAGCAATTACGATAGGTTCATCTGTATTTTCCTCGGCAAAAGCGGTAATTCCTCCCAATGCTGCTGAAAGGTCAAAGCTTGTTGTCAATGCAAGCACAACGGCAAGAGCCGCGCCGAGTATTCTCGTCCTTAATTTTTTCAAGATGATTCTCCTCAATATATATCAAAAAACATAAATCCGTATATTTATAGTAATTATACTATATTATTTGATTTTTTTCAAGTATTTCGGAAAAATTTATCTGATGTTGATTTTTGTCCTTTGTTATGGTATAATAAAGTTACAAAAAAGCTGTTTTGAACCGAAAAAGGAGCTATTACAATGGATTTTTACAAAGAAGCCGAAAAAATAAAGGATGATATCATCAAGAACCGCAGATATTTTCACAAAAATGCCGAAGTTGGGCTTGAAATGCCGCTCGCGCAGGAATTTGTTATGAAAAAGCTGACGGAATACGGGCTTTCCCCACAGAAATGCGGTCACGGCGTTACTGCGCTTATCGGCAGCGGCTCGCCCGTACTTCTGCTTCGTGCGGATATGGACGCTTTGCCTATGGAGGAGATGAGCGGCGAAGAATTTGCCTGCACCAATGGTCACGCTCACGCCTGCGGACATGATCTTCATGCTGCGATGCTGCTCGGTGCGGCGAAGCTTTTAAAGGAAAATGAAAATTTGCTCAAAGGTACGGTAAAGCTTATGTTTCAGCCTGCTGAGGAAACCTTTGAGGGCAGCCGTGATATGACAGCGAACGGCGTTCTGGAAGATCCGCACGTTGATGCGGCGCTTGCTTTCCACGTTGCTCCGGGAAAGATGCTGCCGGGGTTGTTTATGTACAATGCGGGCGGAGTTATGATGAACTCGGTGGACGGTTTCCGCATCGACATCACAGGCAAAGGCGGTCATGGCGCTTATCCGAATTTAACGGTCGATCCGCTCAACATTGCTGCGCAGATCTACATTGCGCTGGAGGCGCTTATTGCGCGCGAGGCTGACCCCGAAAAAGTTTGCGTTTTAACGATAGGACAGCTTCACGGAGGAAAGGCTGCAAACATTATCCCCGATTCCGCATTTATGGAGGGAACGCTCCGCACGAATGACAAGGCACAGAAAGAGAAGCTTTCGGCTCGGATAGCTGAAATTGCCGAAAAGACGAACGAGCTATACGGAGGCACGGCACAGGTCACGAAGCTTTCGGACGTTCCGCCTCTTATATGTGACCGTGAACTTACGAAAAAAATGGTCGGTTATATGAATGAGTCGGGCGATTTGAAGCCTATCCCCGATATGAAAGCCAACGCTTCGGAAGATTTTGCGGTGATTGCTTCGGCTGTTCCGTCGGCGTTTATGTACCTTTCGGCAGGCTTTACGGACGAACGCGGTGACGCATCTGCGCATAACCCGAAGGTTCGCTTCAATGAAGATGTTCTTCCGCTCGGAACGGCTTCGCTTTGCCATTGTGCTGTACGATGGCTGGAGGAAAACAGCTGATATTTTGTTTCGGCGTTTGCGTACAATTCCAAGTGTGCAAACGCTTTTTTATGTTCACATAAAAACAATGGGAAATTTTATATTTTTTGTCAATTTAGTGCAATAAAAATCATTGACTTTATTAATAATCAGTGATATAATTATCTTGTCAATATGACAAAAATATAAACAATAAGAGGGATCAATTATGGAACACAAAAAAATTATTTCGTGTACCCTTGCCGTTATGCTTTCATTGGGTACGCTCACAGTACTCCCCGAGCAGTTCAATGACAAGCTTGGCGTTGCTATCACAGCCGAAGCCGCATCAAGCGATCTTGTAATTCTGAGTGATTCAGACGGTTACAAATACGTTGACGGATATAAAGGAAACGGCGGCAATATAGTTATCCCTAAAGATGTCAGCTATATAAACAGCAATGCTTTTGAGGGCGTTACCAATATCACTTCCGTTACAGCTAAGGGAGACCTTTATGTTTGGAACGCCGGTTTTGCAGGCTGCACTAAGATAAAAAAGGTCGTAGTTGAAGGAAACGCGTTTTTCGCACAGAATGCTTTCAGTATGTGTGCAAGCCTTGAATCCGTTGAGATCAAAGGCAGCATTGACGAAGTTATCGGTGGAGATGCTTTCTCAGACTGTTCTGCACTTCGTTCTTTCAAAGTAAAGGGTTCCGAATTTGATTATGAGATCGGCGAAGAGGCATTTTACAACTGCATCAATCTCAAAACTTTTGAAATTGCAAGCAGCTGCACAAACATTCACAACAAAGCTTTTCTTAACTGCGTAAGTCTTGACAATCTCACTATCCCGTCAAAAACAAAGTTTTACACCACTAAGGGTACAAAACAGGTTGGTTATACATACGCATACAAAACCGAAGATGATTTCTATGACGATAATATTGATTATTTCTTCAACGATGGTTCAACACCTGTTTATATCTATTATCTAACTCATGATATTCCATACGGCAGATACTGGGATACAGAATATTTTGGTCTATACGGAAACCTTGAACGATTTAATCCAAGGAAGATCACTCTTACAGTAACAAAAGGTTCAAACGCTGAAAGCTTTGCAAAGAAGAACGGTATCGCTTACAAATATGCAGAAGCTGCTTCCAATGAAGAGCTCGCTTCTCCCGGAAACATCAGAGCTTCCGCAAAGACCAAGAACAGCATCACTCTTAAGTGGGACAAGGTCGCAGGTGCTGACGCTTACAAGGTTTATATGTACAACTCCAAGACCGGCAAATATGAGGAATACAAGACCGTAACAAGCAACTCATGCACTATCAAGAACCTCAAGAAGAACACCAAGTACAAGTTCAAGGTTTCCTCTCTTGACAAGGTAAACGGCAAATACAAGGAAAGCGAAAAGTCCGATCCTGTTGCTATCACAACAAAGAAAAAATAATTTTGGCATAAAACCGCCGTTCTCCGAGTTCGGGGAACGGCGGGTTTTTTCAGCGAAATCTGTTTTCCCACTCCGCTTTGCTTATCGCATAAACCTTTGTGAAAGTATTATCGGGATCGGGGTACTGCTTGACAAACTTCATTCCGTTTTTCTCGGCAGTGCGATATGACGGCTCGTTCGTATATTTCATATAGGAATAAATTTTATCGAAGCCGAGGTTTGAAAAGCCGTATTCGATGCATCCTGCGGCGGCTTCGGAGGCATAACCTTTTCTGCGTAAATCTTTATGTATATGATATCCGACTTCGGGAAGCTTTTCGCCATCGATGTTCTGAATCGTGATACCGCAGTCCCCTATCATTCTGCCGTTTTCTTTCAGCACGACTGCCCAAAGTCCGAAGCCGTCCGTTTTATAGCGTTCAATGTTTCGCGCTATCCAGCCTTTTACCCTATTTTCGTCAAAGGTATAGGGATAATGCGCTGTTACGTCCGAATCGGACAGGACTTCGTAAAGGTCGCTGAAATCATTTTCTGTAAGCTCACGGAGTATGAGCCGTTTTGTTTCGAGTATCATTTTATACTCCTTTCTGTCACTCATCAAAAATTCGTTGATCCATATTGAAGATGAGTTTCCAAGTGCCGTTTTTCTTCGCCCAAGTCGAGGTGATATGGAACATTCCTGCGAGGTCGGCTGTTTCTGGTGAATCGGCGGCGGTTTTCACGATATAGCAGACTTGGACAAGCTGTTCCGTTTTGGCGACCGTTTCAAAATTCGTTATTTCGTAAGATGAGATGCCGAAATCCTTTATAAGCTCGGCATAATCCGCTCCGCTGCATCGGAAACCTCCGCAGACCATTACCGCTTCGAGCGAAACGAGCTGCAAAAAGGCTTCTTTGTCCCTGCCTGCGGCGGCATTCCACATTTTCTGTTCAAGTTCAAAGATGATATTCTCCATAAGCTTCTCCTCCTTTAATGTCAAAAACGAAAAACCGCCAATTGCAAGCGGCGGTTTTGATATTATAGCACTGTCGGCATTGTTTGTCAACCAATTTATCGGGAATTTCTTGCAAGATGTATCAATTTATTTTATCCGAAAATCTGCTTTGAAAGCTTTTCAGGTCAGAATTTATCGTCTTTGCCTGTTTAAGGTCGAGCAGCCACGATATGATAACGACAAGAATATATATCACAAACACGGAGAATGCAAATGCGGCTGTAAGCTTGCGGTTCTCGGGCAAGGGGTTCTCCGTGCCAAGTCCGAAAATGATAAGTACGGATTCTATCGCAAAAAGCCGGAACACTTCTTTCAATATATACTGCCTGAATGTTAGCTCCCTTTTTGAATACATACAAAGCATCGGGACGAGGGCTATCGCCGCATAGACAAGCGGTGAAAGAAAGGCTTCATAGCCGAATGTCTGGTCGGGGCGGAAAATACTGCCAATGACAAACGTTGCGGCGTTTACAAGCGTCACAATAATGAAATACATCGACATTACCGATTTGAAACGCTCTTTGAACGTCATACTTCGTCACCTCTCAAAACTTTTTTCAGCTCGGAAACATATTTGCGCGAAATTATTATCTCCTCACCGTTGGAAAGCACGACGCTGAATCTTCCGCCGAGCGCAGGCTTCACTGAGATTATTTTCATAAGATTAACAAGTGATGATTTCGATATCCGCAGAAAATGCTTCGGCTTTAAATTTTCTTCAAGCTCATAGATTCGCTGTCTGGATCCATAGACCTTTTGCAAAGTATAGATAATACTGATTTTTAATCAAAGTGTAGACAAAAAATCGGCGCAAAATCCATTTATTCGAGATTTTGCTTGATTTTTTGTACACTTTCAGTTTAAAAATGAGTATAAAAGTTCTGTTATCGACCGATTCGATATACATTATCTCCGAAACGGGAATATTATACTGTCTGCCGTCCTGCGCGCCGGAAAGCTGACCCTGCCGCGAGCGTACAAATGCCGCTATCTCACGGACGGAATCGGTTTCTTCGTGACAGCGGATATCGACAAGCTCCGCTTCGCTTTCGGGTATCATGCTTATTTTTACGTCCATATTATGTGTAGATACATTCCGAAACAACGAATTCACCCTTTCCTTTCAAATAGCTGTCAAAGAATTCTCTTGTCATTTTATACTAAACACCATTTAAAATTTTGAAAAAATCAAGCCGACAATCTCGAATATATTGGATTTCGGCGCAGATTTTTTCCTGTATTTTATTGGTGTTTAGTATTAGGCACAAAAATAACCGCTATGCATAAACACAGCGGTTATGATGTTGGTTAATTGACCAAAGTGATGATAAACTCGCCCCAAAACACGTAAATACGTGATTTGTAAGGGCAACAATCAACGCTTTGAGAACTGAGGAGCGCGACGGGCAGCCTTTAAGCCGTACTTCTTTCTTTCCTTCATTCTTGGGTCACGAGTGAGGAATCCTGCCTTCTTGAGAACAGGACGGAGTTCAGCATCGTACTGGAGGAGTGCTCTGGAAAGGCCATGACGGATAGCGCCTGCCTGACCTGTTACGCCGCCGCCTGCAACTGTGCAAACGATGTCGAACTTATCAGCTGTTTCTGTGAGTGTAAGAGGCTGTCTAACGAGGAGCTTGAGTGTTTCAAGTCCAAAGTAATCGTCGATATTTCTTCCGTTGATAGTAACATTACCGCTGCCTGCGTAAACTCTTACTCTTGCAACGGAGCTTTTTCTTCTGCCTGTGCCATAAAAATAAGGCTGTTTAGATTCGTACATTTCGGCTTCCTCCTTATATTTCGATCATTTCAGGCTTCTGAGCTGCGTTCTCGTGCTCTGCACCTGCATAGGTTCTGAGTCTTGTGAGTGCTGCTCTGCCGAGTGTGTTGTTCGGAAGCATTCCGTTTACAGCAATTGTCATTGCCTTTTCCGGATTATTCTTCATCATATCGCTGTACTTGGTTTCCTTAAGTCCGCCGATCCAGCCTGTGTGCCACTTGAAAGTCTTCTGTTCAAGCTTCTTTCCTGTGAGAACTGCCTTTGCGCAGTTGATGATGATAACGTTATCTCCGCAGTCTGCATGAGGTGCGAAGGTAGGCTTATTCTTGCCTCTGAGAATTGATGCTGCAGCAGCTGCTACACGACCGAGGGATTTGCCCTCTGCATCAATAACATACCACTTACGGCTGATTTCGTTAGCCTTAGGCATATAAGTTGACATAGTCATTCTCCTTTTATTTTTAGTAGATATTGCCGAACTGATATCATTCAATGCAGGCAACTCCACTTACATTCTGATACACGTCGGACACAACGTTTATTATTATACACGGCGTACGGACGGTTGTCAATTGTCATTTTGCCGAATTTTTAAAATATATCCCTCAATCTCTTTAAATCTCTCTGTTTTTCTCGTTTTCTCTACGGTTCTCTATTTTCATTTCATTTTTTGATTTTTGCCGAGATTTGTTGGTTTTATGCGGTTTTAAAGGCAGTTGAGAGGTTGTTTTGTGCAAAAAATCGGTTTGTTTTTATGCTGTGTATATTTATTATAGTATATTCGATCTTTTCGGTCAAGCTTTTTTCGGTAAAACTCTGCTTTTTATATTGCAAAAGATGTTATTTTGTGGTAGAATATGCTTAGAGTCGGGGTCCGCTCCCCTATTGACGAGGGGTTTGGCGAAAAATGATGCATTTTCTCGGGTTTTTATATTTCGGTTTATGATAGGAAGCTTGCTTTGCTGTGCAGATTGCGTTTTTACCATAAATCGAAAATAATCCCATTAATTTGGCAAAATAGTCCAAAATTTACATATTTTATTGTGATAAATTGATATTGTTTTTTTCTGACAAAATGTTACAATATAAATGTACACATTTATGGAATATAATTCCGCTTGTACAGACATTATTTTAACATTGAAAGGAAGCAATTACAATGGCAATCAGAACATCAACAAGTTCAGCAAGAAGCAGCTCATATTCAACACAGAAAGCGCCGCAAAAGCCCTCATCGGCTCAACGTTCGAGTTCGAACCAAAGAGCAAGCACACCAACACAGAACAGGCAGACCTCTTCCGCACCAAGGCGTGACACATTCACTTATTCTTCGCCAACGGCAAAGCAGACAGCACCAAAGACTTCAACAGCAAAGACAAGCACGGCACCGAAGACTACTCAAACAAAAACATCAACGACAAAAACGAACACAGCGGCAAAGACTTCAACAGCCAAGACAGCAACAACGACAAAATCAACTTCCGCCGCAAGCAATAAAAACCGTGACACATTCACTTATACTTCACCGGCGGCAAAAACAGCTGTAAAAAATAACGCATCAAATAAAATTGCAGTTTCGGGAAGCTTATCAAAGAATAAAACAAAGTCCGCTCAAAATACAGTACCCGATGGTTTGAAACTGCATTTGAAGCATACAACAGATCCAAAGCAAAAAGCGGCTATGCAGAAGACAATGAAAAATATTTCAAATGGAATTTCTTCTGAAAAGGCAGATAATTCTTCGCTAATAATACCCAATGATTATACATCTCCCCGTGTCACGTCTAATGTAAAAGGACTACAGGAAAATACACCATTAACCCCAAAACTTGGACGTGTATGGGGTCCCGCTGGTGAGGAAACATTTTACAATATGGTTATGAACCGTGAGAACGGAGAAAGTGTAATAGGATATATGCGTGAAGCCGGTTTTTCAGAAAAAGATTATCCATATTGGGTTCGTGATGATGGTGTGAAGATGCTGGGTGATTATGTTGTGGTTGCAGCGAACCTTGATATACGTCCGCGAGGTTCTGTGATTGATACAAGTTTAGGCAAAGCACTGATATGTGATACAGGTAGCTTTACTGAAGAAAATCCGGAACAAATTGATATAGCAGTAAATTGGGGAAAGTGCATAAACGGAACAGATAGTTTCTATAAAACAGACCCACGAAAGAAATCATAATAGTTATATAATATGTTTGCTTAAAAAATTATGGGAGGCTAATTCATGAAGCATTATATATCACTTTGCAATATACTTGTTCCAATGTGCATATTGTTCTTAACAGCTTGCGGTACTGTGTCCGAGCCAAACAAAGCTATATCCGAAACGGTTACAAATGTAAGTAATACAATAAAAGAAGACGATAAAGAGTCATCAGAGGAGTCTGAATCACCCTCGTCTGAAACTGCAGCGGAACAAAGACCTATAACAATAGATGATGTATACACATTACTAAGTAACGGTGTTCCTGCAAACACTATACAAAACGTCACTATGACGGAAGAAGCTAAAAACGCTTTTGCGCAGTATTTATCAGAACAAGACTATCTTTACGGTATATCCTTTGCTGATACAAATGCTGACGGAAATGAAGAGATGATAGTTAGCATAAATCCATACGGTCTTACTGATATTGTATACTATGAATCGGGCAGTATAAATACTGTTCACATAGAAACAGCAAGCGACAGAGGTTTAGTGCGTTTTTTAACAGATACAAACGGAAAGGTTATTGTCATAAACCAGTATGACTATGGCAATCATACAACTGATATGGGCTGCCAATTATGGTACATATACACTAATGATGATGTAACAAATATGCTGTCTGTTGCAGTTGAATATTTCCGAATGTCTTATGACGGATATGTTGAAGATTTTGAAAATGCCGATAAATATTATGGCGATGCATATTTGAACGGGCAGCTGATAACGGAACAGCAAAGCAATGATTTGCTTGAATATCTGAATGAAATATGCGAAGATGTACCGTCCTATCCTTGTAAATCAATACACACCCACATCGCAGATGGAGAATCGCAGGGATTGGGGGCAATCTCTTATGAAGATGCTAAAAATGCGATTGAAGATATTCTTGACAGTTAAAAACTACTGGCTTTGAACAAAATAAAACTTTGAAGGTTATTTTCGCGTCCCCGACCCCGAAAACTACACTGCGGAGGACATATACAACTGTTTACTGACTTTATTGCAGGAATATGAAAATCAAGAGCAGGAATGAATATAAAATTCTTGGTGCTTAAACTGACGCTATATTAAATCATATCCTCCGTGCTGATTTTGTGCGGAGGATATTTTTCAGATAATACGACTGAAATTTGCAAATGCTATTGCATTTCAAGGAAATATATGGTACAATTATACAGCAAGATAAGCTTTTGAAATGGACGGAGCTTTATATTATGAAAAACAGGGATTCTTTTTGCAGTCATTGTCGGTGACTGAATAGGGTTCAGTTCGATGAATACGGGTGACGGTATTGGGAGGAAAGATATATGAAAAACAAAGCAATATATCTCTTATGCGCAGCTTGCCTTGCAATGACAGCCTGCGGAAAGGCAACTGACAATGTGCAGGAAAGTTTGACGGAAGAAATAACAACAATTACAGAAGTCACGGAAACCGAAAAGGTTTCCGTGACTTCAAAATCCGCAACAACAACCACAGCACCGACCGAAACAACGGTCATCACCACAACAAGACCAACACCCGAAACGACCTTTGACGAAAATGATGAAATTCTTGTCCGTGGGCAGGAGTTTGCGGAAGCTTATGCTGAAATGTCGTGGAATTATTTACACGGTGCGGCTTGGGATGACTATTTAAATACACCTTATTTTGATTTTGATGATAAAAGCGAAGGCAATTATTATGAATATGATGGAATGCCTTTTTACAGGCTTCTGATAACCGACTATACATACGATGAGCTTATAGCTTATATCAAAAGCTTTTTATCCGAAGAATTATATCAGGACGGAATGTGGAAAATCGGAAGCTTTATCGTTGGCAAGGATAACAGCATTTACGTTAATGGGAATGAACCGACCTTTATATATCAGGCACGCAATGAACACGCTCACATTATAGGCTACACCGAAAACGATGACGGCAGTGTTACTTACGACTGCTTTGCTAAAACTACCGAAGAAGATGATGATGACCTTTATTTTTCATTCACATTAAATACTGACGGGAAGCTTTGCGGTAGTTTTAATGCAACTTCAGATATGGAACTTCGACTTTTTTCCGACACTTTTTATAGTGATGAAACTTGATCTTTTGGGTGATTATATGAAAAACATAGCGATATTTCTCTTATGTGCAGTTTGTCTTGCAATGACAGCCTGCGGAAAGGCAACTGACAATGTGCAGGAAAGTTTGACGGAAGAAGAAGTCACAACAATTACAGAAGTCACGGAAACCGAAAACAGTCCTGCCGATAATTCTGAATTGATACAAAATTATGCAGACATCTTATATGGTATATTCAAAAACTATGATGCCGCAACGCCGCATACATACGAGCAATATTTTACGGAAGCAGACATTTCACCTTATTATATTGGAGAACCTGTCGATATTGATATCGGAGATCACACCAAGAAAAGTGAGTGTACCACAGTAACATTTGCGGATATTGACGGTGACGGTGTACCCGAGATGTGTTTATCACGCATGGAGCCTCGGGAGGGGTTCACTAATCTTGATTGGGTAGACATATACGAGCCTGACGGTACTTGCGCAGGCACTTTTATAGATGGGCAGCTTTGGGAGGCTGATGGGAAAATTTATGCCTGTGCTTATGACTTGACTTACGGTGCTGTGACGGACATATCGGATAACTTTATGTATGTTTACTGCACACTCGGTTTGCCAACATCGGATTATGATGCACACGACATCATTATAGGTTCGGCTGACGGTATTTCCGATTTCTATGATTATTCTCCCGAAGAATTGCAGTCATCAACAGAATTCACGGACGATAAATTTAAAGAGGTCTGCACAGAATATTTAGGCACAAGTATGTCAAAGCTTTTCGCCGACGGTTCTGCATTGCCTGCCGCAATAAAGCCTATAGCACTGGCAGACCCTGCTGATTACAATACCGAAGAGATAGCGGAGGTGCTGGAAGAATTACTCGGAAAGTATTTTTGCGGCTCTCCTGAGCGGTAAATGCAGGCGTTTATTCCCTGTACAGGAATTGTACGGGGATTTTTTTATTTTTTGCCAATGGACTGCGTATTGCGGCTGCGTGAAGTGGAATTCTGCCATTTTTTTCGTCAGCACTTGACTTTGGGACGGGTTTGGTATATAATTGATGTGAATATTTTGATAAATTCGCAAGTAAATGTCGATGTTTATGCGTTTACTTTGGAAAGGACGATTTTTATGAAACATAAGAAAGCAGCTGCTCTTATTTCCTGCATTGCAATGGCTTTTTCGCTTTGCTCCTGCTCACTGCCTTTTACCGGCAGCACGGAGGAAGAGGAACAGCCTGATGTTTCCGAGCTTTTATCGCAGATAGAATCACTTGAACATGATGTTTCTTCGCTCAAAGCAGAAACTGTTCCCGACATTAAGATAAAAAACAAGGAGGATTACCTCAACGGAAAGAACAACCCTGCAGTGAGCGAGGCTGTTGCCGAAAAGGAAAAGGTCATGGCTGATCTTCCTGCTACTATTATTATAAAGGACAAGGAATACAGCACTGAGCTTACCTCGCTCACTTTGAGCAATATGGACTTGACCGATGAGGACATTGTTGAGCTCAAATATATGGTGAATCTGACCGAGCTGCAGATATATCAGAACAACATCACCGATCTTTCACCGCTCAAAGGCTTGACCGAGCTGAAAAACCTTTCGCTCTTCAAGAACAAGGTCGAAGATCTTTCGCCGCTTGCGGGACTTGTCGGTCTGGAGAGCCTTTATCTGCGTTCAAACAACATCAGCGACATCTCCCCTCTTGACGGAATGGTTCATCTGCGCGCACTTGATCTCTCCGACAACAATGTGAGTGATATTTCGCCGCTGACGAATTTGAAGCAGCTTGAACTCCTTCGTCTTAACGATAACAATATTAATAGTATAACTGCTTTGAGCGGAATGGACAAGATGATCGGACTGCATTTGCAGAACAATGATATTTCCGACATAACCCCACTGACGACTATGGGCGACCTCAATGAGCTTTATCTTGAAAACAACAGCATCGGTTCGATAGAGCCTCTTATGTCGCTGACTTCGCTCCAATGGCTGAAAATAAGCAACAATCCGATAACGAATATCCGTCCTGCGGCTTCGCTCATAATGCTGAAAAAGCTTTATATGCAGGGTCTTGACATTCCTGCGGAGGACATTGATTACCTTGCGGAGCAGCTCCCTGACTGCACTTTCGTTCGCTAAAGTCTGTAATAAAATTTACATATTAAGGAATTAAGGAGAAAAAGAAAAATGATCATCATTCTCAAGAACAACGCTTCACCCGAATCCGTTGAAAAGCTGGACGAGCTTCTCAAAGAACAGGGCTTGAAGACCAACCACATTCAGGGCGCAAATCAGCATATCATCGGTCTTATCGGCGATACTTCCGCAGTCGATATGCACAACCTTTATGCGCAGGACTGCATCGAAGAGATCAAGCGTGTGCAGGAGCCTTACAAAAAGGCTAACCGCAAGTTCCACCCCGATGACACTGTTATCGAAGCAGGCGGCAGAAAGATCGGCGACGGTTCTCTTCAGGTCATCGCAGGTCCCTGCTCCGTTGAAACAGAGGAGCAGATACTCACTACCGCTCACGCTGTAAAGGAAGCTGGCGCAACAATGCTTCGCGGCGGTGCGTTCAAGCCGAGAACGTCCCCTTACTCCTTCCAGGGTCTTCGTGAAGAGGGCATCAGGCTTCTTCTTAAGGCTAAGGCTGAGACGGGACTTCCTATCGTTACAGAAATTATGAGCCAGTCCGATCTTCCTCTCTTTGACGGGATCGACGTTATTCAGGTCGGTGCAAGAAATATGCAGAACTTTGAGCTTTTAAAGGCTCTCGGCAAGACAACAAAGCCTATTCTTCTTAAAAGAGGTCTTGCAAATACACTTGAAGAAACGCTTATGTCCGCAGAATACATAATGTCCGAGGGCAACCCGAACGTTATCCTTTGCGAGCGCGGAATCCGCACATTTGAAACAATGACAAGAAACACATTCGATGTTTCCGCGATCCCGCTCCTCAAGCAGAAGTCACACCTCCCCGTTTGTGCTGACCCTTCACACGCTACCGGCATCATCTCACTCATTGAGCCAATGGCTCTTGCTGCTGTTGTTGCAGGCACGGACGCTCTCGAGATCGAAGTTCACTGCAATCCTAAGGCTGCACTTTCCGACGGCGGTCAGCAGCTCACACCCGATATGTTCAAGGAAACAATGAAGAAGATCAGCGGTCTTTGCGGCTATCTCGGAAGAACTATCGGCTAAAAAATTTCATCGGAAAGGAGTACGTTTTCCTAAAAAATGTAGGAAAACGGCGGTTTATCAATGGAATACACAAGAATACCCGTAAAAGCTTCGATAAATTACGAAGTCATTGTCGGAAAGGATATGCTTGACGGCTGCGGCGAGTACATCAGGGCTGTCACAAAGGCACAGAAATTTGCGGTGATAACCGATGATTCTGTCGATGCTCTCTACGGTGAAAAAGTCGTAAAAAGCCTTGAAAAAAGCGGCTTTGAGGTATATAAATTCGTATTTCCGCACGGTGAAGCTTCCAAATGCACGGCTACGCTGCTCAACATTTACAGCTTTTTATGCGAAAAGCACATCTCACGCACGGACGCTCTTGTTGCGCTCGGCGGAGGTGTTGTCGGCGACATAACAGGCTATGCGGCGGCTACATTTCTGAGAGGTCTTGACTTCGTACAGATACCGACTACTCTGCTTGCGCAGGTGGATTCATCGGTCGGAGGAAAGACGGCTATCGACCTGCCCGAGGGGAAAAACCTCGTCGGCGCATTCAAGCAGCCTAAGCTCGTTATCTGCGACACGGCTACGCTTGACACTCTCCCGGAGGAATTCCTCATTGACGGAATGGGTGAAGTCGTAAAATACGGAATGATAAAGTCTGCTTCGCTTTTCGGGCTGCTTGAAACAAGAACGCTTGACAATATCAGAGAAATTTCCGAAAATGTCATCGAGCAGTGCGTTTCGATAAAGCGTGATGTTGTCGAAGCCGATGAATTCGACAAGGGCGAGCGTATGCTCCTCAACTTCGGTCACACGCTTGCGCACTCTATCGAGCAGTACTATAATTACACGGGTATCACGCACGGCAAGGCTGTTGCTGTCGGAATGAGAATGATAACAAGGCTTGCCGAGAAGCAGGATATGGCTGAAAAGGGTCTTACCGACCGTCTTATCGCCTGCCTTGAACGCTACAGGCTGAATGTTGAAGTTGAGCCTACCGAACACGAACTCGGCGGTGCTTGCCTTAACGATAAAAAGCGTGAAAGCGGCAGCATAAGCATCATTATTTGCAGCGAAGTCGGAAAATCGGCTGCTGTAAAGATGCCCGTTGAAAAATTTCTTGAATTCCTTGAAAAATAACAGGAGAATATATGAACGTTACTATAACACCGTCGGGACTTATAGGCAGGATAAGCGCTCCGTCCTCCAAAAGCTTTTCCCACAGAATGATAATCGCTGCTTCGCTCGCTGACGGCGTTTCCGAGGTCAGCGCAGTGAACCCCTCCGAGGACATTGACGCGACTGTTGACGCTATGACAGCGCTCGGCGCAAGGATCGTCAATGACGGAAATGTTTACACTATAAAAGGTATCGGTGTCCCCTCTTCTTCGGCGAAGATCAACTGCCCGGCATTTATTAACTGCCGTGAGAGTGGTTCAACGCTTCGCTTCATCATTCCCGTTGCGGCTGCACTCGGCTGCAATGCGGAATTTTCGGGCAGCGGAAAGCTCCCTACCCGACCGATAACTCCATACAAGCGCGAGCTTTCACAAAAGGGCGTGAGCTTCGTTCACACGGACGGAGTTATGCCGTTCACGATGAGCGGAAAGCTTTGCGGCGGTGATTTTCACATTGAGGGCGATGTTTCGTCGCAGTTCATCACGGGACTGCTGTTCGCTCTGCCGCTCTGCGTCGAGGACAGCAGGATAATCCTCACCTCAAAGCTTGAATCGAAGCCTTATGCCGATATGACGATAGCTGCGCTGAAAGTTTTCGGCGTTGAAGTTGATGAAAGCGTTTCGGAGGAGGGTTTCCCCGTCTACAATATAAAGGGAAATCAGCGTTACAGGGCTGCCGACTGCGCAGTTGAGGGCGATTATTCGCAGGCTGCGTTCTATTATGTCGCAAATGCGCTCGGCTCGGAAATTGAGATAGGAAATCTCAGCGAAGCCTCCGTTCAGGGCGACAGGCAGATATGCGAAATCCTCGAAAAGTCGGGTTACGGCAAGGTCGGCTGCGGCGAATACGAGCCTTTCACTGTCGATGTTTCCGATATCCCCGACCTTGTTCCGATACTGACGGTGTTCGGCTGCTTCACCAAAGATGTAAGCAGGATAGTGAATGCAAAGCGCCTTAAAATAAAGGAAAGTGACCGTCTTAAAGCGATCGCTGATGCAATAAATGCTATCGGAGGAAACGTCGTTTACGGCGATGATTTCCTTGAAATACACCCCGTCCGTTCCTTCACGGGCGGAAAAATCGACGGCTGCAACGATCATCGTATCGTTATGGCTTCGGCTGTTGCTTCGACAAAGGCAGACGGAGAGATAACGATAACCGATGCGCAGGCTGTTTCAAAGAGCTACCCCGATTTCTGGCAGGATTTTAAAAAGCTTGGCGGAAAAATTAGCACTGACCTTTAATGGTAAGAAAGGACTGAAAATGATGTCATCTTTTTGGAATCACAATATAACAGTTTCGATATTCGGCGAATCGCACGGCCCTGCGATCGGCGTTGTGATCGATAATCTTCCTCCCGGAGAGCATATCGACCTCGAAGAGCTTCGCAATTTTATGGCAAGACGTGCGCCTAAAAAGGACGCAACCTCCACGCAGAGAAGCGAAAAAGACCTCCCGAACATTATGTCGGGCGTTCACAACGGCTACACAACGGGTACTCCCCTTGCGGCTTTCATAAACAACACCGACCAGCACTCGCAGGACTATGGCAACATCTCAAAGCTTGCACGTCCGGGACACGCTGACTACACGGGTGCGCTCCGCTATAAGGGCTTCAACGATGTAAGAGGCGGCGGACACTTCTCGGGCAGACTTACCGCTCCGCTCTGCTTTGCAGGCGCAATTTGCGGTCAGATACTTGAGCGCCGCGGAATTTACACGGGTACTCACATCGCACAGATACACAATATCAAGGACACGAAGTTCAATCCGCTTGAAATTTCGCGTGAGCAGATAATCGCACTCCGCCACAAGAAGTTCCCTACTATCAGCGACAAAAAGGGTCAGGCTATGTATGATGACATCGACCTTGCACGCCGTTCGCTCGACAGCCTCGGCGGTATCGTTGAATGTGCAGTAACGAATGTTCCCGCCGGCGTTGGCTCGCCTATTTTTGAGGGACTGGAAAACAGCATCGCACAGATCGTTTTCGGTATCCCTGCGGTAAAGGGAATCGAATTCGGCGCAGGCTTCCAGGTCGCATCTATGCTCGGCAGTCAGAACAACGACGAATTCTATGTGAACGAAGTCGGTCACGTTCTCACAAAGACCAACAATCACGGCGGTATCCTCGGCGGCATTTCCTCGGGTATGCCTATCATCTTCCGAGTTGCATTCAAGCCTACACCGTCCATTGCACAGCCGCAGCAGACCATCGACTACGGCAATCTCACAAACGGAGTTATCGAGATAAAGGGCAGACACGACCCGTGCGTTGTACCGAGAGCTGTTCCCTGCGTTGAAGCGGCAGCGAATATCGCTATACTTTCGCATATGCTCGATTATCCAAACTTCTGATAAAGGGGAGTTCTGATCTTGCAGGATTTCAAAACGGAAATTTCCACGCTCCATTCGGTAAAGATCGCAGTCTGCTATCTCCTTGACGAGATAAAAAAGCCGATTTCCGAACAGGAGCTTTACGAAATAGTTATGAAAAGCGAAGCCGTGAACTATTTTCACTATAACCAGGCTATCGATGAGCTGCTGAAAAGCGGAGCGGTAACAAAGTTTGAAGAAAACGGTGAAAATTTTTTTCGGCTTGAAGAAAAAGGCAGACAAAGTGCGGAGTGTTACAACGATTATGTCCCATACCACTTCCGCAAGCGACTGCTGAAATCGGCGTTCGCATTTTTCTCGGCGCAGAAGCGTGACAAGGAAGCGAAGATCGACATCACCGAAACCGCAACGGGATACAACGTCGATTGTACAATTGGCGATGACGAACTGGAGCTTATGCACTTTTCTATCTATGCCCCCGACCGTGATCAGGCTGAGATGATAAAGGAAAAGATACACCTTAACCCTGAGCTTTTCTATACAAACGTTATTGGATTTTTGTTGGAGAATAAGGAAGAAGAGTTTAAGGAGTAATTCGGAATTCGGAATGCGGAATTCGGAATTATTTGCATAGCTTACATTTGTCGGGCGATGCGAAGCCCAACAAGCTGGTCAAGCTGAGCACAGCTTGCGAGGGGTCAAGGGGG
>UMKV01020614.1_pt1 | contig 21799 bp, 21 predicted proteins | sample 1966381 | NCBI WGS metagenome assembly UMKV01 (sample SAMEA4836182, study PRJEB28245) | human gut metagenome | biome: gut microbiome; material: fecal sample | place: Denmark | collected 2008
GGTGAGTGAGGACCAGGGAATGATCGACGCGGTGACGGCAGGCGCGCTCTCTTTGGAGAAGCTTGAGGCGATGACCTGCGTCTGCTCGGTAGGTCTTGATATGATCGCGGTTCCGGGCGATACCCCGGCGACGACGCTCTCCGGTATCATTGCGGATGAGATGGCGATCGGCATGGTAAATCAGAAAACCACGGCAGTCCGCGTGATCCCGGTAATCGGAAAGGGCGTCGGCGAAACGGTAGAATTCGGCGGACTTCTCGGCTACGCGCCGATCATGCCGGTAAATCAGTTCTCCTGCGAAAAATTTGTAAATCGCGGCGGCAGAATCCCGGCGCCGATCCACAGCTTCAAAAATTAGGGATACAGGAGTGCTCCGCGCTTTCAGCGTTTCGGAGGGTCCATAGTAAAAATCTGTCGCGTATATTCGCTTGGAGTGGGGCAGCCGAATTTTGCGGTGCAGGCTGCTCCATAAATTTCGCAGGAGCGTATGTCCAGCGTGAGCATCTGCCGGGCACGCTCTGCGGCATCGCCGCAATCGTGATAAAACCGGGAGATTACGCTGCCTGCATCAGCGAGCTTTGAGAGAAGCGGAATTTGTCCGCTTTTTTTTATTTGTCCCAAAAGCGCACCGGAGGACCGGCGAAGTCCGAGGATGCGTGCATAGTAAACGGGGAAGCGCTCCGGATCTGTCTTTTGTGGCTGCGGCAGACAAAGCAGAATATGCAGGAGCGCGCGGCGCACCATGGCTTCTGTGAGATTACGCGTTTTGATAAGCTTCACAAAGGAAGAAAAGTCTGTAAATGCGTAGCGCATCTGGAAAATCCGACGTGCGAGCGTTTCCGGGGTGTCAAAGCAGGAGGCAAGGGATTCCCAGCCTGGCGCTGTCAGCAGGCGGTAATGCAGCATAGCCGAAAAATCGTCCGCGAAAACCGGAAAGGTGCGCTGCCAGTTGGCGGAGAGGATATCGTATACGTCTTTTGGAACCGAAGCGGCAAGCTGTGGCGGGAAAACGCTGTCGGATAGCTCATCCGCGAATGCCCTGCGCAGCGCTGTGGCGGAGCAAAAATTACCGATATCTGTATCATGATAGCCGCTGCCCGCGCGCTGAATCGTGACGGGCTTTATTACACTGCCCGATTTAATGAGCGCCTTTAAGTATTCGACTGCAAGAATATTGTTGGGCTGGGAAAGAAGGGGTGCGGGGGCTTTGCCCGCATTTTTCTGCTCCAGATACCACCCAAGCGCTTCCTGGCGCGCGTTCGGAAAGGAAAGACCCTGCCGCAGAAGCGTCTGCAGCTTTTGCCGGAAAGCATCCGGCTCTGCGGAAAGTATTTGGGCGGCCGTCTGCAAAATATCAAGATTTCCGCATTCACTTCCAAAGCAGAGATAATCTACACAGCCGAGCGCGTTTAAAAGAGCGACGGCGCCTCCGGCAAAATATTCGGCGCTTCCGCAGGCATAGCAGGCAGGCAGCTCCAGCACCAGGTCGGCTCCGCAGCGGATCGCCATCTCGGCGCGCGCGGATTTGCCGATCACCGCGGGCTCTCCGCGCTGCACAAAATCCCCGCTCATTAAAACAAGCAGGAAGTCGGCGCCTGTCAGACGCCGGGCTTCCCGGATATGATACGCATGTCCATTATGAAACGGATTATATTCCGCGATCAAAGCGGTAACGATCATTACAGACCCCTTTCTTCTTTTCACAGCAGCGGCAGAATTACAAGATGATAGATCACGGGACCGAGAATGGCGGGCAGCATATTTGCCAGCCGGATGCCCTTGTTCCAGAGCAGATTAATACCTACGCCGGTAATCAGCACCGAGCCCATCATGGATAGATCGCCGATGAGCGCATCCGACAGAAACGGCTGGATGACGTGCGCAAGCAGCGTGATGCTTCCCTGGTAAATGCCCAGCGGGATGGCGGCGAACGCCGCGCCGATCCCCATCGTGGAGGCAAAAATCAGTGTGATCACGCAATCGAGCGCTGCTTTTGCGGCGAGCATGGAAAAATCGCCTGTCAGACCGTCCTGCAGCGAACCGATAATTGCCATAGCGCCGATGCAGATCACCAGCATATTTGCCATAAAGCTTTCCACAAAACGCGCATCCTTAGAGGCACCGACCGCTTTTTTGATGCGCTCGCCAAGAACAGTGAGGCGCTCCTCGATCCGCAGCAGCTCTCCGATCAGTGTGCCCGGCACCAGTGAAAAAATAATCAGCATCGTTCCGGTGATCGAAAAAGCGCCGTTTTCATACACCAGCATTTCCGAGAGAACGCCGCTGATACCGATAAACAATGTGCAAAGTCCGAGTGCATGCATCAGAGACGCTTCATATTTTTTAATCACCCCGGCGTTTATGAATCTGCCGAGGACGCCGCCCAGTATGACGGCCGCTACATTAATCAGTGTACCCATACATTTCTTTTCCTGTTCTTATTTTCTGTTTCGAATTATACATCAGCAGGCCTCCGATGTAAAGAATCGAATGTAACTCAATCTTGTCATTTCATCTCTTCAATGGTAAAATCAGGCTGTGCCGGATAATTTGCAGTTCTGACCGGCAAAGAAAAGAGGAGAAAGAAAAAATGAATATTTGTGTAAAGGGCGGCTGCCGTATTTTTCAGAAGGTTATGAAATACGGCATGTATGTGATGCCGTGGCGGACGCCGGAGATTATTGAGGGAGAGGACGCGCTGGTGCGTCTTGCCCAAAAGCTGAAGGAAGAGGATTATCACTGTGTGCTGGTGGTGACGGATAAGGGACTTGCGCAGATCGGGCTGCATCTGGAGTTGACAGATGTGCTGGAGATGTACGAGGTGTCGTATGCGCTGTACGAGGATACGATCCCGAATCCGACGATCGCCAACATCGAGGAGGCGCTTGCTTTATATAAAGAAGCGCAGTGCGAGGCGATCGTGGCGATCGGCGGCGGCTCGGCGATGGACTGTGCAAAGGTGGTCGGCGCGCGGGCAGTCAAGCCGCGCCAGCCGGTGCAGAAGATGAAGGGCATCCTGAAGATACATAAAAAGACGCCGCCCCTCTACGCGATCCCGACGACGGCGGGTACCGGCAGCGAGACGACGCTGGCGGCGGTCATCACGGATGAAAAAACACGGCACAAATACCCGATCAACGATTTTCCGCTGATTCCGGATTACGCGGTGCTTAATCCGGAGCTGACGCGAAAGCTGCCCAGAATGATCACGGCAACCACCGGTATGGACGTGCTGACGCACGCTGTGGAGGCGTATATCGGAAACAGCAACACGAAGAAAACCATCGAACAGGCAAAGTGCGCGGTGCGCCTGGTGTTCGATTATCTTTACCGCGCTTATGAAAACGGCGACGATATGGAGGCGCGCGGCTTTATGCAGGAGGCGTCCTTCCAGGCAGGCGCGGCGTTCACACGGGCGTATGTCGGCAACGTACACGCGATGGCGCACGCGCTCGGAGGCGCTTACCGCGTGCCGCACGGGCTGGCGAACGCGGTGATCCTGCCGTATGTTCTGGATTATTATGGGAACGTTGTCTATAAGAAGCTCGCAGAGCTCTCCGAGGTGGCGGGCATCGCCCTGGAGGAAAACACGGAGGAGGAAAACGCGAAGCTTTTTATTGCGGCAGTCCGTGGGCTGAACCGGAAAATGAACATCCCGGAGAAGATCGGCGGTATCCGCCAGAAGGATATTCCGGTGCTTGCGGTTTGGGCGTCGCAGGAGGCAAATCCGCTGTATCCTGTTCCGGTTATTTTTGGGCGTAAGGATTTCCGCGCACTTTATCGTCAGATTATGGAGGAAGAGCAATGAGTACCTTAATAGAAGAAGCAGTCTGCAGGCAGCGCGCCAATTTCCGGAAAGGCGTTACCAGAAGCTATGACTTCCGCGCAGAGCAGCTAAAGAAGCTGCCCGCCTGGATCCACGCGCATGAGCAGGACATTTATGACGCGCTCTATGCGGATTTAAATAAAGCGCCGTTTGAGTGCTATGCGACGGAGATCGGCATTGTGCTTGATGAGGTGCATTATATGCTAAAGCATCTGCAGAAGTGGATGAAGCCGCAGGCGGTGCGAACGCCGATCACGCAGTTCCCGTCAAAGTGCTTCCGCATCAGCGAGCCTTACGGCGTCGTTCTTATTATGGCGCCCTGGAATTATCCGTTCCAGCTTTCCCTGGCTCCGCTTGTCGGCGCGCTTGCTGCCGGAAACTGCGCAGTGATCAAGCCGTCCGCCTATGCGCCGCACACGTCCGCGCTGATCGCCCGCATGGTGCGCGAGCTGTACCCGGACTGGCTGGTGACGGTCGTGGAGGGCGGGAGAGAGGAGAACGCGGCGCTTCTTGAACAGCGCTTCGACTACATCTTTTTCACCGGCGGTGTGAACGTCGGAAAGCTTGTGATGGAATCGGCGGCAAAACACCTGACGCCGGTGACGCTGGAGCTTGGCGGAAAGAGTCCCTGTATCGTGGATGAGACGGCGGATCTGAAACTTGCCGCCCGACGTATCGTCTGGGGGAAATTTTTAAACGCCGGACAGACCTGCGTCGCTCCCGACTATCTGCTGGTGCAGAGCAATGTGAAGGATCGGCTTGTGGAGGCGATGCGCAGGGAAATCCGCAGGCAGTTCGGAAAGGAACCGCTGCAGAATAAGAATTACCCGAAGATCATCAATGAGAAGCATTTTGCGCGCCTCGTCCGTCTGATGGAAGGCTGCGAGGTACTGGCAGGCGGAAAGACGGCGGCGGAGTCTCTTAAAATCGAGCCGACTATCGTCGATCTTGTGCATGGTGAAAGCCCTGTCATGCAGGAGGAGATTTTCGGACCGCTGTTCCCGGTGCTCACCTTTGACACCATCCAGGAGGCAGCAGGCTTTGTGACAAAGCGCGAAAAGCCGCTTGCGCTCTATCTGTTCACAAAGAGCAAGGAGAATGAAAGCTATATTCTGTCGCATACCTCCTATGGCGGCGGATGCATCAACGATACGGTCGTTCACCTGGCAACGCCCTATATGCCGTTTGGCGGCGTTGGAAACAGCGGAATGGGCAGTTATCACGGAAAAGAGAGTTTTACTGCCTTTTCGCATCAAAAGAGTATCATGAAGAAGGCGCTCTGGCTGGACCTGCCGCTTCGCTATGCGCCCTACCGCAGATGGGCGCTCTCTGTTCTAAAAAAAATACAGAAGTAATATCGCGATTACGTGTTGAAAAAATGTATATAAATGGGTATAATGTAACATATCAGAATACGCGAAGCGGATTCCGCCCGCGCCAACACAATGAAAGGAGTCAAAGAATCATGGGATTTATTGACGTAATCAAAGAGAGAGCAAGAAGCAACAAAAAAACGATCGTACTTCCGGAGACAGAGGATCGCAGAACCTACGAGGCCGCTGCACAGATCCTGAAGGAAGGTATCGCAAACATCATCCTGGTAGGCAGTGAGGAAGCGGTAAAGAAGGGCAGCGAAGGTCTGGATCTCACAGGCGCAGTGATCGTTGATCCGGCTACCTCCGATAAGACACCGGGTTACATAGACAAGCTGGTAGAGCTGCGCTCCAAGAAGGGCATGACGCCGGAGCAGGCAAAGGAGATCCTTCTGAACCAGTATCTCTACTACGGCGTAATGATGGTAAAAATGGGCGATGCAGACGGTATGGTATCCGGCGCATGCCACTCCACAGCAGATACCTTAAGACCGTGTCTGCAGATCCTGAAGACAAAACCGGGCACAAAGCTTGTTTCCGCATTCTTCCTTATCGTAGTTCCGGACTGCGAGTACGGTGCAAACGGCGCGTTCGTATTCGGCGACAGCGGACTTGTACAGGATCCGAATCCGGAAGAGCTGGCGGCGATCGCAGCTTCCTCCGCAGAGTCTTTCCGTCTGCTGGTACAGGAAGAGCCGGTTGTTGCAATGCTTTCCCACTCCACCATGGGCAGTGCAAAGCATGCGCTGGTTGATAAGGTAGTTGAGGCTACAAAGATCGCAAAAGAGCAGAATCCGGGCCTTAAGCTGGACGGCGAGCTGCAGCTTGACGCGGCGATCGTTCCGAGCGTAGGTTCCTCCAAGGCTCCGAACAGCGACGTTGCCGGAAAAGCAAACGTCCTGATCTTCCCGAACCTGGATGCCGGAAATATCGGCTATAAGCTGGCGCAGAGACTTGCAAAGGCGGAAGCATACGGACCTGTTACGCAGGGTATCGCAAAACCGGTCAACGACCTCTCCCGCGGATGCTCCGCAGAGGATATCGTCGGCGTTGTTGCAATTACGGCAGTACAGTGCCAGGTTGAGGACTAAGGAGGAAAAATAAAAATGAATGTTTTAGTTATTAACTGCGGAAGCTCATCGCTGAAATACCAGCTTATCAATTCTGACTCCGAGGCAGTGCTTGCAAAAGGTCTCTGCGAGAGAATCGGTATCGACGGAAGACTGGTTTACCAGAAAGCCGGCTGCGACAAGGAAATCACAGAGGCGGCTATGCCGACGCACAAGCAGGCGATCCAGATGGTGCTGGATGCACTTGTAAACGAAAAGACCGGCGCGATCAAATCCCTGAAAGAGGTAGAGGCAGTCGGCCACAGAGTCGTACACGGCGGAGAGAAATTCGCAAGCTCTGTTGTGATCAATGAAGAAGTGCTGAAGGCAATCGAGGAGTGCAACGACCTTGCGCCGCTGCACAACCCGGCAAATCTCATCGGCATCAATGCCTGCGCAGAGCTGATGCCGGGCGTACCGATGGTAGCTGTGTTCGATACCGCTTTCCATCAGACTATGCCGGAGAAGGCATATCTTTATGGACTTCCGTATGAATATTATGAGAAATATGCTGTAAGACGCTACGGCTTCCACGGAACAAGCCACAGCTTTGTTTCCAAACATGCTGCAGAGTTCCTTGGTCTGGATCTGAACGATTCCAAGATCATCGTGGCGCATCTGGGCAACGGCGCTTCCATCAGCGCAGTACAGAACGGCAAATGTGTGGATACCTCTATGGGTCTGACACCGCTTGAGGGTCTTGTGATGGGTACCCGTTCCGGCGATATCGATCCGGCGATCATGGAGTACATCGCAAAGAAGGAAAATCTGGATATCGCAGGTGTGATGAATGTGCTGAACAAGAAATCCGGCGTATTCGGTATTTCCAAAGAGCTGTCCAGCGATTTCCGCGACCTGGAGGATGCGATGAACGACGGAAATAAATATGCGGCGGCGGCTATAGAAGTATTCAGCTACCGTGTGGCAAAATACATCGGCTCCTATGTGGCGGCGATGAACGGCGTGGATGCGATCGCATTTACCGCAGGCATCGGCGAGAACGCAGGACTCGTCCGCGAAAAGGTACTCGGCTATCTTGGCTACCTTGGCATCACGCTGGATGCGGAGGAGAATAAGAAGCGCGGCGAGGACATGGTGATTTCTACCGCAGATTCTAAGGTAAAGGTTGCAGTGATCCCGACAAACGAGGAGCTGGCAATCTGCCGCGAGACGGTAGCGCTTGTATAAAGGCTGCAAAAACAGGGTAAAGTAAGGAAAGGGTTCGATGGCACGAAACAGGTGGGACGAATGCGTGCCGTCGAACCATTTGCTTTTTGGATGCCGCAAAATGCATCCGCCCTTTATAAATGAGGAGAGAGAAAAATGTTAGAGAAACTTTTCAAGCTGAAAGAAAACAATACAAATGTAAAGACAGAGGTGATCGCGGGTATCACCACCTTTATGACGATGGCGTATATCCTGGCGGTAAACCCGAACATCCTTTCCGCGGCCGGCATGGACAGAGGGGCAGTATTTACGGCGACGGCGGCAGCATCCTTCCTCGGTACGCTCTTTATGGCACTTTTTGCAAACTATCCGTTTGCGCTGGCTCCGGGCATGGGATTGAACGCTTACTTTGCCTACACCGTCGTCCTGCAGATGGGCTATTCCTGGCAGGTAGCTCTGGCAGCCGTGTTCATTGAAGGTGTCATCTTTATTCTGCTGTCACTGTGTAACGTGCGCGAGGCGATCTTCAACGCGATCCCCATCAGCTTAAAGCATGCGGTCAGCGTCGGCATTGGTCTGTTTATCGCTTTTATCGGTCTGCAGAATGCAAAGATCGTGCTTGCTAACGGAAGCACGCTGGTAGGGCTTTTCTCTGTGGAGAGCTTCCAGGGGCTCAACGGCGGCGCCGGTTCCTTCAATGATGTGGGGATCACGGTACTGCTTGCGATTATCGGTACGCTGATCACAGCGATCCTGGTTGTAAAAAATGTGAAGGGAAATATCCTCTGGGGCATTCTGATCACCTGGCTGCTCGGCATTGTCTGCCAGCTTTGCGGCATCTATGTGCCGAATGCGGAAATCGGCATGTATTCCCTGCTTCCGGATTTTTCGGCAGGTATCTCAGTGCCGTCTATTGCGCCGATCTTTGCAAAGATGTCCTTCAGCGGCATTTCCATCCTGCAGTTGATCGTAATCGTATTTGCATTTTTGTTTGTCGATCTGTTTGATACGCTTGGAACGCTGATCGGTGTTTCCACAAAAGCAAATATGCTTGACAAGGACGGGAAGCTTCCGCACATCAAGGGCGCGCTGCTTGCAGATGCCTGCGCGACAACGGCGGGCGCTGTGATGGGTACCTCCACCGTTACCACCTTCGTGGAGAGTGCTTCCGGCGTTGCAGAGGGCGGCAGAACCGGTCTTACTTCCGCTGTGACGGCGATCCTGTTCGCGCTGTCGCTTTTGCTTTCCCCGATCTTCCTTGCGATCCCGTCGTTCGCGACGGCTCCGGCGCTGATCATTGTCGGCTTCTATATGCTCAGCAACGTTGGCAGCATTCATTTTACGGATGCAGGAGAGGGTATCCCGGCATTTATCTGCATCGCGGCAATGCCGATGTTTTACAGCATTTCCGAGGGAATCTCCATGGGCGTTATCTCCTACGTGGTGATCAATCTGCTCAGCGGAAAGGCAAAGGAAAAGAAAATCAGCGTGGTAATGTATGTGCTCTGCGCATTGTTTATACTGAAATATTTATTTATTTAAAAATCTGATTGACAAAATCATAGTGGATAGTTATAATAATCAGGTATGGATAGGAGGATGTCATGCTGATAGACTTAAACGAAGTTTTAAAGAACGACGGAAGAGTGATGCAGACGGACGTCATGCCGGATATGAAACAATTTGTTTCAAAAATGGGTGCGTTTCCTATCGTCATGCAGCAGCCGGTTTCCTTAAATATTCGGAACAAAGGAGACAGGGAGCTGCAGATCACGGGGGATACCGTGCTTACGGTGCGTATTCCCTGCGACCGGTGTCTGGAGGATGTCGACGTTACGCTGGATCTGCATTTTGAGAAAGAGGCGGATCTGAAAAAGAGCGAGGCGGAGAGCCAGCGGACGCTGGAAGATCAAGTGTATTTGGAAGGGTACAATCTGGATGTGGATAAACTTGTTTATTCCGAGCTGCTGGTGAATTGGCCGTCCAAAGTGCTTTGCAAAGAAGACTGCAAGGGAATTTGCAGTATCTGCGGAACCAATTTAAATCAGAAGACCTGTGACTGCAGGAAAGATGAAACAGACCTGCGGATGGCGAAAATCCAGGAGATTTTTAACAAATTTAAGGAGGTGTGAACGATGTCTATCTGCCCGAAGAATAAATCTTCCAAAGGAAGAAGGGACAAAAGAAGAGCAAACTGGAAAATGACTGCTCCGAACTTAGTAAAGTGCAGCAAATGCGGTGAGCTGATGATGTCCCACAGAGTCTGCAAGAACTGCGGAACATACAATAAAAAAGAGATTATCGCTCAGGATTAATCGAAACAGCATAAGGCTTCCCGGAAACGGGGAGCCTTTTTTCGGCTGCCATGCATCCGAAGGAAGCTGCCGGTGGCAGGTCCTGTAGGTCATAGTTTGCGAAGGCTGTAACATCTGTAAAATTACATATTGATTTTTAAAACGATGTCTTGTATGATAGGGAATAGAGATAAAGGAGATGATTGGATGGAGGAAAGTGTACGGGTAGTCGTTGACGCCATGGGCGGCGACTATGCTCCGGCTGAGCTGGTTCACGGAGCAGTTGAGGCTGTGCTCGCTGACGAGAGCGTCCGGGTGATCCTTGCCGGACGTCAGGAGGACATCAAGAAAGAATTGGCGAAGTATACCTACCCGAAAGACCGGATAGAAATTGTCCATGCAGAAGAAGTAATCGAAACCGGTGAGCCGCCGGTGAACGCGATCCGCAGAAAGAAGGATTCCTCGATCGCGGTCGGTATGCGTCTGGTAAAGAAGGGAGAGGCGGATGCGTTTGTTTCTTCCGGCAGTACCGGAGCCGTGCTGGTCGGCGGGCAGCTTCTCGTGGGCAGGATCCGGGGTGTGGAGCGTCCGCCTCTGGCTCCGCTCATTCCGACGGCAAACGGCGTGTCGCTACTGATAGACTGCGGCGCAAATGTGGATGCACGGTCGTCCCACCTTGTTCAGTTTGCGAGGATGGGGTCCGTTTATGTGAAAAACGTGCTCGGCATTGAGAATCCGCGCGTTGGTCTTGTCAATATCGGAGTGGAGGAAGAAAAGGGGAATGCCCTGGTAAAAGAGACATATCCTTTATTGAAAGAATGCCCGGATATCAATTTTATCGGCAGTGTGGAAGCGCGGGAGATCCCGGCAGGAGCATGTGATGTCATTGTCTGTGAGGCGTTTGTCGGCAATGTGATCCTGAAGCTTTATGAGGGATTGAGCAGCACGCTGATCAAGAAAATCAAGCAGGGCATGATGACCAGCACACGTGCGAAGCTCGGCGGATTGCTGGTGAAGCCGGCATTAAAGGAGAACGTCAAAAATTTTGACGTCAGTCAGTATGGAGGCGCGCCGATGCTCGGTCTGAACGGGCTGGTGGTAAAGACGCACGGAAGTGCGAAAAGCGGCGAGATCAAAAATGCCGTTATGCAGTGTGTGCAATTTAAAAAGCAGCACATTGATGAAATGATGAAAGAGCTGTTCCGGGAGGAACAGAAAAATTAGGAGGGAATATTATGGAATTGGAAAAACTGCAGAAAATTATTGCGGAAGTGATGAACATGGATGCGGATGAGATTACAACGGATATGACCTTTGTGGATGACATCGGCGCAGATTCTCTGGATGTTTACCAGATCATTATGGGTATCGAGGAAGAATTCGATATTGAGATTCCGGCAGAGGAAGCGGAAAAAATCGTTTCAGTAGGCGATGCCGTGGAAGCAATCAGAAACGCAGTGAATTAATGATTATCTGTTTCGTGGAAGGGCGCCGAAGACAGCGCCCTTCCTGTATGTTAAGGAGTCTGAAAAATGCTAAGAGAAATAAGCGAGCTGGAGCAGATGATCGGCTACTCCTTTGCGGATAAGGAATTGCTGGAAAATGCGCTCCGTCACAGCTCATATGCGAATGAACACAAAAAAAAGAACCTGAAGGATAATGAGAGGCTGGAATTTCTCGGCGACGCCGTGCTGGAGCTTTCGAGCAGCGAATATCTGTATCGTCATTACCCGAAGATGAAGGAGGGAGAAATGACAAAGCTGCGGGCAAGTATTGTGTGTGAGCCAACTCTTGCACAGTGTGCGGCAAAAATCGAGCTTGGTTCCTTCCTGCGGCTGGGCAGAGGAGAGGAGCAGACAGGAGGCAGACACCGCGATTCCGTGGTTTCCGACGCGATGGAGGCCCTGATCGGCGCCATTTTTCTGGATGGTGGTTTTACTAATGCAAAAGAATTTGTAAACAGATTCATCTTACATGGAGTTGAGCACAAAAAACTCTTTTTTGATAGTAAAACTATCCTGCAGGAAATTGTACAGAGTTCTTTCAAGGGCGAAGCAATGTCCTACCGCCTGTTGCGGGAGGAGGGACCGGAGCACGATAAGACCTTTGTGGTACAGCTTTTTATCGGCGACAGGGGCTTTGAGGAAGGCCGCGGAAGGACAAAGAAGAGTGCCGAGCAGGAAGCTGCCTACCGTACAATGATGATCTTGAAAGGACAACAGTAATTTATGTATTTAAAAAGCATCGAGGTGCAGGGGTTCAAGTCCTTTGCAAATAAGATGAAGTTCCAGTTTCACAACGGGATCACCGGTATCGTTGGGCCAAACGGCAGCGGAAAGAGCAATGTGGCGGACGCCGTCCGCTGGGTGCTTGGTGAGCAGAGCGCAAAGCAGCTCCGCGGCTCCAATATGCAGGACGTCATTTTTTCCGGCACGGAAAACCGCAAGCCGCTGGGCTTTGCATCGGTTGCGATCACGCTGGATAACGCCGATCATCAGCTTCCGACCGATTACGATGAGGTGACGGTGACGCGCCGTCTCTACCGCTCCGGCGAGAGCGAATATCTCATCAACGGCACAGCCTGCCGTCTGCGCGATATCCAGGAGTTGTTTTACGACACCGGTATCGGAAAAGAAGGCTATTCCATCATCGGACAGGGGCAGATCGAGAAAATTTTAAGCGGGAAACCGGAGGAGCGCCGCGAGTTGTTTGATGAGGCTGCTGGGATCGTAAAATTCAAGCGGCGCAAGCTGGCTACCCAGAAGAAGCTGGAGGATGAAAATAATAACCTCACGCGTGTGCGCGACATCCTTTCAGAGATTACGCGTCAGATCGGACCTCTGGAGCGGCAGTCGGAGAAGGCAAAGATTTATCTGCAGCGCAGGGAAGAACTGAAAACGCTGGATATCAATATGTTTCTTCTGGAGGACGGGCGCGTTAAGAAACAGCTTGAAGAGGTGACGGAGAAGATCGCGATCTCCGATAACGACCTTGCGCAGGCGGGCGGGCAGCTTGAAGCGGCAAAGCGGGAATATGAGGACGCCGAGCAGCGCCTGGAGAGCCTGAATGCCGCAATTGAGGAGAAGCAGAACCAGCTTCACCAGGCAGAGATCACTCGCCAGCAGCTCGAAAGCCAGATTGGGCTTCTCAGGGAGCAGATCCGCTCGGCGCAGATGAACGACGAGCACTATGAAAGCCGTATTGCTGCTTTGCAGAGAGACATTCTTGCGCGCAGCGGGCAAAAGGAAAAGGAGAATGAGACGCTTCTTGCGCTGCAGAAGGAGACGGCGGCAGCCAGGGCAAAGGAGCAGGAGCACGAGCAGTTCCTGGAGCAGCTTATAAAGGAGGTTTCCGCTCTGGAGACGGAAATCTCACAGGGGCAGTCCGGGCTGATCACGCTGATCAACCAGCGAAGCACTACAAAGACAAATCTTCAGCGATATGAAACGATGCTGGAGCAGACGCAGATCCGCAAGGCGGAGCTGACGGGACGGCTTCTGACTGCGAAGGGCGAGGAGGAGGATCTCTCGAAGAACCGCGCAGAGCTGCAGGTGGAGTACGACGAGACGCAGGCAGTCATTGAGCGGATGATCGCGGACAACAGCGTGGTGGAACAGAATATCCAGAGGATGCAGGAAGCGCTTGCAGTGCGCAGCCGTGAGCTGGAGGAGGCAAAGACGGCGTACCATCGCGAGGCTTCCCGCCTGGAGTCGCTGCGCAATATCACGGAGCGCTATGACGGCTACGGTATCAGTATCCGCAAGGTCATGGAGCAGAAATCTGTGCAGAGCGGTCTGCACGGAGTAGTCGCCGATCTGATCAGGACGCAGAAAAAGTATGAGACGGCGATAGAGACAGCGCTTGGAGGAAGCATCCAGAACATTGTCACGGACAATGAGGAGACGGCAAAGAGCATGATCGCCTTCTTAAAACGCAACCGCTACGGGCGCGCGACCTTCCTTCCGCTGACGGCTATCCGCAGGCGCGGCGGCCTGGCGAGGGAGCAGGCGCTCTACGAGCCGGGAGCGATCGGCGTGGCAAGCACGCTCGCCGAGGCGGACGAGATCTACGATAATCTTGTAGAATATCTGCTCGGGCAGACGCTGGTGGTGGATACGATCGATCATGCGATCGCGATCGCCCGGAAGTATAAGCAGAGCCTGCGCATTGTCACGCTGGAGGGCGATCTTTTAAGTCCGGGCGGCTCGATGTCCGGCGGAGCCTTCAAAAATTCCAGCAATCTGCTTGGAAGAAGGCGCGAGACGGAGGAGCTGGAAAAGAGTGTAAAGGAAAAAAGCGACGCGGTCAGCCAGGCAGAGAGGGATATCGGCGAGCTGCGTGAAAAGCGGCAGGAATACCGGCAGGAGCTGATGAAGCGCACAGAGAAGCTGCAGCAGCAGTATCTGCTGCAGAATACCGCCAGACTGAAGCTGGAGGAGATCGACGGGCAGAGGCAGAAAACGCAGACCGGCAACGAGCAGCTATTGCGCGAGGCCGCGGAGCTGGATTCCCAGATAACGGAGATCGGGGAACAGAAGACGGCGCTTCTATCTGAGCTTGCAGATTCGCAGGAGCGCGAACGCAAGCTGGAGGCGGAGATTACGGAACGCCGGGAGGCGCTGGAGGAAAAGCGCCGCCTGCAGGAGGCGCAGAACGATCTGACGGCGAAAGCGCGCACGCGGTCTGCGGAGCTTGCACAGCGGGAAACGTTTGCCGGCGATAATGTGGAGCGGCTGGAGCGCGAGATAAAGAGCTTTCGGGAGGAAGAGGCGCAGCTTCAGGCTGACCGGCAGGGCTCCGGCGACGAGGTTTCGCAGAAGACGGAGCAGATCACACAGATAGAGGAAACGATAGCGCATGCGTCGCTTGCCCGGCAGGAGACACAGACGCAGATAGAAGCGCTTGCGAAGGAGCGGCAGGAGGTGTCCGCCGCGCATAAGAATTTCTTTGAGAAGCGCGAGGCGCTTTCCGGGCAGATGAGCAGCCTGGATAAGGAGCGCTACCGTCTGGAAAGCCAGAAGGAGCGCCTGGAGGACTATCGCGAGCGTCAGATCAATTATATGTGGGAGGAATACGGTCTGACGGCGAGCGAGGCTGCCGCTTTCGAGGATAAGGCGCATGAGAATCCGGCGCAGCTAAAGAAACGCATCTCCGAGTTAAAAGGTGAGATCAAGGCGCTTGGTCCGGTCAATGTGAATGCGATTGAGGAGTATAAAGAGACCGCCGAGCGGCACAAATTTTTGACGGAGCAGCACGACGATCTTGTAAAGGCGGGAGAGGCGCTTAAAGATATCATCAAAGAGCTGGATACCGGAATGCGCAAACAGTTTGCGGAGAAATTTGCAATTATGCAGACGGAGTTTTCCAAGTCGTTTAAGGAGCTTTTCGGCGGCGGTCACGGCACGCTGGAGCTTGTGGAGGACGAGGATATCCTGGAGGCGGGTATCCGCATTATCGCGCAGCCGCCCGGAAAGAAGCTGCAGAATATGATGCAGATGTCCGGCGGAGAAAAGGCGCTCACGGCGATCGCCCTGCTGTTTGCGATCCAGAACATGAAGCCTTCGCCGTTCTGTCTGCTGGACGAGATCGAGGCTGCGCTTGATGAAAACAATGTGGCGCGTTATGCGGGATATCTGAAAAAGTTGACAAAAAATACACAGTTTATTATTATTACTCATAGAAGGGGTACAATGGCGGCGGCGGACCGCCTCTACGGGATCACCATGCAGGAGAAGGGCGTTTCCACGCAGGTTTCCGTCAATATGGTAGAAGAGGAACTTGATAAATAGGATAAGGACAGCCTGCGAAAGGGCGCTTCTGTCCTGGAAAGGAGGAGTTTTATGGAAGAAAAGAAAGGATTTTTCAGGAGACTGGCGGAGGGACTTTCCAAGACGAGAGATAATATTGTGTCCGGCATCGACAGCATCTTCAGCGGCTTTTCCAGTATCGACGAGGATTTTTACGAGGAGATCGAGGAAACGCTGATCATGGGCGATCTCGGCATTAACGCGACGACCGCGATCATTGAGGATTTAAAAGAAAAGGTAAAGGAAAACCATATCAAGGAGCCGTCGGAGTGCAAGCGGTATCTCATCGAGAGCATCCGTCAGCAGATGGAGGTCGGCGAGATGGCCTACGAGTTTGAACACCGCACCTCCGTCGTTCTGGTGATCGGCGTAAACGGCGTCGGCAAGACGACGAGTGTCGGAAAGCTTGCCGGGAAGCTGAAGGATCAGGGGAAAAAGGTGGTGCTTGCAGCCGCCGATACCTTCCGGGCAGCCGCCGGGGAACAGCTCTCCGAGTGGGCCAATCGGGCAGGCGTTGAGATCATTTCCGGACAGGAGGGCAGCGACCCGGCGTCAGTGGTCTATGATGCGGTAGCGGCGGCGAAGGCGCGCCATGCGGACGTGTTGCTCTGCGATACGGCAGGCAGGCTTCACAATAAAAAGAATCTGATGAACGAGCTTGGCAAGATCAACCGCATCCTGGAAAAGGAGTACCCGGAGGCGTACCGCGAGACGCTTGTCGTACTGGACGGAACGACCGGGCAGAATGCACTTGTGCAGGCGCGCGAGTTTGCGGAGGTTGCCGATATCACCGGCATCATTCTGACGAAGCTGGACGGAACGGCAAAGGGCGGCATCGCGATCGCGATTCACTCAGAGCTGGGCATTCCGGTGAAATATATCGGGGTCGGCGAGAGTATTGAGGATCTGCAGAAGTTTAATGCGGAAGAATTTGTGAATGCACTGTTTTTAACAGATGAAAAGGAATAAAGGGGAATCAGAATTATGCTGACATTAGAGAGTTTTGAAGAGGCATCGGAGGTTGTAAAAAGGGTCACGCAGGAGACAAAGCTGGTATACAGCAAGTACTTCAGCGACCAGACCGGGAACCGCGTTTATTTAAAGCCGGAAAACATGCAGATTACCGGCGCCTATAAGATCCGCGGCGCGTATTACAGCATTTCTACCCTCTCGAAAGAGGAGCAGGAGAGAGGACTGATCACGGCGTCTGCAGGAAATCACGCCCAGGGCGTTGCATACGCGGCAAAGGAGCTGGGCGTAAAGGCTGTGGTTGTCATGCCGGTGACGACGCCGCTTATGAAGGTGAACCGCACGAAAAGCTACGGCGCGGAGGTGATCCTGCACGGCGAGGTTTACGATGAGGCGTGCGAGTACGCCTACCAGCTTGCCGAGGAGAACGGCTACACCTTTATCCATCCGTTTGACGATCTTGCTGTTGCCACCGGGCAGGGCACGATTGCGATGGAGATCGTAAAGGAGCTGCCGCTTGTGGACTATATTCTTGTTCCGGTGGGCGGCGGCGGACTGGCAACCGGCGTCTCTACGCTCGCAAAGATGCTGAATCCGAATATCAGGGTGATCGGTGTGGAGCCGGCGGGGGCAAACTGCCTGCAGGCGTCCCTGGAGGCGGGCGAGGTTGTGACGCTTCCGACGATCAACACCATTGCCGACGGCACTGCGGTAAAGCGTCCGGGCGAGAAGATTTTCCCGTATCTGCAGAAGAATCTGGACGACATCATCACCATCCAGGACGACGAGCTGATCGTCGCTTTCCTCGATATGGTAGAAAATCATAAGATGATCGTCGAGAATTCCGGTCTGCTTACCGTGGCGGCGCTGAAGCATATGAATGTGAAGAATAAAAAGATCGTCGCTATCCTGAGCGGCGGAAATATGGATGTGATCACCATGTCCTCCGTCGTGCAGTTCGGACTGATCCAGCGTGACCGTATCTTTACGGTGTCTGTGCTGCTTCCCGATACGCCGGGCGAGCTGGTGCGCGTTTCCACCGTGGTCGCCGAGATGCAGGGCAACGTTATCAAGCTTGACCATAACCAGTTCGTCAGCACCAACCGCAGCAAGGCGGTGGAGCTGAAGATCACCATGGAGGCATTCGGCACCGAGCACAAAAACCAGATCGTGTACGCGCTGGAAGAGCACGGCTTCAAGCCGCGCGTCATCCGCACAAGCCTTTAGAGGAAATTTACGTCGATAAGACAGGAATTTTAAACGGTGTCAAGAAAAAATACTTGACACCGTATTTTTTTTGTATTATGATAGCGAAGGTGATGAGAGATGGAACGGATCGTAGAGCAGACGCTGCTGTTTGATTTTTACGGCGAGCTTCTGACAGAGCATCAGAGGAATGTGTATGAGGATGTGGTTCTGAACGACTGCTCCTATGCGGAGGCGGCAGAGCAGTATCAGATCAGCCGCCAGGGTGTACACGATCTGATCAAGCGCTGCAACCGTATCCTGGAGGATTACGAGGCAAAGCTTCACCTGGTGAAAAAGTTTTTGTCCATCCGCGAGAAAATCGAACAGATCCATGTGCTTGCAGAAGGGCATGAAGAGATAAGGAAAATTGCAGGCGAGATTTTAGAGGAGTTGTAAAGATGGCATTTGAAAGCCTTTCCGATAAATTGCAGAATGTGTTTAAGAACCTGCGGAGCAAGGGCCGCCTGACGGAGGCGGATGTAAAGGCTGCCTTAAAGGAAGTCAAGATGGCGCTTCTGGAGGCGGACGTCAGCTTCAAGGTGGTTAAACAGTTTATGAAATCCGTGCAGGAGCGCGCGGTCGGCACCGACGTCATGACAGGCTTGAATCCCGGACAGATGGTCATTAAGATCGTCAACGAAGAGATGGTTAAGCTGATGGGCTCCGAGACTACGGAAATTGCGTTGCGTCCGGCGAGCGAGATTACTGTCATCATGATGGCAGGTCTGCAGGGTGCGGGCAAGACGACGACGACGGCAAAGCTTGCGGGCAAGCTGAAGTCGAAGGGCAGGGTTCCTCTGTTGGCGGCGTGCGACGTTTACCGTCCGGCGGCGATCCAGCAGCTTCAGATAAACGGTGAAAAGCAGGGCGTTGAGGTATTCTCAATGGGAGATAAGCAAAGCCCGGTGAATATCGCAAAGGCGGCTATGGAACATGCAAGGAGCCGCAATATGAATGTGGTCATCCTCGATACGGCGGGACGTCTTCACGTCGACGAGGAGATGATGGACGAGCTTGTACAGATCAAGGAGGCGGTGCACGTCGACCAGACGATCCTGGTGGTTGACGCGATGACCGGACAGGATGCCGTCAACGTCGCCGAGATGTTCAACAGCAAGATCGGCATCGACGGCGTGATCCTGACAAAGCTGGACGGCGACTCCCGCGGCGGCGCGGCGCTCTCCATAAAAGCGACCTGCGGAAAGCCGATTCTTTATGTCGGCATGGGCGAGAAGCTCTCCGACCTGGAGCAGTTTTATCCGGACCGTATGGCGTCGAGGATCCTCGGCATGGGCGATGTCATGAGCCTTATCGAGAAGGCTCAGGCAAACCTGGATGAGAGCAAGGCGCGCGAAATGGAACAGAAGTTCAAGAAAGCGCAGTTCGGCTTCGACGATTATCTGGAGAGCATGAACCAGATGAAAAACATGGGCGGCTTTTCCAGCGTCCTTTCCATGATACCCGGCTTTGGCGGCAGCAAGATGAAGGATGTCGAGGGCATGATCGATGAAAAGGCGCTTGCGCGCAACGAGGCGATTATCCTTTCCATGACGCCGCAGGAGAGAGCCAATCCCGATATATTAAATCCCTCCCGCAAAAAGCGGATCGCTGCCGGTTGTGGTGTGGATATTGCCGAGGTAAACCGGCTTGTCAAGCAGTTTGAGCAGACGAAAAAGATGATGAAACAGATTCCCGGACTGACGGGAGGCAGAGGCGGTAAAAGAGGAAAATTTAAATTTCCCTTTTAAATATATTTCAGAAGAAACCAAGGAGGTGAAATGAAATGGCAGTAAAGATCAGATTAAGAAGAATGGGACAGAAGAAAGCTCCTTTCTATAGAATTGTGGTTGCAGATTCCCGCTCTCCGAGAGACGGAAGATGTATCGATGAGATCGGTACCTACAATCCGAACACTGACCCGAGCGAATTTAAAATCGATGAAGAACTGGCAAAGAAATGGCTTGCAAACGGCGCTCAGCCGACCGAGGTAGTAGGTAAGCTTTTCAAGCTGGCTGGTATCGAGAAGTAGAATAGGGGTGGCGGTAATGAAGGATTTAGTAGAAGTAATTGCCAAATCTCTGGTAGAACATCCGGAAGAGGTCGTAGTTACAGAAAAAGAAAGCGGCAAGACTACCGTGATCGAACTGAAAGTAGCCCAGTCTGATATGGGAAAAGTTATCGGCAAGCAGGGCAGAATTGCAAAAGCAATCCGCGCCGTTGTAAAAGCTGCGGCGTCCAAGAGTGATAAAAAAGTGGTTGTTGATATTGTGTAACGCAAGGAGCTGTCTTAGGGCAGCTCTTTTTGCACATTTATGAATATAAATAAAGAACAGCGGGGCAGTTTTGCTCCTTTGACGGAGGAAATATATGGAACAGTTTCTGCAGGTGGGCGTGGTTTCTTCCACGCACGGAGTCCGCGGCGAGGTAAAGGTGTATCCGACGACAGACGACGCTGCGCGCTTTAAAAAGCTCAAAGAAGTTTTTGCTGAGACAAAGCACGGCAATGTGCCGCTTACGATAGAACAGGTAAAATTTTTCAAAAATATGGTGATCCTGAAATTCAGGGGAATCGACAACATCAGCGACGTGGAAAAGTATAAGGGCTGTCCCTTACTGGTGACGCGCAAAAATGCCGTGAAGCTGGCTCCGGGAGAGTACTTTCTGTGCGACCTTGTAGGGCTTACCGTTTTCACGGACACGGGCGAGGAGCTTGGCACGCTGACGGAGATCATCCGCACCGGAGCAAACGATGTTTATGTGGTAAAAACAAAAAATGAAAAAGAAGTCTTGATACCGAACATAAAAGAATGTATTATAGAGGTATCGCTGGAAAAAAATACAATGACGGTTCATCTGCTGGAGGGGCTGCTGTGAAATTTCATGTACTGACGCTGTTTCCCGAAATGATTGAAAACGGACTGCACACGAGCATTACGGGAAGGGCAATGGAAAAAGGGCTTATTTCGCTGAATACGGTAAATATCCGCGATTTTGCGGGTAATAAGCACGGCAAGGTGGATGATTATCCGTACGGCGGAGGCGCCGGCATGGTGATGCAGGCGGAGCCGGTCTACAGCGCACACAGATCCATCGAAGAGCAGGCGGGAAGGAAAATCCGCACGATCTACCTCACGCCGCAGGGAAAGACCTTTCATCAGGAGATGGCGAAGGAGCTTTCCCATGAGGAGGAGCTGATCTTTTTATGCGGGCACTATGAGGGCATTGACGAGCGTGTTCTGGAGGAGGTCGTCACGGATTATGTGTCTATCGGCGATTATGTGCTGACCGGCGGAGAGCTGCCCGCCATGGTCATGATCGATACCATTTCCCGGCTTGTCGAGGGGGTATTAAATAACGAGGATTCCGCAGAGTTTGAATCCTTCCAGGATTCCCTGCTGGAATATCCACAGTACAGCAGACCGGAGACGTGGCGCGGCAAAGCGGTTCCGCCCGTGCTCTTATCAGGGCATCATGCGAATGTGGAAAAATGGAGAAGGGAGCAGTCTGTGCGGCGCACCGCCAGATGGCGCCCGGATCTGCTTAAGAGAGCAACGCTCACTGAAAAAGAAAAAGCTATGCTGAAAGGAGAAGGAAACGATGTTTGAAGATCTTGGGAAGAAACTTGGGGACCTTGCGCAGAATATGGGAGACCTCGCGCAGGTAATGGTAAAAAAGACCGGTGAGGTGGCGGAGATCGCAAGTCTGCGCACAAAAATCCTTGCAAAGAAGAAAAAAGCGGACGATGAGCTGATGGCGCTCGGCAAAGCATATTATGAGGCGCACAAGGACACTGCCGACGAATTTGCGGACAAAATTGTCGGCATTAACGACATCTACAATGAAATCGCCGCTCTGGAGGACGAGATCAAGGCGCTGAAGGAGAAGCTTCCGGAGGATGAGAAGAAATTCGCCGAGGAGATGGTACAGGATACCGAGGAGATTATCAACGAGGCAAAAAAAGCGGTAGCCGATGCAGCGGCCGCGGTGAAGAGCGCGGTGGACGAGG
>UMKV01001963.1_pt1 | contig 21587 bp, 17 predicted proteins | sample 1966381 | NCBI WGS metagenome assembly UMKV01 (sample SAMEA4836182, study PRJEB28245) | human gut metagenome | biome: gut microbiome; material: fecal sample | place: Denmark | collected 2008
CGTAAGAGTCTACGGAACAGATTGAATTATCGGATGAGGTCCATATAATATTTTTATTGGTTGCCGTATCAGAACCTACCGTTGCTGTTAAAGTTCCGGAAGTTCCGACATTCATAAATTTATGTGTTTCACTTAATGTAATAGAAGAAACATATTCTTTTACATCAATCGTACAAGCTGCTGTCAGCTGGCACTCCTCTGTTGTAACAATGATTACGCAGGAGCCACCCTTTACTGCTGTTACAACACCCATTTCATCAACGGTTGCAACATCAGGATCACTTGAACGATACGTTACATTCTTATTTTCAGCATCATACGGCTCGATATTCGGAATAATCGCATACTTTGCACCTACCCATAATTCCTGATAATCAGAATTTAAGGTAATACCTGTTACCGGCTGTGTAACTGTTACAACACAGTATGCTGTCAGACCGGAATCCGGATTTGTTGCAATAATAGAAGTTGTACCTGCACCGGTAGCTGTTACCTTACCGTCGCTTTCCACTGTACACACATCTTCATCACGGCTTTCCCATGTAATGATTTTGTTATCCGCATTTTCCGGAAGACAGGTTGCATTCAGCCAGAATACCTGACCTTTTCTTACTGTAATATCTGTTGTATTTAAAACAACCTGTGTAACCGGCTGTTTTACATAGATATTACACATTGCAGATGCCTTGCCATCTAATGATTCACAAAGAATTGTACAGCTTCCTGTTCCAACTGCCTGTACTAAACCGTTAGAGTCTACGATACAAACATTGGTATTAGAAGATGTCCAGCGTACTGTTCTGTTAGATGCCTCTAACGGAAGTACTTCTGCTGTAATTCTTAATGTATCTCCGATTCTCATAATTTCATCTGTATAATCGAGTGTAATCGTTTCTACCGGAATATCAATGACAAAATTACAGAATGCCTGAAATGCACCATCTTCGGTTTTACAAACTACTGCTGCATGTCCCGGTTTTACAAATGTTACAAGACCATTCTCATCAACCTTTACAATGCTTTCATCTGTAGACTGCCATGTAACATTTCTGTTAACACCTTCCCCTGCAGGAAGAACAGTTGCCACTAACTGGAACTGTCCGACAGACATAGAAGATTCTACCGATGTTTCATTTAATACAACACCTGTAACCGGTTCTCTTACATAAACATCACAAGTTGCTGTCTTTAATCCATCTTCTGTAATAACACTGATGGTTGCTGTACCACCGGCTACACCCGTGATAGTTGCCGTGTAGCTGTCACCTTCAACTGTTGCAACGCTTGTATTTGAAGAAGACCATAATACTTTATCATTGGTTGGTCCTGCCGGATTAAATAACAGCTGGACCGTTCCGGTTGAACCTCTGTCAATCTGAATAGACGACGGATTAATGGATACTTCATTAACCGGTGTCGTTACATAAATAACACAGGTTGCTGTCTTCATAACGCCGTTAACGTTTTGTGTAACAATCAAATGTACCGTACCGGACTTCACACCGGTAATCTTAAATGTCTTACCGTCCTGCTCTACTGTAACCAGATCACCTGTCGGAATTGTTCCGTCATCCTTTGGCTGGTTTTCAAGCTTATAAGTAATTGGATTGGCTGTAATATCTGTAGCTGTTACAAGGGCTGACACTTCAATGGTTTCGCCCATGTTAACAGATGTCTTATCTGCACTTAATGCAAAATCATCAATAACAGTAATTTCATACACCAGCTGAATCGGCTGATTGTACTTTGTACTGAAATCATCTGCTGCTCTTGATGCATATATCTTTGCAGTACCGGCACCAATTGCCGTAACAAGACCTGTTGTTGCATCAACCTGCAGGACTGCATTGTTCGATGTTGTCCATGTAATCTCTGTCGGATTTGCTGATGTTGATAACTGCAGCTGGTCATCAACGTTCATATTGCTGACCTGATTGCCCAGTTTCTTAAACGGTACAATAACATCAACGGTATCATGCGTATACCATGTCTTATTGCCCTGTGCATCATATGCCGGAATACCTACTGTTACCGTAGAAACACCTGCATACTTACCAAGTACTGAACCGTCCTGTGCAACTTCAACAACCTTCGGGTCAGATGACTCGTAAAAAACACCTGCCGTTGCCGGATTATTGATGTTAGAACCAATAACATACTTCGTAAACTCTACATATGGTTCATCATTTAACTTTAAACACTTGCGGTTATTATTGTCTCTGTAAATGTTTGAATCATTAAATTCTACTTTTGCACGAACTGTAAATTCTTTGCAAAGAGCATCTTCACCGCCGCCGTCTGCTGTTCTTACAATAACCGTTGCCTGTCCACCGCCGACAACCTTTAAAGTTGCCTGTGTGCTGGATGATGAAACCAGTTCAACTACACCGTCATGAGAAACGTTTCCACTGGTGTCGTTCTTTGTTTCAATAAAAATCTTGTTAGAATCACAGGTATTGGTTGTAAATGTGATCTGATCACCAACTGTATAAATCGTACTGTTGGAATGAGTTGTCGTAACTTCAAGCGGTACAACAACTTTTGCCGTCAGGCTGGTAACCAGTGACTTATTGATAATGGAACCTGTGCTGTCATACTGAATAGAATAGTATGTAGCTGTCACATCTGCTTTACCGGCATGTGCACCCTTAATAATAGGAATCATACCTTTTGCAGTGTCGTGATCCATTACATCATTTTCTCTGCGGAATGTAACAATATCGTTATTAGAAGATGTCCATTCGATATTATTACCATTTGGTGCGTAATTCTGGTTCGGATCCCCATTATCATCCGTACCGGTAAGAGAACTAACCTGTACAACCGAGTTAGACTCTTTATTGAATGCAATGCTTGCAGAAGTCGTTGACAATCTCATGGCAACACTGGTCGCAGCGTTGGCATAGAGCATATATCCTCCTAACAGAGCGATTGCAAAGATTGCAGCTGCCAGCACCTTCCAGCCCTTACGCAATCTTCTAATCTGATAAATTTTTTTCATAACAGACCTCTTTTCTACTGTATTCTAAATACCTATTTAGTCTATCGACTACATTTTGTGTTTAGTTTACTATATTTTCACAATTTTTTCAACATTTTCCACAAAATTTACGTTTTAATTCCCCCGCATGGGAGGCTTCTGTTACAAAGGTACTACATAAACAGACTGCCGCACTTTCAAAGCACGGCAGTCCCATGGACTTAAAAACAATTCCTGCAATTATTTCTGAACAAGATGTATAGCGAATCCGCCGAACTCGCCCTTGAAATAAATTGCCTTTAATCTGTCATTTTTAATAACGGCTGAATCCTTGTCAAATTCAAATCCACGTTTCTCTAAATGATAGATTGCTCTTTCAATATAGTTTGTTGCGATTGCAATATGACCATGTGTTCCACGACCCTGCTTTTTCATCAGCTCAAAGCCTGTTCCTGAAAATACTGAACTGTTACCGACTTTCTTTTCAAAGCTGAACATCTTATTGAATGTATCTGCAAGGTCTTCTGCCTCTTCACCGCTCTGTAAGTTGACACCAACGTGTCTAACTTCAAATCCAAGCATCGTATCAACAGCTTCTCTTGTCAGATTCTTAATGCCTTCAAAATCGCCTGCTGCAACCATGTCTTTCTTTACCATCCATGAACCGCCGCAGCATACAATTTTGCCAAAGTCAAGATAAGACTTTAAGTTGCCTGCATTGATACCGCCTGTCGGCATAAATTTCATATTTGTATATGGTGCTGCCATAGACTTAATCATGTTGAGTCCGCCTGCTGCTTCAGCCGGGAAGAATTTTACGACATCAAGTCCTAATTCAATCGCTGTTTCTACATCAGAAGGATTGCTTGTACCCGGAACAATCGGATAACCCTTGTCCAGACAATGCTTTACAACCTTAGGATTCAGTCCCGGACTGACAATAAACTTTGCTCCTGCATTCATGGCTCTGTCTGCCTGCTCCGGTGTTAATACTGTACCGGCTCCGACAACAAGTTCAGGGAACTTTTCAGCCATGATACGGATAGATTCCTCTGCTGCTGCAGTTCTGAATGTTACTTCTGCGCAAGGAAGTCCGCCTTCAATTAAAGCCTTTGCTAACGGTTCTGCATCTTTTGCATCATCTAATGCGATAACCGGTACAATACCAATCTTGCTCAATTCTTCTACAACTTTATTCATTTTAACTTCTCCTTTTACTAGAATATGTAATTTCTTTTTATTATAGAGTTGGTACATTTTTTTGTCAATTCATAGTTTTGTAAATTCATGAAATTCTTTCGGTAAAAAATATAGATTAAATCGGACAAGTATGATAGAATACATTTGTAATAAAATATTTTGGAGGTATCTAAAAAATGAAATTAAATTTAAGACCAGCCGAAGAGTGCACATTTGATGCCGTATCTTTAGGTGAAGTAATGCTTCGTCTTGATCCGGGTGAAGGAAGAATCCGTACAGCAAGAAGCTTTAGAGCATGGGAAGGCGGCGGAGAATACAATGTTATCCGTGGTCTTCACAAGTGTTTCGGAATGAACACAGCTGTTATCACAGCTTTCGCTGATAACGAAGTAGGTCTTCTTATGAAAGACTTCATCGAGCAGGGTGGCGTTTCAACAGACCTCATCTGCTGGAAGAAGACTGATGGTATCGGACGTCTTTGCAGAAACGGTCTGAACTTCACAGAAAGAGGATTTGGTATCCGTGGCGCTAAGGGCTGCTCTGACAGAGCTAACACAGCTATCTCTCAGGCTACACCGGATGATTTCGATTTCGACTACATCTTCAAGAACAAGAGCGATGGTGGTTTAGGTGTTCGCTGGTTACATACAGGCGGTATCTACGCTGCTCTTTCTGAACAGGCTTGTGAAACAGTTATCGCAGCTTGTAAGGCAGCTAAGAAGTATGGTACAATCGTATCTTACGACTTAAACTACCGTCCTTCTATGTGGGAAGCTATCGGTGGATTAGCTAAGGCTCAGGAAGTTAATAAGGAAGTTGCTAAGTATGTTGATGTTATGATTGGTAACGAAGAAGACTTCACAGCCTGCCTTGGTTTTGAAATCGAAGGTAACGATGCAAACCTTAAGACTCTGAACCTTGATGGTTACAAGAAGATGATCAACGAAGCTGCTGCTACATATCCGAACTTCAAGGCTGTTGCTACAACACTTCGTCAGGTTAAGACAGCTACAGTTAACGATTGGTCTGCTATCTGCTGGGCTGATGGTGAAATCTATAAGGCTGCTCAGTATGACGGTCTTGAAATCATGGATAGAGTTGGTGGCGGTGATTCATTCGCTTCAGGTCTTGTATATGGTCTTATGACATTTGAAGATGCTGAAAAGGCTGTTAATTACGGTGCTGCTCACGGCGCTCTTGCTATGACAACTCCTGGTGATACAACAATGGCTTCTCTCAAGGAAGTTGAAGGTATCGTTGGTGGTGCTGGCGCAAGAGTTCAGAGATAATTAAAGCTTAGCTTTCATTTGATTAGAGCGTTCAAGAACAAAAAACGTCCGGCAGGAAAATCCTGCCGGACGTTTTTTTGTTCTTTCACACACATTTGAGTTTTATCTGCTTCTTTACCGGATACAATGACAATACCAGTTCATAGTTTCGTTCTTTTACGTGCTCCCACTGTTTTTGCGTAAATCCATTTTTTACTAAAAGAAACGGCAGAATCAGTTTCCGTTCTTCTCCTGATTCGATATAGATTGAACCGCTTTGATACTGCTCACTATTCCATTTTTCATTTACCGCCATATACTTATCAGGTGCTGTACAAGTTGTCCATGCCTGTGATGTCAATGTAAAGCCTTCTAATGTGACCCGCTGTTTCTCTTCTGACATATTTTTTATATTGACTGTAACCATGATACATTCTGCTTCCTTAAACATTTCCTTTTCGAAAGCATATATATCAGAAAAATCTTCCTGACTCATAAAAGACACATCGGTTGCTGTTATTTCAAAATCATCTGCCGTCATCGCTTCACCAATCTGTTTTTCCTCTAACTGTGCTTTCGGATATTTCAGGTTAATACCGATTACCAACACCAGATATGCAAAAAAGGCAATCACCGATACGGCAATTATGATCGTTTTTATTCTACTTTTTTTCATTTCGGATAATTTTCCCCTCCTCCATATAATAAATGCTGTCTGCTATCTGATCTAATATTTCTCTGTCATGACAGCTGACAATAATTAATGCACCTGCTTCCGCTCTTTGTTTTATAATTTTCTTTACTTTTTCCACACTTTTTTCATCTAAAGCATTAAAAGGTTCATCTAAAATAATCAGTTCGGGATTTTCCATTAGTGCAATGGCAATTCCCAGCTTTTGTCTCATTCCAAGTGAATATTTCTTTACGGACTTCTTTTCATCAGGGTCTAATCCTACTTCCTGTAGTATTTCACGCATTTCATTTTCCAAAGCAATTCCTTTGATGGATGCGATTGCCCTCATATTATCCAATGCACTGTAATGCTCTATAAATCCCGGACTTTCAATGAGTGCGCCAAGACTTTCCGGAAATGATATTCTTTTTCCCAGTTCATCTCCGTCTACAATAATTGCTCCGTTATCAGGAATCACCAGTCCGCAGATACACCGCATCAGCATGGTCTTTCCCGAACCATTCTGCCCCCGGAAACCATAAATGTTCAATATTCCAATACATTTTTGATTTATTTCATCTTATCTAAAAGAAAAATGTCCGGCAGAATTCATTCCCCTGTCGGACATTTTATTGTTTGTATCTTTTATATTCTGTTATAATACTCTTGTATGCCAAAATGCGATAACAGCAGCTTTTTCATCTCTGTTTCACTGATTCCGCCGGGCTGTAAGAAAATCACAAATACCCTGAACAGTACCGCTTTTATGTATTCATCTTCTGTAAAATCCGATGTGTTTAAAAGCGTTGTCAGCATGAATTCCAGTCTGTTTGGCGGACAGCCTTCGCACAGCAAATCTATTGCTTCACGCTCATATGCTGTAACATTCTGCCACTTTTCACTTTCAAAAGCCATAATACCATTATCCTGAACTTCCCTGCCAAGCCAAACAAGTTCTTCTATATATTGAAAATATTGTTCCTTATTCCTGCAATTTTTAAAAATTTCTTCATTAAACGTTAAGTTCATGCATACCCTCCCAAACTCACACTTTTACTAAATATACGGGAAACGGATTTCCATTAGGTAATCGGCATACTGTCTTTGGATTTCTTTTAACTTTCCACGGCTGACTTTGATTTTTTGTCCATCATTCATTTCTATTGTTCCCGCAATATTTTTAATTGCCGCAAAATTCACAATATAAAATCGCGAAACCCGTATAAATGTCTGAACCGGAAGTATGTCCTCACACTCCTTTAAACTGATATATCCCGGCACAACACCATTTTCCGTATAAATCTCAATATATTTATCGTTTGATTTAATATACTGAATCTCTTTTAATGAAACCCCTGTTTCTGCCGTAAGCCGACAGACTGCATTTTCTTTTTTCTCCTCAACAGCTTTATCCAGAACCTCAAATACCTTTTCCCTTGAAACCGGTTTATCTATGAAACCACATACATTTTTGCCAAAAGCCTCCCGGATATATCCGTCATAGCACGTTATAAATGCAATCATTTCTTTTCTCTTATTTTGAATCAAAATATCTTTTAACGCAATTCCGGACATTCCGGACATCTCAATATCCAAAAACAAAATATCTATATCATCCTGCGCCTTTAAATAATCTTCTGCACAGCTATATTGCTTTATCGTAATCTGAATTTGCTTTTCTGTCTGATATGCCAGCACTTTATCTGTAATTTCTTCTCTCCATAACAGGACATCATCACAAATTCCCACTGAAACCCCCTCTGTCATTGGTCACAAATCCTCCACGATGTAAAAATCCAAATATATTGATATCAGGGTCAAAAGGTCTAAACCCACATGAGTTTGCTCATAGGTGGGACTTGTGTCCCCAACATCATATATTTATTATACACGATTTTCTATTCTTAGGCAAAGCAAAAAAGACAGCCCCGCCGTTTCCCATTCACTATCCAAACAGGAAAACGGCAGTCTGCCTTTTATAATATCATATCTTACAGTGTTACACCCTGCTTAAAGATTGCTAAATCGTGGAATCCTGCGATTTCAGCCTTTACCTTCTTGCCGGAAGCAACGTCTAATACGAGCTGGAACAGCTCTTTTGCTGCATCTTCAAGCGGAAGGTCATCTGTAACGATTCTTCCTGCATTGAAGTCAATCCAGTTGCTCTTGTTACCTGCAAGTCTTGAGTTTGTTGCAATCTTAACGGTCGGTACCGGTGAAGCAAACGGTGTACCGCGGCCTGTTGTAAACAGAACCATCTGTGCGCCGGAAGCTGCACAGGCTGTCGCTGCTACAAGGTCATTACCCGGTGCGCTTAAAAGGTTGAGTCCCTTTGTATGAACCGGTTCAGCATATGCAAGAACACCCTTTACTAAAGAGCTTCCTGACTTCTGTGTACATCCTAAAGACTTATCTTCCAGTGTTGTAATACCACCGTCTTTATTTCCCGGTGAAGGATTTTCATAAATTTCCTGACCGTTCTTGATGAAGTATTCCTTGAAATCGTTAATCAGGTGTACTGTCTTTTCAAAGAGTTCCTTATTTGCACAACGGTTCATAAGAATCGTTTCTGCACCGAACATTTCCGGAACTTCTGTAAGAATGGTTGTACCACCCTTTGATACGAGCATATCTGAGAACAGACCGACTGTCGGATTGGCTGTGATACCGGATAAACCATCTGAACCACCGCACTTCATACCGATAATCAGTTCCTTTGCATTAACCTTTTCACGCTTAAAGGTCGCTGCATAAGCCATCAGTTCTTCCATCATCTTTTCAGCTGTTTCCTGTTCATTTTCAACGTCCTGAACCTGAAGGAACTTTACTCTGTCGGAATTTACTTCGCCGATATAGTCTTTTAATACTTCAATACGGCTGTTTTCACATCCAAGTCCAAGTACCAGTACGGCACCTGCATTTGGATGGTTAATCAGGTCTGCAAGAATCTTTCTTGTATTTTCCTGATCCTCTGTAGTCTGTGAACATCCGTAAGGATGTGTAAATGCAACAACTTCATCAACGCCTTCCGGCTTATTCATTCTTGCTGTTGCTTCGATTGCTCTTGCAATAGAGTTTACACAGCCGACTGTCGGAACAATCCATACTTCGTTACGGACACCGACTTTACCGTTTTCTCTCATGTAACCGTCAAAGTAAGCCGGTTCTGTCGGTTCTACATCCTTATGTCCTTCCGGTTCATAAGTATACTCTAACAGTTCGCCAAGACCTGTCTTTAAGTTATGTGTATGAACCCATGCACCTACCGGAATATCAGCCTGTGCAAATCCGATTCTGAAACCGTATTTGATAACCGGATCACCGTTCTTGATTTCTTTGATGACAAACTTGTGTCCCTGTGGGATATCTTCAACCGTTGTCACTTCTGTTCCTGCTACGTTGACCGTTATACCTTTTGCAATCGGCTTTAATGCTACAGCAACATTATCATCTTTATTAATTTTAATAAAATCCTGCATATATACCTCTTTAAATCTTTTGATTATTATAAAGTAAGAGCGGATGATACTGACACACCCGCTCTTATAAGTATTCAGAGCCTGTTCTTATACACTGATAAGCATTCTAAACTGCAATATGAATTAGTCAAGTGCTAAATCATTTACAACTGCTCTCATGCCTCTTTCTCTGATGTCTTTGATATATTCAGTAATTGTTTCTTCAAGACCTGCAACCTTTGTAAGATCTTCTCCACCAAAGAACTTTGTATTGCTTAAGTAAGCATGTGTAAATTCTTCTGCGGACTTTCCTGAATTATCTCTGAAGAAATCAAGAACAGCCTTATCGTCTGTGATGTTATATTCTTCACCGTTTCTGTCACCCTTTAATACAATACCGCCGTTGAATTCAGCTTCTGTCTGTGATGTATAGAAGCTCATTAATGCTGCGATAGAGAATGTAAGGTACTTCGGAAGCTTGTCAAATTTCTTTACATAGCCTAAGAATGAAGGCAGACATCTTGCTTCCCACTTAGATACAGAGTTTAAGGAAATGCTTAATAATCTGTGGTCTACGAATGGGTTTAAGAATCTGTCGATAACAGCCTTTGCAAATTCTTCGCAGTCTTCCTTTGAAAGTGAAAGTGTAGGAATAACTTCGTTGTAAAGAGTTTCTTCCATGTACTTTCTGATTACAGGGTCTTTCATTGAATTTTCAACGTTGTCATTGCCTGCAAGGAATGATGCCAATACGAAAGAAGTATGGGAACCATTGAGGATTCTTACCTTTCTTTCCTTGTATGGATGATGATCCTTTGTAAATACAACATTTAAGCCTGCTTCCTTGAATGGAAGTTCCTTCTCTAACTGTTCAAGCGGAAGGTTTGAATCACTTTCAACAACCCAGAGTCCGAAAACTTCTGCTCTGTCGATTAACTGGTCTTCATAACCCCATTCTTCGCAAAGCTTAGCAGCATCTTCTCTTGGATAACCCGGAACAATTCTGTCTACCAGTGTCGGGCAGAATGAGCAGTACTTGTTTACCCAGTCCTTGAATCCGTCTTCAAGTCCCCAGAGTTCAATGAACTTCATGATGCATTTCTTTAATTCAATACCGTTGTCGGCAATCAGTTCACATGGAAGCAGGATAAGGCCCTTGTCTGCTGCTCCGTTGAACTTCTGATATCTCTTATAAAGAAGCTGTGTCAGCTTACCCGGATAAGTCTTAGGAGGACGTGCATTCGGGTCATTATCTGTTTCGTCAAATACAATACCTGCTTCTGTTGTATTAGAAACGATAAATCTAAGAGTTTCACTTGTTCCGTATTCGATGTACTTGTCATAATCTTCGATTGCAGCAACAGCATCTACTACAGATGTAATCTGACGGGTGATTTCCTTTGGCTGTCCGTCAACAAAACCTCTTAACTGAAGTGTGTACTGGCATTCCTGATCATGGAATCTTTCCAGTGTACCGAATTCGATAGGCTTAACAATTACAACGCCGCCGTTGAAGTCCGTCTTTTCGTTCGTTACATCAAAGATATAATCAACGAATGCTCTAAGGAAGTTACCTTCACCAAACTGCATAACCTTAACCGGTCTGTCAACTGCATGTGTAATACTCTTGTTTAATCTTTGCATTTTCAATCTCCTTTTTTTACAGGGTCCGCTTCTTGGCACCGCCCTTTAGTAAAACCAGTTTATGGTAATCAAACATAAGTGCAATGTAAGCGCTTACATTATTTAAAATAAACTGAAACGCGTAATTAGTCAACTACTTTTTCAATCTTTTGCATAAATGTTAGAACATCACACTTGTTTTTATTATCATAACATTGTATAATGCATTTATCAATATGTAAGTGCTTACATTTACATATTTTTTATGATACCAGGGTCAAAAAGTCTTTCACACACATGAGCTTGCTCATCAGTGGGTGAAAGACCTTGCGACCCGCCCCGATATGAGCATACGATATACGAATATCCTGATGCTGATTGCGGGAATGTGTAACATGAAGCAATCAGCAGGTATCATAAATAATCAGAAGCAGCTAGAACACTACCGGAGAATTTTATGAATATTTACGATGTATCTAAAAAAGCCGGCGTTTCCATTGCAACCGTTTCCAGAGTGTTAAACGGCAATGCCAATGTCAGCGATAAAACTAAAAACAAAGTTCTTGTCGCCATGAAGGAGCTTGACTATACACCGAATATTTTTGCACGCGGTCTGGGACTTAATACAATGAAGACCATCGGCATTATGTGCAGTGATTCTTCTGATACCTACCTTGCCAATGCGGTTTATTATCTGGAACAGGAACTGCGCCGGCACAATTACGATTCCATTTTGTGCTGTACCGGACAGGATTCCGAAACCAAGAAAAAGTATCTGGATTTATTAATCAGTAAGCGTGTGGACGGCATTATCTTAGCCGGTTCCCAGTTTGTGTTAAACCAGCCGGGAAGCGATAACCGCTATATCTTAAATGCCGCAAAGGAAGTTCCGATTGTTCTGGCAAACGGGTTTTTACCCGGCAAAAACATTTATTCCGTCATGTGCAACGACACTGCTGCCGTATACGATGCGACCAGCCGTCTGATTGCCGCAGGAAGACGTCAGATTGTGTATCTTTACACCAGTACCTCCTACAGCGGAATGAACAAATTAAAAGGCTATAAAAATGCCCTTTCGGATGCGGGGATTCCCCTGCGTGAGGAATGGACGCATTTATGCACCAAAAATATCCAGCGCGCAAAGGATTATCTGAATACCCTTTATGACAAAGGAATTTCTTTTGATGCCGTAGTCACCTCCGATGATTCTTTAGCCGTGGGCGCTGTTAAATATGCCTATGAACACCGGATTGCCATTCCGGAACAGCTTCAGATTATCGGTTACAACAATTCCGTTCTTGCCAACTGCACCGAACCGGAATTAACTTCGATTGACAGCAAGGTGGAACAGCTTTCCGTTAAAGCCGTCAATATTTTAATGCAGGTATTAAGCGGTCATGACGTTCCCGCAGAGAATATCATTGCTGCTGATATAATTAAACGCAACACAACAAATTTTTAAGTTACAGGAGGACACTAACATGAAACAATTCATGGACAAGGACTTTTTACTTTCCACACCAACTGCTCAGCATCTTTTTCACGATTATGCTGACAAAATGCCAATTGTTGACTATCACTGCCACATCAATCCAAAAGAAATTGCTGAGGACAGAAAATTTGAAAACATCACTCAGGTATGGCTCGGCGGCGACCATTATAAATGGCGTCAGATGAGAACAAACGGTGTTGACGAGAAGTACATCACAGGTGATGCTTCTGACAGGGAAAAATTCCAGAAATGGGCTGAAACACTTGAAATGGCTATCGGTAATCCACTGTATCACTGGAGCCACCTTGAATTACAGAGATACTTCGGCTATAACGGCGTGTTAAACGGGGATACAGCTGAAGAAGTATGGAATCTCTGCAACGCAAAGCTTCAGGAAGACTCTATGTCAGTCAGAAACTTAATCCGCAAGTCTAATGTAACATTAATCTGTACAACAGATGATCCGGTTGATTCACTTGAATGGCATAAGGTCCTGGCAGAAGATGATACTTTTGAAGTAAAGGTACTTCCTGCATGGAGACCGGATAAGGCTATGAACATTGAAAAGCCTGAATACCTTGATTACTTAAAGACATTATCTGATGTCAGCGGTATCACTGTTAATTCTTTTGCTTCCTTAATGGATGCTTTAAGAAACAGAATGGAATTCTTCGCTTCTATGGGATGCTGTGTATCTGACCACGCTCTTGAATATGTTATGTACAAGCCATACACAACAGAAGAAATCGAAAAGATTTTCGCAAAGAGATTTGCAGGTGAAACAATTACTGTTGATGAAATGAACAAATTCAAGACAGCATTCATGGTTTCAGTTGGTAAAGAATACAACAAGTTAAACTGGGTAATGCAGTTACATTACGGTACAATCCGTGATAACAACACATTAAGATACAACCAGTTAGGACCGGATACAGGATATGACTGCATTAATACTTATGACTGCTCTGCTGAAATGGCACAGTTCTTAAATGCATTAAATATCACAGATGAACTGCCAAAGACAATCATCTATTCATTAAATCCGTCTGTAAACGCTGCTATCGGTACAGTACTTGGATGTTTCCAGGATTCTAAGGCTGTCGGCAAGATTCAGCAGGGTTCAGCATGGTGGTTCAATGACCATAAGGTCGGCATGACAAACCAGATGACCTCTCTTGCTAATTTAAGCTTACTTGGTAACTTCATCGGTATGCTTACAGACTCAAGAAGTTTCTTATCTTACACAAGACATGAATACTTCAGAAGAATCATGTGCGAATTAATCGGTGGCTGGGTTGAAAATGGTGAATATCCAAACGACGAAAAAGCGCTCGAAAAGATCGTAAAGGGTATCTCTTACAACAATGCAGTAAGATACTTCGGTTTCGATGTAAAATAATTCATTCAGTCTAAAGAGAGATGGGATATACGCTTACGGGTTATAAGTGTATATCCCTCTTTTTTAATGAACAAATTATCATGATAAAAAAGCCTTTCTGTCCTGTCCGAACAAAAAGGCTTTTTATAATATTTTACTATTTTCCATCTCTTGTCCGCAAAGATGAATTTAAAATGTGCATCTTTCCTGACATATCCGGCTTATTCGTCGGTTTCTCACCAACTTCTGACATCAGCATGGCTTTCCCAAGTTCTTTTGTCATTCTTACCATGCAGTCCGGACAGTATCTTCCGTAACGGATATCTGCGCCACAGGACTGGCACTTGATATACACCGGCGAACCATCCGGTATTTCAATCCGTCCCTGACGTAAAAAATTATCAATAACATTGACCGGCACACCTGTTTCGTTTGAAATAACCATTGCCGGCTGCGGACCATGTTCTTCCAGATAAGAACGCACCTTACCAAATTGTGTCTGCTCCTGTCTGTGGCAGACCGGACACTCAAACATTTCTCCGTAAATATATTTCATATGAATACCACAGTCCGGACATCTTGGCATCATGTCATATTTATACCGCCCCGATGTTGAAGCTGACTGAAATACTCTTCTGCTATTGTCTGTGTCTTCTTTACTCCTCATATCGGTCCCTCCATATTGTCTGTCTTTTATGGGGCGTAAAATCCACGGTTACAAATCCATCAGATTATCTTTCCCGGATTTCTGCCGTCAAATATCTTACGTCTCTCTGATTTGTCCACGTCGCTAATATACTTTCTGTCCAAATCACTTTCATTTACTACTGGTTCTTCTTTTTCTTTCAATGCATTAAGCAGTCCGTAATTGTCACGATTCCGTATATTGGCTCCACTGTGATTTGCAAGCATCTGACGCTGTTTCATGCTGATATAATGATTAATCAGCTGATTGCGCATTGTCATGCGGCATCCGTACACATATTTTTCTTCTTCCACTTTTACCAGCCGGACAATAAATCCTGTCAGATCATAATTTCTGTCAAAATCCTTAAATACCAGACGCACCGATAAACCGGTTGCATCTTCAATCTCATGATCAACCACAAATGCAAAGCCTGTATCACTTAAATCTTTTAAAATAACATCCATTGCCCTCCGGTTGGTTCCAACACGTGCAATACCTTCCAGACCAACAAACAGTCTGAATGCCTCTCTCCGGTTCACTTCAAATCCCGCACCACTGGCGATTACTTTATACAAAACCCTGCCTTTGGTTTTTACAACCGAACATCCGACACCCTTCCATACAATCGGTGCCTTGTCATTTCTGGAATAGGTCAGGCTTACGGAAACACCTTCTCCGCCCAATCCGACAACTTTTCCTTTCGACATAACCGGTTTTGTTAAAATAAAATTATCATGAACTTCAACTACCTCTGACGGAAATTCCAGCTCCTGCTTCTGGATACTCACATCAAATAAAATACCTGTGCCAACCGGCAATTCTGCTAACCGCATAACATTCTCCACCCTGCTGCATAATGCAGTTCTTCCGTATTATTATTATATTGTTCACAATCCCCCAGCGTTCTTATCTTTTATTTTATCATCTTATTTTACAAAAGGGAAGTATTTTATTAAAATTCCACAAAAAATGCACGAACCGCACTTTTGATTTTGGCGGTCCGTGCAATATCCGAAAGAACTACATTACAGTTATTGTAATTTTTATCTTACTCTTCGTCTTCTTCCGGTTCATCCCAGTTGTGATATACATTCTGTACATCATCTTCTTCATCTAAAAGATTTAAAATTCTTCTCATCTTCTTGATGTCATCCTCTGTTGTCAGTTCAACAACTGTCTGCGGAATCATTGTTACTTCAGCAGAAGCAAATGTAATGCCTTCATTTGTCAAAGCTTCACTGACTGCATCAAAATCTTCCGGTGCTGTTGTAACTTCAAAACAGTCTTCTTCTTCATTGAAGTCATCCGCGCCTGCATCCAGAGCAAGCATCATCAATTCATCGGCATCTTTATCACAGTCTTCTTTCCCAATGATAATCTGTCCCTTATTGTCAAACATAAAGGATACACAGCCCGGTGTTCCGACATTTCCGCCGCCCTTTGTAAATGCGTTACGGATGTTGGAAGCTGCTCTGTTTCTGTTATCTGTAAGGGCTTCAACAATAATAGCCGTCCCATTCGGACCATAACCTTCGTATGTAACAGATTCAAAACTGCTCATATCTGTACTGGCAGCTTTTTTGATTGCTCTTTCAATTGTATCATTCGGCATGTTTGCTGCCTTTGCCTTTGTCACAACCTGTCTTAACTTACTGTTGTTGTTAACTTCCGGACCGCCCTCTTTTACAGCAACCATAATTTCCTTACCAAGACGGGTAAAAATCTTTCCCTTTGCTGCATCATTTGCAGCTTTTTTATGTGCAATATTTGCAAACTTTGAATGTCCTGACATTTCTCATTCTCCTTTATTCAACTCAATCTTTATTTTCATTAAAAAACACCGACAGACATTTTACCACATTTTATGTACTGATTACAAGCCTTTTTGCTGTTTTATCAGCAGCTGCTCGAATTCTGTCATCGGCATCGGCTTATAATAGTAATAGCCCTGTGCCTTATAGCTGCCATAATTCATCAGTAATTCTGCCTGTTCTTTTGTTTCAATACCTTCTACAATCATATCTAACTGCAATTCCTGTATCATGTGAATGACATTGCGGATTACAATCTGGCTTTTTTCTTTTTTAATATCCTTCAAGAAGAAACGGTCAATCTTAACTTCGTCCACCGGCTCATCCTTTAACATATTTAAAGAGGAATAGCCTGCACCAAAGTCATCCATGGAAAAGCGGAAGCCTGCACTCTGAAGCCTTGTAATATTCTTATACAATTTGTCTACGTATTCCGTAAACATACTTTCCGTAACTTCAAGGGGTACATAATACGGCTCTACATCATACTGCTGTGCCAGTTTTTCCAGCACTCCTGCAAAAGACTTCTGATATACATGGCTTCTGGATACATTTACAGAAATCGGCACCGGCGTAATTCCACCGGTCTTCCAGATATGAATGGCTGCGAATACCTTCTCCCATACATATGCATCAACATCCACGATATAGCCGCTCTTTTCCAGCACTGGAATAAATTCATCAGGATAAATAATGCCTTCTTTGACACTATGCCACCGTATCAGTGCTTCTCCGCCAATTATTTCTCCACTGCGCATATCAACTTTGGGCTGTATATAGACTTTAAATTCTTCGTCCCGCAGCGCCATTGCAACATTATTCTCAATACGTTTTTCGCGCATCATTTCTTTACGCATTTTATCATCATAAAACTCATAAATTGCATAGGCTTTTCCCTTAATTTTCTGCAGTGCCATATCAGCATAGTCACACATCAGGCTGATGTCCATGTGATTCTTTGAAATGCAGATGCCAAATGCAGGCAATGCCTTACAAAACAGCGGATACGCACAGATTTTTTCATGGAGTGCAACTGCAATATCCGATAACTGCTTTTTATTCTTAAATGGAAGACAGATTGTAAAAATGTCCGCACGCAGATGACCGACAACCGACATATCCGATTCGTATTCCCGTATGCAGTCTGCTATGTACTGAAGCAGTTTATCACCCTGCTGCCTGCCGCAGAATTCATTGACCGTTTTAAAGCGGTATATATCCATACGAATCAGTGCATACCGTAGTTTTTCATGCTGCTGCATACATTCATTGGCCTTAAAAAAGAATGATTTCGGACCGTAAAGTCCCGTAAGGGATGCTCTGTCACTGTCTGCTCTTTCTTCCGCCATTTTCCGTAGTGAATATAAATATAGTTCTTCGCGCCCCTGCTCTGTCATCATTGGGGAAATTTCCGTTTTCGTATCTTCTTCCTGCCTGCTCATACGGTGTCACCCTTTCTTTCCATATCTTTATGTACTTCTTCCCGTACAATTATTATTTATCTTATCATACTTTGCCGATATAATAAATACTTTTTCAGGTAAAAGAAAAACTGCCGGACTAAGAGAACCTACATTCATCCCAGTGCGGCAGTCCATTTTTCATTTTATAAATGGCTCTTAATCTTTTCAATCATTTCCGCATATTCGGCATCAGATAAGTACTTCTTATCCGGATTCATTAAGAATACACCGCCCCATTCAAATTCGTCCTTGTACTTCGGGCAGAGATGAAAATGAAGATGATGACCCGTATCACCGTAAGCACCATAATTTACCTTGTCCGGATGGAAAGCTGCCATAATTGCTCTTGCAACCTTTGCAACATCTTCGAAGTAAGCTGCACGTTCTTCTGCTGTCAGTTCATTCATATCGCCGACATGCTTCTTATGTGCTACGATACATCTGCCCGGATGGCTCTGCTCCTTAAATAAATAGACCTTTGACGTTTCAAGTTCGCAAATCTTAATACCGAATTTTGCTACTAAATCGCCTTCTACACAATATGCGCAATTGTTATCTACCATGATAATCCTCCATTCTATTGTTACAGGCGGAAGCATATCTGATGCCCGCCGCCCGTAAAATTTATTCTTTATTATTCAGCGTCTTTAATAGAAAAGCTTAATCTGCCCATCTTATCTTTGCCCATGCACTTGCAGCGTACCTTATCACCTAATGTCAGTACGTCCTCTACATGTTCGATTCTTTCTTTTGCAATCTTTGAAATATGAACCATGCCTTCCTTACCCGGTGCAAATTCAACAAATGCACCGAATTCTTTGATGCTTACAACCTTACCTTCGTAAATCTGGCCTTCTTCAAAATCCTGTACAATGGTATTGATATACTTCATTGCCTGATCCATGCCTGCCTGCTCTACGCCGCATACAGATACAAATCCATCATCTGTAATATCAATCTTAACACCACATTCATCAATAATTGCATTGATAACCTTACCACGCTGTCCGACAACTTCACCGATCTTAGCCGGATCAATCTTTGTCTGGATAATCTTCGGTGCATATTCACCAACTGTCTTTCTAGGCTCTGCGATTGCAGGCTTCATACAGGTATCCATAATGAACAGTCTTGCTTCTCTAGTTCTTGCGATGGCTTCTTCTACGATTGGTCTTGTCAGACCGTGAATCTTAATATCCATCTGAATGGCTGTGATACCTTCTGTTGTACCGGTTACCTTAAAGTCCATATCACCGAAGAAATCTTCAAGTCCCTGAATATCTGTTAATACGATATAATCGTCATCTGTATCACCTGTTACAAGACCACATGAAATACCGGCTACCATCTTCTTAATCGGTACACCTGCTGCCATTAAAGACATGCAGGAAGCACAGGTTGAAGCCATGGATGTTGATCCGTTGGATTCAAATGTTTCGGATACGGCGCGGATTGCATACGGGAATTCTTCCGGTGTAGGAAGAACCGGAATCAATGCTCTTTCTGCTAATGCACCATGACCGATTTCACGACGTCCCGGACCTCTTGACGGCTTTGTTTCACCTACTGAGTATGACGGGAAATTGTACTGGTGGATATATCTTTTTTCCGTAACGTTATCATCTAATCCGTCTACTTTCTGTGCTTCTGAAAGCGGTGCAAGCGTTACAATGTCACAAATCTGTGTCTGTCCTCTTGTAAACATCGCAGAACCATGCACTCTCGGAATAATATCCACTTCTGCTGCCAGCGGACGAATCTGGTTAATAGCACGTCCATCCGGTCTTTTATGGTCTTTTAAAATCATCTTACGAACTGTCTTTTTCTGATACTGGTAAACTGCTTCACCCAGTACGGCAAGCCATTCTTCATTGTCTGCAAAAGCTTCTTTCATCTTTTCTGTTACTGCATCAATGTTCTTTTCTCTGGTCTGCTTGTCATCTGTAAAGACTGCTTCTTCCATTTCCTGTGGTGTTACAATCTGCTTCATAGCTTCAAACATTTCAGCCGGAACGGCACAGCTTACATATGTATGCTTTTCCTTGCCGACTTCTGCCACAATCTTATCGATAAATTCAATGATTGTCTGGTTGATGTCATGTGCCATGTAAATTGCCTCAATCATCTTTGCTTCCGGAATCTCATTGGCACCGGCTTCAATCATGATAACTTTCTGTCTTGTAGAAGCAACTGTCAGCTGTAAATCACCTTCCTGCCACTGTGTCTGTGAAGGATTGACTACAAATTCACCGTCAATCAGTCCGATCTGTGTGGTTGCACAAGGACCGTCAAACGGAATATCGGAAATGCAGGTTGCAATCGCAGAACCAAGCATTGCAAGCAGTTCCGGTCTGCACTCTGTATCAACAGACATCACCATGTTGTTTAATGTAACATCATTTCTGTAATCCTTTGGGAACAGCGGACGCATCGGTCTGTCGATTACACGGGAAGTCAGGATGGCATTTTCAGATGCCTTTCCTTCTCTCTTGTTAAAACCACCCGGAATCTTACCGACTGCATACATCTTTTCTTCATATTCTACACTTAACGGGAAGAAATCAATTCCTTCTCTTGGCTCTTTGGATGCAGTTGCTGTAGAAAGCACAACTGTATCGCCATAGTGCATTAACGCTGCACCGTTTGCCTGTGCGCAGACTCTGCCGATATCAACACGCAGTGTTCTGCCAGCCAGCTCCATTGTAAACTGTTTAAACATAAATTCTCCATTCTGCCGGATTTTTGATTTTTCTGCCCGGCTCTTTTTTTATCAGAAACAGAAGCCCGAAACAACTGAAAAACCCACCATTTTCTCATTGCATTTCACAACCTACGGTACATTTTTCAGCAGTCTCGGTAGAAACTTCTGTTATCTTTGTTTTACGGTCTGCGGTTATTCCATGATGCTCCGCACAATACAAAAGGGCGGAGAAATCTCCGCCCTTCTTAAAATTACTTTCTGATTCCAAGACGAGCGATGAGGTTTCTGTAACCTTCGATATCGTTCTTCTTTAAATACTCAAGTAAAGCTCTTCTCTTACCAACCATTTTAAGAAGTCCTCTTCTTGAATGATGGTCTTTCTGGTTAACCTTTAAATGTTCTGTAAGTTCTGCAATTCTTTCTGTTAAGATTGCGATCTGAACTTCCGGTGAACCTGTATCGCCAGGCTTTCTTCCGTATGCTGCAATAATTTCTGCTTTCTTTTCCTTAGATATCATGATTGATATTCCTCCTTTTAATAATCGCCTGCTACTAAGAATCAGGTCGGAGTGTCCTGAATCTGAATAACGGCTAACATACTTTAAAAATATAACATAAATTCATCTGCTATGCAAGCTTTTCATGTGATTTTGTATACTAATTTTCATTAATTTTTAAGTAAAAACATTTCTCTTGCAAACGAAGCATCACTTTCCATCTGTTTTTTTAAAGTTTCGATGGAATCAAATTTCATTTCCTGCCGTAAAAAGTGCATAAGCTGTACTTCTATATAATGTCCGTAGGCGTCATCATTATAATCAAACAGATTGGTTTCCACGCTTAAAAGCGAAC
>UMKV01014984.1_pt1 | contig 21290 bp, 18 predicted proteins | sample 1966381 | NCBI WGS metagenome assembly UMKV01 (sample SAMEA4836182, study PRJEB28245) | human gut metagenome | biome: gut microbiome; material: fecal sample | place: Denmark | collected 2008
TGCTTTAGCGGATGCAAATATACGACATTTTTATTTCACTCCAAAAAAATGCTAATTTTTTTTCAAAATGCAAATGCTTACAACAGCAAAACTCTGACAATAAATCGTTTATTCAAATAAACGATTACATTATTTCAAGAATAAAGATAAATAATCTATCTTTGGGCAACACAAAATATAGCAAAGGAAATATCCAAAAAAACTGAAATGGGAAAATTGTACCTGATTCCAACGCCTGTAGGAAACCTAGAAGATATTACACTTCGGGCGTTGCGCCTCCTAAAAGAGGTAAGCTTGATCCTCGCGGAAGACACTCGCACCACGTCCAATTTATTAAAACATTATGACATCAAAACCCCTCTGCAATCTCATCATAAGTTCAATGAGCACCAACAAGTGGAAAAGATTGCCGAACGGCTGGCTCAAGGGGAAGATATAGCACTTGTCAGCGATGCCGGTACTCCCGGTATCTCCGACCCCGGTTTTCTGCTCACCAAAACCTGCATCGAACACGGTATTGAAACCGAATGCCTACCGGGAGCCACGGCCTTTGTCCCTGCCTTGGTGAATTCCGGATTCCCTTGCGACCGCTTTTGTTTTGAAGGCTTTTTGCCCCAGAAAAAAGGTCGCCTCAAACGGCTGACAAGCCTGAGCGAGGAAAGCCGTACCTTGATTTTTTACGAATCTCCTTACCGTCTGGTAAAAGCACTCCAGCAAATGAGTGAAATATTCGGACCCGATCGTCAGGCCTGCGTCGCCCGTGAAATTTCAAAAGTATTCGAAGAATTCAAAAGAGGAAATCTGCAAGAACTGGCCGACTACTACACCGAAAAAGGAGTCAAAGGAGAAATCGTTCTGATCGTAGAAGGGAAAAAGAAGGAAGAAGAAGGAGGAGTGTACATCGAAGTGATGTAAACGGGAAAATGTTCGAATGTGTAAAGGGAAAAGTGTGTTGCCTCCGTTCCAACGAGGAACATTTTTCTTGAAAAAATAAAATTAAAGTCTTCGTTTCCTCTCCTTTCGGCAGTACCGAAATATTAAATGAACTTGGGGCGTATGGCCATCAATCACCAGACAACTTCCTCCATTACTCAAAATTTTGAACATTCGAACATTTACCGTTGTACTTTATATTTAATTAAACTTCCATTATCCACTCCCGCAAAAAGATAAAAATTACCATTGTCTGAAAATACAATAGAGAAGGGCGAATCTCCCGGAATCGGAAATCCGGCCGACATTCCGGTTTTTAAATTCCACAGCAACATTTGCTGCCGGTCTCTATCCAATAACCCGATCCGGATATCATTGCCGGAAAAACGGTATACATATGGGAAATCAAGGCTGTTTGCCTCAATCTCTTTGGAATAAATCTCCTGCCCCGATAAATTATAAATCTTCAACCGTTTCCCTGCGGTGAAAATCAATTCATCTTCATTATCCTTATTGATGTTCGCCACATTCAAATGCCAGCCCGGAGCTAAATTCTCATATTTTAAAGGCTGATTTTTCCCGTTGAAATCGACCAGATTCAATTGCTCGTTCGAATTGGCAAAAGCCAGCAAAGGTTTTCCCCCTTTATGAGTAAGATAGATTTCCGTACCTTCTCCGAGATCAAATACGTCACTCACTCTTACCCGCTCTTTTCCTTTACGGTCCAAAATATACAAACGATACCGGTCTGCCAATACAATATAATCTTTATTCCCTACCCGAAAGTGATAGACCCGGCTCACAATTTCCTTGTCCGTTTTCACCCCTTTCCAATCCGGAATCAGATTCCCTTTTATATCGTACAGACTTACCTGCTGATTGAGTAAAGGAGCAAATATGCGGTAATTCCGGTTCTGATCGTAATCGAACAGGGCAATTCCCCTTTCACACTTCGCTTCAAAAGCAAGTGGAAAGCGATCTACGTACTTGCCATTCCGATCCACCAAATACAATTTGTCCGGTGTAGAAAACAAATATTGCAATTTACCGTTCTTAAAAGCATCTACCTGATAAACCTCGCTGTTAATCTGCCCGTCTACCTTCAATTTCCATAAAATACGACCGGAATTGTTCAACAAATAAATCGTCTGCTGATTGTCCTGTACAAAAATCTCCTGCTCTTTCGTAATATGGTTAATCACGGGAACCGGTTTCATGCTCACCTTTGCTTCTAATTTTGTCTGCCATACCTGATGAGGCAAATTCTCCTGCTTTATCTCTTCCGTACTCAGAAATAGATTGCTGTACAACATCTCTCCTTCATTCGACCACTGAACTGCCAAGGTGGAAAAAACAGCTAATTCTTCCTCATGGGTAGCCAGATATTTTTTCCAATCGCCTTTTGCCACATAGGTATAATAAGGAAGCATCTTGCGGACGTTAGCAAAATAAGCTAAATTCGATTTTGCTGAAAGTTTTGTTTTGGCCTTCTTAAACCAATCCGTATTTTTTATAAAATTTCCGTGTATATACTCTTTTATAAAATCTCCCATCACCTTCTGAGAAGATCCCAACACCAGATAATTGTCTACGACCAATAAATATTTTGCAGGAATACCTTCAAAAATATACCCCCAGTACACAGCCGCCCAATCTTCCACCGGCGATTTATAATAGGGTATCGTTTTCTCCCGGTCAACGGTATAACGTAAATAAAAATTTCCGGGATTCTGCTGAAGCTGTTTCGCCCGCTGTGTCACAATTTTCTCTATCCAGTTTTTACACAAACCGCCCGATTTTACTTCCGCTACGATCAGTCCTTCATTTTTTCCCGTAGCTTCGTTAAAACTCATATTGGCCAAAGCAAACTTGCCTTGCAGCAGTTCTTTCAACTCTGCCTCAGCTCCTTTTCCCCAAGCCCAGGCATACTCCTGTTTCCGTTTCCGTACATTTCCTATCAGCCCGGCATCCCGTCTGTATTCTTCTAAATTCTTTAAATATAAGTCCAACTGACTGATATTTAAAAACATCACAGAAGAAGCGTTGCCAGGGAGCATTCCGGCCAGATTCGTCTCTTCCGGTTCCTGCCCGCTGAAGGTCTTCATATAAGAAGCCTCCAATCCCGTGTAATCCATGAAACCGTTCAGACTGATCCCTTCCTCTTGCAATTCTCCGTCCAAAGCTCCCCATTTGAAGCAAGAAGAAATATTCAAATGAGGGAAAAGACGATTCGTCTGTATATACAAAGGTAGTAAGTCCGAAAAACAATCCGTATTCAAAAACACATTCACTCCTGCCCGGGGAGAAAAATATTTCGTAATATTTTGGAATTTAGTGGGTTTACCCTCATTTGCAGCCTCCTGCTCAAATTGCTTTAAAGCATCTTCAATAAATAACTCCGAGTCGGAAAGCAAAATTTTCCCTTCTTCTGCCGTACAAAAGATTTCCTCTTCCCCCGATTTTAACGTATAAATTTTATACTGATCGTATTTTCGCGGTATAATAGCCCTCCAACTCATATTCTCTCTCAAACAATCGAAAACTTCCTTACCTGATAAAACGTCACTGTTATCTCCTACAAACAAATATACAATCTTCCCTTTCCCTTCCTTGCGCAGAGCAAGAACCCGGGAAGTCGGAGCAATAAAACCCTTTTTTTCCAATAAAGAAGCTACCTGGTAAAGCAAAATTTTCTGAAAATCGGAAATAGTGGACTGAAAAGCCAAACCTACTTTCTCCGGCAAAGAAACACCAGCATTTATCTGAACGACCAAGGCTGAATTATAAGGAATAAAAGAATCCTTGCTATTATTTTGTAATTCTCCACGTCGATAAATATACCACATGCTATAGACAATCACGCCCGATAACAATACTGCCAGAATGGATAACCATACCCCCTTTTTCATAAAAACAATTTCATTTAGATAGCAAAATTAGTAAATTATTGAAAATAATAACAAGAAAATAATGTACTCCTCTTTTTTATCGATGTTAAATACGATAGCTCCTTCGGATAGCTTTTCTATTTTCCTTTTTTTTGCTTTATAATTCTTTTCAAATTTGCATTTTTTATTTTTATTTTATATAATTGTACATTATTGACATTTTTTTATCTTCCTTCATAAAGCATAGCTTTATTTGCCTGAACCGGATTGAATAATTAATCTTTTTTTTATGAAATACAAATTTTACATTGGATTGCTCTTTTTATACGTATTCATTCTTTCCTGCACTTCAGGAAAGGATAGCATTACCAAATTTATTTCGGTAGATATACAAAATATAAAAGAAGAAGTTGAGCTACCGATTTCAGAGCTGACAGATTCTCTGGAAATCATACAACTGGATAGTATCTTAAAAGGATTCGTTGGCATAAGAATTATTACAGACCATTATATTGGCATTATGCTTTATGATCCTTCCAATTTTTTACTTTTCAATCGGCAGGGAAAATTTATTACCTCCATAGGGAGTGAAGGATATGGACCAGGAGAATATCAAACTTTATATCATGCTCAGTTAGATGAAAAAGCCCAAAGAGCATATCTGATTCCTCTTACTGCAAAGCAAATCCTCACTTATGATTTAAAAGGAAGATTCTTACCGAAAGAATGTATCAAACTCTCGTATTTAAGTCCTAAAAATTATTTTTATGTAGATCACCATAAAAAAAGAGTTACTGTTATTAATTTACCTTTTAGTAAAGAGGAACCGATTGCTTGGGTACAAGACTTTAAGGGAAATATTTATCAAAAAATTGCAGCGAAACATTTAGCCCTAAGACCTGATTACAGCAATGAAATATCTACATTTCGAAATACGGAGGCAATCGATTTTAGTATATCTGCATTTTTTCAAAAACAACAGGATACCCTTTATTATTATGATAGTAAGAATAATAAAATTATTCCCAAACTGACTTTAAATGCTCCCAGACAACCAGGAAAAATAATTTATTCCTATCTGGAATTACCTTTAGATTATTTTATTATACTCTCAACAATTCAAATGGGAAATAATCCTTATACAGATATTAGTAATACCTCTTTTGTCCAAGTAAACAAAAAAACGCAACAATCTCAATATGTTAAAATTGTTAATGACTATCTCGGCGGAATAGATTTTGTACCTTCTACTCTTTTTAATAGCTTCAGAAACGGCTATTTCGCTTATCCCCAAGACGCGATGAGCCTAAGGGAACAACTGACAAAAGCTTTGGAAAATCCGGACCTGTTGCCCGAAGTACGAACTCGTATAAGCAATCTTCTCCGACAACTAAAAGAAAAAGACGGTGATGTCATGATGATCGGAAAACTAAAAACGGAATAGAACAATATGAAAAATAATATTCTCTTTTCAACACCTGACAGGTTTTCCTATTGGTATTCTATATCGAATAAAGAATATATACTTTTACCTCCTCTAGCCCGTAAAATCATTATGTTGCTGGAATCGGGAATAAAGACAGAAGATATTTGGAAACAGAAAGAGCTGGAAAGGGAGACAAAAGCAGATATTTTATACTATCTCCACAAAATAGAATATTTAAAAAATCAACATTTCTGGTCGGAAGAACCGGAAACAGAAACAACATTCGGACAGCTGAAATGATACAGCAACAATTAGAAAATTTAAAGGTATTGACCTTTGAAGTAACTGATAAATGTAATTTAAATTGTAAGTATTGTACTTACGGGCAAGTGTACCAAGGCCATGATGAACGGCAAGGAAAAAATTTAGACTTCAGCATAGCCCGGAATATGCTGAATCGGATCGGAAAAAGTAAAGGATTTTTCCTAATATTGCATTTTTAAATGCACTGAGAAATGGACCTTACCGAAATAATCCGGCTGTTGAACTGCCGGGAAGAGGAAGAACGTCAGCTTTTTGCAGAAGCAGCACGTTTAAGGGATGCCCGATTGGGTAATACCGTTCACCTTCGCGGCCTGATTGAAATATCCAATGTTTGCCGCAAAGATTGTCTCTATTGCGGGATCCGGAAATCGAATGTTCCCGTAGAACGCTATGTCCTTAGTGACAAAGAAATTCTCGAAACCGCTCGTTTTGCAGATGAACATCAGTACGGCTCCATCGTTTTACAAGGAGGCGAAAGAACCGACACGGCCTTTGTACAACGCATCGGTAAATTACTGAGCGAAATAAAAAGGAGGAGCCAGAACCGCCTGGGAATCACCCTTTCTTTGGGAGAACAGACGGAAGATACGTACCGACATTGGTTTGAATGCGGAGCTCACCGTTATTTACTGCGGATTGAAACCTCCGATCCGGAACTTTATAGAAAACTCCACCCGAACAATGCCCTGCACGCTTTCGATACCCGCCGGGCATGTCTAGAAGCGCTAAAGCGATGCGGTTATCAGACCGGCAGCGGCATCATGATTGGCTTGCCTTTCCAAACAACCGAAATGCTCGCCCGCGATCTCCTGTTTTTAAAATCCCTGGATATCGATATGGTAGGTATGGGCCCTTATCTGGAACATCCGGATACGCCCCTTTATGCCTTGCGGAAACAATTGATCCCTCTGCCGGAAAGATTACGTTTAGGCCTGCATATGGTGGCCTGTCTGCGGTTACTGATGCCGGACATCAACATCGCCGCGACCACAGCTCTTCAGGCCATCGACCCCTTGGGACGGGAAAAAGCCCTGGCTGCCGGGGCCAATGTCATTATGCCAAACATTACGCCAGCCCTGCAACGTAAAAATTATACGCTCTACCAAAATAAACCATTTTCCGAAGAAGGAGCCGAAGAAGTGATGCAAAAATTGGTGGAAAGCGTTTCCCGCTACGGCTGCCGTATCGCTTTCGGAGCATGGGGAGACTCCCGGCACTGGCACAAAAAACATTCCTCCGATTAGGCAGCAGAAGGCAACATCGAACGGAACGGCTCGAAAACAGCCAAAATAACCAATCCCCCTAAAATCGTAATGATGATACCCGACACCCGGTTGATCGTGATCAATACCCGTAACTTAAATTTTTTCCGGAATATATTGACCACCGTCGACAATACATACCACCAAGCGCTTCCCCCCACCAATACTCCCAGGAGTACCATCACCTCCGTCACCACATTGGGAGCATCTCCAAAGACAGAAGTTCCGGCAAATACAGCCATAAATACAATCACAGTGACCGGATTGGAAGCCGTCAGAAAAAACAAAGACAAGAAATCTCCCAGTAAACCCTTTTTCGTCACCCGCCTCTTGGCCTTAATCTGTTTCAGCGGATTATCAAAATAAATTTTTAAGCCTACGATAATCAGGAAAATACCCCCTATGATTTGCAGAATCAATTCGTGGGTTTGTATCGTATTAATGACAAATCCCAGACCGAAAGCTGCTACAGTGGCGTAAAACAGATCTGCACAAGCAGCCCCCATACCGGCAATAAAGCCGGAAAGCGCTCCTTTATGCAATGTTTTCTGAATAATAAGCACACCCATAGGCCCCAAGGGAACAGACACCATCAGTCCGATCAACATCCCTCTGAAAATGTATACGATATCGTACATTTCTGTTCTGTTTTTACTCTCTGCCGTTACAAAACCACATTATCTGACGTAAAACGATTTAAAATGGTTTCGTCATTGATCTCTTTCGACAAAGATTCAATTGTATTCATCGGGACATCAAACAAATCTAAGATCAACAGCCCATCCAGACACATATTAAATTTAGGATCGATATTAAACCCGATAATTTTTGCGTTTAACGAAATATATTTTTTCAGTAAAATCGGAAGTTTATCACTCGACGGTTCGATATCCCCGATCATCTTATCCAATAAAGCAAGATTATTCTGAGAAGCTTCCAGCATCACGTCCACATCCGGATCTTTGGTTTCCACCCGATATTTACAACGGGAAGATACGTAACGCGCCAGTTCATTATTATAGTGATTCTGAATGATAAACTTCATAATGAGTTCTTTGGAAACATCGGTATACTTTCCACTAATGGTCACCGGTCCAATCAGATAGCGATACTCCGGATTCTTAATCAGGAAATACAGAATACCTTTCCATAACAAAAACAAAGGCAAGGGTTTCCGCTGGTAATCTTCAATGATAAACGAACGCCCTAATTCGATCGATTCGTATAAAATCGGCAACATGGCTTTCCGGATTTTAAAAAGCGAATGAATATAAAATCCCTTTAAACCATAACGGTCAATCACTTCTTTGCCTTTTCCCACCCGGTAAGCCCCAACAATCTTATCGGTATCGTTATCCCAGATAAAAAGATGATAATAATACAAATCATATTCGTCCAGATCGATACTCCGGTTGGTTCCTTCCCCGACAGCCCGGAAAGTCACTTCCCTGAGCCGGCCGATTTCATTGAGGATATTGGGTATTTTAATAGAAGGTGCACAATAGACACTGTAGTTTTTCATATTAAACAACAGATAATCTTCTGCAATATTCTGCACTTCTTTTTTCAATACCGCTACATCCACTTCCGAAATCACCGGTTCGGCCTTGGGTTCGGCTTTCTGCGACTTCAAAAAGAATTTTTTCACTTCTAAAGAAGAACCCAACAAATACGTTTTCGCCCGCAAAAACTTTCCGTATTGGATAATATCTGCAAAAGAATTTTGTGTCTCGACACTGATCGGATTTCCGATTCTCAATTTCACGATTCTATTTTTCTTATTTAATAATTCCGACGGCAATTTCACCGTCCTCAACATCGGATGAATCAACCCCAGCAGATGAAATAACAAACTATTCGACCCCTTAAAATAAATCGGGATCACCGGCACATTTGCCTTCCGGATCATCTTCAATACGGAAGTTCCCCATTCCTTATCTTCTATATTGTTCGACTCCGCCTGATAAGCAGAAACTTCCCCCGCGGGGAACAATCCCAGCGGCTTTCCTTCGGACAAATGGCGCAAAGCTTCTTTAATACCTGCCGTACTCGATATGGTTTTCTGACTTTCAAACGGATTTACTCCCAGAAAATAATCTTTAATCGGTACGATCTTTTTTAGCAAAAAGTTTGCCATAACTTTATAATCCGGCCGGATTTTACTCAATAGTTTAATCAGAATAATCCCGTCCAATCCTCCGAAAGGATGATTGGATATAGTAATAAAAGCCCCTTCCTTTGGAATTTTCTGTAAATCTTCTTCATTGATTTCGATCGTTACTCCCAGCGCATTGATTAAACGATCTAAAAATGCATTCGGATCCTCATCGTATACATCCGAATACAATTTATTGATTTTATTCAACCGCATAATATGCATCACCATTTTCGCCGCAAAACTCCCTCCGAAACGATTCAACCCTTCCGATGCCTTTAATAAATCACTCGATTCTATCAAATTCATAATTTTACCTCCTTATCCTACCCCTTTCTTTCCCAACTATTCTGGTTTTTACTTTAATACCGGATACTTTCAGTAGCACACTCTTCTTTGTCACCCGCACAACTTCTTTTTCTCTACCGGAGTTCCGGATATCCTTTACTTTATAATCATTTCCTTCACCACCTTCTCTCCCAAACGGTCATTTAAAGCCGCAATAATCCCTTCTTTCACCATCAGAATTTCATTTTTTACTACTGAAGAAGTAAAGCTCACAAACAATTTACCCTCCGTCATATAAATATTTTTTGTCTTCGAAGCAATCAATTTTCCAACCACCTGCGGCCAGAGTTCGGAAACTTCACATTCCTTGAACTTCCGGTCCAACCCCATCTGTTTCAGCACAAGTGCTACAAGCTCATCCAACTTCTGCGTTTTTCCCTGATTGATCATCCGACTCTCTCTTTAAATTGCAAATATAATATAAATCATACGTCCCCCTCCTCTGGAGGTTTAAAATTAAAAAAGAGTTCCGCCTTCCACCCGGAACAATGTATATTCTTTCCCCTGTGTTCTCAGCATTTCATCGATATGTTCCCGGTTCGTATCCGTAATAAATATCTGTCCGAAAATATCTCCTCCCACAATTCTGATAATTTGCTCCACCCGTTCGGCATCCAACTTATCGAAGATATCGTCCAACAATAACATCGGCTTTAACTGGTTCATCCGATACAACCAAACGTATTGGGCCAGCTTCAGAGCAATTAAGAAAGTCTTTTTCTGTCCCTGGGAACCGATCTTCTTCACCGGATACCCTTCAATTTCCAGGGAAATATCGTCCCGGTGTATTCCAACTGTGGTATACGTCAGCAAACAATCCCGCTCAAAAGCTTCCTTCAAAGCTTTTTTTAGATCCCCTTCTTTTACCGAACTGCAATAATGTAAACTCACTTTTTCTTTCCCGGCAGAAATCAGCTCATAATATTCCCGGAACACTTCCTTAAAATCTTCCAGAAAATCAAGCCTTTTTTGCTGCACTTCCTGTCCACATTCGATCAATTGTTCATCCCAAATCTCCAAAGCCTCCCGGTCCAATTCACGGCCGGCAGAAGCCTTCAGCAAAGCATTCCGTTGCGAAAGAGCTCTATTGTAACGGATCAGAGCGTGCAAATACGTGCGGTCGCACTGGCAAATAATGTGATCGATTAAGCGACGACGTTCTTCACTGCCTCCCTCTATCAGAGTCACATCCTCCGGTGAGATCATCACCAGCGGCAATAAACCAATATGCTCCGATAGCTTCGTATAAACCTTTTGATTTTTTTTAAAAATCTTTTTCTGTCCCCGTTTTACCCCACAATAAATATCCAATTCTTCTCCCTTTTGTTCATATTTCCCCTGCAGGACAAAAAAAGGCTCGCCATGGCGTATATTCTGAGAATCGGGTAAGTTAAAATAACTTTTACACATCGACAATTGATAGATCGCATCCAGGATATTCGTCTTCCCCACTCCGTTATTGCCGATAAAACAATTAAAACCAGCACAAAACGCCACCTCTACCTCCGCAATATTTTTAAAATTGACGATATTTAATTTCTTCAGTCTCATAAACCTTACGATCTGCCCTAAAAACCTGTTTTTCCATTCTTCTTTCTCTCGCATACAAAGATACAAAAAACAATACGGTAACTTTTCAAGGGAAGGAAAAGAAAAACAAAAAATAATTTCAATTTTTCATTTCTTCTTTCCAATTAAAAAGCTACTTTTGCACGTTATTAATATGTTTATCAAATTCTGGAGGAGGAAAAATTATTTCGTCAGCGTGCGTCGTAATTTATCAAATCCCTTAACAGTAAAGAAAATAACTATGTCAAAGTCAAAGGAAAAAAAACACGAGGACAAATTCGAACACATTGAAGATGCATTAACCAGAGGGGAACAATTTATTGAATCAAACCAAAAAATGCTGATTAACATTGTAATTGTGGTTCTGGTCATCATCGCAGCTTTTTTAGGTTATAATAAATTTATCAAAAATCCTCGCATTCAGGAAGCTTCACAGCAGATTTTCGGAGCTCAGAATTATTTCGCCAAAGATTCTTTTAACCTGGCTCTAAACGGAGATGGTAATATTTCAGGTTTCTTGGAAATTGCAGATAATTACGGTTCTACCCCGGCTGGCAATTTAGCCAAATACTATGCAGGCTTGTGTTATTTATATACGGGAGATTACAAAAACGCCATTCAGTACTTGGAAAAGTTTTCTTCAGACGATTTGTTATTTTCCAATATGGCAATAGCCAATATCGGCGATGCTTATATGCAATTGGGAGATTATAAAAAAGCTGCTGAATATTACAAAAAAGCAAGCGCTTCCAAAATCAATAATTTTACAACTCCTCTCTTTTTAATGAAAAATGCTTCTGCTTATGAAAAAGCCGGGGATTATGCTTCTGCATTAAAAATTTACGAACAGATTGAAAAAGAATTTCCGAATACCCCGGAAGCCCGGGATGTTGAAAAATATATCTCAAGAGCACAAATGAATTTAAAGAAATAAAACACTAAGGAAAATTTAGGAAAACTGTCAGAATTTAATTTTTGACAGTTTTTTTATACCCCTTTTCAAAGCTCTTCTCCTCGGGAAAGATTACTCACAAACAAAAAAGCCGCCTGAACATTCAGACGGCTTTCAGTATAAAGAAAATTGGAATCTATTTCACTTCCCAGATATCTCCGCTATTCAACAAATCATCCATACAATGAATCTTGGAGATTTTCTTCACTTCTTCAATTTGTTCATCCAAGGCTTCGTCATAAGTATGAGCTTCCACATCCCGTATAACTCCTAAGGCTACAGGGAATTCAGGAGCTTTCATATTGACCAGCATCCAATGCAGGAATGGATTGGAATCATGGGCATCATGAACCAGAATATCGTTCTCCGTAATTCCGTCTTTTCCGATTTCCACTACCTTTAACTTACCACTCTTGTCAAATACCAAACCTTTATCTTTATTTTTACCGAAAATCATCGGTTCTCCATGATGTAAAATCAACTGACGATCTTCCCGGACTTCTTTATCTGTGATAGCAGCATGAGCTCCGTCGGCAAAAATCACACAATTTTGTAATACTTCGACTACAGAAGTCCCCTTATGTTTTACAGCTGTTTCCAATACTTCAGCCGTCAAGGCAACATTCGTATCCAAAGAGCGGGCAAAGAATTTACTCTGGGCACCAATAGCTAACTCTCCCGGGTTAAACGGATGTTCTATCGTTCCGTAAGGAGAAGTTTTCGTTTTGGTACCTAATTTGGTCGTAGGAGAATACTGACCTTTTGTCAATCCGTAAATCTCATTATTGAACAGCAATAAGGTCATATCTACGTTTCTCCGGATCACATGTATAAAATGATTTCCTCCGATCGCTAAAGCATCTCCATCCCCGGAAATTTGCAGGATATTCAGTTTCCGGTTGGCATTCTTCGCTCCAGAAGCAATGGCAGCTGCACGACCATGAATCGTGTGGAAACCATAGGTATTCATATAATAGGGAAAGCGGGAGGAACATCCGATACCGGAAATCACAGCCCAGGATTCTTTCGGATAGCCCAACTCAGCCATGGCTTTCCATACGGCATTGATGATCCCGTGATCACCGCAACCAGGACACCAGCGGATTTCCTGATCGCTTTTAAAATCTTTTGGAGTATATTTTAATTCTTCTGACATAGCTTTAAAATTGAAATTTGAAATTTCAGTAAGGTAAACTTGCCTTTTTCAATTATTAATCGTTCATCAATTTATTAACTTCTTCTTTAATTTCGAGCACGGTAAAGGGTAATCCTGCCACTTTATTGTATTGTTGATAAGTAAATTCAGGATATTTACTCCTCAGATAAGCCGCAAATTGGCCCAGATTTAATTCACACACCAATATTTTCTTAAATTTTGCCAATACTTCTTGGGTATTTTTGGGCAGAGGATTAATGTAATTGAAATGAGCCAGGCTCACATCCTTGCCTTCTTTCCGCAATTCTTTCACTGCCGAGAATAAATGTCCGTAAGTACCTCCCCAGCCGACAACCAATACTTCTCCTCCTTCCGGATTTCCGAATACTTCCTGTTGGGGAATATAATTAGCAATACGAGCTACTTTTTCTTGCCGAAGATCAGTCATTACCTGATGATTTTCCGGAACATAACTAATCGTACCGGTAATATTCATCTTTTCCAAACCACCAATCCGGTGTTCCAAACCTTTGGTTCCCGGTACAGCCCATGTTCTGGCCAAAGTTTCCGGATCGCGGGCATAAGGCTGATAATTGTCTCCTTCTTTTGCTCGTCTGATCTTAATTTCCGGTAATTTAGCCATAGAAGGAATCAACCAGGGCTGAGCACCGTTTGCCAGAAATCCGTCGGTCAACAAAATAACGGGAGTCATATGCTCTAAAGCAATCTTACCGGCAATAAAAGCATAATCAAAACAGTTACCAGAAGTACTGGCGGCAATCACAGGCATCGGACTCTCCCCATTTCTTCCGTACAAAGCCTGCATCAGGTCGGATTGTTCCGTCTTCGTGGGTAAACCCGTAGAAGGTCCTCCCCGTTGTACATCGACAATAACCAATGGAAGTTCCGCCATTACAGCCAAACCGCAAGCTTCCGATTTCAAGGCCAAACCGGGTCCGGAAGTCGTCGTTACGGCAAAATTACCGGCATAACTGGCACCAATAGCCGTACAAATACCTCCGATTTCATCTTCTGCCTGATAGGTCTTTGCTCCTAAATCCCGTCTCAAAGCCAGCTCTTGCAAAATATCCGTAGCTGGAGTGATCGGATAAGAGCCGCAGAACAAAGGCAAACCTGCTTTTTCTGCAGCAGCCAATAACCCCCAAGCCGTAGCCTTATTTCCGGTAATAGTCCGGTATTTTCCTTTTTCAATATGAGCCGGAGCCACTTTAAAATGTACCGCTAAAGCATGTACGTTAGCAGCATAATTGTACCCAGCCCGCAACACTAATTTATTAGCAGAAGCAATGCTCGGTTTTTTAGCAAACTTCATATCAAAAAATGCCTCCGTATGCTCAACAGAACGTTCAAACATCCAATAAGTCATACCCAAGGCAAACATATTTTTGCAGCGAAGTACCGACTTTTGATCCAATCCAGTCTCCTTCAATGCTTCAATCGTCAGTTTCGTGATATTGACAGCAATGACATTATAATCATCCAAAGAATGATCCGTCAACGGATTAGACGTATAACCTGCTCTCTCCAGATGTTTATCTGTAAAAGCATCCGTATCCAAAATAATAGTACCCGCTTTTTTAGCCCAGCGTAAATTTGCTTTTAAAGCTGCCGGATTCATGGCGACTAATACATCCGCGAAATCTCCCGGAGTAGTAATATGTTCTTCACCAATATGAACCTGGAAGCCGGATACACCACCGACCGTACCTTGCGGAGCCCGAATTTCTGCGGGATAATCCGGGAATGTCGATACATCATTCCCAAACAACGCAGCCGTATCTGAGAACTGCTGCCCGGTTAACTGCATCCCGTCTCCGGAATCACCTGAAAAACGGATGACAACATCTTGTTTTTCGATAACTTCTGTCTCTTGATTCATGACAAAATAATCTTCCTTTAAATTTTTAATTTTATTTGTTTTCAGCGAAAATTTTATGTTGTAAAACATGGTAAAGGTAGCGAATCGTGGAGACTAAACAAGTTTAAGCCGAACAATTTTTCCCACCCCTTAAGTAGCTTGATTATCAATAATTCCGCAAACGTTTTCTGTTCTTTTTAAAGCTTATAAAATAAACTCATTCTAAATAACTACCTAAAAAACAGCTTTTTTTTGCAAAATCACCGCTTACGTTTGCGGAATAATTAGGAAAAACGAAGATGCTGACTACAGATTAAAATTCGAACCGTTTTTTACTTTTTCTCAGAAAACAAATTTTGCTCCCTTACTGTCACAAGTTTTTCTATTTTTCGTATGACTGTTAAAAAACGAACCGATGAAGAAAATTTTTTTTCTATTCATTTTACTCATAAGCCTGGGAGCTTGCCGTCCCTCTTCCTCTTCCCCAGATACCCTAAATCCGGAAGAAGCGTTTCTCATTGCCCGTAATCAAGTAGGGCCTGTAAAAAAGGGAATGACTATCAAGCAATTGCGTGCTTTATTACCGGACGATCAAATGAAAAAACTGGCCAGCCGTTCTGAACTGTCTGCAGAAACAGCAGACAATTATTACATTTACGACGACAGCACCCGATTATTATTCATTGTCAGTCCCCGGCGTAAAAACGATGAAACCTCCCGTATCAGCCAGGTCATTATCAAAGACCATCGGTTTACAACACGTTCTGGTATAGGCCTAACTTCAACGGTAGGAGAAATCCGCAATGCTTATCCCGATAGTAAAATCGTTCCTTCCATAAACGACATTATTTTATATGTCCGGGAACTGGACGCCAACTTTGAACTAGATGAACGCTATTTGTCCCCAACAATTTGGAATGACACGACAGGCAACATCCAAATCGACAGTATTCCCGCCTCTACCGAAATTACCGATCTGACCCTTGTCTGGACTTATGATGCCAGCAATATTACGGACAAATTATTCTGGAATGATCTGATTCATCATCTCGTCAATTGGATCGTCACTCAAGTTCCAGCCATTCTCCTGCTTATTCTCATCTTTATCGGCTTGTTGCGTTTACTTCGTTTTATCGTTAAAAAGATAAGAGAATCTGCTACCGAACGGCTTCAGAAATTGAAACAGGACGATAGCGAAGGTTTAAAACGGATCAATACAATCGCAGAAATTACTTATGGAATCGGACGAATTTTCCTTTGGACCATCTTTATCTTAATGCTTCTGGAAAAGTTCAACATCAACATCGCTCCCATTCTGGCCAGTGCCGGAATTGTAGGATTAGCCGTAGGATTTGGAGCTCAGGAATTGGTTCGCGACTTTATTTCCGGCTTTTTTATGCTATTGGAAGACCAAATCCGGGAAGGCGACGTAGCCATCATCAACGGAACGGGAGGCACAGTCGAAAAAATAGAACTCCGTACGACAACTCTCCGCGATGCTTCCGGGGTAGTACATATTTTCCAAAACGGCAAAATCAATACGCTTTCCAATATGACAAAAGAATGGTCCGCCATGGTAGTGGAAATTGGGGTCGCTTATAAAGAAGATACGGATCAGGTAAATACCGTTCTGAAAGAAGTAGGAGAAGACATGAAAAAAGATCCGGATTTCGGCCCGAATATACTGGGAGTTGACTTATGGGGAGTCGATCAATTTGCAGATAGTGCCGTCATTCTAAAAGTCAAATTGACCACCAAAGCCGGTCAGCAATGGAGTATCAGCCGGGAATTCCGCCGTCGTGTCAAAAAAGCTTTTGAACGCCACCACATTGAAATACCTTTCCCACATCTTAGCCTGTATGCAGGAGAAATAACAAAACCGATGCCCATCACTCTTACAAAGGAAGAAACCGAAGATAAGAAATAAAAACAAACATAAAATTCACCTCAAAATCGTCTGCATTTTCTTTTTACTTATTATCTTTATTTCTCATTTGGGTTACTAACTTTTTTGACCAAATTATGGCTCGCTTTCTCAAAAACAAATCGAAATCGCAAGGAGCTGCCCCGGGATCCCTGATATTTATCGGCCAACAAAAAATGAAAGATCCTTTGCTGCGAGTAGTGCAATATAATAATGAAAGCCTGAAAGAGGAACATCCGAAATCCCTGACGGGTATCGAAAAATATATAGCAGACGATCACGTCACCTGGATTTCTCTCTACGGGCTTCACAATACAAAATATATCGAACAAATTGGGAAAATCTTCGACATTCCTTCCCTTATCCTGGAAGATATTCTGAATACAGACGAACGACCTAAACTCGCAGAAGATGAAAAACATATTTTTATCATCTTCAAAACGTTGTCTTACAATCCGGAAATTCAAAAAATTCAAATCGATCAGATCTCTTTTATATTGGGTAAAAATTATCTGATATCGATTCAGGAATCCGCCTCTCCTTATTTTGAAGATATAGACAAACGACTGGCTTCCGGACTTTCCAAGATTCGGTCTTATAGTCCGGATTACCTTTGTTATGCATTAATGGATACACTGGTAGACGGTTATATCTTGACAATTGAAAATCTGGGAAGCGATATCGAAGCTCAGGAGAAACAATTGCTGACTGCCGATAAGAAAATCATAGAAGATATCTACCGTTACAAAACAGAACTATCCTATATCCGTAAAAATATCCGTCCTGTCAAGGAAGTAATGACCCGTTTTATGACCTCCGACTCAGATTTGATTAACGATAGGACGCTGAATTACCTGAAAGACCTCAAAAGCCTTGTTACTCAAGCTTTAGAAGCCATTGAAATCTATTATATGATGGTAGCCGACCAACAAAATATATACAATAGTAACATAAGTAATAATGTAAACGATGTCATGAAGATCCTGACAATTTTCTCGGCCATTTTTATCCCTCTTACTTTCATCGTTGGAGTATATGGGATGAATTTCGAATACATTCCGGCCTTGAAATATCATTGGGCTTACTTTATATTATGGGCCGTTATGCTTGTCATCGTTATCATTATGCTACTGTTCTTTAAAAGAAAAAAATGGATATAATTTTATAAAAGAAGGGCAGGAAAGCAGCATGAGTGATTTGTGTGTGTTATTTCAGGAAAGATAACCGCTTCCCCTGCCCTTTTATCTGTAAGTATATACGTAACTTTTCAGCCTACGTCAAGAGCCCTCCCCTTCTTTACCTTCCTTACGGCTCTCCTTTACTTATACTAACGACGAAGAGAAACACCCTCATCTAAAACCTTCTTCTCCCCCCACAAAAACGTGGACTCGCCGTCTGTTTATAGTGAGGCTCCGCCAGGTGCCCAAACACAAACATAGACAACGCAGTCCACGCATATAGGAATAAAGTATTATTCCCGTGTTTTTTAGAAATCTGGCGGATTTCACTATAAGAATAATATAAGTGATAAACTGGTCATTACAGAACCTTTTTAACAGGCTCCTAACGACACAAATATATACTAAAATTTTCAAAATAGAACGATATAACATCCAATTTTACAAACATTGGATTAAAAAAATCAACATTTACCGATACAAAAAACGTGGATCTGCATTTATCTGAGAAAAGGCCCCGCCAGAAGCCCCGATACAAATAAATACAAGAATCCACGCTTGAACGTAAATATCACCTGCATTTATTCCTGTATCATTAAAATCTGGCGGATTTTTTCTCAAGAATAAATATAAATCTCTTTTTATTGCTTTCAGTCTACACCTTCATACTACACAGCACAAAGATAAAATAACTTCTCTGAAATTAAAAGAGTTTGTGGAAAGCTTAAATTTTTAAATACAAAACGACAGGGAAGCGAAAAGAACAGTTAAAAAAGAGACAACCGATATTTCTATATAACAAAAAGCTGTCAGTTCGTACTGGCAGCTTTTTTAAAAAAGGTTATCTGAAAATCAGCCTTGCATAGCTGCAGGCGAAGTAACAGTTTCCTCTTTTACAAACTCTCCTGCTTCACTGAAATATGCCGTTACTTTCCCCTCATCTTTCTTCAAGATTAATTTGTAATCATTTGCACTTCCTTTATAAGCCGCTTCTATCGTATAACCGGTGTATTTTGCTGCGGCAGCTTTCGTGACGGCTTCCGGAAGAGTAGCTGTTTCCACGGCTGTATATACGTTTTCTTGCTGAGCAAAATAAAGATTTTGTGAAGGTACATCTTTTTTCAAAGTATCTTCTCTAATCGTATCTCTCGACATAAACGGTCCTCCCTCAGCTGTTACAGCAGCCGAAGCCGGTACGAAAAATAAACTCAATGATACCATCACCAATACATTTGTTACTAGATTTTTCATGACTCAAAAATTTTAAAGTTTAACAATCGTCTTTCTTAAATGTGATCACTCCCCGCTTTCTTTTCTTATACCTGAAAAAGTTATACCAAAAAATACTTATGGAATTCCTATCATTTCTATTTAACTGATAAAGAGCAAACTAGGTTCGTTTCCCTTCTTGTCAAAAAAAATAAGTGTAGAATTTTGTAGAAATTCAGAAAAAAATAGGGGAATTAATCCCCATTATTATCCCTAAAAAGTAAAATTCAAGAATTAACACACTGATTAACAATGCACAACAACTTAAATAGATATTAAATATATATTTAAATTGTTTACAAAGAAGAAAATAGATAAAAACAGTAGGTGAATTTTGCAAAATCTTTAAAAAGAAAAAGAATATTATTTAAAATTCTGTAAGTAATCCTTTTTATAAAAAAATAAAGCCGTCAAATTTTTCATTCGACGGCCTTCTTTATTTGAAATATTTCCTTACTTACTAAACTTCTTTCCACAAAATTTAGCATCTTTCCCCAGTTGTTCCTCAATCCGTAATAATTGGTTGTATTTCGCCATACGATCGGACCTGCTCAGAGAGCCCGTTTTAATCTGTCCAGAATTAGTAGCCACAGCTATATCCGCAATAGTGGCATCTTCTGTTTCCCCGGAGCGATGAGAAGTAACTGTAGTATACCCGGCGCGTTGAGCCATTTCAATGGCATCCAGAGTTTCCGTCAACGTACCGATCTGGTTCACTTTGATGAGGATGGAATTCGCGCAACCCAATTCAATTCCCTTTTGTAAATATTCTACATTCGTTACAAACAGGTCGTCTCCCACCAATTGGCAGCGATCTCCTATTTTAGCCGTAAGCATTTCCCAGCCATCCCAATCATTTTCAGCCATCCCGTCCTCTATGGAATCAATCGGATATTTGGAAATCAATTCTTCCAGGTAAAGTACCTGTTCGGCAGAAGTACGACGAGCCCCGTGAGAACCTTCAAACTTGGTATAATCGTACACCCCGTCCTTATAAAATTCCGAAGAAGCGCAATCCAAACCGATCATAACGTCCTTACCAGGTTTATATCCAGCTTTTTCTATTGCTTTCATAATAGAATCCAATGCGTCCTCCGTTCCCTCCAGAGCAGGAGCAAACCCGCCTTCGTCACCGACAGCCGTACTCAACCCCCGGTCGTGCAATACTTTTTTCAATGTATGAAATACTTCTGCCCCCATTCGTAAAGCTTCCTTAAAACAGGAGGCGCCGATCGGCCGGATCATAAATTCCTGAAAAGCGATAGGGGCATCCGAATGAGAGCCTCCGTTAATAATATTCATCATTGGTACAGGTAATAACTTCGCATTACATCCTCCTATATAGCGATACAGAGGTATTTCCAATACATTAGCAGCAGCTTTAGCGCAAGCCAAAGATACTCCCAGCATCGCATTGGCACCTAAATTACACTTCGTCCTCGTCCCGTCCAATTCGATAAGCATCCGGTCGATTCCCACCTGATCCATAACATCCATTCCTAACAATGCATCCGAAATAACGGTATTTACGTTCTCAACAGCCTTCAACACACCTTTTCCCATATACCGTGATTTATCTCCATCCCTCAATTCCAAAGCCTCATTCTCTCCGGTTGAAGCCCCTGAGGGCACAGCCGCCCTTCCCATTACGCCCGATTCCAATAAAACATCCACTTCCACAGTGGGATTACCACGGGAGTCTAAAATCTCCCGACCAACGATTTCTACAATATGTGTCATAATTTTTTATATTTTTTTATTTAACGCTATTTTATTCATCCAAGTTACGACAAAAGAACGGAAAAACGAAAAAGAAAACCGAAAAAAATAAAATTCATCTATAAACAACATCACCTTATAGAAATATTCTATACCATTCTTTTCTTTTAAAATAAAGATCATTCCTTTTTCCTGACCCAGTAAAGAGGGCATAACCATTTGTCGGCAATATATTCCTCCTCTTGTATAGGGAATCAGTTCAATAACTATAAAAAAATTCCTCTCCTATTTTCAAAACAGAAGAGGAA
>UMKV01024980.1_pt1 | contig 20768 bp, 19 predicted proteins | sample 1966381 | NCBI WGS metagenome assembly UMKV01 (sample SAMEA4836182, study PRJEB28245) | human gut metagenome | biome: gut microbiome; material: fecal sample | place: Denmark | collected 2008
TCTGCAATGGCTGCCAACGTCAGCAGATAATAATTATCATTGGACGTTTTATTTTTTACCAGTGTCTGTCTCCCTGTACCACAGACATAATACTTTCCCTGATACTGCAGAACATTCTGCATGGTATACGGCTCGTAATCATACCTAATAATTCCACTTGGGAAAGACACTTGTCTTGTTTTTATTGCATAATAGCCATGATCAATTCCTACTATCATCACAATCACACCCTTCTTTCATTTTTTCGTCTGGCATAAAGCCAAGAACCCTTTTTCTGCTGCAACGGATCGTTGCAAAAGTGCCTGTTTTGAACACTTTTCTAAGTTTCCACACCCCAAAACCTGCGGAAACTCTGGAGTTCTCATACCGCTGCTGCTTGAGGAACACTCCCTGTTCTTTCCCAGCCGGTTAAAAAATATCCCTCTTCCGGCGGCTGTCCAGCCTGTCCGGGAGAGGGATATATCGCAATGTTCCTTTTTGAACAATGGCCTGTCTTTTTATTTTTATGAGATGTTCTTCCTGCTTTTGTAGCATGGAGGAATACTCAACTTCCGTCAAAAATTTCCGGATATATGCTCCTTTTTTCCCCAGCGTGTTATCTGTTTTTAACATCTCTATTTCTACCATGTAATGGGTATCCGGATGATATCTGGTTTCACATAAAATGCTTTCGCCTTTGATATAATCTGATTTCACCGCCTCCCTTGCTGCCGCTAAAAGTTCATGGATACTTACCTCCACCTGCATCACCTCCTTCAAAAATAGCGAAAGAAAAGCAGACCCCTTAATCGAAGTCTGCCTCTGTTGGATATGGTAATCCTCTCTTCTTATATTTTAAATCAATCATTTTTCGGAGCTTCTCTCTTTTCTCTTTCGTTGGCGCATGCTTTTGAAATTCAACCAGCCATCTTTCTAATCTTCCATCATCATCGATCCACGTATCGTTTTCGTATTCCCATTCATCTAATAACTTGATCAGTGCATCCAATGGTTCTTCCACATCATCGCCAAACTCTTTCCATAAATTTAATCCATAACTTTCCAAGCCAAAGAATTCTGTTAGAAATGAAAACCTCTCCATATCCCCTAATGTCATCTTTTTTCTGCCCGTCAATAATTCCTGATCCCTGCTGCCACAGTAACTCAAGAAAATCTTTTTTTCTTTCTCACTTTCGCTCATAGATTGTCCCCTTTCAGAAATAATTCTTTATTACGAAACATTATAAAATTTCAACTCATTAGAATCAATATATATGTTTCCAAATAACGAAACTTTTATTTTTTAAGGAGAACGTATTATGCAGAAAATCAGACCAGATATGGATATCGGTAAAAATATTCAATCTCTTAGATACAAAAATAATCTAACGCAAGACCAGGTCATTGCAAAATTGAATCTCATGGGTATTGTCATATCCAAAAGCACTTATGCCAAACTGGAAACAAACCGCATGAACATCAAAGTGTCTGAGTTAGTCGCTCTGGCAAAGATCTTTCATACAGATATCAATGCATTCTTTGATGGTCTGCTGTAACTCGACATTCACCTACTCCCTGTGTATATAATAATCTCTTAAAAAAGAACTAATCTATATCGTTCTTATCGAATATAAACCAGTTCTTTTTTCTTATCAAATATACCTTTATAGGCTTGTATACTTTATCCATTTATTCCTTTAAAAAGCTGGTATGAAAGACTCCTCATTCTCTCATACCAGCTATCTATTTCTTATCTAACTGAATACACATTCTTTTCTATTCTTTGTGTATCCTGTACTTATATATGGCAAAAATCAGACAACATACACGCTATACACTCTTATGCTACATAATCCAGTTTACTGTCGCTCAATCTTAAACCTACAATATGAATACAAATTCCATAAATTAACCCTGAAAGAAAAATCTTTTCTATAAGTAAATTTGGTCTTAAATGGAATCTGATGGCAATGACACCAGTCTTGTATTTGTTTCATCCTCATGGACTCCCCGTCATCAATCTTCTTTATCAAGCATTGTCTCTTAAAATCATCCATCCCTGTCTTAAAAAATAAATAAAACAGTACATTATAATATCTAACCAACACAATCTCTTCTGCTATTTTTTCCTTTGACCTCATACACATTTTCCACCTTTCACTGTATATTGAGTTTGATTTATACACATATTCTTACGTTATACACTTTATACTCACCCCATAATAGGGGGTTAATATTCCAACGAGAATCAGGATAATCTCTACCGTTGTAATTCCCTGCTCATCTTTCAGAAATGCCTGCACATGTGTCATATATTTTCACCTCCTTTCCCAGAAGATGCACAGTAATTCTAAAATGAAAATGACATCAGTGCCGGTGCCATCAGAATAATCAACACCACACCAAACATCAGCATCATTGGAAATAAGAGTTTCGTTCCCGCCTGTTCTCCAAGTTTTCGTGCAAGCTGATGCCGCTCTTCCATTCCCCGCAAAGCTTCTGCCTCCAGAAGATCCGCCAGTCCATCAGAACCTTTTCTCAGATTCTGTGCCAGTATCGTTCCCATTTTGATGTACTCCGGAAGCTGACATCTTCTGCCAAAATTTTCATATGCCTGTGCTTCCGGAACCCCACTTTTCATTTCGTTGCAGCAACGCCGTATTTCTTCGTCTATATAGTGCTCACGGACCTGTCTGCTCTGTGCCAGCCTTTCAAAAGCTCCCCGGATCGTAAGCCCTGCCCGCAGCAATGCCATTAATTTATAGAGAAAGGAAGCATATTCCATGGTAAGAGCCGTTTGCTTTTTCTTGACTGCTGCCTGTAATCTTTCTTCTTCCAGCATCCAGATACACAATGCTGTGATAACCACCAGAACCGCAATCATCTGCACGGGCGATTCTTTTTCTTTTTTCCATTCCAGCTTTTTGCCCTCTATTTCACCCGGAAGCCTCAGCTGTTCTTCCTGCACCCTTTTCTGTTCTTCACTCTGTAAAAGTTCCCGAATCTGTTTTTGCTGTTTCTCTTCCTCCGAACGCACCGGCGGAAAAACACATACAGAAAAACGGTAGTCCATCTCTCTGTCCTGACAGGAAAAATTTACTGTAATCTGTACCTGCGTACCACCCTCTGCCGGCTCCCCGACCAGGTTTCCTTTTTCATCAATAAGACCCAGATCATCTGTAAACCAGTCTGCTTTCACTTTGCCATCTAAAACAGAAGAAGGAAATTCCAGGGAACTTCTTACTTCCTGCATCGATATATTTTCCCCGAGAATCACGCTTTCCAGATCTTCGATCGCCTGCTGAAAAAACTCATCGATCTGCTGGTCACTGTACTGTCTTTCCTGCAGCAAAATCGGGATTTTCTGTGCTTCTCCTTCCCCTTCTACCTGTACTTCCAGATCCGTTTCCATGCTTCCCTGCCCATAAGAAGGTCTTGCAAGAAACGTAATTTCTTTTGCTTCTCCCGTAAAAACGGCTGCCAGAAAACAAAGTCCTGTGCCCCAGAATAGAATCATCATTACTTTTGCAATTCTTCTTGCGGTAAATTCAAAAGCGTCTTTTTCCTTTGCCGAATTTTCGACAAACTGCAGTGTCTGTTCCAGTTTCTGATATTTTACATCTTCTTTCTTTACCATTTTTGATGCGATCCATTTTCCGATTTTATAAAACGGCTGCATCATCTTTTCTTCATATCTCAATCGCTACAATCTTCCTTCCCATCAAAAAAGCAAACACATAAACACCAAGGCAGATACTCATCACTGCAATCCCCGCCGGATTCTGATACATCACATCTAAAAATCCCGGTGAAGCCAGTCCCACATAGGCAATCAGCAGACATGGAATCAGACTCATAATGTTCTGCTCCATTTTCTTTGCTGAAAGACAGATCTCAATTTCCTGTCTGGTTTCTTCCTTCTGCGATACAGAGGCAGTCGTGCTGCGTATGATGGCGATCAGATCGCCTCCGGTTCTTCTCGCTGTCTCAAATACCTCAGAAAAAATCTCAATATCTTCCACTCCGCTGCGTTGTGCCAGATCAGAAAGCAGCTCCTCCATCGTCCGGTTCAGCAAAATTTCCACACGAATCCTGCGAAATTCCTGTAAAACCGGTTCTTTTTCACTGTACAATTTCTGAAGTTCTTCATATGCCTGCGTAAATGCATTTTCAACCGAATATCCCGCCGTCAGGGCGGTAGAAACACACCGCATCCCGACCAGAAATCCCCGCTCCAGCTGTTTTCTTCTTTTCTTTGCCAGTTCTCTTCTGACTTCTCTGAAAAAGAAACAGATGCCCGGCAGAAAAACCACGGCTGCAAGCACAGAACGGTAAAATAAAAGACTGATCAGAACATCTGCCAGAATATACACCGCCGCATACCTGAACATTTCCTTTTTTGTTATCTGATAAACTTTATAATCCATACAAACCCCTTTTAAATCTGCTTTCACTGCTTATTTACGTTCAGGTCAAACGACCGTGAACCTGGCACACAATTCCTGCACGTATCAGTTTCTGCACATGGAACAGCTCCTCTTTTTTATGTAATTTTCCCACGACACACCCTTCTTTTTGCTTTCCATCTTCCAGAAATTCATACAGCACCGAAGTTACTATTTCTCCAGATTCATAATCATAACCGGTGACCTCACGAATCTCCAGGACACGCCTGCTCTTATCCCGCAGTCTCCCCAGATGGATCAGTATATCGATTCCGGATGCAATCTGTCTGCGTACCGCGGACAATGGCATCTCAAGCCCCATCAGAACCATTGTCTCCAGCCGGACCAGCATATCCGACGGACTGTTTCCGTGACCGGTACTGAGTGATCCGTCCATACCCGTATTCATCGCCTGAAGCATATCAACGACTTCATCGCCCCGCACCTCTCCGACAATAATCCTGCTTGGTCTCATTCGCAGACTGCTCTTGATCAGATCCCGGATCGTAACTGCATGTTTTCCTTCGGTATTTTCTTTTCTTGCTTCGAGACGAACCAGATTTTCCACGCCCTGTATCTGTAATTCTGCGTTATCTTCAATCGTGATGATCCGCTCGTCTTTTGGAATATAATCCGAAAGTGCATTGAGGAACGTTGTTTTCCCGGAACCGGTTCCGCCGCAGATAAAAATGTTGTATCCGGCACACACAAGTTGTTTCAAAAAGTCCGCTACCTCTTTTGAAACACTCCCAAGCTCGATCAGACGCTCCATCGTGATCGGCTCTTTCGGAAAACGCCGTATCGTAATGATCGGTCCATTGACAGCCACCGGCGGCAGTACAATATTTACACGATCTCCGTTTTCCAGTCTGGCATCCGTGATTGGAATTGCCTCATTGACAATGCGGTTGCATTTTCCTGCAATCTGCTGCACAACGTCTTCCAGTTTTGTTTTCGAAACAAAACGGTGCTCCCAGCAGCGTATTTTGCCTTCTCTCTCCACAAAAATGCCGTCTGTTCCATTCACCATGATCTCTGTCACACTCTCATCTTCCAGAAGTTCCTGCAAAATATCAAGTCGGCGGATCCCGTTAAACAGTTGCTGCCTGAGCGTGATTTTCTCTGACAGCGGCATATACTGCCCTTTTGCTTCCTCCCAGATCAGCTTATCAATTTCCACAAGGATTTCCTCATCCGATATTTCTTCCGTATGATCCAGTTTCTCGTTTAAAAGGGCATACAGTTTTTCCTGTTTCTGTTCCATTCCCTCCACAATGCATCACCCGCTTTCTTTGCGTATTAACTGTCTTACATAATCTCCAAGTTCACTCCAGATCAGCTGCTCCACATAATGTTCCTTTTTACCGAAACTGCTGTGAAACGGCAGCTTCAGTTTTATGGTTTTCCCAAGAACTTCTTCATATTCTCTTGCAACCATGACCTTTTCATACTGGGCAATTTTTGTCACAGCCATGCTGTCCTCTCTGACCGGCATATAGATTTTTCCACAGCGATTCAGAAGTTCCGGAAGGTTATCCACCTGTTCTCCAAAATCCAGGAGGATAACTTCATACGAACTGTAGGAGCAGAGATCTTCTATCAGTCCCAGCCATTCGCTGCACTTGATACTTCGCAGATCAAACGGGGAAAAGGCGGGCGGAATATAGTCCAGATTGTTGATCGTCTGCACAAGTCCTCCAAGTTTACTGATCAGATTGCCTTTCCCACTTCCGGAGAAATACATCAGATCACTGATATCCCCGTCAAACTGTCGGTTCATTAATACATCAAAACCGGCATATTCTTCCAGATTCAGATAAAGGACCGCTTTTGTACTTGCCAGAAGCTGTCCGAGTGTCAGTGCAAAAGAAGTCTTACCGGTGCGTTTGACCGGCGAATAAATACCGGTCACTTCCACTTCCGGCTTGAAAAGTGCAGCTGCCGGTGCTTCCTTTACTCTCGCATAAGAATCCATGACCTCCGCAATCAGACTGTCCGCCGGCTGATATTTATAAACTGCGGAATATTCTGACAGTTCGCAGATCTGCTCTCCTTCGGAAAGAACCATAACTTTGCGGATCTGCAGTTCCCTGACCTGTTCACACAATAATTTCCCCGAAATCAGCAAAATCTCTATTGTTTTCTCTTTCGCACACGCACAGAGACTTTCCACTCCGGTAAACGCCTGCACCTCAAACTCTTCTCCCTTCCGGCTGTGAACATATTCCATAAGATTATAAATATACATACTTTCCGAATCACAGATTGCAAAAACAGCCTTACTCACTTCAATAAACACCTCCTGCACAAAGTAAAATCCCACCTAAAATAGCAATTGCAAAATGAAACCTTCCATCCTGATCCTTTTCATTCAGATATGGCTCCCAGACACCATTCTGCTGCCTTTGAATATAAGAACAAAAGTACAGCAGCCTTGTCTTTAGATTTCTTCTTTTGAGCAATACAAAAATCGACAACATCGCCCCGACAAATAACGAAGCAATCATACAATATACCGCCCTCTGCGGTCCCAGAAATCCTCCGACAACCGCCCAAAGTTTCATATCTCCCGCACCCATCATGCGAAAATAATAAATCCCGGCACCAAGCACCACAGGAATGCACGCACCTCCAAGAAACAGAAGCAATCCCACTGCTTTCGCCTGCCTGATCTGGAAACAACAACCCAAAATAAGCCCGATTACAATAAGCTCATTTGGAATCTTCCCCTTTCTCAAGTCAAAAAAGACTGCACACAAACCAATCGGAATCAGAAAAAAGCATTGGTTTATTTTCACGATCCACCTTCTTTCGCTTTATAAAAGAGTTTTCTTCAGCTAAGACAAAATAAAATTCCCTAAGTATCCGAAAACAAATTTCACTTTTTCAATTAAATGATGTGGGTGTCAAAAGTCCCCAACTATGATGCCTACGGATTGTTCCGTGCGTTGCACTCCCACAATCCTTTCTACGCTCCGCTCCGGTCGGTGCTAAACATGTGCCACTGGCACATAGCACCCCTGGAATCATTAAATGATGTTGAAATATTTGACCGAACCGGTCTGATTAAATGATTTTAGAAATTCACATCTATGATACATCAAATGTGAACTGGCTCCCGCCTCGGCAGACGGCAAGCAACAAGTTTGTATCAATGGTGGGATTCGATCTCCCAACCGATGAATGTATTATATATCTTTTGTATTTGGATGTCTATAGTAAGTAACTATATTTTTTAACTTTGTGAGATTTTTACAAAACCTTTTTACAAAAACTGACACCCCTCAATTCCATACAATAAAAGCACCCCCGGAACGCCCAGAACTCCGGTTGTTGTCACGCTGATCACATTGCAGCCAACCTTAAGATCCACTCCTGCATTGTCAAAAACCTGATTTAAGAAAAAAACACATGCCATCCCAATAATTATCCGTACCAGAAAACGAGAAATATACTTCATAAAAGCACCCTGTCCTTTTTCTAAATTGTATGAACTCTACTGACAATTCAGTACAGATTGCAGCAAGAAAGTCCTGAATATAAAAAGTATTATACTTTACTCCGGTATTCTTATGATATGAAAAGATGCCAGACAAATTGCTTTGTACTTTTTACTTCCACAATTCTCTGGCACCTTCTTATTTTTTCAGATCAGAATTTAAAGATTGCAATTCCGTATGCCGGCAGATCGTATGCAAAAGAGTATTCTCTTCCGTCACATTCACTCTTCACTGCCTTGTATACAACCGGACGCTCCGTTGTATTTCCGCCAAATTCTGCTGCATCTCCATCCAGCACGAGGCGATACTGTTTTCTTTTTGGTACACCGACGCGATAATCCGGTCTTGCTACCGGTGTAAAGTTGATCACAAAGAGCAGATTGCTCTTACCGTCTTTGGAATGACGCACAAAGCTGAAAATGCTTCGGTCGGCATCATCTGCATTGATCCATTCAAATCCGCATGGATCCTGATCTGCATCATAAAGTGCCGGTGTCTTTTTATAGAGATGAAGCAGTGCTTTGACGTAATTCTGCATCTGCTGATGTTTGTCTTCTGCAAGCAGATACCAGTCAAGTTCTCTTGCTTCGCTCCACTCCTGAAGCTGTGCAAACTCCTGTCCCATAAACAACAGTTTTTTGCCCGGATGACCAAGCATGTATGCATAGCCGGCACGTAAGTTTGCAAACTTATCATCGTAGAGTCCCGGCATCTTATTGATCATCGAACATTTCAAATGAACCACTTCGTCATGTGAGAGTACCAGTATGTATTTTTCTGCATAAGCATACGTCATGGAGAACGTCATTTTATTATGATTCCATTTGCGGAAATACGGATCTAATTTCATATATTCCAGGAAATCGTTCATCCATCCCATGTTCCATTTATGGGAGAATCCAAGTCCGTCCTCTTCCGGTTTTCCGGTAACTTTCGGCCATGCTGTGGATTCCTCTGCGATCATCATTGCTCCATGATTTCTGCCCAGCACAACGCTGTTCAGATGTTTGAAAAACTCGATCGCTTCCAGATTTTTATTTCCGCCGTAAATATTCGGGGTCCACTGACCGTTTTCTCTTCCATAATCCAGATAAAGAATGGATGCCACCGCATCGACACGCAGTCCGTCGATATGGAAATGCTCAACCCAGTAAAGTGCATTGGCGATCAGGAAATTCTTGACTTCGCTCTTGCCAAAATCAAAGACTTTTGTTCCCCATTCCGGATGCTCGCCCTTTTTTGGATCCGCATACTCGTAAACACATCCACCGTCAAATTCTTCCAGTCCGTGTGCATCTCGCGGAAAATGTGCCGGTACCCAGTCAAGGATAACACCGATTTTCTGTTTATGCAGATAATTTACCATATAAGCAAAATCTTCCGGCGTACCATATCTGGAAGTCGGTGCATAATATCCGGTTACCTGATAACCCCAGGAGCCATCAAACGGATGCTCCGCAATCCCCATCAGCTCTACATGCGTATAACCCATTTCCTTCACATATTCTGCAAGTGATTTTGCAAACTCTCTGTAATTATAGAATCCATCCTCGTCCTCTCCATGCGGATGTTTCTTCCAGGAACCCGGATGTACTTCATAAATAGAAACCGGAAGGCTGTCATTATCTCTCTGCTTTCTTGCTTCCATCCACGCCGCATCACTCCATCTGAGTTTCGTGATATCTGTGATCCTGGATGCGGTTCCCGGACGCTGCTCTGCATAATTTGCAAACGGATCGGCTTTGTAAAGTCCTCTGCCATCTTTTGTTTTGATGAAGAATTTATAGAGCATACCCACTTTTGCTCCGACTACAAAACCTTCATAGATACCGGACGGCTCAAGACGTGTCATCGGATTTGCCTCTTCTCTCCAGCCGTTAAATTCACCGATCACGCTGACAGTAGCTGCATTCGGTGCCCAGACTGCAAAATAAACACCTTTTTTGCCATTCATCACTGCTTCATGTGCACCCATTTTTTTATAAATATCATAATGCGTTCCCATACTGAACAGATACTGATCCAGTTCTCCGATACGGAAATTTTCCTTTGCTGCAGCCTTTGTTCTCGTTGTTCTTTTTGCTGTTGTTTTTGTTGCTGTTCTCTTTGTTGTATTCGCTGCCGTTTTCCCCGCTGTCTTTCTTACCTTTCTTTCTGCCATAACTACCTCCGACTTTTTTTATACATTTCAACCATAAATTGATATCAGAATCACAAATGTCATACTAATCCTTTTGAACTGGCATCATTTTTTTCTGAATATTTTACTTTCACATGCATCCAGATGAACCTGGAGTCTGCCATCCACCACCGGCACTGCTTCTTTTGTGAACGCATTTTCATAAGTTCCGTCCACTGGAACCGGGATACTCATATCCGCCGGATTCTCATCGTTATTCGCTGCCACAACGATGGCATCCTGATCTTTGATTCTTGCATAAGCATACTGTCTGTTTGTCAGTACCAGCTCTCTGTATTTTCCATCTGCCAGAACCGGATTTTCTTTTCTCATCTTTCCAAGTGCCGCAATATGTGCTGTCAGCTCCGGATGCGGATTCTCTTTCTGCATTTTTTCAAGGTCAAGCTGCGGACGCATGGCATCATCTGAGGCACCCTGCTTTCTTCCTTCAATGCCCCACTCGGAGCCATAATAAATAGATGGAATGCCCGGCAGCGTGTAGAGCAGTGTATAAACCTCGCGGATATGATCTTTGTTGTTTAACTTGCTTATCAGACGGTCCACATCGTGGTTATCTACAAAAGAATACAAAGTACGTCCTCTGTAAATACCGCCGTTGTCATCAAACTGACGGCGGATCGTATGGGCGATCTCAAAATAATTATGATCATTGTGTCCCGAATACAGACCTTTGTGAAGCTCATAATTCGTTGTGGAATGAAGCATTTCGTCATTTACCCATCTCGCATAATCGCCGTGGATCACTTCACCCATCAGCCAGAAATCCTCTTTCCACTGACCGGTGCGGTAACGCATTTCTTTCATAAAATCAAACGTCAGACAGTCAGCACAGTCCAGACGGATACCGTCAATGTCAAACTCCGTGATCCAGAAATGAATCACATCAAACAGATAATCACGGACTGCCTGCTCGTAAAGATTTAAATTGACCAGCTCAAAACAGTTTCTCCATGCTTCATAACCAAATCCATCGTTATACGGAGAATTCCAGCCAAAATTCACTCCTTTATACCAGCTGCAGTACGGAGAATGTTCTCTGTTTTTCTGGATATCCTGAAATGCAAAAAACTCTCTTCCGGTATGATTGAAAACACCGTCCACAACCACGCGGATCCCATTTTCATGTGCCAGTCTGACAAATTCTTTGAAATCTTCATTATCCCCAAGTCTTCTGTCTACTTTTTTGTAATCTTTTGTATCATAACCATGTGTAGAAGATTCAAACAGCGGTCCGATATAGATCGCTGTAACTCCGATCTCCTTTAAATGGTCGATCCACGGAAACAGCTCCCGCAAGCGATGCACGGTCTCCGGTTCTTTGTTTTCCTTTGGTGCCCCCGTCATACCCAGCGGATACATATGATAAAAAACTGCTTCGTTATACCACTTTCCCATTTGCAAATACCTCCATCTTAACTGTAAATACCGTACATAAACTGCTTTACAAGTGCCCGCTTTTTCTCCTCTGAAATCTGCTGCGGTCTGCCTTCCCGGTCGCATGCCAGCAGAATATAATGATTGATCAGACCGATAAATCCAATCGCAAACTGCTCTTGCCTTCCGTTCATATTTCCAAGCTCATGCTCCGCCGCATCAAAGAAATGTACGATCTGCGAATAGAACTTTTTCACAAGCGGCTTTACCGCCCGGTACGCTTCATTCTCCTTCGCAGAATAAAACATCGCCATCAGAAGTGCATAGACTTTATAATTTCTCATCGCATAATCTAAAAATGCAGAAGCAATATTGTAAAGCGTCGCTCCGACATCCCCTTCGTAAAAAGATGCCCGCTCCAGTTCTTCATTCAGAACAGTAAAATGTTTCGTCAGCAAAGTCTCCAAAAGACCATATTTGCTGCCAAAATAGTAGTACAACGTAGGTTTTGTAATCCCCGCTTTCTGAGCAATCTCCTGTACGCCAACGGCATCGTAACCCTTGGCATAAAACAGCTCCAGTGCACACTGCAAAATACGTTCTCTATTGTCCATAAATCCTGTCCTTTACTCCTGTTTACGGTTGCTTTCTTCATTATACCGTTCGGTATATAAAGTGTCAAGGAATATCCCGCTAACTTCATAATAAGACAGTCCGGTTTCCCGGCAGATTCTTGCGACTTCTTCGTATTCCGGATAAATCCTTTTTCCATCCGGCAGATCACATACTTTTACTTTCATTTTCCCAAACGGCGTGTCGATCTCTGCCGCTTCTCTTTTTAAGATACTTCGTTCCATGTACATTCTGCGGATGCCAATCGTTGTCGTTTCCTGAAAAATAAGTTTCTCCAGCTTTTCCGCATCTTCTTTTTTGCAGATTACATTTACCTGATATGCCGGGCGATTTTTTTTCATATAAACCGGCGTATAATGAACATCCTTCGCCCCCACCTGCATCAGACGCTCCATCAGAAATCCGAGTGCCTCGCCGCTGCAGTCATCAATATTTGTCTCCAGTTTACAGATCTCATCTTTTTCCATCCAGCTCTTTTCATTCTCGCTTTCCAGAATCATTGCACGCAGAATACCGGCACAGGCGTATTCTCGTTTTCCTGCACCAAGACCTGTTTTTTCGATGAAAAATGACTCCGGAAGTTTATCAGAAGTACGGATCGCCGCCACGATCGCTGCACCAGTCGGCGTAACCAGCTCACCTTCTATCTGCGTAAGTTTCAGTTTCAGATGATTGGCCTGTACGATATTTGTCACCGCCGGAACCGGGATCGGCAGAATGCCGTGCTGACAGCGGACCGTACCTCTTCCTTCGCAAAGTTCTGTCACAATTACCTGATCGATATCCAGATTATCCAGGCAGACCGCCACCGAGAGAATATCTACGATTGAATCTACAGCACCGACTTCATGAAAATACACCTGATTTCTTGGCACGCCATGTGCTTTTGCTTCTGCATCCGCCAGAACCGAAAAAATATCCGTCGCTGTTTTTTTCGCACGTTCCGTCAGGCTGCTGCTCTCAATAATCTGCAGAATATCCACAAAACTTCTGTGCTCATGTATATACTCTGCATCATGGTTATGCACATCATGCCCATGCATATGCTCCGTAGCATGATTATGTGCATAAGTATGACCATGCAGATATTCCATATCATGATCATGATTTTCATGTTCCTTATCAAGAACCACATCAAAGTCGCACGCATCCAGACCGGATTTTTTTACCCTGGAAATGCGGATATCAAATCCCTGTACCGAAAGGCTTGCAAGAGCTTTTTTCAGAACCTGCTGATCTGCTCCAAGATCCAGAAGTGCTGCCACCGTCATATCTCCGCTGATACCGCTTTCACACTCCAGATATAACGTTTTACCCATTCGCCTTCACCCCCAGTCTGTTGATCTGCGTTGCCATATAACCTGCTCCGTAACCATTATCAATATTTACCACCGCAATTCCGTTTGCACAGGAATTTATCATCGTCAGAAGTGCAGAAAGTCCGCCAAGATTTGCACCATAACCGACGGAAGTCGGCACAGCGATCACCGGCTTGTCCACCAGCCCGCCAAGCACACTCGCCAGTGCACCTTCCATACCCGCAACGGCAACAACACAGTTTGCACTCTGAATTGCCTCCAGATTTCCGAGCAGTCTGTGGATGCCGCTCACGCCCACGTCATAAACCCTCGTCACTTTCGTTCCAAAATATTCTGCCGTCTGTGCAGCCTCTTCCGCTACGGCAATATCTGCCGTTCCTGCAGTGCAGACTGCGATATTTCCGATATGCTCTTTATCCTTTTTTTCAATTTTTATGATATGGGAAATCGGATCATATTCTACCTGCGGATATTTTTCACGCAATATTTCGTACTGATGCTGTGTTGCCCGCGTTCCGAAAACCTGTCCATCTGCCTTGTATAAATGCTCAAAAATATGAAGCAGATGTTCATCTGCTTTTCCGGCACAGTAGATCACTTCCGCAAAACCGGATCGCACCTTGCGATGCATATCCAGTTTCGCATAGCCCATCTCTTCAAACGGCTCCCTGCGGAGAAATCCTTCCGCTTCTTCCACAGACATCGCCCCGTTTTTTACTTTTTCCAGAATTTCCTGTATTTCCACAAAAACACACCCCGCTTTATACTGTCTTCTCAAGACACACAAGCTGCACGCCCGGAATGCCGTTAAACACGCAAGGCACAATATCCGCCTCCCAGTATCCAAGCCGTGCATACAACTTTCTCGCAGCCTGGTTTTTCGCATTCGTATCCATACGCAGATACGGACAGTTATGTTCCTTTGCATAATCCTCATAAAACTTCACAAACGCACTTCCATATCCTTTTCCGGACTGCCCCGGATCTACGACCAACGTATGCAGAACCATAACCTGTTCCGGCAAAATATCCTGATATTTCCAGTTTGCATCAGCATACTCCGACACCTGAACCTGGTTGATCCTCGCTGCCGCCACAATCCTTCCGGCATCCGTCATAACAAACAAATCGTCATTTTTCACCGCTTCTTTTGCGGTATTTTCCGTCGGATAAACGCCGCGTATCCAGCCGATCACCGCTCTGCCTTCCTCTTCCTCCGTTAAAATATGATCATAAATTGCTGCAACCTGTGCAATATCTTCTTTTGTTCCTCTGCGAATTTCCAACATTTTCTGTCCTCTCTGTCTACTCAGAAACCAAAATCTTCATAATCCTCTTTCAAGAATCGATGATAAATAATATGGCATCCTTCATCTTTAAAACAATAATAATATGGATCGTCCGGTTTATCTTCAAAACGGATCAGAATATCAAATTCTCCATTGTCCATATTTTCTGTAATAATATTATCAGAATACTTATGAAACAAATTCAGAATATCATCCATCTTGCATCCATGTTTCTGAAGCAACTCGATCAGGCTTTTAATAAATTCATTTTCCTTCATATTATTATGGACGTACTCGCTGCCTTCCTCCGGAATGTGGAAGCAAAATCGCTCCGCTTTGTGTGTCGCAGCAACCTCTCCCAGCTTCTCTGTGATCACCACCGGAAGGTGGTTCAGACGCTCCTGCATCTGATCTGCATCATCACTCGTACCAAAAAAATGATTCAAAGAGCTGAGCGGATAATACAGGCGAATTTTTTCTTTTCGAAATCCCAGTTTCGCATGGTCTTCCTTGATCACATCAATCAGATTCTTTAACAGTTTTTTGTATCCTTCATTTCCCGGAAACTGATACAGATTCAATCCAACACCGTCCTTATCATAAAAACGTTCCACTTTTCCATTGACTGTGCGGATTGTGATTTCAGCCGTCGCCGAAATCCGACACTCATTGAGATGACCGCCTTTGACATTCATCTTCTCATCGCAGAGATTAATGTGAATATGAAGATAAGTTTTACCATCCATCGTGGAAACATTTCCCGTCAGAGCCGTGATCTCCATCGGTCCGTTCAGTTCCGTTTTATGGTAAACCTGTTCCCCGACATTATACAGACCGATCACTGCATGGTCTGCCGCACCGATACCCTCGATCGTTGCCAGTGTGATCTTTTCCCTGTCGCAAATCTTTGTCAGAGACTCCACGATCTCCTCGCCGCGGTCCAGACGAACAACATATGCATCATCAAATTTCATGTATTCCATATCTATATCAGCCTTTCCTTTTTTTGTCCCCATAATACCACGAAAGAAGCAGGGATTGCAAATTTTTATAATCCATTTCATCCACTTACATAAAAATGATGTGGATGTCAAAAGTCCCCAACTATGATGCCTACGGATTGTTCCGTGCGTTGCACTCCCACAATCCTGGCATCATAAAAATACAGAAGATTATGAAATTTCGTTTTCATAATCTCCTGCATCTTCTCTTTATACCTCTATTCGAATTTGATTATAATGTGCAGCCTACCGGATCTTAATCGTTACAGATTTCTTCTTTCCGCTTCCATCCGTTGCCATTGCGGTGATCTTCACTTTCTTTCCTTTTGCATTTTTCTTTGCCTTTACTTTTCCGTTTTTCACCGTAGCAAATTTTTGATTGCTGCTTTTCCAAAAAAGTCTGGTATTGGCCTTCTTTGTGGCTTTTACTTTCGCTTTCAGCTTAATGCTCTTTCCTGCTTTGACGGTTTTCTTTCCGGAAATCGTAACTTTTTTCACAACACCTTTCATACCGGTGATTGTATAAACTGCCTTTTTGCCGCTTCCATCTGCTGCCTTCGCAGTGATCGTTACTTTCTTTCCGCCGCTGCCTTTTTTCATTGTGACAATACCATTTGCATTTACGGTGGCAGCTTTCGGATTGCTGGAAGTCCATACCAGTGTTTTGTTTGTCGCATTTGCCGGCGAAATATTTGCCTTCAATGCGATTTTCTTTCCTGCTGCAATCTTATTTGAAATTCCGCTGATCTTAATGCTGCCAATCAGTATACTCTTTGAAGAATCTGTACCCGGTCTTGGATTTGGACTCGGATCTGGTTCCGGATCTTGGCTACCCGGATTTACAATATAAAATGTACTGCTCAATAATCCTTCATAATCACCAATTCCATGAACACCGGCCCAGGCTTCGCCAATTTCTACATTATCATCCAGAAAAACTTCGTAATCCACACCTTCTTTCAGGATTTTTCCATCTGCATCTTCTACCGAAACTCTCGGAATCACCGCATTTCCAGTATAACGAAGATCGCCGAACACATACATTCTTCCATCTTCGATATTTTTCTTTGTGTTCTTCTTTTTGTAGATAAATGTCCAGGAATCTTCGTCACCTGCCGTTACCGTCATCTGTGCTTTTTCCGGTGTATAACCGCTCACATCCGGTGCATCCAGTGTCTGGGAACTTCCAAACAAAGCACGGACTGTTGATGCTTCTGCCAGATCATCTCCTGCTTCATCTTTGTAATATACTGTATAGTCTTTTTCTTCCGGTGTGATTCCTGCTTCATAGGTTGTTTCTACAGAGTCATACTGTACTGCAACCGTCGCACTTTCAGTTGTTTTTTCTTTAAAATAAACATAATAGCCAGATGTAACTTCTTCACTTGTGCCATCATCCCAGGTAACATTCAGCGTAAGTCCGGTCGTATCGATTTCTTTCTCTGAAGAGCCATACTGCTGTTTATCTGCCGGTGCTGCCACTTCCACAGAAACTGCCCTGCGGATACGTTCCTCTGCCATGATGCCATTTGTTTCTGCATACTGCCATGCCGTACCGTTTTCACTGCACCATAATGTCAGATTTGCATTATCTCCAAATGCGGAATCCCCAATCTCTGTAACACTGTCCGGCACCTCTACACCTGTCAGAGAATCACAGCCTGCAAATGCATCTGAACCGATTGTTTCCAGCCCATTTCCTGATACAACCATATCAAGTGAACTGCAGTTTTCAAATGCCTGACTGCCGATTTCCGTCACCGTATCCGGCAGGAATACAGCGTGGATTTTATCCTCATTCCGGAATGCCTGCGGATCGATACCCACAACGGTACGTCCATTGATCGTCTCTGGAATGCAGAGCAGATCCTGTGTATCACTCAGTGCCCTTGTCATACGTCTGGAAGCATCTTTTGTCTTTTTGCCATTTAAACTCACGATCCATACGTGATTGTTTTCATCGGTGCGATACTCGAAATTCGCCGCTTCTGTTCGGTTCATATTTCTTCTGCAGGTTGCGACAAAATTGTCATACCGCATTTTCTGTGAATACAGACTGATACATTGATCCAGCCATTTTTTCTTATATTTTACAGCTGCATTTTCCCCTGATTTTTCCGCAAGCTCACTGCATTTATTTGCCATCTGAAGCAGCGAAGCTTCATAGGCTTCATATGCAAACTGATATTCTTTTCGAAGTTTTTTACCTGCTGTTTTTCCGGTCTTCTGATAATTTTGTGCAATCTCAGCGTATTTATTGTTCAGTCCGACACTCAGTGAATTACAAAGCGACATACTGTAAGCAATCTTCACCAGCTCATCATAGTCTGCAAGCTTTATTTGTTTGCTGATACGTGAATAGAACAGTTTTCCGACTGTAAGTGCACCGCCAACATCAATGCCGGAAAGCGGATCAAACAGCTTTGCCATGTCTGTAACTCCCTTTTTCACAAGGGCTTCCGCAATTTCTTCAAAGTACTTATCTACAATAAATTCCTGAATCGCTACTTCCGATGATGCCCAGTATTTCTGCAGTTTTCCCTTTAATTTCTTCAGTCCCTTATAGGCTGTAGAATCCGGTGCTACACTGTTCAAAAGCTGATTGACCGTTTCCATTTCCAGATTCGCCATAATGCAGATCGTTGTTCCAACCTGGACTGCCGAAGTTGCAATTCCAACCTTTTTAAAGATGCCGTCAATCTTTGACCAGTTTCCTTTTACCTGTTCAAAAATAGTTTTTGCCTGTTCGGTGGTAAGTGCATCTCCCTTTTCCAGTTTAGCAAGTTCCCACTGTACGCTGGTATCCATTGGCTTCTTTGCCGCTGTAACAAGCTTATAAAATTTAGAAACATTCTTTACTTTACCGCAAACGTTATCCACTACATTTTTTAATGTATCATCCTGTTCATCAATCTGACGGATCAGTTCAATCGCCACTTCCTCTTCTAACTTATCCTCTTCCCATCGTTTTCCGGTAATTGCTTCCAGAATCTGTTTCGTCGGACGCACGATCACATCACCGGACAATGTCTTAATAACAGAAAACAGCTCATCATTATCCGTACGTGCCGCCAGAACATCCGCAGCCGCATCATACAGCGTTCTGTGCATCGTTTTGTATGCCTGGTTATCTCTCAGATAGTGGTGATATTTTCCAAACAGATCATCCAAACTATACGGATTTTGTGCATTATCCTCAGATGATTCTGAAAAATCATACAGATAACAGCCATCGTCCTCTTTCATCATCACAAAACCAGACTCCACATAGGTCCATTCGAAATCGTAATTCCCTGACAACAGCTCTTTTCCGGTTTGATCAATAATTTTACAGTTGCTGTACCAGCTTCCCACTTTTGCAATTCCGTTATGCATATTTCCGGCAAGATTAAACTGCTCCGCAATCTGCAGGTTTCCGTCTTTATCACAGTAACCCCAATCGCCGGATTCTCCTGTTCGAACCCGAATCAACCCATCCGAACCATAACCTGAACCATCCACATATTTTTTCAGCAAAACTCCCTTACGACTGTAAACCAGATACTGGTCATAGTTCACAGAATCACTGATCCAGAAAGCAAAATTTCCATTTTTTGTAACCGATACATTACTTCTTCTGTAAAACTCATTCATCTGTGCGATCTTTTGAAAAGAACCATTATAGAATACACCGTTTATCAAAAATACAATATCCGAACCAACAATACTTTCTTTAATGTCATCCCAGCCCAGGCTTTCATCCGGATCCATTTCCGGTTTATCCCATCCGGAAAATGTTTTGTCCAGCATATTAAACAGTGCCGTCTTACCATCCTTTTCCAGAAGAACCACATGGCTGCTGTCATCCCTCGGAATACTTGCAGAACAGTCCAGATTCTTTTCATTCAAAACTACTTTGTTCTCCGCTGTATCATAAATAAGCACATTGATCTCATTTGTTCCATATGGATTATATTGGAGATAAATCAAACCATCCCGCACTTCTTTTATCTCAACCTCGGTATTGTTGTCAAATGAATAAATCTTTTTCCCTTTTGCATCAATCAGACTGCATAATACCGTTGACTCCCTCATCGTTGAACTGTAGTCCGGGTTACCGTCCGCACACTCAAGCTTAATCGCATATCCATCTTCATATCTGCTGTATGAAACATACATATTGTCTGTTTTTCCGGATTGATCTATGTAGTCTTTAAAGTGCTTCTTCCCATCTGCATCATAGGCTACCAGATAGCTTCCATGTTCCGCAATAGCAGAACCGTAAAATTCTTCCATAAAAATCTCACAATCCTGATCATCACAGAAATCGCTGTTGTAAAGCTGTGCTCTTGTGATCAGATTTCCACTTTTTGTCAGATACAGGATATCCATGTTCGTTTCCAGATTATCCGGTACGATACGAAAACATCCATCACCCAGAGCTTTCATATCACCGCCGGAACTGATCTGGTCTGCAAATTTCTCGCCTGTTTTCAGATCCAGTATCATATAGCCACCGTCTTTATCTTTTACCTTTTTTCTGTAGCCACTCAGATCCCATGTTGATTCATATCTGCACACACCATCCCAAAGTCCTTTGGAATCTATAAAACCATATAATTCCTCATCCGAAGTTTCCTGCGTAACCATATAAAGCAGATCATCTAATTCTTCCATTCCATCAGAAAAATGTTGATTATATGCAGCCCTGTCAACTTCATCGTACACTGCCTCATACAGAATGCTTCCATCATTCTTCAGCATTCCTGTTTTTCCGTCTTTTACAATTCGATAAACACCTGCCGAATATCCTTTTCCATCACCATAATACGTTGGTTTCTCATCCAGATCATACTCAAAATATTCCCCCGTTGTCGCATTGTAAACATCATACTTCGGAGTCTGCGTCTGTGGCTTCTTAATATAATATAAAAGATCTCCCTCATCCGAAAAGCTCCATATCGCATCCACAGAACTATGCGACGTCGTTTTCTCCCAATCGTCATAAACATGTTCCTTTTCATCCCAGTCTGCATCCGTGCCCGAAAC
>UMKV01042181.1_pt1 | contig 20011 bp, 16 predicted proteins | sample 1966381 | NCBI WGS metagenome assembly UMKV01 (sample SAMEA4836182, study PRJEB28245) | human gut metagenome | biome: gut microbiome; material: fecal sample | place: Denmark | collected 2008
TCCAGCGAATACAGCTTGTACAGCGGCAGCAGGCGGTCCTCATAGAAGGAAAGCTTTGTAAGATCTTCCGGCATGTTTTCCGAAAGGTATTCCTGCAGCCTTTCGTACAGCTTTACATCGTCCGTGATGATCTCCCCGCACTCCGACTGGCGGATATCCTTTAAATGCACGAGCCACGCCGCCGGACTGCGGTAAAGGCAGCTCCGGCAGGTGCGGTGCTGCGCCGCCCTGCAAAGAGCCTCAAAGCGCTCTGCGAGCGCCAGCGCTTCCCGGCAGATTTCTTCCGGGGACGCTTCCGCCGCATTGGTGCGGAGTATCCAGCCAAATTTTCCTGTCGGAAACGACTCTGAGAGAGCAAGCAGCCGCTCCCGTTCTTTTTTAGATACTTTCGCAGAAACGCCGGTCTGCAGCTTTCCGGAGGTCAGCACCAGATATTTTCCAGGTAAGGAAATGTTCGCTGTCACCGTCGGCGCTTTTGTTTTTACACTCTCCCGCGCGATCTGCACAAGCAGCTCATCCTGCGCCACCAGGTGCGCCGAATTCATTTTGTTTGTAAAGATCGGCTCCGCGTTCTCGGAAAGCGGCAGATAACAGGGGATTCCCTCTTCGATCTCCACGAACGCCGCCTGGATATTCTTAACGACATTCTGTACCTTCCCAATATAAATATTCCCGAGCAGCGACTCCTGCGTCTCCCGCTCAAAGGAAAGCTCTGCAGCCTTTCCGTCATGGTACAGCGCAGTGGCAATCCCGTCCCGAAACCTTGTGATGATCAGTTTACCCTTCAATGTCACAGCCCAGATCCTCCAGGGGAACAAGTTTGCGTTCCCCTTCCCCGATATCAGCATACAGCTCGTCGCGATTCACCAGCAGCGCAAACTCCGGCATTTCCCATCCGAGAAATCCGGCAAACGCTGTCAGCACCAGCTCCGGCTTTAAGTTTGCCGCGCTTCCGGCTGCAAGCTGCATACGGATTTTCCCATCCTGGCATTCGCTATGGTAAATCATCGGGCGGATATCCTCTTCCTTCTCACTCTTCTTTGTTTTTTTGCAGACGACGATCTGCTCCTGCGCAAGGAACGCTTCCCAGGATGCCTGCCATCCCTGCGGCGGCTCGCAGCCCTCGCGGAATGCCACCGTAAAATCAGCGGCGGCAACAAGCGACATCGCTTTGGACGCCTTTCCGTCCTCTATCCGGCGGAAGCCCGTCACATGGACGCCCTCCACCATCACGCTGTTCAGACGCTCCAGCGCCTCCCGTGTGGAAATCGGCGTTTTGATCTCGATATCCACATACTCGCTGTCGCTTGTCATTCCCACGCCGAGCGGCAGGGCGAATGACATCACCATGTGCGGGCTGAACCCTTCCGTAAACGCAATGTCGATCTCCGCGCGGCGCAGCACCTTCTGGAAAAAGCGCATCATATCGAGATGTCCGATGAATTTCATCGCACCGTGCTTGGAAAATTTAATTCTTATCTTCAAAACAGACACCTCCCCCATAGCAGGCTGCTCCGCATCCGGCACATTTGCTGCGGCAGTTTTCCGTTACTTTTTCCTCGTGCGCACGCTGCCACTCGCGCTTTAAAAACGCCTTGCTCACGCCGATATTGATGAAATCCCACGGCAGGATCTCTTCGGTATCGCGCTCGCGCACCGTATAAAAGGCCGGATCGACGCCGGTATGTTCATATGCCTGCTCCCAGTATTCCCTGTGAAAGGTCTCCGTCCAGGCGTCGTAGAGCGCGCCGTTTTTGTAGGCGTCCAGAATAACCGCGCCCACGCGGCGGTCGCCGCGCGCCAGGAGACCTTCCAGCACGGTCACATCCGCCTCGTGCCAGTTGTAGCGGATACTCCTGTAATTTTTCTGTTCCTTCATCTCATGATTGACCGTGCGGGCGCTGCCAAGGAAAGCGTCTCTGGTGTACATCGGCGCCCACTGGAACGGCGTAAACGGCTTCGGCACGAAAAAGGATGTGCTGACCGTAATCTGGCATTTTCCGTTGCGCTTTTCCTTCGGGACCTCGTAGTAGCGCTCGGCAATTTTCTCAGCCAGATGGGCGATCGCCTTGCGGTCCTCATCCGTCTCCGTCGGCAGTCCGAGCATGAAATACAGCTTGACCTTGTTCCAGCCGCCCTCGAAAGCCTGTCCGGCGCCGTTCAGAATAACTTCCTCCGTCAGACCCTTGTTGATAACGTCGCGCAGACGCTGGGAGCCTGCCTCCGGCGCAAAGGTAAGACTGCTCTTGCGCACATCCTGCACCTTGCTCATAACGTCGAGCGAGAAAGCGTCAATGCGCAGCGACGGCAGGGAAATATTGATGCCGCGACGGCGGCACTCATCGATCAGATAGGTGACCAGCTCCTCCAGCTGGGAATAATCGCTGGAGCTTAAAGAACTGAGAGAAATCTCCTCATGACCGGTGTTTTTCAGCATCGCCTCCGCTGTTTTTTTGAGCATTTCCACGTCGCGCTCTCTGGTCGGACGGTAAAGCATCCCCGCCTGGCAGAAACGGCAGCCGCGGATGCACCCGCGCTGGATCTCCAGCACCACGCGGTCCTGCGTCGCCTTGATAAAGGGCACCACCGGCGCCTGCGGATACACCGATTCCGTCACATTCATGACGATCTGTTTTTCCACTGTCTCCGGCACCCCCGGCGTATTCGGCGCAAACGAAGCAATGGTGCCGTCTTCCTTATAAGTGACATCGTAAAGGGACGGCACGTAGATGCCCGGCACCGAAGCCGCGGCGATCAGAAATTCCCGGCGGCTCTTTCCGGCAACGCGGTATTCCTTATAAAGATCAAGCAGCGCGTCATAGACTGTCTCGCCCTCGCCGATATAAAACATATCAAAAAAATCCGCCAGCGGCTCCGGATTATAGGCGCAGGGTCCTCCGCCGATCACCAGGGGACAGTCCTCCCCGCGCTCTGCCGCCAGCAGCGGAATCTGGCTCAGCTCCAGAACCTGCAGGATATTGGTGTAGCACATCTCATACTGGATCGTAATGCCCAGAAAATCAAACTCCTTTATCGGGTCCTGCGATTCCAGCGCAAACAGCGGGATATTTTTCTCTCTCATGATTTTGTCGAGATCCGTCCATGGCGAGTACACACGCTCGCACCAGACGTCCTCGCGGCGGTTAAACATGTCGTAGAGGATCTGGATGCCAAGGTGTGACATCCCGATCTCGTAGACGTCCGGAAAGCACATTGCAAAGCGCACCTGCATGTCCTTTTTGTCCTTCATCACCGCGTTTACCTCGTTGCCGATATAGCGGGCAGGCTTTTCGATTTTCAGTAATATTTCATCATTTAAAGCGAGTTTTCGCATAAATCTCCTTTCGTTTTTGTGCAGTATATATACTTCTATTCTTCTTGAACAGCACACCAATCCACACTATTGTAAGCTTTTGGCGAAAGGAATTCAAGCAAATCTTTTTCTAATCCCTCTGTCCTCTCAACAGTTTCATCTGCCCCTTTATGACACCCGCATCCCGAAGCGCAGGAAATTGCTTTACCTGCTCTGCTTTACAGCCTGTATCCTTTAGATTTTGAACCAGATTTTCGTATTCGCCATTTCCGTTAAATGTCTGCGGCTTTAACAGCGATTTAATACCCACTCTTCATAAGCCAGTCCTCCTTTCTTTAGTCTCTGTAATCCATCTGTAAGCATTTCTTTCGGACAGGCGACATTCATCCTCAAAAACCCTGCGCCGCTTTTCCCATATTGCCTGCCTTCCGATACATAAAGCCCTGTGGTGTTCCGCAAATACCATGCAAGCTCTGTGGCGCCTCCCAAAAGTTCCCTGCAATCCAGCCACATAAGGTACGTTGCTTCTGACGCGACCGGCTTTATTTCCCCGATATTTTCTTCTATGAAGGCTTTCGCATACTGTTTATTTTCTTCCAGATATTCTCTCAGAGCATCCAGCCACGGGGCTCCTTTTGTAAATGCCGCCACCGCCGCCTGCACTGCAAACGCATTTGGCTCTGCCACCTCGTCTGTATTGACTGCGCGGTACATTTTACTTTGCAGCCCCTCATTTGGGACAAAAACTGCCGCCGTCTGAAGCCCTGCCAGATTAAACGTTTTTGTGGGCGCTATACAGGTAATACTGATTTCCCGGCAGTCCTCTGAAACCGATGCAAACGGGACATACTCCTTCCCCGGCGCAGTCAGGTCACAGTGAATTTCATCAGAAAGAACGATCACATGATGCTTCCTGCACAGTCTGCCGATTCTTGCAAGGGTTTCCCTGCTCCAGATCTTTCCCACCGGATTATGCGGATTGCAGAGGATCATCATGGTGGTCTGTGGGTCTGCCAGATCCTTTTCCAGCTTTTCAAAATCAATCTCATATGCTCCGTCTTCATACCTTAGAGGGCTTTCCAGTACGGTTCTTCCATTATTGACAATTGAATTGAAAAAGATATTGTAAACCGGCGTCTGCACCAGAATCTTTTCGCCCGGCGTTGTCAGCTTTCTCACTGCGCTCGAAATAGCAGGTACCACGCCGGTCACAAACATCAGCCACTCTTTCTCGATCTGAAAATGATGGCGCTTACTCCACCAGTCCTGATATGCCTGATACCACTCATCCGGTATAACAGAATATCCGAAAACGCCATGCTCTGCCCGCTCTGTAATCGCTTTTCTGATCTCAGGGGCAGTCTGAAAATCCATATCTGCCACCCACATGGGAAGCTCCCCATCCTTCACATCCCATTTCATGGAATTGCTGTTTTTTCTGTCGATTATTTCATCAAAGTCATACTTCATTTCTGAACATCTCCTTTTATGATTCTCTGGTTTACCCTGCCTGCTTTATACATTCCCGTTTTCCGGTATCGTCCTCCCGGCAAACGATTCTTATCTTATTTACATCCACCTTATCTTTCTCCAGCGTCAGCTCTCCAATATGATCTGCCTGAATCGTTCCTGCTGTGGGATTTAAAACACTTTCGATTCCGCCCACGATCTGCGCGTCTACCGTGGAATACTCGAAGGCAAGGGTAGTATTTAACAGGCGGCAGTTTTTCATCACCAGATTGTCGATGTAGCACATCCCCTGCAGGCTTTCAATGGTACAATTGACGAGCGTCAGATTCTTTGCGTTCCATCCCAGGTATTCACCGCAGATATAAGAATCATACACGGTCACATTTTCGCTGTTCCAAAAGGCGTCTTTGGACAACAGCCTTGCACTGTGAATTTCCACATTTTGGGCACCGTCAAAAGAGTAGTTGCCTGCCAGACGGAAATTCCGAATCACTATGTTCCGGCTGTTCATGGCAAAATAATCGCCCTTCGCCATCACATCCTCCAGTTCCACTCCATCGCAGTTCCAAAGTGTCTCCGCCGCATTCGGCAGATCTACATGGGAAAGCTTCACACGGCGGCACCGACGGAAATTCTTCGGCGCTTCAATCAGAGAATATTCCACTGTAATATCCTCCGTATACCAGACACCTGCTCTTCCCATTTCCAGCCAGGAACAATCTTTTGCATAAATGTTCTTCGCATACCACAAAGGATATTTCCACTGGAACATACTCCCATAAAGCTCAATATCCCGGCTCTCCTTCAGCGGAGATTCTCCATCCGCAAAAATAGTATCGTAAATTTTAAGATTCTGTCCGCCGAATAAGGCTCTTTCTCCTGTCAGTCTCTGCTGCCGGATCTCCCTGTTTTTTTCTGCATTCATTGTCTCATCTCTCCTTTATTTCTATGTTTTCAATTGTCTTTCCTATGGTTAATTATAAATCATGCCTCTTTATATATCCAATACTTATGAAAAATACTGATTAATGCTTACTAAGCATACTTCTGCAAGCCTCAGCATAACTAAAAGGCATAAAGAACCATCGATGCTCTTCATGCCTCCGGTATGTACTTTTCAAAATATCGAATTATAATCAGTTCTTTGCTTCTGCTTCCAGGGCTTTCCATGCACCGGTCACTTTTGTATCTGTCATTTTATCTGCCCAAACAGCCAGCCCATGATCTCCTCATCGAAGGCAAATTGTCCGCCGCCTCCATGCTGGTTGCTGATTCCACGTTCTGTGAAATACGAACCATCTTTGATGTCAAGTACCAGAAGCTGCTCTATTTCTTCCTCTGAAAGTCCCTGTTCCAGATACCGATCCCGCAGTGCCTCATAGTCTTCTCTTGTCGGTTCGGAACCATAGTATTCATCATCCTCACCGATAGCCAGGTAAACAGGCAGACGGTTCTCCACCACCGGGGCATAATCCCCATCCCATCTGGAGCTGCAGTGCAGATATGCAGTGAACAGTTCCGGGGCCTTTTCCAATACCAGTGACATCGTTTCACCGCCGCCGGAATAGCCGTTAGCATAAACCCGATTGGTATCTATGTTGTATTTTTCCAGAAGATAGCGGGTCAGTGCTATGGTCTGATCTGCCGACGTCTCGCCCCAATCTTCAAGCTGCGGTGCAGCAATGATCATATTTTCATTGTATTTCTGCGCCTCAAAGGCAAATTCCTCTGCTTTCAGATTCACACCCATCCCCTGAAAATACAGTCCTTCATATCCCGGCAGTGTGACAAACAGGGCATACGGCTCACTTCCATCATAGCTTTCCGGGATATAAATGTGGTAATGGATATCTCCATCATTTTTCGAATGGAGCACATTGTCCATCAAAAATCCGCGGTATTCTTCGGTCCCCGCCGTAACAAGCCGGGAAGTTTCTGACGGAGCAAATGTGTCCTGCTCCTGAGCCTTCGCACGCCCGCAGGCAATTGCGGAAACTGCCAGAAGCAGCGCCATCATCCCGGCTAAAATTTTAGTTCCATTCATGTTTGCCTTCCTCCTGCAGTCCATTGGCCGCTATAATTTGTGCTGAAAGGATTTTTTGTTTCCTTGCTTTCAAATACATTTTAGATGATGGCTCCGGAAAAGTACAATGCCGATTTGTCAAAGCACTATAATCTGTGCGCATACTGTATCTCATTTTTGAATTGAACAGAAAAAGGACAGCAGAGAAAAATCGGGCAGAGACAGGTAATTCCCATCTCTGCCCGACTATAGATTTTCTGACAAAGTCCGGCGTTTCTCCGTTTCAGGAGAAGCCTGCGCTCCTTTGTTCTACCAGGTTAATTCCAGATACAGATCCTTGTACTGCTTCGCGGAATTATCCCAGGAGAAGTTTTTGTCCATATCTCTCTGAACCATCTCATCCCAGCACCAGCGGTTTGTGAAGTACAGTGTCTTCGCGCGGTTAATTGCATCCAGCAGCAGACCGGCGTCGTAGTTGTCGAAGGTGAAGCCGTTTCCTGTGTTTGTAAACATATTGTACGGCTCTACCGTATCCTTCAGTCCGCCCGTCTCGCGCACGATCGGCACAGTGCCATAATGCATTGCAATGAGCTGCGTCAGACCGCACGGCTCAAACTGTGACGGTACCAGGAAAGCATCCGCACCCGCATAAATCCTGTGCGCTCTCGTCTCATCGTACATGATATTCGAGCAGACATTTCCCTTATACGCATTTTCGTAGTAGCGGAAGGAATCCTCGTACATCGCGTCGCCGGTTCCGAGAACAACGATCTGCGTGTGCTCATCCATGATCTGCGGGATGATCGCATTGATCAGGTCGAGTCCCTTCTGGTTTGTCAGGCGGGAGATCAGACCGATCACGAATTTATGGTCATCCTGCTCAAGTCCAAGCTCCTCCTGCAGTCTGCGCTTGTTCTCTTTTTTCTTCTCCAGCACGTTTGTGATGTCATAATTTACATACAGTCTGTCGTCGGTCGCTGTGTTCCAGATATCGTAGTCGATACCGTTGACAATGCCTCTGAGCTTGCCGGAGTGATATCTTAAATGCGCATCCAGATTTTCCCCGTAGTACGGCGTCTGGATCTCCCAGGCATAGGTGTTGCTTACGGTCGTGATGATGTTGGAGTAGGTCAGACCGCCTTTCATCATGTTTGCATCCTGGTAGCCCTCCTTGAGCGCATCCTTATTGAACACATAATCCGGCAGACCGGACCAGTAGCGGATCGTCGGGATGTTGTAAACGCCCTGGAAACGCAGGTTGTGAATAGTGAGGATGGTCTTTGCGGAAGACAGCTTCGAGGTCTCAAACAGGGTTCTTAAATATACCGGTACCAGAGCCGCCTGCCAGTCGTGACAGTGGATAATGTTCGGCGTCCAGTCCATGTAGTTAAGCACTGCCAGTGCCGCTTTTGCAAAGAAGCAGTATTTCGGAATATCGTCAACCAGGTTCGTGTACGGATTTCCGCTGCTGAAAAACTCTTCATTGTCGATGAAGTCATATACCACGCCGTCCCAGACATATTCCATGATTCCCACATAGAATGATCTGCCGTCCGCGCAGAGATCCATCTCAAAGGAACCGCGGTACACCATCTTTTCCTGATACTTCCACGGAATACATTTGTAGCGCGGAAGGATTACCTTCACATCGCAGTTCTGTTTCACAAGCGCCTTCGGAAGCGCATACATAACGTCGCCAAGACCGCCGGTCTTTACAAACGGATAGCACTCCGAGCCGATAAACGCAATACTTCTGCGCGGCGTGGTGTATACCTCGTAGGTCGGCTCCTCCACGGCTTTTGCTTCTTCCACGACCGGTTCTGTTTTCGGCTCCTCAGCCTTCACTTCCTCAACCAGTTCTGCTTTCGGCTCCTGAGCCTTCACTTCCTCAACCGGCTCTGCTTTCGGCTCCTCAGCCTTCACTTCCTTAACCGGCTCTGCTTTCGGCTCCTCGGCTTTCACTTCCTTAACCGGCTCTGCTTTCGGTTCCTCAGCCTTCACTTCCTTAACCGGCTCTGCTTTCGGTTCCTCGACCTTTACTTCCTCTGCGGCAGCCGCAGCTTTGGTCTTTCTTGTTCTGGTCGTCTTTGCAGGCTTTTCCTTCGGCTCCGCTGCTTTCGCAGTCTTCGCCGCTCTCTTTGCCTTCGGCTTTTCTTCCTTTGCCGGCTCTTCCGCCTTCACTTCCGGTTCAGCCTTTACCGCCTCCGCTTTCGTTTCTTCTGCTTTCGGTACCTCCACCTTGGCAGCCTTCGTTGTCTTTGCGGCTTTCTTCTTTGGTTCTTCCGTTTTAGCTGTTGTTTTTACAGCCTTCTCTTTCGGTTCTTCCGCCTTAGCTGTTGTTTTCACAGCCTTTTCCTTCGGTTCTTCCGCTTTTGCTGTTGTTTTCACAGCCTTTTCCTTCGGCTCTTCCGCTTTTGCTGTTGTTTTCACAGCCTTTTCCTTCGGCTCTTCCGCTTTTGCTGTTGTTTTCACAGCCTTTTCCTTCGGCTCTTCCGCTTTTGCTGTTGTTTTCACAACCTTCTCTTTCGGTTCTTCCGCTTTTGCTGTTGTTTTCGCAGCCTTTTCCTTCGGCTCTTCCGCTTCCTCTGCTGCTTTTGCAGCTTTCGCAGTCTTTGTTGCTCTCTTCGCTTTCGGCTTTTCTTCCTTTACAGGTTCCGTCTTTGCTTCTTCCTTCTTTGTTTCTTCCGTCTTTCCTTCTGCAGCCTTCGGCTCTTTTACAGGCTTCTCAGCTGCCGGGGTTTCCTTTGCAGTAGCTTTTGCTTCTTTTGCTTCCACTGCAGCAGTTTCCACCGGAGTTTCCGGTGTGGCCGCCGATGCTGTTGCTTTCTTTCTTGCCATATAGCACCTCCAAAATAATCTATCTTCGTTTTCTTAATTTTAGTATTCAATAATGTGGGTCAGAAGTAATTGTATCACAAATATTACCCAAAGGCAAATAGGAGAATGCAAAATGATTCAAAAAAGAACTGCCGTATTACACAGCAGTTCTCGCTTTTCTTAATATAAAAATTCCTTTACGCCCGGAATGCTTCCTTATACACGCCCGTGATGATATTCACGCATGTCTCCAGCCCGAGCGCCCCGCTGTCCAGGGCAAGATGATAATTGGCGGCATTTCCCCATTCCATATCGGTGTAGTGCTGATAATATGCCCTTCTCCGCTCGTCCTTATCCTTCAGACGCTTTTCCGGCGTTTCCTCGCGCTCGCCATACACCTCGACGATGCGCTTTGCGCGGAATGCCATGTCCGCGTGGATAAACACCGGCAGCACGCACGCCTTATCCCTCAGGATGTAGTCGGCGCACCTGCCGACGATCACGCACGGTTCCTTCCTGGCAAGCTCCAGAATAATCTGCTGCTGTTTCTGCCACAGATGATCCTGCATGGACATGCCCTTTGTGTCGCGCGCGGCAAAAGCGTTTACAAACCTGCTCCTGTGCGAAGCGTACTCGCCCTGCTCTTTGATGTACTCCGCGTCAAATCCTGTCTCCCGCGCGATCTTTTCAATGATCTCGTAATCGTAGCAGGGAATTCCAAGCTTCTGCGCTGTTTCTTTTCCAATGGTTCGTCCGCCGCTGCCAAATTCACGGCTGATCGTGATAATTTTACTGCTCATAGCTCCTTTCCTCCTTCTCTTTTTTGTTTTTGCATTTTTTCTCATCCGTTCGCTTCGCCGGCAGTGAGCGCCTGCTCAGGTGCTTCATTAAGCTCCCGGTAGGTGCGCCGGATCACGATTGCTGCAATAATAAAAGTCAGAATATCCGCTGCCGGGAAGGAATACAGCAGACCGTCCAGCCCGAAAAAGATCGGGAGAATAATCGGCAGCGCCACGCCCAGAATAATCTCACGCGTCAGAGAAATAATAGTGGACTGCACTGCTTTTCCAAGCGCCTGCAGGTAGATAAACGTACCTTTATTCAGCATCGCCAACGGCATCATGCACAGATAAATGCGGAAACTCTTCACGGCAAATTCTGTATAGTAAGCGCTTTCATTGGCCGCGCCGAAAATACCGATGAGCTGCTTCGGGAACAGCTCCACGATCAGCAGTGCAATCAATCCAAGCACAAATTCACCTGTCAGCAGATAGGTAAAGAGCTGCTTTGCGCGGTCCTTTCTCTTTGCACCGATATTATAGCCGACCACCGGGATACAGCCTGCCGCCATGCCGATCGCAACGGAGATCGCGATCTGGAAAAATTTCATGACAATGCCGAGCACTGCCAGCGGAATCTGCGCGTACTCCGCCTGGGAAAAGACCGGATCGAGCGCGCCGTATTTTGTACACATATTCTGCACCGCCGCCATGGACACCACCAGCGATGCCTGTGCAAGAAAGCTGGTAATGCCAAGCACAAGAAATTTCTTTATCAGTCTGCCCTGCAGTGAAAAACTGCTCTTTTCCAGCTTCACCGCCTTCATGTGGCACAGATACCAGATGGACAGTCCCGCCGTGAGTATCTGGCCGGCAACCGTCGCGACCGCCGCGCCCGTCATGCCCATGTGCAGCGGATAGATCAGAATCGGGTCGAGGATAATGTTGACGACCGCGCCGGACACCGTAGCGATCATTGCAAATTTGGGGCTTCCGTCAGAACGGATGATTGGATTTGCCGCCTGCCCGAACATATAAAACGGTACACCGAGCGCGATCCAGAAGAAATACTCCTTCGCGTTCACATAGGTCTGCTCATTTACCTTGCCGCCGAAAAAAGTCAGGATCGGCTCCATCGCGATCAGATAGACCGCCGTCAGGATAATGCTGGCGCCGACGCAAAGGATAATTGCATTTCCAATGCTTTGATGAGCGTCCTTCCTGCGGTTCGCACCAAGACTGATGCTGACGAAAGCACAGCAGCCGTCGCCGATCATCACCGCGATTGCAAGCGCCACTACTGTCAGCGGGAATACTACGGTGTTCGCCGCGTTTCCGTAGGAGCCGAGATAATCGGCATTTGCGATAAAGATCTGGTCCACGATGTTATACAGAGCTGCCACCAGCAGGGAAATAATGCAGGGAATCGCGTATTTCCGCATCAGCGTCCCGATTTTTTCTGTTTCCAGAAAAGCGTTTGATTTTTGTTCCATAATGTTCTCCTCCTTACAAAAAAAGTGTGCGGCACATTTGAGCTGGATTTACGCCCTGCTCAGGCCACACACTGCTTTTAAAATGGTTATTACAAAAATAACGAGCGGTATAAACTGGATTTACGCAGTTACGCCACTCGTTACTGTTATTTTACTGATTTTGGCCAGACTTGTCAAATGGATTTTTCAAAAAATCTACCTGTGCGACAGTTCCTCGGCGATATCCTCCCAGCTCACGCCGCGCTCCGCCATCAGCACCATCATATGATAAAGGAAATCGCTGATTTCGTACTTGATTTCCTCCGGGTTCGGATTTTTGGCAGCGATGACAATCTCCGTCGCCTCTTCGCCCAGCTTTTTGAGGATCTTGTCAATGCCCTTGTCAAAGAGGTAATTGGTGTAGGAGCCCTCCTTCGGATTTTTCTTGCGATCCTGGATCACGCCCATGACATCCTCAAGCACTGTCTCTGTGCTGCGGTACGCCGACTGCGGCGGCACCACGTCGCGGTAAAAACAGCTCGTGTTGCCGGTGTGGCAGGCAGCTCCCACCTGCAGAACCCTTGCGAGCAGCGTGTCGTTGTCACAGTCCAGGGAAATCTGCTTTACAAACTGATAATGCCCGGATGTCTCCCCCTTCAGCCACAGCTCTTGGCGGCTTCTGCTGAAATACGTCATCCGTCCTGTGATCAGCGTCTGCTGAAACGCCTCCTCGTTCATATAGGCAAGCATCAGCACCTGCTTTGTCCGGTAGTCCTGCACGATCACCGGAACCAGCCCGTCCGCATTTGTCTTCAGGTCGCTCCAGGAAAACGCGCTTTCCAGAGACTGCACACAGATGCCAAGCTCCGTAAGGCTTCTGCGCAGACTCACAAAATCCAGCTCAGACGCAGCGCACGTAGAAATGCCCGCCACTTTGTCAAGTTTTAAAAGTGCGCCGATACGCTCCGGCTGCATATCAGAAAATACCGGTATCGTCGCCAGAGGCATACTCTTTACCGCCTCATAAATATGACGGTTATCGCCGAACAGCAGCGCCACCGACGCAAATTCCTTTAAATGCTCGCTGCTTCTCGTGATTGCAGCAAAATCATCAATACAAATGCCGATTTTTTCTTTTCCAAAGCGCCTGGAGACCTCCTCAAGCATATCAGCGTTGCTCTGCTTCGACATATTCAGAAACGCACAGCCGCATCCGGCATACAGCATCTTTTTAACATCCTCCGCGCGGTTCATATGACCGCCGCCGATCAGCGGAATATCCACGGCCCGGCTGATTTTACGGATAACGTCCAGGTTTGCCTCATGCTCCGCATCGCTGTCCGAAAGGTCAAAGATAATCAGTCCGTCCGCTCCGTTTTTTTCGTAAAGACGCGCGATCTGCACAGCGTCCCCGTCATCAAACAGCCGGCTGTTTTTCAGACTTGTGACTGCTTTTTCGTTTTTCAGAAAAATATGGGTAAATAATTTCTTATTCTTCATATCCATTTCCTCGTATGCTTTCTATAAAGTACCTTTGGTCGACAATACCCCGGCGATACGGTCGTCTGTCATGGTCGCCATGTCGAGCGCTTTCGCAAACGCCTTAAACGCGCACTCCGCGATGTGGTGATTGTTCACCCCGGAAAGCTGCTTAAAGTGCAGGTTCATCCCGGCGGAATAGGAAACCGCATAAAAAAATTCCCGCACCATCTCCGTGTCCATGTCGCCTATTTTTTCCACGGTAAAAGTAAGGTCCGATTCCAGATACGGTCTGCCCGACAGATCCACCGCGCAGAGCACAAGCGCGTCGTCCATCGGAAGGATCACGTGACCAAATCTGCGGATCCCCTCCTTGTCGCCGACCGCCTTTTTGATTGCCTCGCCGAGCACGATCCCGGTGTCCTCGATGGTGTGGTGGGAATCCACCTCCACATCCCCGCGAATCTTTGCATTCAGGTCGAATAAACCATGTCTGGCAAATCCGTTCAGCATATGATCCAGGAAAGGAATCCCGGAATCCACGCTGCACGCTCCGCTCCCGTCAATGTTTAAGGTCAGTCTGATACTTGTCTCCTTTGTCTCTCTCTGCACTACCGCTATTCTGTCCGGCATAGGCTCTTCCTCCAGTCCTTCCTGGAATTTTCATATTCCATTTCTATAGGGACATTATAATCACAAACGCACCCCTTGTCAAACGCAATCGGCGCTTCAATGATCCTCCAAAATTCCATTGGAGTAGTTACCCAAATTATTTAAAAATCCCTTAATTTTTCAAAATAATCTATACAACTTTTTTGCTCTGTGCTATACTGCAAAAGAAAGAGAACATATTCGAAAGGAGAATATTATGAGCAAAAAATTTCTTGCAACAGTATTAGCATTTAGCGTATGCAGCGTTCCGTTTGCTGCATATGCAGAGGATGTCACCGCAGACTCTCTGCTGGAGGCATCGCAGGAGGCTGGCAAAAACGTATCCTCCATGTCACTTACTATGGGACTCAACATGGACGCCGGGCTGGAGATCTCCACCGACGGCGCCGCTGCATCCTCCTTTGGCATTGCGATGACCGGCGATTTTGATGTAAAGACCATCGTCGACCCGATGCAGATGGAAATGACCGGCACCTACGACGTCTCCGTTCTTGGACAGGCGATCACGATGGACATGGATATGTACATGATCGTTTCTGAAGATGGAAATACCGTTGATACTTACGCAAAGGTAATCACGGGCGGTGAGGATTCCGGCTGGGAGCATCAGCGCACCGATATGTCAGAGCTTCTGGATATGTTCGGCGTAAGCAGCATGGATGATCTGCAGAGCATGGATCTGCAGGACATTCTTCCGGACGACGTGGAGATCAACTGGGATATGACAGAGAATGACAGCAGCTACACACTGTCCACAGCTCTGATGTTCAGCCAGTTTATGCCGTTGATCGAATCATCGCTTGAAGCTGCCGGTGAAACCCTGGATGAGGAAAGCTTAAGCATAGTGGAAGCGCTTATGGACAGCCTGGGAATGAACCTCTCCTACACGATCGACAAGGAATCCAGTCTGCCGCTTTCCATGCACATGGACTTCAATAACTCCGACCTGTCTGTATTCGACTCGCTGGTTACTGCTATGATGGCTGAGTCCATGTCCACAGAAGAGGGCGTTGATTCCTCCGACATGCAGTGCAGGCTGATCCTGAACGATCTGTCTGTTGATGCAGGCTATACCTACGATGACGTGACTGAGATCACCGTTCCGGCAGATGCGCTCGCAACGGAAGCTGTCGATCCGACCGAGGAGCTGCAGGGTGTGCTGGATGAAGCGCTGGAAGCTGCATCCGAGGCAGAATCAGAATCATAAAACAACAATAAAATAACATTTCTGCTGAATTTTGAAGGCTGCCGCGTAAATGCGGCAGCCCTTTTTCTGCTCTCATTCTGCTATTTTTCAAACCTCACATGGATGGAATTTGCATGAGCCGTGAGCTGTTCCGCTTTTGCGAAGGTTTCAATATCCTCGTGAACCGCCTCCAGCGCTTCCCGTGAGTAATACACAATACTGGATTTTTTTACAAAATCATCGACGTTCAGCGGCGAGAAAAATCTTGCCGTTCCGTTTGTCGGCAGCACATGGTTCGGACCGGCAAAGTAATCGCCAAGCGGCTCGCTGCTGTACGGTCCGATAAAGATCGCCCCGGCGTTGCGGATTTTTGTCATCACCTCAAAGGGATTCTCCGTCATGATCTCCAGATGCTCCGAGGCGATATCGTTGGCCGCCTCAATCGCCGTCTCCAGACTGTCCGTCACCAGAATGTAGCCAAAGTTATCAAGCGATTTCTGAATGATTTCCTTTCGGGAAAGAACGGAGACAAACTGCTCCACCTGCGCGGACACCTTTTCGGCAAGCTGCCGGCTTGTCGTGATCAGGATCGCGGACGCCATCTCGTCGTGCTCTGCCTGCGAGAGCAGATCCGCTGCCACATAGCGCGGATCGGCGTTTTCATCGGCAAGTACAAGGATTTCGCTCGGTCCCGCGATAGAATCAATATTTACAAAGCCGTAAACGGCCTTTTTTGCGAGCGCCACATAGATATTGCCCGGTCCCACGATCTTGTCGACCTTTGGAATAGACGCTGTTCCGAAAGCAAGCGCCGCGATTGCCTGGGCGCCGCCCACTTTATAGACCTCATCCGCTCCGGCTTCCTTTGCGGCAACCAGCGTTGTCGGATTGACCTTCCCTTCTGCATTGCAGGGCGTTGTCATGATAATTTTTTCTACGCCGGCCACCTTTGCCGGAACAATATTCATCAGCACGGAGGACGGATAGACCGCTTTCCCGCCCGGCACATAAACGCCCACGCGCGCCAGCGCTGTTATTTTCTGTCCGAGCAGCGTTCCGTCCGGCTTGCTGTCAAACCAGCTATAACGCTTCTGCTTTTCATGATAGGCGCGGATATTCACCAGTGCCTTTCGAATGACGGAAAGAAGCTGCTCATCCACCTCGCGATACGCCTGAGCGACCTCCTCCTTTGTCACGCGGATATTTTCCGCCGTGATATCGGCGCGGTCAAACTGCTTAGTGTAAGCAAACACCGCCTCATCTCCGCGCGCGCGGACATTCTCCACGATTTCCGCCACGCGCCCCTCATATTCCCCGTAATTCTGCGGGCTGCGCTTTAACAGATTCTCCAGAAGATTCTGCTTGCTCTCCTCTGTCAATGTAACGATTTTCATCCTGCCACCTCTTCTACAATGCTTCCTTCAGCGCGTTCAATATTTTCGTGATGCGTGCGCTCTCCATCTGCATACTGACGCGGTTCACGACCACGCGCGCGGAGAGCGGGCATACCTCCTCCAGAACCTCCAGACCGTTTTCCCGAAGCGTGGAGCCGGTCTCCACGATATCGACGATCACCTCGGAAAGTCCGACAAGCGGCGCCAGCTCGATAGAGCCGTTCAGCTTGATGATCTCAACGGTCTGATGCTTCTTATTGTAAAAATACTCTTTTGCAATATGCGGATATTTCGTCGCCACCCGGATCTGCTCCTGGTGCTGCAGAAGCTCCTTCGCCCGCGCCGGTCCGCACACACACATCCGGCATTTTCCAAAGCCGAGATCCAACACCTCGTAAAGCTTGCGCCCCTCCTCGTCGATGGTATCCTTTCCGACCACCCCGATATCAGCGGCTCCGTATTCTACATAAGTCGGCACATCCGGTCCCTTTGCCAGGAAAAATTTCAGTTTATATTCTTCGTTCGTGAAAATCAGCTTTCTGGTGTCGGGATCCTTCATCTCCTCGCAGGTGATCCCGCATTTCTCCAGAAGCGCCAGCGTCTGTCTGGCAAGCCGTCCCTTGGTGAGGGCAAATGTAAGATATCTCATACGCGTTCCTCCAGCTTCAGCACAGCAGCCTTCCCTTCTGCGCGGAGCGTCTGTGCCTGTTTGATCGCTGCCTCCTGCTCTGAGGGCGTATAGCGGATTTCCACCGGCGGCTCCCCAGGCTCCGGCATGATATTCTGACGGCTCAGTGCCGCAAGCAGCTCATCCGCCACCACCACAAATCCGATGGACGGCGCATCTTTTCCAAAATGTGCGAGCAGATTGTCGTAGCGTCCGCCTTTCACCACCGCGTCTCCTGTCCCGAAGGTATAACCGCGGAAGAAAATGCCGGTATAATAATTATAGCGGCTCAGCATACTGAAATCAAAGCTGACATACCGCGTCACGCCGTAGTATTCCAGGATCCGATGGATCTCCTTCAGACGCACGACCGCGCGATCCGCCCCTTCATTGCAGGCAAGCGCATGTGCCCGGTCAAGAATTTCCACAGAACCGTACAGCGACGGGAGCGAAAGCAGCGCTTTCTTCTGCCGCTCTTCTATCTCCATGCCGGACAACAGGCTCTCCACCCCGAACAGATTGCGGTTTGAGATGAAATCCTTCAGCTCGCCCTCCGTCTCCTCCGGAATATCCATGTCCTTTATAATGCTCTTAAAGTATTCTACCTGTCCGATGCTGATCTGAAACTCCTCCAGACCGGCTTTTTTCAGACAGTCCACCACCATTGCAATGATCTCTGCGTCCGCCTGCGCGTTATCCGCGCCGATCATTTCCGCGCCGATGTGCGTGTTCTCCTTTAAGCGCCCCTGGTAGCTGGAATGGTTTATGAAGGTTTTTCCCTCGTAGCAGAGGCGCAGCACGTCCTCTTTTCCGTCAAAATATTTGGATACCGCCCGCGCAATGGACGGCGTGATATCCGGGCGCAGCACCAGCGTGTTGCCCTCCCGGTCAAAAAATTTGTACAGCTCGCGCGAGGGAATCGTACCAACGTCGCTCCCGAACACATCGAAAAACTCAAAGGTCGGCGTCTCGATATCCTGGCAGCCGTAGGACTTCAGCACATCGTGCAGGTCTTTTTGCAGGCGCAGCTTGCGCTCGCATTCCCCGTTATAGATATCGCGGACTCCCTCCGGCGTATGTAATAATCTCTGGTTCATAAGTCTCTCCATATCGTTCCATTTGCAGCAGAAGTTTGCTGCATCATTGCGCACTGCTGTCTGTTTCGCTTTACCATGGTGCAGTGCTAATTCGTGAAATCACCTGTTTATTATACTACAGAAAGGCAGATTGTCAATCCCTTTTCAATAAATCCTTCTGCAGCCCCTCCAGATAGGGAACAAGCACACCGTGACCGCGGTGCAGCAGGTACTCCCGGTCAAGCTCCTCGTAGCGGAAGCTCTTGCGCCCGCCCGCCTCTCTGCGGTCCCAGAACTTTTTGACATCTGTAAAGGGCAGATAAAAGATCTCATCCCGTCCGGTATAATAGATAATTAAGAAGGAGACGCCGCCCTGCTTCTCGAAATTTTCCATAAAGCGCATCTGATGCGGATGGATATTCTGGAGAGCGAACGTGTCTGTCGTACACTCCTTGGCGTCAAAGCAGACGGGAACGCCCTGCACGCAGCCGATATAGTCCACCGTGCTTTTCTGGTCAAAATACGCCAGCGTGATGTGGCGGTTTTCCTTATCAATTTTGATGGGGGTGATCGGCGTCGGTATCTTCTGGATCAGCGCAAGCCCTTTTTCCAGATAAGCCTCGTTTGACCGGTTGATCAGATCCTCCAGAAGAGAACCGCGCAGTCCCCGCGAATTCCAGGTTGCCATTTTCTTCCTCCATATCGTTCATATCGCAGCCCGCATCCGTCAGGATCCTCTGAAAATCCTCTGGCAGCGGTGCGGTAAATTCCTGCCCGGAGAGGTGCGAAAGCGTCCCCGTCAGTTCCGGGAATTTCATCTGATAGGCATGAAGGAGCTGCCGGTGCAGGTGATATTTCTTCTGATACCAGGTGTTCTTACGGTTATCGCCGTATTTTTCATCCCCGATGATCGGATGCCCGATACTGGCAAGATGCGCGCGGATCTGATGCGTCCGCCCGGTAATCAGCCAGATTTTCAGAAGCGTTACCTTTTCATCCGTCCAGAGCGGCATGTACTGCGTTGCAATCGGCTTTGCGTCCTTATCGCCCGGATCTGTCGCAGAAACCGTCACTTTATTTGTCTGCGCATCCTTCACAAGAAAACCCTCCAGACGCTGCCCTTTTCTGAGTGCGCCCGTGACAAGGCAGAGATAATACTTGTGCAGGCTGCGGCTCCGCAGTGCCTCCGACATTGCCTGCAGCCCCGCCAGGCTTTTTCCGGCAAGCAAAAGACCGCTTGTATTGCGGTCCAGACGATTGCAGACAGAGGGACGGAAGGTCTGCATTTCCGTTTCCGTAAGCTCTCCCTTCTGCAGGAGATAGGCGAGAAACCGCTCATTTGCCGACACATCCTCCGGGCGGCTCTTCTGCGAGAGCAGCCCCGCCGGTTTATTAAAAATCAGGATATCGCTGTCCTCGTAGATGATCTGCTTTGGCGAAAGCGCCTCTGCCTTTCGCAGGGCTGTGGTCTGCGCGCGCTCCTTTACGGAAAATTTTTCATATGTCTCGTCCGATACAAAAATGCGGATGCAGTCGCCCTTCGCCATAATCTCATTTCCGGAAGCCTTTTTCCCGTTCAGCGTGATATTCTTCTTGCGCATCATCTTATAAAAAAAGCTCTTCGGCGCCTGATTTAAGTAGCGCGCGAGCAGCTTATCCAGAC
>UMKV01043263.1_pt1 | contig 19553 bp, 6 predicted proteins | sample 1966381 | NCBI WGS metagenome assembly UMKV01 (sample SAMEA4836182, study PRJEB28245) | human gut metagenome | biome: gut microbiome; material: fecal sample | place: Denmark | collected 2008
GTGTTATCCCTTCACCAAAGACGATCTTATCAATATTATTGGAGTTGCTGTCATAATCATAAATGATATCAAAACCGTCACCGAGATTGTAACGATAAGTATCAGCTCCATTACCGCCATTTAAGATATCATTGCCTTTTCCGCCAGTTATATCATCGTTGCCATACCCGGCATCGACATTGTCATTACCCGCGCCAGCATTAATTATATCATCTCCGTAATTGGTGCTGATGCTATCATTGCCGCCGCCAGCAAGAACGATATCATTCTGATTTAAGGTTGTGATAACGTTATTGTCATCTCCTTGTGTCAGAGTAACTCCCGTGGTTTCAAAGTCAAGAATCGAACCATCAGCAAACTGAATTTTGCCAAGACGATAATCGCCGCCTTCAAAATGTCGAAGAATCCTCATTCCCTGAGATTTATCATTATTAATATAGATTAACAAATCCTTATTATCGCTGGAGAAAGTCAAATCAGAAAGTGAAATTCCTTCGCCAAAGAGGATTTTATCTTTGCCTGAGTTATAATAATCATAATTATTTATGGTATCAAACCCATCTCCAAGATTGTAAATATAGGTGTCTTCTTCTCTTCCGCCCTCAAGATAATCATCTCCGGTACCACCGACTAAAATATCGTTGCCGCCGTCTCCGTAAAGATTATCCAACCCGGTTCCGCCGTAAATCGTATCATTGCCATTATTACCATGGGCAGTGTCATTTCCAGCGTTCAGGTAAATAATATCGTCATAACCTGTTCCGCTCAAATTGTCTTTTTGGTCGGTTTGATGATAGGTAAAGCCGTTTGTATTGAGATCAAACACAGAACCGTCTGCAAATTCAAGTTTGCCCATCCGATAATCGCCACCTTCTTGATGCCGTTGCAACAGCAACCCCTGCTTTTCATCGCCGTTAATATTGATGCGCAGAGAACTGCCATCTACCTTAAAAGTCAAATCTGATAAGGAAATTCCTTGGCCAAATTGGATTTTATCATTGCCAGAGTTATAGTAATCATAATTATTGATAACATCAAAGCCATCTCCAAGGTTATAGATATAAGTATCAGTGCCTCTTCCTCCTTCCAGATAATCATTGCCTGTGCCGCCTGTTAAAATATCGTCACCGTCATCGCCGTATAAGTTATCATTTCCGGCATCACCGCTTAGTATGTCATTGCCAGCATAACCTTTCAGATAATCATTTCCAGAACCGCTATTGTAATGATCATCGTCATTTGCACCATTTAAAATATCATTACCATTGGTCTGGGCAAAGGGAATACCTTGAGACAAGTCTATAGTAGTACCATCAGCAAACTCAATGTATTCCATATGTTTTGCATCCGTCTCAAAATGATTAAGAATCAAAATGCCTTGATTTTCATCGTTATCAATCAAAATTCTGAGACTATTGCGGTCAGCATAGAAGGATAGATTTTCTCTCGTAATCCCTTCGCCAAAAATAATTTTATCATTGCTGCCGTTATACTCGACGATAGTATCAAAACCGTCGCCTCGGTTGTAATGATAAGTGTCATTACCGCTGCTGCCGTTGATGTAGTCATTCCCAGTACCACCGTGGACAGTATTTGTGGCATTATTAATGTTGATGTAATCATTGCCCTGACCGCCATAGATTGTATCGTTCCCACCGTTTCCGTCGAGTGTGTCGTCACCAACTCCACCAGTGATGGTTTCACTGGCAGATGTTCCTGTGAAAACAATATCTTCGTCTTCTAACGGCGATATAGAAATAGTCTCCGGATTGAGGCTTAAACTACTGCCATCAAAGAACTCTAAACTCTCAATACTGTCAGAAGTAAAGAAATTCTTAACTTTGATTGAGTCTAGGTCATTTACCACAATGGTCAAATCGTTTCCGTGGCGATTGTAGACTAATGACGATGAAGCAATCCCTTCGCCAAAAACGATTTTATCTGTTCCTGAACTATCCGTTATTGTATCGTAACCATCACCAATATTAAAGCAATAGGTGTCATTCCCGGCACCGCCGTCTAAAGTATCCTGACCTTTTCCACCAACAAGGATATCATTTCCGCTGCCCGTTGAGATGGTATCTGCACCGCCGTTTCCATAGACAACATCATCATTGTCAGAAACAGTGGTTATGGTATCTGATAAGTCAGACTGGGTCAGAACGATACCTTGTGTTGACAGGTTAATGATACTGTTATCGGCAAATTGCAAATTCTCAATTTTATTATTCAAAGAGTAAAAATAGTCTTTGATTACTACCCCCTGAGAAGAATCTCCGTTTATATTTATATGGAGATTATTGCCATCCCTCGTGTAAACCAAATCTGAGCTGGAAATACCTTCGCCAAAGATTATCTTATCTGTTCCTGAAGTCTCGGTTATGGTATCCAAGCCATCTCCCAGATTATAGTAATAAGTATCATTTCCATCTCCGCCGTTTAAGGCATCATCACCCAAGCCACCATATATATTGTCGTTTCCAGCTCCGGCATTGGCGATATCGTTGCCATTTCCGGCATAAATTGTATCGCTTCCGCCACTGGCATTAATAATGTCGTCTCCGCTATTAGCATAGATAACGTCATTATAGTTAGTGCCTGTGATCGTTTCGCTGTCATTACTTTGGTTGAAAGTCAACCCAAGATTTCGCAGGCTCTTGGAGCTTCCGTCGGCAAACTGTAAACGCTCAATTTTGTAATTATTGCCATTGAAGAACTCATTAATACAAAGGCCTTGCTGTTCATTTCCTTTGACAAACACCCGCAAATTGTTTCCTTCATTACGGAAAGAGAGATCGGTAAAGGCAATTCCCTCGCCAAAGACAATTCTGTCGGTTCCGCCTTCGTCATAAATGGTATCGAAACCATCACCTAAATTGTAGTGGTAAATATCGCTGCCGACACCTCCATTCAGGGTATCATTGCCTTTGCCGCCAACTAAGGTATCGTTACCTTCTCCGGCATTAACGGTATCATTGCCATCCCCGGCATAAATAATATCGTCTCCACCATTGGCATTAATGGTATCATTGCCGCCGCCGGCGTTAATAACATCATTCCAGCTCAGGCAATTAATCGTTTCTGATACATCCTGTTGCTGATAAGTAAGCCCCGTCGTTGAAATATTTATTACGGTTCCATCTGCGAACTGCAATGCATCAACCCGATAATTGGCATTTGCATTAAAGAAATTTACCAAGCGGATGCTCTGGGTAGAATCGTTCTTTATTGTTAAATACAAATCCTCATTAACCGAGTGATATTTAATATCTGATGATGCAATTCCTTTGCCAAAGACAATTTTGTCGGTTCCTACAGCCTCATTAATGGTATCAACACCGTCTCCGAGATTGTAATAATAAATATCATTACCGGCTCCTCCATTTAAGGTATCATCCCCTTTGCCTCCCGTTAATTTGTCGTTGCCTAAATCGCCGTTCAGGGTATCGTTACCGATACCGCCATCTAAAATGTCATCTCCGGCGCCGGCATTAAGGGTATCATTTCCGCCGAAACCGTATAAAGTATCATTATATTCACTTCCAGAAAGAGTTTCTGAAAAATCGGTCTGATGGATTAGCTGCAATTCTTCAGAACCTAAGTCCACAAAGGTTCCGTCAGCAAACTCCAACCGCTCAATCTTGTAATTATTGTTTTCGTTAAAATAGTCTTTAACAGTGATGCTTTCCTCACTATTGCCATTTAGCTGGATTTTTAGATTATTTCCATCCTGAATGAGAATCAAATCCGTTTTGGCAATGCCTTCACCAAAGACGATCTTGTCATTACCTCCGTTTTCTGTAATTTCATCAAAACCGTCTCCCCGATTATAAACATAAGTGTCATCGCCGCTGCCGCCGTTGAGGATATCCCGACCTTCGCCACCCGTGATAATGTCATTTCCTTCGCCGCCTTCTACGGTATCATTACCAGCCCCAGCATTTATGATATCATCGCCATTGTTGGCATTGATTATGTCATTACCAGCTTCGGCATTTATAGTATCATTATAAATTGTCGCATTGATGATTTCATGCAAAGAAGTTTGGTCAAAAATATATCCTGTATTCTGCAGGCTCAAAGAGCTGCCATCGGCAAAAGTTATATTTTCTATGCGATAACTATTATTATTCAGGGCATTTGTGATAACCAATCCCTGAGTGTCATCTCCTTTGACATAAATGAACAAATTATTGCCTTCTGCACGGAAACTTAAATCATTTCTAGAAATCCCTGTACCGAAGGAAATCTTATCAAAACCAGCTGTGTCGGTAATAACATCCTTGCCGTCGCCTAAGTTCCAGATATAGGTATCGTCACCAGCCTCGCCATTCAGAGTGTCTTTTCCGACGCCTCCATTGAGAACATCATTGCCATTGCCAGCATTTAAGACATCTTCACCAGCTCCACCGTTTAGGATATCGTTACCATCTTTGGCATTGATGGTATCATTTCCAGCTTCGGCATTGACTATGTCATCAAAATTAGTTGCATTAACCGTTTCTGTAATCTCTTTCTGGGCAAAAGTGAGACCTGTAGAACTAAACGGAACACTTGAACCATCGGCAAAATCAAGGTAATCAATAGCGTAAGAACTGTTATTTAAGGCTTCTTTAATTAATATCCCTTGAGTTTCATCGCCTTTGACGATAATACGCAAATGACTTCCTTCTGCACGGAAAGTTAAATCATTATAACTAATGCCCGAACCAAAACTAATGCGATCAGATACTCCTGCAGCATCAGTAATTTCATCATAACCGTCGCCAAGGTTATATTTATAAGTATCACTGCCAGAACCGCCGTTCAAGATATCATTGTCTTTACCTCCCGAAATGATATCATCTCCAACGCCTGTAGTTATGGTATCATTTCCATTACCTCCATTGACAATATTGTTGCCAGCTCCCGCATCTATCGTATCGTTACCATCATTGCCGTTAATTATATCGGCAAAAGATGTGCCATTGATGGTTTCTGCATAGTCTTCACCTTTAATGGTAAACCCAATTTTATTTGCCTGAAGTGTAGTTCCGTCAGCAAAGGTAAAATTTTCAACCTTATAATTATCAGAATTGAAGAAGTTAACAATTTTGATTTGTTGAGATTCATCATTCTGGATAATTAAAATAAGATCTTTGCCGCTTTGGCGATAAGTTATATCTGCCGCAGAAATTCCAGAACCGAAGGCAAGTGTGTCATTACCGTCAGTTTCATTAATAACATCAGCGCCGTCACCAAGGTTATATTTATAAGTGTCATGACCAGAACCTCCGTTTAGCGTATCATTGCCTTTGCTACCGCTCAGAATATCATCGCCATGACCTGCCGTGATGGTATCATTGCCTAATCCGCCATCGATGAAGTCGTTTCCATTGCCTGAGTCAATGATATCATCGCCTCCAGCAGCATAAATAGCATCTGCATTTGGGCTGCTGGTTATGTTTTCGGCATTATCTGTCAGCTGTAATGTAAATCCTTCCAACTGAGTGTTATATACCGTTCCGTCGGCAAAATGGAATTCTTCTATATTTTTCCCTTCATATTTGAAATGATTGTTAATAGTGATTTGCTGGTTTTCGTCCCCTTTGACCTTTATAATTAAGTTATTACCCTCTTGACGGAAAGATAAATCCTCTCGCGTGATGCCTGTGCCGAATACAATCTTATCGACACCGCCGGTTTCATTTATCGTGTCTTGTCCATCCCCAAGATTATAGTAATAAGTGTCATTGCCATTGCCGCCGTTAAGAATGTCGTTGCCGCGGCCGCCAGTCAGAGAATCGTCGCCATTTCCTGCATTTATGGTATCGTTACCGTCGCCAGCGTCAATTGTATCATAACCTTCTCCGGTATCTATGGTATCGTTTCCGGCTCCTGCAATAACCGTATCATCCCAGTCTCCGGTGGTAATTGTTTCGCCGATATCGGTCTGAGTGATATTGAAGTCTATATCGTTAAGATAATACTGGCTGCCGTCAGAAAAATTTAATTCTTCAATCTTGCGTTCATTGTCATAAAAATACTGTGAAATATTGATATACTGCGTTTCATCATTGTTAATAATGATTTTCAAATCATTGCCGCTCATTCTGAAGCTGAGATCCTCAAATGAGATGCCTTCGCCGAAAGTGATGTTATCATAGCCTGAAGAATCAGAAATATGGTCGGCTCCGTCACCTATATTATATGTATAAGAGTCATCACCTGAACCACCGTTGAGGGTATCCCGACCTGTGCCGCCAATCAAAATATCATCACCATTGTTGGCATTGATTGTATCATTGCCTGAACCACCGTTCAAAATATCGTTGCCATTGCCAGCACTAATCGTGTCATTGCCGCCATTGGCATTAATTATATCATCGTAAACTGTGCCATTGATTTCCTCGGAAGTTTGTTCTGGTTGAATGTAAAACCCATTTGCGAAAGGTTTTTAATAGTGCCATCTGCAAACTCCAAACGCTCAATATTGTAAGATTGGTCATTCAACATATGGTAAATAAAAATACCCTGGTCCGAATTATTGCCGACATTGATAATCAAATGATTACCTTCTGCATGGAATGTCAAGTCATCAAAATTGATTCCGACTCCAAATTTAATGGTATCAACGCCAGAAGCATCATAAATGGTATCGTAACCGTCTCCTAGATTATAAATATAAGCATCATCACCCGAACCGCCATCTAAGGCATCATTACCTTTGCCTCCCGTAATAATATCATTTCCTTCATGGCCGCGAATAATATCGTTACCCAATCCACCATTTACAATATCATTGCCTCCGCGAGCCTCAATCGTATCATTGCCACCATTACCATTGATAATATCAGCATGAGAAGTTCCTTCCACAGTTTCACTGCCGTTATTTTGATTCATTGTGAAACCGATATCACGTAAATCCAGCACCGAACCGTCGGCAAAATGGATTTCTTTAAATTTATTGCCATCTCCTTGATAATAGTTGACGTCAATTATGCCATCGGTTTCACTGCCATTAATCAAAATGCGCAAATTGTTTCCTTCCTGACGGAAAGTCAAATCATTTTGTGAAATTCCTTCGCCAAAAACCAGGGTATCAACATTTGATGCCCAAATTGTATCTAAACCATCTCCGACATTATAAATATAAGTATCTGCGCCGGCATTGCCATTTAATGCATCGTCACCTTTGCCGCCGATGATAGTATCTTCACCATTGCCAGCATTGATAGTATCATGCCCAGAGCCACCGTAGATGACATCATTTCCATCGCCGCAGGTAATGGTGTCATCACCATTGTTGCCGTAAATCGTATCGTTATAAACGGTATCGGTTACTGTTTCAGAACTTTCTTTTTGAACCAAAGTCAGACCGGTAGCACTTACCGGATACATCGTTCCATCATTAAAAACGATACGATTAATTTTATAATTATCGTTTGTGAAGAAGTTTTTACAGATAATGCCTTGGTTTTCATTCCCATTGATAAGAATTCGTAAACTGCCATTATCATTCCGGAATGTTAAGTCATCAAAGGATATATCCGCTCCAAACTTTAGTATATTTTGGCCATCGGAATCTGAAATCGTATCCAATCCGTCTCCACGATTATAAATATAAGTATCGCTTCCCCAGCTTCCATCTAAGTAATCATTGCCTGTGCCTCCGGTGACGACATCGTTACCATGACCTGCATTTACTGTATCATTACCACTGCCACCATAAATAAAATCATTACCCTGACCACCGTTAATAGTATCATTGCCGCCATTGGCATATACAGTATCGCCGTTTCCGGTAAGGTTAATAGTTTCATCTGTATTTAATTGATGCAATGTCAACGGAATTTCTGACAGATGAATAATTTTTCCATCATAAAAATACAAATCTTCTATTTTATAGGATTGGCTGGAAAAGAAATTCATCAAAAGCATACCCTGTGTTTCATTGTTTTTGATAACAATGCGTAAATGGTTCCCTTCCTGCCGGAATTTCAGATCACCGAATGATATTCCGCTGCCAAAGGAAATTCGGTCATGATTCCCTGAATCGCTGATGGTATCCATTCCGTCACCCCAGTTCCAGATATAGATATCATCTCCAGCTCCGCCGTCTAGGGCATCATTGCCGGAACCTCCGAGAATGCGGTCATTTCCCGCCCCAGCGTTAATGGTATCATTACCGCCATTACCGATTAAAATATCATTATTGGCCGTGCCACTAATGGTATTATCATGTTTATCTCCTTCAAGAGTGACACCACCATTAATGCCGGGAACACTGTCCCAATGAGTAATGACATAATCATACCCCCAAGTGGTACCATCGGCAAAGACAATAGAATTAACAGTTGCACTGGATGTTCCCTGTTGATCAAAATAACTGTATATCCGGATAGAATCATTCGGGCGGGGGTTTCCTTCTTCATCCGGATCGTACGAAACTGTGATGATAAGGTCGTACCCTTGACGCCCCAAAGTTGTTTTTGATGCTAAAATTCCTTCCCCAAACTGGATGATATCAGGTTCACTGGCGGAAGCGTTATCATCTGAATTATCAATGGCATCATTGCCAAAACCAGGGTTAAAAATATAAGTATCTGCGCCGTTGCCGCCAATCAAATAGTCATTACCATTACCTCCGGTAATAATATCATTACCGTCTTCACCGAAAATATTGTCATTTCCATCATCTCCGTTAAGAATATCGTTTCCGGTTCCACCATAAATAGTGTCGGCACCGGCAAAGCCGTTAATTTCATCAACGCCTGCATTGCCTGTCAAATTATCATTATATTCGGTGCCGTAGGTCAAGCCGAACATTCCTAAAGCATATTGAAAGCTATTCCCTTCAAGATTACCGTGAACGCGAAAGGCTTGAAATAAATCTTCCTTATTTTGATAACAACTGGTTTTGACGAGTTGTTCAAATTCTCTCAAAACTTTGATTCCGTTATCAGTATCTGTATTATAGATCGTTTGTAAACTAGCAATAGCTTGAGAAGCATCAACGTCCCACTCCTTGGTTTGGTCATTCCAAACAAGTTTTACATCTTCCAATAAAGATTTATATTGAGAATATCCCAATAATTTATTGTTGAAATAATCTGCCAACATGTCAAAAGCTCGCAAAATATAAGGAGCTGCCTGTCCATGCGGATTAGGGTCGCGTTCTCCCCAGCACCAGGTTCCCAGAAACTCTTCGCCCATAAATTCTTCGAGAGCTTCGAGCTTGCGAGTATCATCGATGACTTTTCCATATACCTGGGTAGGGTCACGGCCATCTATTGGCATATCTTGGACACCAGTCCAATGATAGATGATGTTTAATAAAATTGTATGGCGGCTTTCGGGATTGGTTTCAGCCATAAACTGTTGAACCAACGTTTTAAGCTCACCGCTTTCATCAAGTGCCATTGCCATATGCAAATCGTGCACATTGCCAAAACCTTTGATATTGGGTAAAGCTGCTATATTTTCGGGTATGACGACATCTGTCGTATCTATCGTATCCGCCATATCAGCATCAAACCAGACATCGTGAACCGAACCGGTTGAACCGTCTGTTTTGATGAATGTGCCGGTTTGATTATGTTGGTTGCCGTTTTCATCTGTTGTTGTTGAATTTTCATAATCCAGATTAATTCCCGATACATTGGCCTGCTCTAATGTGAGCAACTCCCCCTCATCAACGAGGCCGTTGCTATTTGCGTCTTTCCAGACTTTAACCTGATTCCATGCCGTATCTGAACTGTTAAAGATACCATCGTTGTTAGAATCCAAATCTTTAAGAGCTTCAAAACCATTAGAAGCTTTGGTTCCATCGGAAAGCAACGTATTATCGCCAAACAGTTCCGAACCATTATCAATTTGGCCGTTTCCATTAATATCTCTGACTAAGAGTCCGTCTCCTTGTCCTACCCAACCTGTATTTTCCGCAAAACCATTACCATCATGGTCAAAATAAATATTGTGGTTAACTCCGACTGTAGATATACCGTTGCCGTCCAAATCAAGAATTAATGGGGAAGCCTGACTTTCTGCATGAACCTTACTTCTAAGTAATGGTTCTCTTAATGTATCTTCAATCCTTGTATCAAGTAAAATGCGAGTATCATCTATTATACTTTGAGGTAATTCCTCATCTTCAGCCAAAGTAAAGTTCTTAATAATTACAGTACTTCCGTTTTTAGCATGAATATGCAAGTCATTTCCAACGTTTTCGTGACTTAATATTCCAGAGGTAATAACAACATAATCTTCTTTTGCAAAATCCCAAATAGTATCTGTTTCTCCGGCTCCGGCACTAGAATAAAAGGCATCACTTATGCTATCCCGGCCTAAATGTATCTGATTATTTCCAGTACCTCCGTATACCAAATCTCGCCCGATTGTTCCTTGATATACATCATTACCTCCGCCAAGATAGATTTTATTCTTATTATCTGTACTATCTCTCATCAAATCACTTGTTGTACTGGAAACACTTCTGGTCGTTGTTTCAAATATTCCCCCAGTGTTTCCGGTACCACCATCGACGATATCTGCTCCATTCCCTCCATGATAAATATCATTACCACCGCCGAGAAAGATATTATTGGTATCTCCAGTACCATCGACACTAGTTCCACCATTAACAATATCAGAACCATTTAAACCGTAATAAGTATCTGAGCCGGCACCAAGATTTACGTTTTTTGTATATTCTTTTGCATTTTCGTTGTAAAAATCACCACTGTAAACAGTATCTGCACCCGCTCCAGCATTTGTTGTATCATTTCCGCCACCTGTGTAAATGATATCAGCCCCACCTGTTCCGTTAACGTCAGCAGGAGATGAAGTGCCATTGAAAGAATCTGACATTATTCCGATATTATCTGTCTCTTTTTGTTTTAGCCATGCTTCAAGAGGGTCTAAATAATTTTCCTGAAACTCAATAGTATTGTAACTGATTGGAGTAAAGGCCAAATTATTTTCAAGACAATACAATTTATAAATATTTTCAAAGGCATTTTTACTATCCGTACCGGTATTATTTTCAAAAAACAAATTACTTTCGGTTATAAAGTTATTGATTATCAGATAAGTTCTGTAGGCATCACACAATGATGATATTCCGTGCGCTTCTAATAATCCCGGTGCTTGATTTAAACAGTCAACACCTTTGTTGTGCTCCCATTCCCACCCTAAATTGGCAATAATATTTACGTTATTGGAATTATAAATATGAGTTATGCTATTTTGATTTAAATCTGAACCGAAGAATTTTTCCACAAAACCTAAATAGTCAGAAGTTAATGTTTCGGTTGTTTCTGTTCCGTCTTCATTTATAAACACATATTGAATACTGTAATTACCTGCAGGATCTTTAAAAAATGATGGAGCATTAAAAATAGTAGTTTGATTTCCTGTTATCATACCAATTAGTCCCGCAAGATGACCTCCTAGGGAATGCCCGGTAAGAGAGATATTACTATATCCTGTTCCTTCATGGGAATTGACAACTTCTTCAACCGTGTAATATTTGTACTCATTATCGGAAACCGGAATTCTCAAATAAGCACCGCTTTCAGGTTTTCCTTCAACTATCTGGTTTATGACGGAGCCTTGAGCATTGGCTACCCGCATATAATAGTTATATGCTTCAATAAATTGTTCTGTAGCTATACCTTTTTTACAGATATCGTAGTCATCTCCATAATCAAACAATCCACCAGGAAGATCATCGGTACCAGCGATGGCATAAACTACCTCATTTGTTTCTTTATTTCTTATCCAACAAGCTTTAAATCCACTCAGAAAGTCACTTGAACTATCCACAACTTCAAAATTACTTTGCAAAAAATTACGTTCTGTCTCTGAAAATTCTGACGTGTCTAAGTCTAAAAAACTATCGCCAACAGATACTCCTTCGTAAGCTACCTTACATAATAAAGCATTAATATATTCATCACTGGGATTGAAAGAAGTAGTCTCACTCATGTTGTATCTCCTAAAAATGTGTAAAATTTAATGTCTCATTATTGTCATCTAGTTATAAAATGTAACAGCTTGATTATCCTCCATCATTTGATAACTTAATATATTTTTCATATTCATTTTTGAACTGGGCTTTATTCGTCATAAATATATTGCCATATCCACAATAACTTAATGATGGCTTGCGCAGCCATCCATTTTCATAACCTTTAATTAAAAGCTTTGAATATAATGTTGCTATTGTTGTTTTTGTTCCTTCATTGTCAATCATGACTATTGATAATGATAATGGATTTAAATATTTTTTAGGCTTCAAATAATCTGGTATGTCTAAGTTACTTTTACGTATTTTACACAGGATAATATTTCCTTTTCTTAATAACTCTTTTGCTATTTTTTCTTTTACCCAACCACACATATCATACACAAGGATAGAATGTTCTCGATATACGTCAGGCAAGTCATGAAAAGAAGGTATCCGATTAATTTCTTGAATGTTAGGAACAAGTTTTCCATCTTCCTCATGAAAAAAACGCTTTGGCAGATAAATCGGATTATATTCAGCTTTAGGGGGTGTGAAAGGACAACTTAGCTGAAACCCTAAAGCGACAATTTTATCAAACGCTATAAGAGAAAAAGGAACAGCCAAAAATATAATCAAGTTACGAGTAGGATTTGCTGATTTTTTATTCCAAAGAATAAAAGTAACCAAAACTGGAAGAAAATATAAGATATCTAACAATCCTGCAGTATAGCGATGTGATTTTACTGCAATAATATATAAAAATATCAAGAAAATAAGTAGTGGTATGAAAACTAAATTTCTTTTTTTGCTTTTATAATACATTGGCAATGCAAGCATAGAAACTATAAAAACAGCCCATAAAGCAAACCAAGCAAGAGCATTCCAAATCCCAGATACCGCTTCCCCTCCAACATATACAAAGATTTCCGGTAACGAAATGACAAACAATACCAAATAGGCAACTTTAAAAATGTTAAGAGTTTTCTGCTCTGGAGGAAATAACTTCTGTATAATCGATTTAATTCTACTCATTTTCAACTCCGGAAATTTCGATTCCATACAACAAAACCTTTACCGAGCAAACGGTAAAGGTTTTGATAATTCAAAAAACAATGCAAAATTTGAGAAGCAGACAAACTGAATGAAACATCTAAAATAATGTTTGATGGAGATAGTCCACGATAATAGCCAATGTCAGGCCATTTTGTATAATAGTTCATTCAGCTCGCTCCCAAAGGGATTAATTTGCCTTCATTCTCCATTATTAAGTTTAATTATGCAAGTAAAAAATTTAATTTTTAAAATGTTCAACGATTGTTCTTCCTTGAAATATCAAAAAGTTAGACTGACACTTTAGTGGAGCCTGTGGATAAAAATTAGTTTTCAATTTAAATTTAAAATAATTCATCTATTTATAAAAAATTTTTCTTTGCTTTTTGTTTTCTTTCGTATTAAGATTTGCTACAAAATTATTACAACCTCCAGATTAGGACGCTGGTTATGACCAATGAAGCCCAAAATTCCCAAACTCTTGATACCGGACTGGCCTGTTTTGCGATTATGGCGAATTTCTTTGAAAAGCCAATCTCTATTGACCAAATCAAGCATAAATATGACCGGCAGAATTCGCATTTTGAAGAATATGAACTGCTGCAATTGGCCAAGGAATTTTCTTTCAAAGCTCGCTTTGTCGAAACCAAGTGGGAACGCTTGGATAAAACGAACCTTCCGGCAATCGCCCAGAGCAAAGACAATACTTATTTTATTATCGGCAAAGTTGCTGAGGACAAAGTTTTGATTCAAGACCCCGCCAAAGGCAACCACCCCGAGGTTTTGAGCAAAGAAGAATTTATGAACAGATGGAACGGCAGGCTCTTAATGATGACCTGCCGTGAGTTTATCAACGGCAAAAACCGCAAGTTTGACATTTCATGGTTTATTCCGGCAGTGGTCAAATATCGCAGGCTGTTCGGCGAGGTTATTCTGGCTTCGTTCTTTTTACAACTGTTTGCGCTGGTGTCGCCGTTGTTGTTTCAGGTGGTGATTGACAAGGTGCTGGTTAACCGCGGGCTTTCCAGCCTTGACGTGTTGATGGTGGCGCTAATCTGCATCGGGATTTTTGAAACTCTGCTTGGCGGGCTGCGGACTTATACCTTCTCGCATACCACCACCCGCGTGGATGTGGAGTTGGGGGCGAGTTTGTTTAAGCATCTCATTCGGCTGCCGCTGTCTTATTTCGGCGTGCGGCGGGTCGGCGACACGGTGGCGCGGGTGCACGAATTGGAGAATATCCGCAATTTTCTGACCGGTTCGACCTTAACCCTGATTATTGACTTCTTTTTTACCATTATCTTTTTTACGGTGATGTTCTTTTATTCCAAGACCTTGACGCTGTTGGTTTTGCTCTCCATTCCTTTTTATGTTTTGTTGTCCTTGTTTTTTACCCCGATTTTGCGCTCGCGGATTGATGAGCGGTTTCGCCGCGGGGCAGAAAACCAGTGTTTTCTGGTGGAAGCGGTTTCGGGCGTGGAGACGGTTAAGTCTTTAGCCGTCGAGCCGCAGATGCAACGCCGTTGGGAGCAGCAGCTGGCGGCCTATGTCGGGTCTTCTTTCAGAGCTTCTCACATCAACAATATTGCCGGACAGCTCGTGCAGCTGGTGCAGAAAATCACCATGGCGCTGACTTTGTGGATTGGCGCAAGTTTGGTGATGAAAGGAGAGCTGTCGGTCGGGCAGCTGATTGCCTTTAACATGTTATCCGGTCGCGTAACGCAGCCGATTTTGCGCTTGGCGCAGTTGTGGCAGAATTTCCAGCAGGCTAAAATCTCCATGGACAAGCTCTCGGATATTTTGAACAATCCGCCGGAGAATACAACCAACCTGTCCAAAGGCTCGATGCCGGAGATTAAAGGCGATGTGGAATTTAAGGACATTACTTTCCGCTATGTACCGAACGGGCTGGAAATTCTCAAAAAGATGAGTTTCAAAGTCAGGGCCGGACAGAAAATCGGTTTTGTCGGGCCGAGCGGCTCGGGCAAATCGACCGTCACCAAGCTGATTCAGCGTCTGTATATTCCCGAAAGCGGTAAAGTGCTGATTGACGGGATTGACATTTCCACCGTCGATACGGCATGGTTAAGGCGGCAAATCGGCGTCGTTTTGCAGGAGAACTACTTATTTAACAAGAGTGTGCGGGAAAATATCGCCCTGACCAATCCGGCAATATCCATGGACAGGATTATTGCCGCGGCCAAACTGGCCGGCGCGCACGATTTTATTACCGAACTGCCGGACGGTTATGACACGGTTATTGAGGAACGCGGCTCATCGTTATCCGGCGGGCAAAGACAGCGGATTGCCATTGCGCGGGCTTTGGTTAATAACCCGCGGATTTTGATTTTTGACGAGGCGACCTCGGCGCTTGATTATGAATCCGAACGGATTATCCAGCAGAATATGGCATCAATCTGTAAAGGGCGGACGGTGTTTATGATTGCGCACCGGCTCTCGACCGTGCGGGAATGCGACCAGATTATTACCATTGAAAAAGGCGAGATTACCGAAACCGGCACCCATGAGGAGCTTTTGAAACGCGGCGGGCGCTATGCTTATCTGTGGAACAGCCAGACCGCGCCGATTGTTCCGGCCAATGAGGAGAATGCGGCATGATGGAGCAGCTCAAAAGATATTGGGAAATTGCCAAGCTGGCCCTGTTGCAGGAAAAAGCCGTCCAAGACAGCAAAATCAAAGGTATGAACGAGCATGAAAAAGAGTTCCTGCCGGCGGTCTTGGAAGTTACCGAAATGCCGCCGTCTCATGCGGCCAGGTTATTGACATACGTCATCATGCTGATGTTTACAGTGCTGATTTTGTGGTCAATCTTAGGCAAAATCGACATTATTGCTACTTCTGCCGGAAAACTGATGCCTGCCTCAAACATCAAGACCATTCAAACCCTGACCGACAGCGAGATTGAAGAAATCTATGTCCAGGAAGGGCAATATGTCAAAGAGGGGCAAGACCTGATTAAATTTAACCAGACCGAGGTTCTGGCCAACATTAATCGGGTGGAAAACGAAATGGAGGCCTTGGAAATCGCGATTTCAAGGCTGAAAGCCCTGTTATCGGATGATCCGGAGAAGAATTTCAGCTATAATCCGGATATTGACGAATATTTAATTAAAATGCACACAGATTTGCTTAAAAGCCAGATGACCGAGAAAGCGGCAAAGATTGAAGTTCTGAACGGGCAGATTACCAAAGCCGAGAAAGAAAAAGAGACTATTCAAGCCGATTTGACCCGCATTGAGAAACTGTTGCCGAGCGTACAGGAACGGATTGAGAAAAAACGGATTTTGGTTGATAAGAAGCTTTTGGCACGGCTGACTTTTCTGGAACAGGAAGAAGAACTAACCAACCTGCAGGAACAGCGCAATGTACAGGCCAAGAAAATGGCGGAAACCGAGGCGAATATTGAATCGCTCAAAAAAGAACAGCGGCAGTATCTGGCCGAGTTTGACAAGAATATTATGCAGGAGCTGACTGAAAGCCGCGAGAAGCTTGCGTCTTATCAGCAGGAACTGATTAAATATCAGGAAGCCTTAAAACGCACGATTGTCAAAGCGCCGTTGTCGGGTTATGTGCAGCAGCTGGTTTATCACACCAAGGGCGGCGTGGTGGAGACCGCCAAACCGATTATGAATCTGGTGCCGGAAGATTATAAGCTGGAGGCTGAAGTGCAGATTTTGAACAGAGACATCGGCTTTGTACGGCCGGAACAGGACGTGGAAATCAAAATCGACAGCTTTCCGTTTACCAAATACGGCACCATCAAAGGCAAAGTCCGCAACATCTCCGGCGATGCGATACAGGACGAAAAGCTCGGTTTGGTATTTAATGCCCGGCTGACGCTCTCGGATAACAAAATCAAAGCAGACGGGCAGATTATCCAGCTCAAGCCCGGCATGAGCGTAACCGCCGAAATCAAAACCGGCAAACGCCGCGTGATCGAATATCTCCTCTCGCCGGTGATGAAATACCTCAACGAGAGTATGAGAGAGAGGTAGAGGATAGTGCCTTTTACAATATTTTATTTGAAGCAGTTGATTGTTACTTAAATACTACATGATATTTTGTATTCCAATCGGTGTAGTTTTTCAGGAAATTTTAAAAGAGCAAAAACATTTGTAATTGTTTGTGATGCCCATTGGGGCATAGCGTCAATCGAAATGTTATCAGTCCATTGGATAAGAGACGCATTGTTGCCAGAACCTCTTAAAAAATTAAGTTTTTTATTATTAATCAAATCGTATTTAAAATTTTTTCCAAAATAATTTTGGCAACTCTTAAAAAAACAAGTATCCTCCCCCAAACTGACTGGCGGAATTCCACCAAATGCTTCTACCGATTTTCGCCATAACTGTGTGGAAAAGACATGCACCGCCCCGTCATATGAAATTGGAGAAAAAGCTAAATTTTTAATTTTTGAATAATGTTCCTCTACAGAGAATCCGCAAAAATTAATATTTTTTGAATTAAAAAGAGTATCGCTTTTTCTTTTTTGTAAGCTAAAATAGCCATTTATATCTTGTTTAAATGAAATATTATGAATACCACATATTGGATTATTAGGATCAGAATCAAAGCAGCATGTCAGCCATTTTGAAATTCTAATAAAATCGTTATCCCGCAAAAAAGAAGCCATATCATTGAAATACTGAGCGGTCCTAAAATCATCATCATCTGCATAACATATCACATCTCCATCATTAAATATTTCATCAAGAGCCGCGATTGCTATATTACGTTTCATCCCTATTGATGGGCGTTTTTGTAAAAAGTGGCTTTTCAATGTACCATGGCTAGGAAAATCTTTATCCCACGGAATAAAATTACTCCACGAAGAAACTCGTTCTAGTTCAGAAGCAAAATTTTTGTGTTCTTTCGTTATACAAAAGTCAACCGCTTTGGGAACAATACTGGAATATTTTTCAACCATCTCCTTCTTGCTTGGTGCATGTAAATAAATAATATTGTTATTGATTGCCGGCTTGTTCTCAAAAATACTGAGGGGTTTAGAACTAGAATCAACTATACAAAGGCGAATGTTATTTTGATGCAAAACTCTTTCAATCAGAAACAGAATTCCTATTTCTCTGAAAGAATTTTCATGTCTCTTTCTATAGGTGGGGCAAACAACATAAATATTTTTCACCATCTTTTAACTCCTTTTGTATACCATAAGGTTTATATTAGAATTTATGAGGTTGCAATGTTTTTTATTTTTATCACAAAACGACCTACGCCTCCGCTGTTTTTAGGTGGAGCAGAAATTACTCACAATTTTCTGGCTCAAAACTTAACAAAGATGAAACACAGAGTTCTATTTGTTGGTAGTATAGAAAATCCAACTTTTCCGGCTGAAGAAAGACAGGCTCTATACATGAAACTTTTGAATGATATGCCAGCTATAAAAAATATCACTTGTTCAAATGAAAAAATTACCTATACATATTCAGGAATAGAATGTTACTTGTTTCATCAGCATGATTTTAATAAACAGCTGAAAAATTTATTAAACGAGTATAATAAACAAATTACAGCGGCCATTCTATCTATGGAAGACTCTGACGAATTAACTCAAATTGCGAAAAGATATATTCCATTCACTATTGGCTGGCTACACTCTGCCAATAAAGAAGGAATGGCTGTAGCCGAAGGAAAACCGGATATTTTATTCAGCACGTCTGAATTTATCAAAAATTTGTCCAGTAAATGGTATGATATACCTAATATTGTTTTCTACCCTTGTTTTAATCCTGAGAAAACATGTGTTAATTTTGGAAAGAAAATTACATTTATAAATCCTGTAAAAGAAAAAGGTTCCGATTTTGTTTTAAAATTAGCAAAGGGAATGCCTCATGAACAGTTTATAGCCGTCGAAGGATGGTATAAAAATGAGGATTTTTGTAATCATATGTCTTCCAATATTACATATTACCCGCTTCAAATGGATATGAACAATATTTGGAATGAAACTAAGTTATTGATAGTGCCTTCTATTGTTGAAGAAGCCTTTGGCAGAGTTATTGTTGAAGCATCTATTAGAGGAATCCCTGTTATTGCACATAACAGAGGGGGAATTGCTGAAGCCTTAAATGGATCCGGAATTTTATTGGATAATTTGGATGTAAATATCTGGAAAGAAGCTATAACCAAATGCAATAACATAAACTTTTATACAAAGCTCCATGAACAAGCGTTGCAAGGCAGTAAAAAGTTTATTCGAAATATTGGGAGTGAATTTATTACAATTATTAAGAAAAGATTATCTCTTTAAAATCTTTTTGAACACCGCCAATTTTTTCTTGAATAAAATTATCGTTTAAATAGGCAAATTGGCTCTTGTATAATTTTAAATTATTAACTTTTTGGACAACTTCTTCCTTATTCAATTTAATAATTTTAGCTGTCAAGCCATATTGCTGAAAGAATTCATGCAGATATTTCATTCTATTTTGATAGTTATTTTTATAATATATATAAGGAATATCTGCGTAAAATA